>ERZ1066139.140-NODE-140-length-16356-cov-7.747255_pt1 | contig 16356 bp, 21 predicted proteins | sample MGYA00382786_ERZ1066139 | MGnify/ENA primary metagenome ERZ1066139 (study PRJEB33369, sample SAMEA5778369) | biofilm metagenome | biome: Industrial cooling water; feature: Water cooling tower basin; material: Biofilm | place: United Arab Emirates | collected...
GCTCAGCGCCTAAAGCGAAGGATCAACCGTTACACCACTTCCAGGGACTTGACCGGCACGAACCCGAGGTGCTCCTTCACAACCGTGGTGCGGTGCTGGAAGCCGAACAGGGGGCGCACCTGGTCGCGCAGTTCGCGCCACGCCGTCTCATCAGCTGCGGTCGTCGCTTCCCCGGTCGGGTGCGACACGAGCCACGCCGGGTAGTGCTTCTCGGCGTCGGACAGGGCGACGTCCAGCCGTGAACCGGTGACCTTCTTCCAGAACGTTTTGGCTTCCTTCCTGTCGGCCTTCACTTCGTCGGCGGTGCGGTGGTGCAGGCGTGCGGGTCCGAGGGTTCGCAGGGAGTCAATGTGGAGCGTCTGGCGGGGAGCGTGGGGGTTGCGCACGGTCATGCGGGCCGCTTCGATGGCGGCGTCGTGTGCTCGGCGAGCACGGTCGCGGCTGTCGGCGCTGCTGTAGTGGCTGGCCCAGTGACGTTGCCCGGTGAGGATGATGTCGATCTCGCCGCTGGTCGTGGCTTCGGCCAGCACCTCCTGCCGTGAACGGTGGTGCATCGCGCGCAGGGTGCGGATGAACTCGGTCCAGTTGTCCTGGTAGGTGCCGCGGTAGGTGCTGTCGGTTGCGAACATTGCGCTCTCCTGTCGTCTGCGGCCTTCACCTCGTGGGAGGCGATTTCGCCGGGGCGGGCCGTGGCCTGCCCTTGCCGCCGTGAGGCGGCTCTGCGGAGGCTCCGCGTCAAGCGGGGAGAGAGCGGTTTATGCCGGACTGAGCGCGCCAGCGGGAGGGAGGAATAAATAGCGATCGGAGGCTTGATGGGGAGGGCAGAGCCGCTAGGCGAGCCTTCCCACAGCCGGCACCGCGAGGGGCCGGCCGAAAGTGCGCGCGCGAGGTGCGCGGCCTTTGGCTCTGGATGTGAGGCAAGCCGACCCGGGCTTGCCCAGAGAGAGGGGGCACTCGATGAGCGACACCGAACACACGCCAATGGAGGGCAGCGACCTGGAAGCGATGCAGCTGGCCGGAGAACTGGTCGACCCGGACGAGTGGGAGGCCGGCGAACTCGAAGACGACGAGGAAGCGCAGCCGATGTCGTCCGGCGGGATGGTGGGGCCGATCAACTGGTGGGCGCTATCACCGAGCGCGCAAGCGACGGTGCTGGCCGGATTGAGCGTGTGGGTAACGCGCCTGGTGCGCACTTTCCAGATCGAATGGACCGAGATCCCGCCGTGGTGGTACCGGCACGAAGGATTTATCCACGAGTTGTTGGCACTGAAACAGGCGCGCGAGCAGGTCGCCTACGATCCGGCGGAAGCAGAAAGTGCTCCGCTGACGTGGCTGCACAATCTGTCACTTGCCAGAGGTCGGCTGCGCGCACTTCGCGACTCTCTGGGTGGGGACTATCACACCTGTCCGGAACCTCGAGTGCAGCAGTGGGCGATGGTGTCGGGGGACGACAGTCGGAGCTGGCAGGTAGAAGTGGAGCGGTTCGCGATGGACATGACGGCAAGGGGAAGCAACTCATGAATGCTCTGAACAAGATCACCTGGAATCGGCTGCGTATCGCGGGCCTCGTCGGCGGCGTGCTGGTACTACTGCTGTTGGCAACGGTCGTGCTGGTGAACGTGTTCACCCCCACCGACGACGGGCAGGCATCGCTCGACGAGGTAGGTGTCGTCGACGGTGAGCGGGTGGCGGACCTGGACGAGTGGGGAATGCTGACCCCGCCCGTGACGGAGGACCCGGCAGTGTTCGGGCCGCTGGCGGCCGCGGCGCTGTACACCTACGACACTCGAGTGGCGAACTTCCAGGAAGCCACCGACGGGGTGAAGGCGTGGCTGATGGACTTCGAACGTGAGGGTGTGATTCCGCGATTCGGGCACGCCGACGAAGACGAGTTGATTTGGTGGTCGCCGTTCCCGAACGAGGACGCCTACCGAAACCAGTCCGAGCGACAGATTCGCGCCACTGCGGTGGTCGCGGGAGAGCCACGCGTGAATGAGGACCACCGCGACTGGAGCGATGGCGATCAAGTCTTCCTGGAGAACCACGCTCTCAGCATCGTGACCACTGATCTGGAGGTCACATACGAGTTCACGAACGATGACGGGACCCGCCGAACCCTCGTTGAGTCTGTGGTGGTGACAGCCGAGATCTACTGCGGCCAGAACCTAAACAGCTCGCGGCCGACTAGTAACTGTGTGGTCGTGAATTACCGCACCGAGTACATGATCTGATGCCGGCACCTGTGGTCGCGGCCGCTCCCATCGCGGCCGCCGGAGCTGGCGCTGGGGTGGGCGTCGGCACGGCGGCGCGCATCGCGTGGAGCATCTCTCCGCAGCTGAGGAAGTTCGTCAAGCAGTTCGTCATGCCGATGATTGGCATCCTGCTGTTGGCGCCGGTGATTGCCGTGCCGTTCGTCGCGGTTGCTGCACAAAGCGCCTACGCGTACCTGCTGCGGCCGCTCGCGACGAGCTGCCTGGAGGCGGCGGAGAGTGCGGGGGAGTCCGACGGGACCGTCGTGTTTCCACTGCCTTCGGGAACGTGGTCGATGACTTCCCCGTACGGGATGCGGGTGCATCCGGTGACGGGCGTGACACGGATGCACAACGGCACTGACTTCGGCGCGGCCGACGGAACACCGATCCTGTCGATCATGGACGGCGTGGTCGCTGACGTGGCGTTCCCTCGCTCGGGCGACAACTACGTCGCGATCGAGTCCGTCGACGCGGCGGGTGTGAGAATCCGCACCATCTACATGCACATGTGGGTGGACGGGATCTTCGTCCAGCCCGGCCAGCAAGTGATGGCCGGCGACGTGATCGGCACCGTCGGCAACGCCGGCACATCCACCGGCGCGCACCTTCACTTCGAAGCGTGGGTGGAAGGCAAGCGTGTGGACCCGGTGCCGTTCTTGGCGTCCTACGGCGCGCTCGAGGTAGCCGACTGCGAACTGATCCAGAGCTAGAGCCTCCAGCATGACCACGAGAAAGAAGATCACACCGATGTCGAACGAATCCAGCCTCCAGCCCTTGCCGGAGCGGGCGCCGGCCGTGCCCGGGCCGGCTGCGGTGACCTACGTTCAGGTCGCGACGCCGCCGAAGGGCGCCAGCGTCACCAGTTTCGTTCTGGGGCTGGTGTCGATCGTGATGGGGTTCACGTTCTTCCTGCCGCTCATCGGGTTGATCTGCGCCTTCGTCGGGCTTGCGCGCGAACCTGCGGGTCGCGCCTACGCGGTTGTTGGGCTGCTGCTGAACGGGTTCTTCATCTTGATGTGGGTCATCTTCGGATCGATCCTGATCTCCTTCATGACCAACTTCTTCTGATCACCACCTGGCTTCTGCGCGTCGCAGAGCGACGACGGTTGCTCGTGCGGAGGCGATGAGCCCGAGCATCTCGCGGCCGAACTCCGCCACACCCATGTCGACGTAGAACTCGGCGTCTTCCAGCAGGTCGCGGTGGCCGTCCTCGTCGAGCTCGACGAGGACGCGGCGGTGGGTGCGCGCCACTTCCTGCCCGGAGGGCAGGCCGCGGCTCATGTGGTCGTCGTAGAACGCCGGCGGTAGCGACACTCGCACCGTGTGGTCCGGTTCGGGGCCTGCGTCGGCCGTCATGGGCGAGCACGTTTCGACTCGGCGTCCTCCAGAGGGATGCCGCCCATTGCGGCGCTCTCGGGCGCGGCGGGCCAACCTGCGGGCGGGATGTGGTTCCCGTCGACGACGATCGTCCAGCCGAGCTCGAGCGGGGTGAGGTCGCGAGCGTCGTGCGGCCGACCTGTGCGGAGGTCGTGGCGCAGGTGGTTCAGCTTCAGGCTGAGGGAGCTGCACAGCAGGTAGCCGCTCTCCCATGACGCGCCGAGGTTCACGCCGTGACTCTGGTCGAACAGTAGCCGGTTCGGGCTGGACTGCCGGCAGATTGCGCACGTCACCGGCAGGTGCGCCCACTGGTGGTGCTCGAGGTCGTAGTAGCCGGTGGTGTCGGGGGTGCAGTAGAAGCAGTCGGCCGCCCACTGGGGGGTCTCGGGGGCGAAGTCGAGCAGGTCGAACAGGGTCGTCATGAGCGGGCCTCCTCGAGCGGGCCGTAGGCGAGAGCTGTCAGGGTGATCTGGCTGTGCCAGGGCAGGGCGTCGTCGAGGGCACGTTGGAAGCGGCTCCAGTCGTCGGGCCATGCGCCGATCTCGTCCCACACCTGCACGGCGTCGACGCAGACGGCGGCGATGCGGTTGGCGTCTCCACTGCGGACGGCGGCGGCCAGGGCTCGCTTCTGCTTCGGCCACACCTGCTGCATCCGGTCGTAGTCGATGCTGCGGCTGGTGGTCTCGACGGCGGGGGCGTCGAAGTCGGTGAGGGCGAACAGGGTTGTCATCGTCAGGCTCCGTTCGCCTCGGCGTACTCGTCGGCGAGGGCCTTCTCGCCTGCGGCACACAGGGCGTCGTAGATGCGGTCGGGGGTGACCGCCGCGTCGCGGATGCGGTCGATGATCGCTTGCACTGCGGGCGGGAACTCGGGCTCGGGCTCCGTGTCGGGGTGCTCGGAGGTGTGTCCCATGTCGCTGACGATGGCGGGCTTCGGGTGCAGTGTCATCGCGTCCAACTCATCCAGCAGGTACTCGTGGACGGAGCGGCTTTCGGTGGTGATGGTGATCGTGTACATGGGGTGTGCTCCTTCGCTCGGGATTGTCGTGGGAGGCGATTTCGCCGGGGCGGGCCGTGGTCTGCCCTTGCCGCCGTGAGGCGGCTCTGCGGAGGCTCCGCGTCAAGCGGGGAGAGAGCGGTTTATGCCGGACTGAGCGCGCCAGCGGGAGGGAGGAATAAATAGCGATCGGAGGCTTGATGGGGAGGGCAGAGCCGCTAGGCGAGCCTTCCCACAGCCGGCCCCGTCAGGGGCCGGCGATGAATACGGGGGCGTGCGCTTTGCGCGCGGTCGACATCTAGGGGTGACCGCAGTTCGTGGTCGTTCAGATGATGCGTTCGAAAGTGAGGTCCATCTCATGGACTCGGTGTTCGTGCTCGAGCTGGCTGGCCACCTGGCGGCGGTGTCGATTCCTGATGTGCAGCCGGACTTCTCGGCACCGTTCTTCGTTGCTCTGCAACGGCTGGTGTCGTGGTTCCTGGCGGTAGCAGCACTGCTGTCGATCGTGGCGTTGGCGTACTGCCTGATCGGGGTGATCTTCCAAGGCTTCGGCAATCAGTCGTATCAGCAGTCGGCGGCGGCGAATCTGCTGCGGGTGGTGCTGGGGGTGATTCTGCTGGCGAGCGCTTCGGGCATTGTCGGCTTCTTCTGGGGCTTCGATCTGGGGATCGCGTAGCGGTGAAGCGTCTGCTTGCTGCTGTGCTGCTGGGGGTGGTGCTCGCGCTGGGGGGCGCGAGCACCGCTGTCGCCCTGCCGCCGGAGGCGACCGTCTCGTACTCGCTCAACGTCGAGACAGTTTGGGCTGGGACGGGGGTCCCAACTGTTGACATCGAGTGCTGGGAGAACGGACCGGCCGCCACGGTGTACTGCGTGACGAAGGAGGGGTCGGGCCCGGCGATCGACGAGTGCTTCGGTCAGGCGTCGGTGTTCGCCTGCACGGCAGAGGACTACGCCTCCGCGGCGGGCCTGGAGTGTGTCGGCTGGCCGTCGGGAATGAACGCGACCTGGAGTGGCTACCTCTTGTGCGTGAACGGGCCGACGATGACGGCGTTCCTGGACTCAGCTGCGGCAGGAGCGCCCCGAGTGGGCATTGACTTCGCGTGCGGGCCGGATGCGGTGTGCAAGCTTCAGCAGGACATCGCCTCGTCGACCACGGCGATGGCGTTGGAGAACATTCGCGGCGCGATGACCAACACTGCTTTCACCACGAACGGCTCGTTCTGGGTTGGCGCTACAACGGAGTTCTCCTGGTGGCGTTGGGCGGTGGTGTTGGTCACTGTGATCGCGATGGCGTGGGGCATCACGGTGGGACTGCTGAAGCAGGACGGCCCGATGGTCCGCACCGCGGTGATCGGCGGCATTCTCGCGTGGCCCGCGGCCGAGCTGTCCGTGTGGACGCTTGGGCACCTGCTCAACGTCAGCGAGCTGCTCACCCAAGCGGTGATGGGCGCGAACGCGTCGGGAAGTTTCGACTCGCGCATCGCGGAGCTTGCGAACTCGGGCACTTACGACGATCGGGTGGCGGTGGTGTGGTCGTCACTGTTTCTCGCGCTCGGCAGCTTCGTGCTGACCTTCGTGTTCGCGTTCCGCAACCTGGCGCTGATGGTGCTGGTCGCGTTCGCACCGCTGGCGTTCATGCTCGCCCCGGTGCGGCCGGGTATGCGAGTTGTGATCGTGTGGGCCTCCGCCGTACTGGCTCTGATCATCACCAAGCCGTTGACGATGGGTCTGCTGTCGCTGATTCTCACCACAGGTGGCGAGATGGAGTCGCTGTGGGTGCCGGAAGCGCTGCCCCTGCTGTTCGGCATCATCCTGACCGCGTTCATGCCACTGGTGGCGTTCACCCTGTTCGACTTCGTAGGCACCCAGGCGGCGTCCTCAGCGGAAGGCGCGGGGCGCGCGGTCACCGGAAGCAGCATGCGTGCCGGACAGTCCATAGCGCGAAGCGCCGGCTACCAGTTCCGGTCGCGAGCGCGCATCCCCGCAGGAGGCGGCGGGTCTCCCGCCACGGCGGGAGCGCCCGCACGTCAGCCGGCGATCACGCGACCGACCGGCTCGACGAGCACGCCGGCGCCGGGCGCGCCGGTAGGGGCAGCACCGAAGGCACCGACACCGCCGGTTACACCTCCGACGCCGAAGCCGGGCGGGTAGGAGGCAGACGGTGAGCGCGTCAATGCAGCGCAGTGTCCGGTTCGGGCCTCTGCCGTCGCAGGGGGTCCTGTTCGGGTTGGGCATGTCGAACCTGGTGACGTTGGCCGCCGCGGCGCTGATTTTGCTGGCGTCGCTGATGCGGTTCGGCTTCGTCGGGGCGGCAGTGTCAGCACTGCTGTGGGTGCCGCTGATGGTGGTGGGGCTGCTGCACGTTCACCGCGTGCCGCTGCCGGTGTATTTGATGCAGTGGGGAGTGTTCATGATCAGGCACGCAACAGGCGGCACGAAGTACCGCTTCCGCCCGGAAGCGCCGCGCGCGCACGGAGCCCTGCACTTGCCGGGACGCCGTGCAGGGCTGGCGGTATGGGAGGGGCCGACTTCGGGTGCGGCAGTGGTGATGGACCCGTTCGAGCGCACCGTGTCGATCACGGCAGAGATCGACGTGCACGGCTTCCTGCTGCTGGACGATGACGAGCAAGCCCAAGTGGTGGCGTCCTGGTCCAGGGCGCTGGCGTCGTTCACGCAACGCGACGGCATCGCCCGCGTGGTGATGCAGGAACGCACCGCGCCGGCATCCCTGGACCCTGCCGAACGCTCCTACGCGGATGCGCGTCGTCGGCATCCGCTGCCGGAGGGGGCGAGAATTGTCGTCACCGCCTACGACGGTGTGCTGGAGCAGCTGCGCGATCAGGCGGTGGCGCATCAGAACTATCTGACGATCGCGATCTCGCTGAAGGCGCGCGCGGCCGAGCTGAAGAGTCTCGGTGGCGGTCAGGCGGCGGCGGTGGCGATCGCGGAGCTTGAGCTGACGGCGGTGACCGATGCGGTGGAGAAGTCCGGGTTCCGCGTCCGGCGTTGGCTGACCCCCCGCCAATGGGTTGGGCTGGGGCGGGTCGCGTTCGACCCGGACTATGCGGCTGAGGTGGAGCAACGCACGGGCGGTGGTGCTGGCGTGGATGTGGCGGCGATCGGCCCTATGGCGTTGGAGGAACCGGTGAACAAGCCAAGTCTTGTCCGCACCGATTCGGCCGTTCACACCACGATGTGGATTCACGAGTGGCCGCGCACGGATACCGCTCCCGGTTTCATGCAGCCGGTGGTGTTCGCTCAACGCGCCGACATGGCCCAAGCCGTCAGCCACATCTTCTCCCTCGTGTGTGAGCCGGTGAAGACGCGGGCGGCTCTGCGGGAGATTGAGCGGCAGAAGAAGACGTGGATGACCAATGCGTCGCTTCGGCAGAAGCGTGGCCAGCAGATTTCGGAGTTGGACAACTTCGAGTTCCTGGCTATCCGTGAGCGTGAGGCGGAGGTGGTGTCAGGGCATGGCGAGTTCCGCTTCGCCGGTTACCTCACGGTCTCCGCTGCGGATGAGCAAGCGCTCAGCGGTGCGGTGGCGGGCATCCGCAACGGGTTGGCGCAGGCCTCCCTTGAGCCGCAGATTCTGTATTTCCAGCAGGCCGAAGCGCTCATGCTGAACGCTTTGCCCACCGGGGGAGGGCTGAAGTGAGCCTGCTGTCAGCGAAACCGGCCGGCGAAACCCGCGCTCAACGCAGGCAGCGGCGCCGCGCCGAAGCGCAACTGCGGCGTGTGGAGGCCACCCAGCCCACCGGCGCCGACGACGGTACGCTCACGCTGCCGGCTGCGGTCGACATGGCGGGCGTGTCTGCGGCTGGCACCTACTGGAATCCGCTCCAGGTCGCTCAGCCCGCACATCGGGCGACGAGTCCGAACCTGGCTGGCGCGGTCCCGTTCGTTGCTGACGCGGACTTGGGTCACGCCGGCCCCATTCTGGGGTTGAACGCGACCACGGGCGGGATTTGGCATTTCGACCCGTGGGAGTTGTATGCGGCCAAGCAGATCAACTCCACCAACGTGCTGGTGATTGGCGAGTTCGGGACGGGCAAGTCCGGCACGATCAAGCAGTTGTGCTTCCGCTCGTTGGCGTTCGGACGTCAGGTGGTGGTGCCGTCGGACTCGAAGGCGGAGTGGGTGAAGGTTGCCGAAGCCGCTGGCGGGCAGGTGATACGTCTCGGCGGGAAACACACCACCGCCCGCCTGAACCCGCTGGATCGGGGTCCGCGCGCGTTCGACGCATCCGACGACGAACACGAGGTGATGGTCGCCTCCCGCCGCCGCGCGGTGTTGGTGTCGCTGGTGGAGGCGACCTTGCCGGCGGATGCGCTGTTGACCCCGGCAGAGCACACGGCGCTGGAGTTCGCGCTGTCGTGTGCGATCGATGCGTCAGGCGATGAGCCGACGCTTCGTGGCGTGTACGAGCAGCTGAAGAACCCCAACCGCGACCACGCCGGCTACGTGGACGGCATCGAGCAGGACGGGGCACGCGCCCGGCACGTGCTGCGCCGGTTCTGCGAAGGCGACCTGGCGGGCTTGTTCGAGGACCGCTCCACCGTCCAGTTGGACGACAACGCGCCGATGGTCGTCGTCGACACCTCCGCACTGTTCGCCCGCGGGGAGCTCGCCGCGACGTGCGCGCAGATCTGCACCACGAACTGGATTCAGGCCGTCATCTCCAACAAGCACGCCCGTCGCACTCGGTTCCTGGTGCGGGAGGAAGGGTGGCGGGACATGACGAGCGTCGCGGCGTTGCAGGCGTTTCGTGCGTGGCTGAAGCTGTCCCGCGACTACGGCATCTCGGTGGTGACCCTCATGCACAAGGTGTCCGACTTCGACGCGGTGGGAGGCGAAGGGTCCGAGGCGAGGAGCCTTGCGTATTCGATCTTCGCCGACATCTCCAACAAGTTCATCTTCCAGCAGGCCGCGGCCGAGCAGGGTCGGCTGGTGAAAGACTTGGGGCTGCCGGTGTCGCACGCCCGCATGGTGTTGGATCTGCCGCAGGGCATGTTCTTGGCCAGGCTCGGCTCGCGGCGAGCGTTCGTCGTCGACGCGTTCGCCACCTCCGTGGCCATCGAACGGGAACTGTTCTCCACCGACGACGCGCTGGTGGTTCGCACGCCAGCTGTGAGCGTCAACGTCGAACACCAGGCTAAGGAGTTGGTCGACGTCGTGCCCGGCGACGTCGTTCCCGTCGACGAGGCGCCGGTCGACGACGATCCGGTCCCGATCGCCACTGCTCCGGCCATGCCGACCCGACCGGTGGTCGAGCCGCAGCTCGAGCCGCCGGTGGCAGTGCATGCGGGGTCTCGGACGCCGTTGCGCCTGGTGCCACCGCCGGCAGAGCAGCAGATCGAGGACGTAGGTGAGCATCCGGTGCCGAGCGTGTTGGCGGTCCCGTGCGGGCAGTGCGGATTCGTGCCGTCTTCCCGCCACCGGTTCTGCGTGCGATGCGGTGCCGCCGTGAACGTGGCGGTGTCGTAGATGCCGCACGACATGGTGACCGCCATCCACTGCCTCGACGCGGCCGCGGCCGCCGCCCGAGCGACCGCACGGGGCCACGCCGCCACCGATGCGAGCCTGGAGGAGTCGGAGCGGTGGCAAGCCGTCGCCGTGCGCATCAGTGGCCTGTGCGCGCAACTGGTTGCGGTCGCCGCGAACGCTGGCCACGCGAACCTGCTCACCCCGAAGGACCGGGCGAGAGGTTCAGTTGAGAGTGAGCTCGCGCGAGCATCCCGACTGCTGTCGGACCTGCCCGTGCCCGCGGGGGTGCGGCCGCGGACGTGGGCGCAACTGGTGCTGGATGTGCAGACTGTCGCCCGGGAAGCGGTCTCCGCACCGGTGCAGGCGGCGTCGACGATGCGAGGTGGGCGGTGAGGCTCGAGCATCCGGGCACGTCGCTGGCGATCGCCAAACGGGAACTGGCGTCGTCCCCGCCGGCAGCGCCGGCACAGCTGGCGTACATCACCGCGCGATTGTCGGACACTTTCGCCGCCTACAGTCGCATCGCCGACGTCGTGGGCGACGCCGAAGCCGCCGCAATGGCACGACTGGTCAGCACGCGTATGACCGGCATCGCCACAGAGCTCTCTGCCGGCATCGGAACGGTGACGCCGGCGTCGCGGGGCGAGTACCTGACGGGACTGTGCGATTCGGCAGTGACCGTCTTGGAAGCGCGGGAGGACGAGATGGATCTTGCCGAAGCATCCGCGATCGCCGTCACCGCGACGGAAACGATCACCGCGCTCCGCAGCCATGTGCGCGCAGGTATCGCGTCGGGTCAGTGGCAGAGCATCAGCGTCGCCACCTCGAAGCAACTCGGGGAGGTGGTGGGCATGTGTGGGCTGCTTGCCGCGCAAGCAACCCACACCGTCGTCACCGGCGGCGGCCTCGGCCGACGTCGCCCACCTCGTTCTCTCGACGCTCCGTCGTCGCGTGCGATCGCTCACGATGCGCCCACACCTGGGGAGCAAGGAGGGCCGAGCCGATGAGCACCCCTGCAACCGCACACGGTGCGGTGCCGATCGACGGCAACGTGAAGCTCGCCATGCTGCTGCTCGGCGCGGCGATCTCCGTCGTCGTCGCTCAGCTGGCCGGCGTGGTGGCAGCCGCAGTGTCGGCCGGCGTCGACGTGCCCCGCCTGTCGGCCTCACAGCTGATCGCCCTGCTGCTAATGCGAGACGTTGAGACGGTGACCGGCATTCCGGGAGCGACGGCACCGTACTGGGTGGGCTTCACCCTCACCTGGCTGGTGTTCGCCACCGTGGGGGTCTGGGCGTGGCGGTCGTTCGCACGCACATCGAACCCGCTGCTGAACCCGGAGCGGATGCCCGGGTTCCCGACCGCACGCGAGGTGGAAGGAATCGCCGGCAGGAAGGCGCTGCTGAAGCAGAAACACCTCCGCCCCGACCTTGTGAAACCAACGGTGGAGCAGTTGGGCTTCAAGTTGGGCACCTACCGGGGGGTGGAGGTGTGGATGTCGATCGAGGACACCCTGTTGATCATCGGCCCGCCCCGGTCGGGCAAGGGCACCAACTTCGTCATCCCGCTCCTGCACGCAGCCCCCGGCGCGTTGGTGACCACGTCGGTGCGGCCGGACAACGTGAAGTTGGCCATGCGCCAGCGGGAGCGCATGGGGTCCCGCGCGCACGTGTTCGACCCGGCCGCACTCGTGTCGGGCATTGGCAAGTCGGTGAATTGGGACCCGCTGGTGGGGTGCGAGTCGGACGAGGTGGTGCGCCGGCGGGTGGCGGCGATGATGCCGGCCGACACGTTCTCCAACACCAAGTCCGGCGACTACTGGGCGAGCGCATCCCAGATGATCATCGGCACTCTCATGCATGCGGCCGCCCTGCCCGAGGAAGGTCGACGGAAGTCGATGCGGGATGTGTGGCGGTGGTTGTCTGATCAGAACGCGGCCCGCGAAGCGGTGCAGATTCTCGAAGCACACCCAGCTGCTGCCCCCGGCTGGGGCTCGGCGCTGTCGGCACTATTGAGCGCCCCGGCAGAGTCACGGGCGAACAAGTGGGATGCGGCAGTGACGAGCGTCAACTTCCTCTCCTACGCGCGCGTGCAGGAGATGCTGTGCCCGGAGCCCGGTGAAGGGTTCAACCCGTGGACGTTCCTCGAGCAGCGCGAGTCCTTGTTTCTGCTCGGCACAGTGTCGGGCGACACGACGATGAACCGGCTGGCGGTGATGCTGTTCGACGAGATCAGCAACACAGCGCTGGAGCTGGCGGCGATCGCGCCGGGGGAGCGACTGAGCCCGCCGGCATGGTTCGTGCTAGATGAGGCTGCGAACTTCGCGATCCCCTCACTGCCGAAGATCCTGAGCTACTTCTCCGGCTCGGGGCTCGTGCTGATTCCGATCTTCCAAGACATCAGCCAGGCCCGCGCAGCGTACGGCGCCGATGAAGCTGATGCGATCATGGCCAACTGCCTGGTGAAGGTGTTCCTCCCGGGACGCACGAAAGCACGCGACCTGGAGGAGATCGAGAAGCTGATCGGCCAGCACAAGGTCACCCAAGCCTCACGGTCGCTCACCTCGGGGGATAGCCGGACTTCGTTGCAGTACTCGATGCACGACGAGTCGATCATCACCGCTGCTCAGATCGCCGGCATGCGACGCGGGTGGGCGACGGTGCTGTTCCGAGAGACCGCGTTCGCGATGCGTCTGCAGCCCTACACCGAGCAAGCGTGGGCGAAGGAGCTCTACGCCGACCGCGCCGCGGTGAACGCTGACGTGGTCGGTGTGAAGGCGGAGCAGATTGCTCATCGACGCGCTGCCTACGACCGGTAGGGTGCGCCCGGTGCGCCAGCTCAGCAAACACGCCAAGAAGTCTGCGAAGCGCGATGAGTATCGAGCCCGCTACGCCGCGTACATCAGCTCGGCCGCATGGCGTGCCGTCCGCGAGGGGTGGCTGGATGAGTACCGACTGCGCAACAACATGGAGCCGTCGTGCGAGGTGTGCGGCCGCGAGTGGGAGTTGGCGCGCGATGACCTGCACCATCACACCTACGATCGGTTGACAGCTGAGGCGTTCGAGGATCTCGCACCGCTGTGTCGCAGCTGTCATGACCTCGTGCATGAAACCGTGCGTGGGAGCAGGCACTGGTCGCGGATGCGCGATACTGCCGCGTCCCGCAATGTCATCGATCGACTGCGGTACTTGCGCGCAGTCCGCCGTCAGCAGTTGAGCAGGCACAGGGCCGGCCAGGAGGGAGCAGCATGAGTGAGCTTGAGGACGCGGTTCGCCGGTGGGCGCAGGGCGTGTACCCGGTGGAAGCAGGAGCAGAGCTCCTGATCCGTCAAGGCAAGGCAATCCGCGAGGGTGCGCCGTGGCTGCAGGAGATCGGGCCTGAAGGTGGCCAACGCATGGTGGCCATCGACACGGAGATTCTGTGGGACAAGAGTGGCGCGTGGTCGGGAGGTGAGCAGCGCGTAGTGAACATCGCCTTGTCTCTGCTCGATAGTGAATTTCCGGTCAAGCTGAACAACGCAGTCTCTGGGCTGGACGCAGACCATGTCGAACTCGTCCTGGCTGCAATGGCGCACGCGGCCGGTTCCCACGAGGCACGCAGGCCGATCATCGAAGGAAGCAGGCTCTCCGGCTACACCGAGCCGGTCAATGCATACCCGTGGCCAGAACAGTTGAACACCCTCGGCACACTACGGCGCACTGATCGCGCGGCAGCTCATGAGGCCGACGACACGGCCGCAGGGCTGGGTCGTTCCTTGTAGGTCGTGGTTGGACCGGCCACTGGGCGGCGGTGCGGTCTGTGCCGCAGGCTATGCGACTGGCAAGGTAGGTGACGTGAGTCCGCGGAAGTCAGAGATCGCCACGCCGCCTGGTGCCTTGCGGCACCCGCCGATGCAGCGTAGGGCGGCGGTGACGCTCGCGAGGATCGAGAAAGCGGCGATCGCCATGATCGCCGAGCACGGTCGCGATGGGTTCACGACCAATCAGATCGCGGCAGCGGCGGGGATGTCGATCGGGCTCATCTACCGGTACTTCGATGACCGCAAGGCGATCCTGAGTTGGCTCTACCCGGAGCACGTGGAAGGCCTGGGGCCACTCAGAGAGGGTGCAGGCAGCCCACCTCCTGAGTCGTGAGCAGAGCAGAAGGGGCCATCCGCAAGGATGGCCCCTTCTGCGTGAGTGGGCGTGGCTACGCTATGCGCTCGGCGACCCTCTCGGTGCTGGGTGCCGGCTCGTGGTGCTCGAGCCGGCTCTCAGCTTTTGGGTAGTTGCCGATCGTCACGTCCTGGAGGTAGCTGTTCGGTCCGATCGCCTTCAGGCGGTTGTAGATGTTGTAGTGGATCGATTCGTCGGCGTTGATCGATTCGGGCGTGTGCGTCTGGTTGATGACGGCGATGACCGAGTGGCCTTTGTCGTATTGGGCGACCAGGCGGTCAGGCGTGACGGCACCGTACGCGTGGACGTTGTACCACTCGGTGTCGAGCTGCTCGCCGGTGTCGGGGTCGAACTGGTCGACCGCGATCTCCAACAGCGCGTACTGCTTGTCGTTCTTGTCGGTCTTGATGATCGGCTTCTGCTTCAGCCGGCCCATCACGGTGATCTGCCGCCGCTGGCCCTCGATATCGGCCATGAGGTTCTCCTTCATCTCAGCGGGACGCTGGATGCGCCCGTTCTGAAGGCTGATGAAGGCTCGCGCGCAGGTTGACGCTCAAGGACTCGAGCGGAGGCCGGAATCTACACCGAGAATCGACCTTATGTCAGATCGAAGTTACTCTAATTGCAGTTATTGCAATCAGAGTCAAAGCGGATAACACCAGGGGCAGCTTTCTAGACTGAACCCGTGCCCGGTCCTGCAGCCCTACATGCATCTGACAGCGCCGCACAGCGCGCGGCCGAGGTGGTGATGATGCGGCTGCTCGGCGAGCAGCTCGGCGTCGAGCTTGCCCCGACGGTAATGAGGCTCGACGGCCGGACCCGTGTGGAGTTGGATGGCGCCGATCCCGCCAGGACCGTGCTCGTTGAGTCGTGGGCGCGCATCGGCCTGCCGAAGCCCGCGCACCACAAGAAGGTGCTCACCGACGCACTCAAGCTGTCGTGGGTCGCTGGCCAGCTCGAGCAGCGCCCCGATCGGTTGGTGCTACTCATGGGCGACGAAGCGGCCGCGCGCCCGTTCGTCGAGGGTTCCGGCTGGGGAGCACGTGCGATCGCGGACCTGGGTGTGGAAGTCATAGTGGTGACGCTACCCACCGAAGTGAAGTCCGATGTGGCGACTGCGCAGCGACTCCAGTACCGCTGAAGCTAATCCTCGTTCTGCGTTGCCTTTTCAAGCGCGTCGAGGATGCTGTCCATCTCCTCGTCGTCCTCCGCCCCGTAGGTCTGCTTGTCACTCATCGAGTAGCGATCCGTCATGCCGAAGAGACTAAAGCACCTGGGAGACGGCGACGGTGAGGCCGGGCGTCTCGCCCTTGCGCCCTCCGACGATCTTGGATCATGTGCCAGTTCAAAGATGGCTTGTTCTCGCTCGATGCGAATACGACATTCGCTACGACTCCCTCAGTAGCTTTTGATGCGTGAGGCCTCAGTACCGGTCCAAGATGTCGGTTCCCCTTCGTAGACTGGAACGACCAGCCCGACCGAAAGTGGAGTGCCCCCAATGGCTCACCTGAAGCAGCAGTTCAAGGACGCGTTGAGCTTCATTGAGCCCGGCGATGATAAAGCCAATGCACCGGAGGCGCATCGGTTAGTCCGCGAAGCGCTCGAGACTGACGCCAAACTCGCCGAGTACGGAGTGAACTCGGTGCTGATCGGTTCCTACAAGCGAAGCGTGTCGATCAAGCGGGTGAAAGACGTTGACGTGTTCGTCCGTCTCCCCGATCTGCCGAGCGACGTAACCTCGAAGGAAATACTCGACCGGTTCTTCACCGTCCTCAATGCGGAGTTTGGGCGTGATGACGACGGGCATCAGCGGACCAAGCGACAGGACCGAAGTCTGCAGGTCTCGTTCCCCGAATACGACCTCTACGTCGATGCCGTTCCCGCGCGTCCACATTGGGATGGCGAGACCTGGGAGATCCCGCAGAAAGGCGACGACAACCTGTGGGTGCGCACCAACCCCGAATCGTTGACGTCGTTGTCGACCGCGATGAACGCGGCGCACGAAGGCTTCTATGTCCCAACGGTGAAGCTGCTCCGCCAGACCCGGCGCGCGCTTCTCGGCAAGAAGAAGCCGGGGGGTTTCTTCTTTGAGG
>ERZ1066139.145-NODE-145-length-15997-cov-6.701041_pt1 | contig 15997 bp, 15 predicted proteins | sample MGYA00382786_ERZ1066139 | MGnify/ENA primary metagenome ERZ1066139 (study PRJEB33369, sample SAMEA5778369) | biofilm metagenome | biome: Industrial cooling water; feature: Water cooling tower basin; material: Biofilm | place: United Arab Emirates | collected...
GGCGACGTCAACCGCTTCGGGGTGAGCGGCGCGTGCGTCGTACAGCTGTGGCACGGCATCCCGCTCAAGCGTCTGCACCTCGACACCGGCGCCGCGCTGCGCCTGCCCCTCATCGGCTCGCTGCCGGGCGTCGGCCGGCTCATGGCGGCGCTCTACCGTCGCGCGGGGGCGCAGATCGCGCTCTTCCCGGTGGCGTCCGCGCTCGTCGCGGCGCGCATCCGTTCGGCGTTCGGGCTGCCGGCCGACCGTGTCATCGTGACGGGCGACCCGCGCGACGACGTGCTGCTCGCGGGCAGCCCAGCGTCGCGACGCGATGCCGCGCGCACGCTCGTCTCTGCGGCGCTCGAGGCGGCCGGAGGGGCCCCGCTGGCGGATGCCGGACCGGTCGTGCTCTACGCCCCCACCTGGCGCGACGGAGCGGTGGATGCCGCGATCCCGACGCCAGCCGAGTGGCAGGCCGTCGCTGCCTGGGCCGACCGCGCGGGCGCGACGCTGCTCATCCGCTCGCACCCGCTCGGCGCGGGCTCGTATGCGGAGGGCGCCGCGGGCTCGGCCCGCATCCGCCTGCTCGGCCGCGATGCCCTGACCGACGTCACCCCGGCGCTGCCGGCGCTCGACGCGCTCGTCACCGACTACAGCTCGATCGCGTTCGACGCCGCCATCGCGGGGGTGCCGAGCGTGTTCTTCGCTCCCGACTTGGCGCAGTACCTCGCGACCCGCGGGCTGTACCAGCCCTACCGCGAGTTCAGCGGCGGCGAGCCGGCCACCACGTGGGCTGAGACCCTCGAGCGGCTCGACGCCGTGCTCGACGCCGGCCCGGCGCGCGCGGAGTCGCTCGCGCACGCCGCCTGGCTGCGCGACGAGGTCGTCGACCACCTCGACGGGCGCGCGACCGAGCGCGTGCTCGACGCCGTGCTCGGCCTGCTCGGCGAGACCGAGGCAAGCGCACCCGCGGCTCCTACTCCCCCGGCCGCCCGGCGGCGACTCGTCATCACGGACGCCGAGCTCGATGACCACGCCGTGAGCCTGCGCGGCACGACGCCCGGGGTGATCGCGCGCCTCGCGCTCGTCGGCCCCCGGCAGACGATCGACCTCGACGTCTCGCAGGCGCGCGACGAGTTCACGGCGAGCGCCTCGCTGTTCGACGACCGCTGGGGGGCCGAGGGTCTGCCGCCGCGCAGCGACGACTACCGGCTCGAGGTGACCCTCGAGGGCGATGTGAACGCGAGCGCGCGCGCCGAGGTGGCGACCCAGCTCGACCCCGGTTTCCGCTCGCCCCTGCTGCGGGCCGGGCTGCGGGCCGACGCCGGAACCCTCGTGCTGCGCGTCGCGGCCCCGCTCGCCGACGACGAGCGCGGAGCATCCGCCCAGAAGCGCCTCGAACGCGAGTACCGCCGCCGCACCGCGACGCCCGAGAACGCGGTGTTCTTCGAGAGCTTCTACAGCCAGACGGTCGCGTGCAACCCGCTCGCGATCGACCGCGAGCTCGCGCGCCGGCGCCCCGGCGTGACGCGCTACTGGTCGGTCGTCGACCGCTCGATCGCGGTGCCCGAGGGCGCCGTCGCGATCGTCGAGGGCTCGGCCGAGTGGTGGCGCGTGCGCGCCGACGCGCGCCTGCTGGTCGTCAACGACTGGCTGCGCAAGCGGTGGATGCCCCGCCCCCACCAGCGCGTGCTGCAGACCTGGCACGGCACGATGCTCAAGCGCCTCGCGCTCGATCGCGAGGGCGTGGGCCTGCGCACGCGCGTCGCCGTGCGCCGCGAGAGCCGTCGGTGGGATGCCCTGCTCGCGCAGAACGACTACGCGGCCGAGATCTTCCGGCGCGCGTACGCCTTCCGGGGGCCAATCTGGGTCGAGGGCTACCCGCGCAACGACGTGCTGGTCGCCACGGACCCGGTCGTGCGGCAGACCGTGCGCGCTCGGCTCGGACTGCGCCCCGAGCAGCGTGCGGTGCTCTACGCCCCGACGTGGCGCGACGATACCGCGCAGATGGTCGACTACCTCGATCTGCCGAGCCTGCCCGCCGCCCTCGCCGCGCTACCGGGCGAGCATGTCGTGCTCGTGCGCGGCCACAGTCGCACGCTGCGGCACGGTCGCGACCTCGCCGTCGACGGGCTCATCGACGTGACCACCTACCCCGACATGGCCGACCTGCTGCTCGCCGCCGACGTCGTCGTGACCGACTACAGCTCGCTCATGTTCGACGTCACGGCGACGCCCACGCCGCTCGTGCTCTTCACCCCCGACCGTGCCCACTACGAGCGCGAGCTGCGCGGCTTCTACTTCGACCTGCTCGCCGGCGCTCCCGTCGCGGTCACCGAGAGCCGGGCGGCCCTGCTGCAAGAGCTCGAGCGACTGGCCCGCGGCGACGGCGAGAGCACGGCATCCACGGCCCTCACGGCCTGGCGGCAGCGGTTCACGGCGCACGATGACGGGCACGCGGCCGAGCGCGTCGTCGCGCGCATCATCGCCGAGGGGATGCTCGACCCGGCCTGAGCGCCAGCCCGCGGCTACGACTCGATGCGCGAGCGGTCGACCGCGTCGCGCGCGCCGACGAGCAGGCCGCGCACGAAGCCGGCCCCCCAGGCGAAGTGCATGACCACGATCACGCCGACGAACGTCGCACGGTCGGCGAGCGTCGCACCGCTCGACCGCGAGACGAGCAGCAGCCCGAGCAGCACGATGTAGAGCACCGGCCCGAGGTACACGATCGACAGCAGCCACGCGGCGAGCCCGGTCACGACACCCGTGAGCTCGAGCACGAGCAGGATCACGCTCAGCGCGCTCGCGAGCACGAGCGCGGGCGGAGCGAAGTAGCGCAACGAGTTGCGGCCGCCGAGCCGGCGCACGAGCTCGCCGCGCCAGATGCCGGTCGCGGTGAACTGGCGGGCGAGCTTGCCCCAGGTGTCGCGCGGCCAGTAGGCCACCCGCAGGGCCGGGTCGAGCCAAACGAGGTGGCCCGCTTCGCGCAGACGCAGGTTGAGTTCCCAGTCCTCGCCGCGCTTGAGGCCCTCGTCGTAGAGGCCGACCCGCTCGAGGGGGCCGCGGCGCATGATGCCGAGGTAGGCGCTCTCGGCTGGCCCCTCGGATGCTCCGCCGTGGTACGCCCCGCCCCCGAGCCCGAACCGGCTGTTGTAGGCGCGCGCGACGGCCGACTGCAGCCGCCCGCGCCCGGTCGCGACCATGAGCCCCCCGAGGCTCGCGGCGCCCGTGCGCTGCAGCGTCGCCACCCCGAGGGCCGTGTAGTCGACGGGCAGCTCGGTGTGGGCATCCACCCGCACGATCACGTCGTGGGCGGCGGCGCGGATGCCCAGATTGAGCCCGAGCGGGATCGACAGCTGCGGGTTCTCGACGATGCGGATGCGCGTGTCCTCCGCCGCGCGCGCGTGCACGCGCTCGGTCGTGCCGTCGGTCGAGGGGCCGAGCACGACGACGAGCTCGCGGTCACCCTCGTATTGCTGGGCGAGCACGCTCTCGATCGCGTCGTCGATGTAGGCCGCCTCGTTGTACACCGGCATGACGTAGCTGACGCCGGGGTGCGTCGTCGCGGGCTGACCCATAGCGTCGAGGCTAGCGCCTCGGCGGGGCCGGAACGGCGGCGGCGGGCCCGCCCGAGCGGCCCGCCGCCGGCGGGCTACGGCAGCTCGCCGAGCGTGACGGTGACCTCTTGCACCTGGCCGCCGCGCACGTAGGTGAGCGACGCGCTCGCACCCGCGGGCAGCACCCGCACCTGGGCGGTGAGGTCGACGCTGCCCGTGATCGGCACACCGTTGAAGGTGGTGATGACGTCACCGGGGCGCAGGCCCGCGACCTCGGCCGCGCCACCCGGCAGCACGCTGTCGACGAGGGCGCCGACGACCGTGCTCTCGGCATCGTTGAGCGAGTCGGTGACGCTCGCACCGAGCAGGCCGTGGCTCGCCGAACCGGTCTCGATGAGCTCGGTCGCGATGCGCTGCGCGAAGTTCGACGGGATGGAGAAGCCGACCCCGATGCTGCCCGACTGGCCGCTGCCGCCGCCCGCGGTGGCGATCGCGACGACGATGCCGATGAGCCGGCCCTCGTCGTCGAGCAGGGCGCCGCCCGAGTTGCCGGGGTTGATCGCGGCGTCGGTCTGGATGACGGGCAGCGAGACGGTGCCCGAGGTCAGCGGGCGCGGCTCGGCGGGCTCGGTGCCGGGCACGTCGAAGTCCCAGAAGTCGAAGGGCGCGTCGGTGCCGGTGTCGGGCTGCCCCTGCTCGACCTGCTGCTCGGGAACCGCCGACGACCGCACGGTGATCGAGCGGTTGAGGGCCGACACGATGCCGTTCGAGACCGAGCCGGCGAGGCCGAGCGGTGCCCCGATGACGACCGTGCGGTCGCCCACGTTGAGCGCGTCGGAGTCGGCGAACTCGATGGTCGGGAGGCCCGAGGCGCCCTCGAGCTTCACGACCGCGAGGTCGGCGATCGGGTCGCTGCCGACGAGCTCGGCATCGAAGATGCGGCCGTCGGAGAGGGTGACCCGGATGTTCGGGGTGAGCGTGGCGCCCTCGAGGGTCGCCACGTGGTTGTTGGTCAGCACGTAGCCGTCGTCGCTGAGGATGACGCCCGAGCCGTTGCCCGACGACCCGCCACCGGCGACCGTCAGGGTCACGACGGCGGGCATGGCCTTGGCGACGACCGCGGTGACGAGCGTGGCGTCGTCGGGGTCGGTCACGGTGATCGAGGTGGGCGTGGCGGGCGTCGCCGAGACGCCGGTCGAGTCGGTGGCGAGCACCGCAGCGACGACTCCGCCACCCGCGACGCCGCCGATGAGGGCGCCGACCGTCAGCATGCCCAGCAGCGGCGCCATCGCGAGCTTCGGGCGCGCGGGGCTCGGGGCGGCGCTGGTCGCTGCGATGGGCTCGGCGGCGGCCAGGGGCTCAGGTGACGTGCCGGTCTCAGCGGCCGCGCCGGGCTCGGCGGTGGTGTCGTGCGCGGTGACCGCGGTCGTGTCGACGTTCTCGGGCGTCGTGGCGTCGTCGGGAGTTCCGGCGGTGCCGGGCGTCTCAGGCGTGGTGCTCATGGGGAGGTGCTCCTTTCGGCGCTGTCAGCGTCCTCCGCAAACCTGTGCATTCTATTTGGCGCGCCTGAGCGCCCCCCGACGCTTCGCCTAACCGCGCCTTGGTCGGCGCGCTGCCCCGCGACCGCGGCTCAGCAGCCGGGGCCGGCGGGCGCGCTCGCGCAATCGCGGTCGACGAGCACCGTCACGGCACCGCCCGCCGTCGCGACGAGGTCGTTCGCCGGCAGCACGATGACGCCCTGCAGCGCGCGCCACCCTCCCCCGGCGAAGCGGTACTCGGCGGTGTACTCGACGTCGAGCTCGATGACGTAGGTTCCGGATGCTCGAAACACGTGGCTCGTCGGCGTCGCGTCGAACTCGCCGAGGCCGAGGGCCTGCCAACTCAGGCCCGCCGTCGTGAGACGCGCGGCATCCCCGTCGCCGTAGCGCCAGCGGAAGGCCACTGGCGTGAAGCGCACCTCAGCGGGCGCGCCGAGCAGGGTGCCCGCGACGATGTGCCGCTCGATCACCGCGACGAAGTTGGTGGGCAGGCCGACGACCATCCAGCCGTCGGGCTGCATGTACTGCACGGCCGCCTGGGGGCGGAAGAAGGCGAGATCGTTGAGCGTGATGCTCGGGGTCGCCGGAGCCGGGTCGACCGGGTCGCCCGGCTTGCCCGGTCCGACTCCGTAGCAGAGGCCCGCGAAGACCTCTTCGCACGGCATCGGCGGCAGGGAGGGCGAGCCGGAGCCGCCTCCTGGGGAGGAGCCGCCCGGCCCCGACGGTGCACCGCCCGAACCGCCGGGGAGCCCCCCGACGGTCAGCTCACCGTCGAGCACCGCGCCGTCTCCCTGGATGCCGCCCCCGACCTTCGGGCACCCGGTGATGGCAGCCACGTCATCGCACGAGGAAGCGTTTGCTTGTGCAGGTGACGTAGAAACGAGGACTATCAAGACCGCGGAGAAGATCGCTATGGAGACTCGCATACCGAACCCTCTGCCCAGACTTCGCTGCCATCGACGATGATCGCCTCTGTTCCGTCCTTGACACCCACAAAGGTCACCTCAAGATCAACTGTCGGGTCACGGTCAGCAGGAGTCAGATTTTGGCCCTGCGCATCAATCACCTGGACCCGTGAAACATCAAGACAGACATAGAGCACGACGAGTGCCGTTGAATCAAGCTCGACGTACTGCTGGAGCGCAGCTGCGGAAATCTGGCTCTGGCCCATTGTGCGGAGCCCCTGATCAGCTAGATTCCTCAGCGACTTTTGGAGCTCATCCAGATAGTCGTCTGACACCAGATCTTTGAGCGTTGAGGGTGTCTCAGTGGGATTAGCCGATGCGGCATTAGAGACGGCGAGGTACTCCTCGTACGCTTCCGTCGCCGCCGCGAGTGCCTCCTCATCCGAGGCGAAGAGCGGCTCGACCGTCGCCGAGGGCTCGGGCGGCGGGATGCGCGCCGACTCGGCGCAGGCGGCGAGGGGCGCGACGAGCAGCAGGAGCGGCACGACGGCGAGGGCGAGGCGGCGGGTCATGCACGTCACGGTAGGGCGCGAGCGGGCATCCCGCACCGGTTCTCCACACGGGGCTCCCCGCCGCAGGGCCCGGATTCCCGGGGAGGAACCGCACCCCGAAGGGGGTACACAGAGTCGTCTGTCCTCCACCTACACTGAGAGGATTCCTGACCACCGCCACCCCGGGGGCCCCCGAATGACGCAGTCCCACGTGACCGATGTCGAGGTCATCCTCGACGCAGCCGGCGACATCATCATGAACGATGGCTACGCGGCGGTGACCCACGCGTCGATCGCCTCGCGCGCGAAGGTCAGCGTCGACGAGGTCGCCGAGATGTTCCCGACGGCGAACGACGCCATGGTGGCGATGCTCAACCGCGAGTTCCAGGGCATGTACGGGCTCATCGTGCAGAACATCGAGCGCGATCCGCGCGGCGGGCTGCTCTCGCGCATGTACACGTACATCCTCAGCGCGGTGTACGAGCGGCCGCTCGCGAAGACGCTGTTCGTCATCGATCGCGAGGCCCTCAACTCGATCATGCGCAACGCGCACAGCTTCTCGTACACGCCCACGATCGGCATTCGCAGCGAGCTCATCGAGGCCCTGCAGCAGGCCGGCATGGTGAGATCCGACGTGGATGCCCGCATGATGTCGAGCGTGCTCTCGGCCTGCTCGGCCGGGCTCGCCCTGACGGCGCCCCACGACGACCTCGGCCTCATCATCGACGGCCTCGCGACGCTGCTCTCGCGCGGCGTCGATGCCGACGTGGAGGACACGAGGCCCGGCAAGGCCGTCTTCTACGAGTGGGCGACGAAGCTCGCCACGCCGCGCTCCGGCGACTGAATCGTCAGGCGGCGACGCCGTCGACCGCTCGCGCCACCGTCGCGAGCAGGCTCGACCGGGTGTAGGGCTTGTCGAGGAAGCCGGCGACGCGGGCGGCGATGAACGGCGGGATCGTCTCGAGCCGATGACACCCACTCGCCAGGACGATCGGGAGCGCCGGGTGCGTCGCCTGGAGGCGATCGACCAGTGCGAGACCGTCCATGCGCGGCATCGTGATGTCGCTCACGATCGCCGAGACGCGGTGCTGACCGGTATCGAGCAGCTCGACCGCCTCGATACCGTCAGCCGCTTCGAGCACCGTGTAATCGGCACGCTCGAGCGTGAGCCGGAGGAGGCGCCGGATCACCGGCTCGTCCTCGACGATCAGCACCACGTCTCGTCGCTTCACCACCACGCCTCGAGTCTGACGCACAGGAGTCCGAGAGCCGAGGAGTCGCCCGCCGCGACGTTCGCCCTGCGAACATCATGCGAACGCATTCACTTTCGCCGGAACGCTACGCTGGCGGCGTGAGCCCCGATGCCCCGTGGATGCGCGCCGCACGCTCGGCGGGCCTCATCGGTGCCGACGGCACCGCGCGCCCGACGATCTTCGCCGAGATGTCGGCCCTGGCGCTCGAGCACGACGCCGTCAACCTGGGGCAGGGCTTCCCCGACGACGACGGCCCGGCCGCGGTGCTCGAGGCGGCCGTCGAGGCGATCCGCGCGGGCGTCAACCAGTACCCGCCGGGGCGCGGCACCGCCGACCTGCGAGCCGCGGTCGCCGAGCACCAGCTGCGCTTCTACGGTCTCTCGCTCGACCCGGCGACGCAGGTGCTCGTCACGGCGGGGGCGACCGAGGCGATCGCCGCGAGCATCCTCGCCCTCGCCGGCCCGGGCGACGAGGTCGTGACGCTCGAGCCCTTCTACGACGCGTACGCGGCCGTCATCGGGCTCAGCGGCGCACGACACGTGACGATCCCGCTGAGCGAGCCCGGCTTCCAGCCGAACGCGGCCGCGATCGACGCCGCCATCACCGACCGCACGCGCGTCATCGTGCTCAACTCGCCGCACAACCCCACCGGCTCGATCCTCGACCCCGAGCACGTCGAGCGCATCGTCGCGGCGGCCGCACGCCACGACGCGGTCATCGTGAGCGACGAGGTCTACGAGCACCTCGTCTATGACGGCGCCCGGCATCGGCCGACGGCATCGTTCGCCGGGGCGGCCGAGCGCACGCTGACGGTGTCGAGCGCCGCGAAGACCTTCAGCGTCACGGGCTGGAAGATCGGCTGGGTCACCGGACCCGCCGCGCTCATCGACGCCGTGCTCGGGGTGAAGCAGTGGCTCACCTACGTCAACGGCGCACCCTTCCAAGGGGCGGTCGCCCGCGGCCTGCGGCTCGACGACGGCTTCTTCGACGAGCTGCGAGCAACGATGCAGCGCCGTCGCGACCTGCTCGCCGCCGGGCTCGTCGACGCGGGCTTCACGATCGCTCCCACCGCGGGCTCGTACTTCATCGTCGCTGACGGCGCTCCCCTCGGTCTGACCGACGCCGCGGCGAGCGCCCGCGCCCTCGCGGTCGAGCCCGGGGTGGTCGCGATCCCCCTGAGCGCCTTCGGCGGCTCCGTCAGCGCGAGCGCCCTGCGCTTCGCGTTCTGCAAGCCCGACGCCGTCATCGCCGAGGGCGTGCAGCGGCTCCAGGCTCTGCGCCGCTAGAGCGGCACGACCCCGAACCGGCGCAGCCGCAGGGCGGGATTGATGCGGCGCACCTCGTCGAGGTGAGCGCGCGAGACCGGGGCGACCACGGCATCCGTCGCCGTCGGGATCGAGGCGAGCACCTCGCCCCGCGCATCGACGATCATGCTGCTGCCGACACCGATCGGCGGGATGTGGTCGGCGGCCGCGAGGTAGACGGTGTTCTCGATCGCCCGCGCGGTGAGCAGGGTCGTCCAGGCGTGCACCTTGCCGGGGCCGGCCACCCACTCGCTCGGCACGAGCACGAGCTCGGCGCCCGCGTCGACGAGGCGACGGGTCACCTCGGGGAACCGCAGGTCGTAGCAGGTCTGGATGCCCACGCGCAGCCCCACGGCATCGAAGAGCTGCGGCGGCTCGAGCGTGCCCGCCTCGGCCCACGCCGACTCGGTCGCGCCGAACGCGTCGTAGAGGTGCAGCTTGCGCGAGACGGCGAGCAGTGCACCGCCGGGCGCGACGGCGACGACGGTGTTGCGAAAACGGTCATCACGCGTTCCGACCTCGATGAGACCGGCCACGATGATCGCGCCCGTCTCGCTCGCGAGGTCGCCGAGGCCCTCGACGAACGGGCCGTCAAGCGGCTCGGCGGCGGCGAGCCAGTCGGGGCCCATCGTCGGCGAGAAGTACGACGAGTACTCGGGGAAGACGACGAGGCCCGCCCCCTGCTCGACGGCGTGCAGCGCGAGGCTGCGCATCGCGGCGAGGTTCGCGGCGCGGTCGGCCACGGGCCCGAACTGGGCGACGGCGATAGACGCGGCGACGGATGCGGTGCTCACGATTCTCAGCCTAGGCCGGTGCCCGGCCCGCCACACTGCTGTCATGACGACCGACGCCCCCTCCCCCGGCTCGACCTGGCCGCAGCGCATCGCCCGCTGGCTGCTCGGAGCGGCCCTGCTCGTCGCCGGCACGGGTCATCTGACGGTCGGGCGTGAGGAGTTCCTCGCCCAGGTGCCGCCGTGGCTGCCGATCGATGCCGACCTCGTCGTGCTGGCATCGGGCGTCGTGGAGATCGTGCTGGGCCTCGCACTGCTGCTGGCGCGCGGGCGGTGGCGGGTGCGCACGGGCTGGGCGACGGCGCTGTTCTTCCTCGCGATCTTCCCCGGCAACATCGCGCAGTTCACCGAGGGCCGTGACGGCTTCGGGCTCGACACCGATCTCGCGCGGGGCATCCGACTGCTGTTCCAGCCCGTTCTCGTGGCGTGGGCGCTGTGGTCGACGGGCGCGTGGCGGGCGTGGCGCGACCACCGGGCGGCGCGCTCGGCTGGCAGGGCGGGAGCTGCCGAGCGCTCTGCCACGATGGACGCATGACCGCCTCGCTCATCGTCCTCGGCTCAGCCAACACCGACTACACGGTCGTCGTCGAGCGGCACCCGCTGCCCGGTGAGACGCTGCTCGGCGACGAGCTCGTCATCGCGACGGGCGGCAAGGGCGCGAACCAGGCGCTCGCGGCCGCCCGAGCCGGAGCCATGCCCGTCTTCCTCGGCGCGGTCGGCGACGACGGGAACGGCCGCTCGATGCTCGATGCCCTGGGCGCGGGCGGTGTCGACGTCTCGAGCGTCGCGGTCGTCGACGAAGCCCCGACGGGCATCGCGCTCATCACGGTGTCGCGCGACGGCGAGAACACGATCGTCGTCGCCGCGGGAGCGAACGCGCGCGTCAACGCGCACGAGGTCGAGGCGGGCATCCGCGCGATCGGCGGCCCCGGAACCGTGCTGCTCGCCCAGCTCGAGATCCCCCTGCCGGCCGTGCGCACGGCCGCCGAGACGATCGACGAGCTCGGCGGGCGCACGGTGCTCAACCTCTCGCCCAGTCGCGCGGTACCGGATGCCCTCCTCGCGCTCTGCGACCCCCTCATCGTCAACGAGGCCGAGGCGCACGACCTCACCGGGCTCACGATCGACACGCCCGACGAGGCCGCGACCGCCGCCGCGGCGTTGCTCGAGCGCTGCCGCAGCGTCGTCATCACGCTCGGCGGCGACGGCGCGGTCTTCGCCGCACCGGGTGCGAGCGGCCACGTGCCCGCGCCGCGCGTGACCGTCGTCGACACGACCGGGGCCGGCGACGCGTTCGCGGGCGCCGTCGCGGCCGAGCTCGCCGAGAGCGGCGCGAGCGCCGAGCTGCGCACCGCCGTCGAGCGGGGCGTCGCGGCCGGCGCCGCGGCCGTGCAGTGGCTCGGGGCTCAGCCGCCGCGCGACTGAAGGCCGCCGCGCGACTGAAGGCCGCCGCGCGACCCGCTACGGCCCGAGAAAGCCGGTAAGCAGCGCCTCGAGCCCCGCGTCGAAGTCGTACACATCGATCGCGCTGAGCATGCGGGTGATCGACGCGGCGTCGATGTGATTGCCCTCCGTCGACAGTGTCGCCGCCAGTTCGTCGGCGTCGATTAACGCGAGGGGTTCGATCGGCACGGCGGTGAGCAGTGCCGAGCCGAGGGCGAAGGCCACGACGGCGTTGACGCCCGTCATCGCCGTGCGCTCGTCGACCCCCGCGTCGACCATGCCAGCGACGACCTCGATGCCGTACCGCGCCGAGGTCATGGTGGTCGGAGCTGACGCGACGATCGGGATGAGCTCGGGGTGCCGCACCAGGTGCTCGTAGAGGGAACGTCCGATGGCGGCGGCGAACTCGCGCGCTGTCCGTGCGTCGGCACTCCTCTGGAATCCTCCGCGCAGCCCGTCGTGCAGGGCGCGATCGCTCATCGCCGCGACGAGCTCGCGCTTGTCACGCACGTGCCGGTACAGCGCCATCGGATCGACGCCCAGGTGCGTGGCGAGCAGCCGCATGGTCAACGGCCGTTCGGGCTTCGCTCGGAGGAGCTCGAGCGCGGCATCCACGATGCGATCTCTGGTGAGTCCTGCCCTCGGAGCCATTCACAAAGTCTACAAGATAGACAAATCGAGAAGCGTGTGCGTACGATGTCTACGTTGTAGACCTACACCGTAGACTTTCGCGAGGAGAGCCCCGATGCGCACCGACACCACTCGAGAACCCGACCTCAGCACGCGCACCCGGCGCATGGCCGCGCTCGGCACGCTCTCCCTCGCGATGCTGCTCATCGCGATCGACGCCTCGATTCTGAACATCGCGCTGCCCCGCATCGCCGATGACCTGCGACCCGACGCGACCCAGCTGCTCTGGATCGTCGACTCATACAGCCTCACCGTCGCCGCCCTGCTCGTCACGACGGCGGCGCTGGGCGATCGCTTCGGGCGACGGCGGATGCTGCGCGTCGGCCTCGTCGTCTTCACGGCCGCGACGGCTCTCGCCGCGCTCGCGACATCGCCCGAGCTGCTGATCAGCGCGCGCGTGCTGCTCGGTGTGGGTGCAGCCCTCGCGATGCCCGCGACGCTCTCGCTGCTGCGGGCGGTGTTCACCGACGACCGCGAGCGCGCCTTCGCCATCGGGCTGTGGTCCGCGGTCGGCGCCGCGGGGTTCGTGCTCGGCCCCGTCATCGGGGGCATCATCCTGCAGGTCACCTCCTGGCCGTTCGTGTTCTGGGTGCAGGTGCCGTTCGTCGCCCTCGCCCTCATCGCCACGCGCCGGTTGCCCGAGGCTAGCGCGCCGGGTGCCGTCACCATCGACGTGCTCGGCGTGCTGCTCTCGGGGGCGGGGCTGGTCTCGCTCGTGTGGGGCATCAAGCAGGTCGGCGAGAGCGGCGTCGAGGGCTCGGGCATCACGCTCATGATCCTCGGGGTCGCGAGCATCGCAGCCTTCGTTCTCGTGCAGCTGCGTCGCGCGCGACCGATGATCGACGTGCGGCTGTTCCGCTCGACGCGGTTCTCGACGGCCACCCTCGCTGTGCTCGCGAGCAACGTGGCCCTCGCCGCTCCCCTGCTGCTGCTCACCCAGCAGTTGCAGATCGCGCAGGGCCTCGATCCCCTGCCGGCCGGGCTCGCGTTTCTGCCCGTGGCCCTCGGAGCCGTCGCCACCGGTCCCTTGGCGCCCCGCGTGGTGAAGGCCCTCGGCATGAACGGTGCCGTGGGCGGCGGCTTCCTGCTCGTGAGCGCGGGGCTGCTCGTGTTCGCCTTCGTGACCCCGCAGACCCCCTATCTGCTGCTCGTGTCGGGCATGGTGCTGCTGGGAGGAGGCGTCAGCATCGCCTCCGCCGCCGCGTCGGCCGCTCTGCTCGCTGCAGCCCCCGCAGAGCGCGCGGGAAATGCCGCGGCCATTCAAGAGACCTCGTACGAACTCGGCCTCACCGTCGGAGTCTCGGTGTTCGGCTCGTTCGCCCTCTCGGTCTACCGCGCGAGTCTCGACCTGCCGACCGGGCTCGACTCGGCCGTCGTCGTGGCGGTCGAGTCGGGCCTGCCGCAAGCGGCAGCCGTGCTCGCCGACCAGCCCGAGCTTCTCGCGATCGCGATCGACGCCTTCACGGCGTCATTCTCCGACACGACGCTGCTCGCCGCGGTGGCCGCGCTCGTCATCGCGGTTGTCGCGGCGATCGCACTCCCGCGCGATCGCGAGAGCCGATCGGTCACCGAGCACTGAGCGGCATCGGCAGGCTCGCGCGCTGGTGGCGCCACATGACGAACACCACGACCGCCGGCCACGCCGACTCGAGGTAGGCGGCAATGCGCTCGGCGAGCCCGACCAGAGTCGCGTCGGGCTGCGCCTCGATCCAGGCGAACGCCACGCACGTCGCGCCCACGACGAGCGTGCTGAGCACCGCACCCGCCGGGCGCAGCAGCCAGGGGTACTGACGGCCCACCCGCATGCTCAGCACCGGCCACAGCGCGAGCAGCACGAAGCCCGCCATCGCGGCGAGCCGGTGCTCGGGCGACGAGCCCTCGCTCGGCAGCGGGAACGCGGCGACCGCGAAGAGGGCGACGCCGGCGAGCCCGAGCGCGATGCGACCCGGCAGCCAGGGCCCCGGAGCGTAGGCGGCGGTCACGAGGTGGCACACCCCGGTGAGCACGAACATGAGGGTCATGAAGAGCTGCGTGGGAGCATCCACCGCCGCCAGTTCGCTGATGGTCTGCCGAACCGGATCGAACCCGGGCGACAGCAGTTCGGCGACCAGGGTGCCGCCGACGAAGAAGACGGGTGCGAGGGCCGCCGAGACGATCGCGGGCCGGCGGACGAGGGGCGGGATGCTCTGCACGAGCCCCACGCTAGCCCCACCCCCTGGGCCTACCGATGCTAGCGTCAGCCTCACATCCCCCGAAGGAGCGCACGATGCCGAAGAAGGTCTACACCCCCGAGCAGCAGATCGACCGGCTGCGCATCTACAACATCGTCGCGGGCAGCGCCCATCTGCTGCAGGCCGTCGGCTTCGCGGTCGTGCTGTCGATGCTCAGCACGCAGGTGCTGTTCGCGGTCACCGCCGACTACCTCTCGGGCCCTCCGGGGGTGCCGATCCCGCCCGAGCGCGTGACCCTCTTCGAGGTCAACATCGGCATCGGCGTCGTCGCCTTCCTCGCCCTCAGCGCCTTCTTCCACTTCCTCATCTCGAGCCCGTGGTTCTTCGGCCGCTACAAGAACGGCCTGCTCGCGAACCGCAACTACTTCCGCTGGGTGGAGTACTCGCTGAGCTCGTCGATCATGATCTGGCTCATCCTGGCGATCAACGGCGTCACCGACATCGCCGCGCTGTTCTCGATCTTCGCCGTCAACGCGGCGATGATCCTGTTCGGCGCCCTGCAGGAGAAGTACGAGCAGCCGGGCTCCGGTGGCTTGCTGCCCTTCATCTTCGGGTCGATGGTCGGCATCGTGCCGTGGATCCTCATCCTCATCTACTTCCTTCGCCCCGGCAGCGAGAGCGAGGCCGCGCCGCCCGACTTCGTCGTCGGCATCGTCATCTCGCTCTTCGTGTTCTTCAACACCTTCGCCATCAACCAGTGGCTGCAGTACAAGCAGGTCGGCAAATGGAAGAGCTACCTGCAGGGCGAGCGCAGCTACATCACGCTGAGTCTTGTGGCGAAGACTGCACTGGCCTGGCAGGTGTTCTCGGGCGCGATCATCCCCGCCCTCACCAGCTGACCCCAGCCCGACGAGAGGATCCGACCATGATCCGCAGCACGGCACACCCCCTCCTCCCTGCGGCGGCGGGTTCGCTGCTGACCGCGGCTCTCATGGCCGGATGCTCGGCGCCCGCCCCCGAGTCGACGAGCGCCCCCTCCCCCTCGGTCGTCGAGCCGAGCGCGAGCCCCGAGGCGAGCGCCTCACCCTCTCCGAGCGCCGACGCCGAGGCCGACGTGGCCGCAGCCCGCGAGTCGCTCGCGGCGAGCATCGCGAGCGGCAACACGGCGGCGCTCGCGAGCTGGGTGACCGATCCGGTGCAGGTGACGATCGCCGCCTCGGAGTTCTCCGAGCCCCTGAGCCCCTTCGAGGCCGCCGCGCAGGCCGACTACGTGGTCGACCTCGCGGCGACGTGGGACTTCGCGCTGCCGGAGGCCACGATCGACCTCTACCGCGCGGGCTTCTACACCGCGTACTTCCCCGAGGACGTGCTCGTCGGTCGGTCGAGCACGGGCGCCGTCATCGCGTTCACGATGAGCGGCGCCGAGGCCTCGGCCATCTTCATGTGCATCGACGAGGGGCTGCTGTTCTGACGCTCCCCCGCATCGGGCGGGAGGTGGTCGATGCCCGGAGCCAACCCGAATGGCTCGGGGCATCGACCGTGCCGAGCGGCGTGCTGTCACGTACCTGAAGGGGGGCGATCGCACGCCGGGGCGGGTCCCCGAACCCGGCGGTTCCATGGTGGCGGGCCGGGCATCCCCCCGCAATCGAGGGCGCCTCACGCAGTTCGCATACCGAACATCGGCGGGCCGGACGCAGAAAACCCCCGAACCGATGGGTTCGAGGGTTTCTGGGGCCCTGACACAGGGCACTGGTTGCGGGGGCAGGATTTGAACCTACGACCTCTGGGTTATGAGCCCAGCGAGCTACCGAG
>ERZ1066139.146-NODE-146-length-15950-cov-7.718025_pt1 | contig 15950 bp, 9 predicted proteins | sample MGYA00382786_ERZ1066139 | MGnify/ENA primary metagenome ERZ1066139 (study PRJEB33369, sample SAMEA5778369) | biofilm metagenome | biome: Industrial cooling water; feature: Water cooling tower basin; material: Biofilm | place: United Arab Emirates | collected...
GACGTCAACAAGCGCGGCGGTCGCGTCTCGGCGGGGCAGCGCCAGCTCATCTCGTTCGCGCGCGCCTTCCTCGCCGACCCGACCGTGCTCATCCTCGACGAGGCCACGGCCTCGCTCGACATCCCGAGCGAGCGGCTCGTGCAGCAGGCGCTGCAGACGCTGCTCGCCGACCGCACGGCCGTCATCATCGCTCACCGGCTCTCGACGGTCGCGATCGCCGACCGCGTGCTCGTCATGGAGCACGGTCGCGTGATCGAAGACGGCACGCCGGCCGAGCTCATCGCGGGCACGGGCAAGTTCGCGCAGCTGCACGCGGCCTGGCGCGACTCGCTCGTCTAGGTGGCGCGCCGACAGTCACCTCGCCGACCGCCCCACTCCGTCGTCGCCGCGCAACTCGCACCGTTTGCGACACCTCGCACGTAAGCATGCGTACGAGGTGTCGCAGACAGTGCGACCGCGGCCGCCGTGACCCCCCCGCTCGGGCGGTTCACCGCGGCTGGGTAGGGTTCGCGGTGTGACCGATCGACCCGTGGATGCTGCGCCCGAGCCCGACGACGCGCCCGGGTCCGACGGCGCACCCGGTGCGGCCGCTCTGCCGGCCGACATCGCCCCCGCACCGCGCGGGTCGGCGCTCGAGGTGCTCGGGCAGTTCACGGTGCTCGGGCTCACCTCGTTCGGCGGACCCGTCGCGCACCTCGGCTACTTCCGCGAGCGCCTCGTGGTGCGCCGGCGGTGGATCAGCGAGCAGGGCTACGCCGAGCTCGTCGCCCTCGCGCAGTTCCTGCCCGGGCCGGCGTCGAGCCAGGTCGGGTTCGCTCTCGGGCTGCATCGGGCTGGGTTACTCGGCGGGCTCGCCGCGTTCGCGGCCTTCACCCTGCCGAGCGCGGTGCTGCTCGTGCTCGCGGCGCTCAGCGCTCCGCTGCTCGACGGCCCCGTCGCCGAGGGGATCATCGCGGGGCTGAAGGTCGTCGCCGTCGCGGTCGTCGCGCACGCGGTGTGGGGCATGGCGCGCACGCTCACCCCCGACGTGCGCCGCGCGGGCATCGCCGTGGCCGCGGGCCTGCTCGTGCTGCTCGTCGGCACGGGCTGGGCCACGCTCGCCGCGATCGCGCTCGGCGCCCTCGCGGGCCTGCTGCTGTGCCGCGCGGGTGAGGTGACCGCCGCGGGCGGGCTGAGCATCCCGATCTCGCGTCGTGTGGGCGCCGCGTGCCTCGTCGCGGTCGGCGTGCTGCTGCTCGGCCTGCCCCTGCTCGCCGCGCTCGTGCCGAGCACGCCGCTCGCGGTCGCCGACGGCTTCTTCCGCGCCGGGGCGCTGGTGTTCGGCGGCGGGCACGTCGTGCTGCCGCTGCTCGATACGGCGGTCGTCGAGCCGGGCTGGGTGAGCGAGCAGCAGTTCCTCGCGGGCTACGGCGCCGCGCAGGCCGTGCCGGGGCCGCTCTTCACGGTCGCGGCCTTCCTGGGCGCCTCGATCGCTCCGGGCGCCGAGGGCGTGCTGCTCGCCGTCATCGCCCTCCTCGCGATCTTCCTGCCGGGGCTGCTGCTCATCGTCGGCGTGCTGCCGTTCTGGAGCGCGCTGCAGGGCCGCCCCGCGGTGCCTGCCCTCGTGCGCGGCGCCAACGCGGCCGTCGTCGGAGTGCTCGCGGCGGCGCTCTACGACCCCGTCGCGACGAGCGCGCTCGTCGATGTGCCGACGGTGGCGCTCGCCGGGCTGTGCACGGCGCTGCTCATCGTCGTGCGCGTGCCGGCGTGGGCGGTCGTCATCGTCGGGGCCGGCGGCGGGATGCTGCTCTCGGCCTTCTGACCCGCCGCAGGCCCCCCGGCCCGCGTCGCTACGCCGGCGCCCAGCGGGCCACGGCGAGCTCGAGCCGGTAGTCGAGCGGCCCCCGGGCATCGCCGGCCCAGCGCAGCGGCGTTCCCTCGGCGCGGTAGTGCGCGAGCGCCTCGACCTCGTGGCCCGCGGGCGGACGGCCGTCGGCGCGCACGACGCGCCACCACGGCACGCTCGAGCCCTCGGTCGCCATGACGCGGCCGACCGCGCGAGCGCCGCGCGAGCCGAGCTCGGCGGCCACGTCGCCGTAGGTCATCACGCGGCCGGGCGGGATGCCGTCGACCACCAGCAGCACGGCGCCGCCGAAGTCGAGGGGCGGCTCGCTCGCGGCGGGCATCCCGTGATCGATCGCCACCGGGGGTCAGATGGTGAGCGAGCCGATCTTCTCGCCGTACTCGGTCTCGCCCGTCTCGACGAAGCCGATGCGGCGGAAGAACTCGCCCGGGCCGTCGTCGCCCGTCTCCCAGATGACGGTGACGGTGTGGAAGCCGCGCTGCCGCGCCTCTTCCGCCAGCTCGTGCACGGCGAACTTTCCGATGCCGCGGCCCTGCGCCGTGGCGTCCACGTTGATGCGCCAGATGCAGCTGCGGAACTCGGGCCTGGGGTTCTCGGCGTCGAAGTTGCCGCGGATGAAGCCGACGACGTCGTCGCCGTCGAGCACGACGCGCGCCCACGTGGTCGTGGGGTTCACGTAGGCGTCGGCCGCCGAATACGAGACGGGCGTGACGAACTGCTCCTGCCCCGGCCTCAGCGTCAGGCCGTTCGCCGCCACGATCGTCTTGGCCGACAGTTCTTCCAGTCTCAGGCTCCCCATGCACCCCAGGGTAGACGGTGGGCCCGACCGGCGGGGCCGCTGATGTATCTCGATATCGAGACAATCCGGGGGAGCCGGTAGGCTGGCGGGCGGCACATCACCAACGGAAAGGCACCCCCTCGTGGAGAAGATCAAGGTCGAAGGAACGGTCGTCGAGCTCGACGGCGACGAGATGACCCGCATCATCTGGCAGTTCATCAAAGACCGCCTCATCCACCCCTACCTCGACCTCACGCTCGAGTACTACGACCTGGGCATCGAGCACCGCGACGCGACCGACGACCAGGTCACGATCGACGCGGCGCACGCGATCATCACGCACGGCGTCGGTGTGAAGTGCGCCACGATCACGCCCGACGAGGCGCGCGTCGAGGAGTTCGGCCTCAAGAAGATGTGGAAGAGCCCCAACGGCACGATCCGCAACATCATCGGCGGCGTCATCTTCCGCGAGCCCATCGTGATCTCGAACATCCCGCGCCTCGTGCCCGGGTGGAACAAGCCGATCATCATCGGCCGTCACGCCTTCGGCGACCAGTACCGCGCCACCGACTTCCGCTTCGAGGGCAAGGGCACGCTCACGGTCGAGTTCACGCCGGAGGACGGCTCGGAGCCGATGAAGTTCGAGGTCTACCAGTCGCCCGGCAGCGGTGTGGCGCAGGTGCAGTACAACCTCGACGAGTCGATCCGCGACTTCGCGCGCGCCTCGCTCAACTACGGCCTGGCCCGCAACTACCCCGTCTACCTCTCGACCAAGAACACGATCCTGAAGGCCTACGACGGCCGCTTCAAGGACCTCTTCGAGGAGGTCTTCGAGACCGAGTTCAAGAGCCAGTTCGACGCCGCCGGCATCACCTACGAGCACCGCCTCATCGATGACATGGTCGCCTCGGCCATGAAGTGGGAGGGCGGCTACGTCTGGGCCTGCAAGAACTACGACGGCGACGTGCAGAGCGACACCGTGGCGCAGGGCTTCGGCTCGCTCGGACTCATGACGAGCGTGCTCACGAGCCCCGACGGCCAGGTCGTCGAGGCCGAGGCCGCGCACGGCACGGTCACGCGCCACTACCGCATGCACCAGCAGGGCAAGCCGACGTCGACGAACCCCATCGCCTCGATCTTCGCGTGGACCCGCGGGCTCATGCACCGCGGCAAGCTCGACGGCAACGCGGCCCTCATCACCTTCGCCGAGACCCTGGAAGACGTCGTGATCACGACGGTCGAGGGCGGCAAGATGACGAAAGACCTCGCCATTCTCATCAGCCCCGAGCAGCCGTACCTGACGACGGAGGACTTCCTCGCCGCGCTCGACGAGAACCTGAAGAGCCGGTTGGCCTAACCGCCGGAACGAATGACCGGATGCCCGGGGCCGTGCGCCCCGGGCATCCGTCGTCTCATCGGGCCGGCGACGAAACGGGGGGCACTGGCGGGGGACCCCCGGACTGGGGGATCTGAAGCAGTTTCGCTCCTCTCGAGACTCCGTCACGATGAGAGCGACATCGTCGAGCCCGAGCGATGTCGCCGAGTTCGAGCCCTCGCTCGACGATCGGGGGGACATCGGGCCGGGGGGGAACTCAATGTCGATCTCGACCGTCGCGCACCGCGTGCTTGCGGCACTGCTCGCCATCGTCGTCATCACGGCCGGAGTCGTGGCTATGCCCGCCGCTCCCGCCGCCGCGGCACCGAGCGCCGTGACGCAGAACTTTACCTACACCGGCTCGACTCAAACCTTCACGGTTCCCGCCGGGGTGACGCAGCTCGGCGTCACGCTCATCGGTGGCGAGGGCGGTCGCGGCGGCCGCGATGGCGTGTTCGGTGAGCCCGGCGGCTACAAGGGTCAAGTGACCGGCACGATTGCGGTCACTCCCGGTCAGGTGCTGTCGATGAGTGTCGGCGGGGGCGGTGCGGCCGGTGCTAGCTGCTCGAATTCGCAGACGCGCGCTGCGGGAGGCGCGAGCCCGTTCACGGGGTACGCCGGAGGCGGCGGCGGCATGCCCGGCAACCAGGGATGCTCGGGCGGCGGCGGCGGGGGCGGCGCGGCAACCGTGCTCATGGCGGGCACCGAGACGCTCGTCGCGGGCGGTGCCGGTGGTGGCGGCGGCAGCGGCCAGTGGGCCATCCTCATCGGTCGCCAGGCGCAGGCGACGCACACGGCACGCGCAGACAGCACCACGGGCGTCGGTCAAAACGGCTTCAACGTGCTGCAGATCTGCACTACTGCCTGCGACGGTGGCGGTGGCGGTGGCGGTGGCGGTGGCGCCCGAGGTGGCGCCCAGGGCGGCGTCGAGTTCGGCACCGGCCAGTACACCGAGTGGCTCGGCTACGGCGGTTTTCCCGGCGCGAACTCGACAGCCGGGCTCACGAGCCTCAGCGCGAGCTATGTCTACTTCGCCGGCAACAGCGGGCACGGCTCCATCTCGATCACCTACTCGACCGGCTCGGCCGATGCCCCGACGAACGTCATCGGCACGACGGGCGACTCGAGCGTCGATGTGAGCTGGACGCCCCCGACGAACGAGGGCGGCGCGAGCGTCACCGACTTCATCGTCGAGTACACCGAAGACTCCGGTACTCCCGCATGGCAGACCGTCGACGACGGCGTCTCGACCGAGACGTCGACCACGGTGACCGGCCTCACGAACGGCACGGCGTACCGCTTCCGCGTCTCCGCGGTCAACTCGTTCGGCACCAGCGCGCCTTCCGCGCTCTCCGACGCCGTCTTCGCGAGCGGCACGCCGGGCGCTCCCGCCATTACCGCGATCGTGTCTCGGGATGCCGCGCTCACGGTCGCGTTCTCCGCAGCCGACTCGCCCATCGGGATCGAGTACTACGAGTACCAGCTCGATGGCGGAGCCTGGACGGCCACGACGGCCGCCTCCACTCCGCTCACCATCAGCGGCCTCATCAACGGCAACACGTACGAGGTGCGCCTGCGCGGCGTCAACGCCATCGGCGCGGGCGACGCGTCCGCGCCCGTCTCGGGCATGGCGATCTCGACGCCCGGTGCCCCGACGATCGACGCGGTGAGCCCGACGATTGGCGGCGCGAGCATCGAGTTCACGCCCGGCTTCGGCGGCGGCGGCGTCATCACGGGCTACGAGTACCGGGTCGACGGTGGCGACTGGGTGCCCGCAGGCACCTCGAGCCCGGTCACGATCAGCGGCCTCGGCGACGGCACGAGCTCGATCGTGCAGCTGCGCGCGCTCAACACGGCGGGCGGCGGCACGCCCTCGGCGCCCGTCACGGTCGTGACCCCGTCGGCGCCCGGCTCGCCGACCATCGGCTCCATCACGGCTGCCGATGGCGCGCTGCAGGTCGGCTTCACCGCGGGCTCCGACGGCGGATCGCTCGTCACCGACTACGAATACCGGGTCGGCCTCGGCGAGTGGGTCTCCGCTGGCTCGACGGCAAGCCCGATCACGATCACCGGCCTGGAGAACGGTGAGACAGTGAGCGTGCGCCTGCGCGCGATCAACGCCGTCGGCACCGGCCTGGCATCGGTCTCGGTCGAGGCGACGCCGGCCACCACTCCGAGCGCGCCGACGATCGTCGGTGACACGATTGCCGGCTTCGACGCGACCCTCAGCGCGCAGTTCACCGCTCCCGCCTCCGATGGCGGCTCGGCGATCACGACCTACGAGTACTCCACCGACGGTGGTGCGACCTGGCGCGCGCGAGAGACCGGCACGACCGCGAGCCCGCTCGTCATCACCGCGCTCTCGAGCGACGGCACGACGCCGCTCACGAACGGCACGACCTACTACGTCGAAGTGCGCGCCGTCAACGCGCAGGGCCCGGGCACCGCGTCGGGCGTGGCCGAGGGCATCGCCCGCACGACGCCGAGTGCGCCGAGCATCACGAGCATCACGGTCGGTTCGGGTGAGCTTCGCGTGCAATTCTCCGCCCCCGCGAATGGCGGCTCGCCGATCACCGCGTACGAGTACCGGCTCGACGACGGCGCCTGGATCACCACCAGTGGGCTCGGCACGTCGTTCTCGATCACCGGACTCACCAACGGCACCCCCCGCCTCGTCTCCGTGCGCGCGGTCAACGCCGTCGGCGACGGGCCCTCGTCTGAGCCGGTGAGCGCGACGCCCGTCGCGGTTCCCGGCCAGCCGACCATCGTCTCGTTCCTGCCGACCGACCGCACCCTCACGCTCTCGGTCGAGCTCGTCGACGATGGCGGCACGGCGGTCACCGGGTGGCAGTACTCGACCGATGCCGGCGCCACCTGGGCCGCAGCGGGCGCCAGTTCGAGCCCCTTCGCGATCACCGCGCTGTCAGCTGACCCCGACGCCCGACTTGTCAATGGCGAGAACTACATCGTCTCGGTGCGCGCCGCGAGCGCAGCGGGAACCGGTGCGGCGTCGGCCCCTCGCATCCTGAGCCCCCGTGCCGTGCCCGCCCAGACGGTCACGTCGCTCACGCCGCTCGACGGCGGCGTCTCGGTGGCGTTCTCGGTCGCCGACGACGGCGGTTCGCCCATTCTCGACATGCAGTACAGCCTCAACGGATCGGCTTTCGTCTCGACGGGCTCGCTCTCGTCGCCGTTCGTGCTCACCGGGCTGCCGAACGGGCAGGCCGCCAGTCTTCAGCTGCGTGCGGTGAACGTCTCGGGCGCGGGTGTTGCGTCGGATGCCCGTTCCGCCACGCCTCGCACCGTGCCGGGCGCGCCGACCGCGGTGACCGTCGTTGCCGAGAACGCTCAGGCCCTCGTCACGTGGGCGGCTCCCGCCACGAACGGCGGCGCGAGCATCACGCAGTACATCGCGACCGCGTACGCGACTGCGAGCTCGACAACGCCGATCGCCACCTGCGTCTCGGCCGGCACCGACTGCGCCATCACGGGCCTCACCAACGACACGACCTACTTCGTGTCTGTCGTCGCCGCGAACACGGCCGGAACGGGCGCCGCCTCAGCCCCGCGCGTCGCGGTCCTGCCGCTCGCCAAGCCCGCAGCACCGAACCTCACCGGCATCACGGCCGCGAACACGTTCGTTTCGCTCGCCTTCACGGCCGGCGCGGCGGGCTCGCGCGCGATCAGCGGTTACGAGTACCAGCTCAATGGCGGGGAGTGGACGCGCGCGGCCGGAACGTCGAGCCCCATCGTCGTCTCGGGTCTCACGAACGACACGTCATACACCGTCGCTCTGCGTGCTGTCAGCACCGCGGGCGAGGGTGCAGCGTCGAACACGCGCACGGCCACCCCCTTCACTCTGCCGGGCACACCGGACTCCACGACGATCATTGCCGAGCCAGCGAGCGGTTCCGCGATCATCTCGTGGGTAGCCCCGCCGGCGAACGGCTCGGCCATCACGGCCTACTCGGTCGTCGCATGGTCGGCCGCGAGCCAGGGAACCCAGGTGCGCACCTGCGCCACGACCGGGGCGCTGAGCTGCACGATCACCGGGCTCACCAACGGCACCACGTACTACATCACGATCGAAGCGACGAATGCGGCCGGCACGAGCACACGCTCGACCCCGCGCGTGCCCGTTGTCTACACCGGCAAGCCGGGCTCGGTGAGCGGAGTCACCGCCGTCGCCGGCGATGCGCAGGCGACCGTGACGTGGAGTGCCGGAGCGGCCGGCGCGAGCGCCGTGACCGACTACACCATCTGGTACCGCGCGGTCGGAGCGAGCGACTACACGCTGTGGAACGACGGCGTCGGAACCGACCTCACGGCGACGGTCACGGGCCTCACGAACGGCACCGAGTACACGTTCATCGTCTACGCCGTGAATACGCAGGGCACGAGCTTCGCGAGTGCTCCCTCTTCGGCGGTAAGCCCCATCGGCATCGGCGTCGCCCCGACCTTTGGCGAGCCGGTGCGTACCGTTGATGGGTTCACGGTTGAGATCATCAACTACCACGCCCCGACCGTGTACTCGGCGACAGCGACAAACGGCGGCAGTGCGAGCGTCAGCGGGTCGACCGTGACCGTCAGCGGCTTGGCGGCGAGCGCCGAGGCATCCCTCACGGTCGAGGCTGCCCGCTACGGATACACGACGGCGTCGGCGACCGTGAACGGCACCGCGCTCGACGCGGGAGTCGCCCCCGAGTTGAGCGCCCCCGTCTCGATCGACGGCGGGTTCACCGTTGAGATCACGAATCCTGATGCTGAGGCCGATTACCTGCTCGCCGTGCCGGAGGGCGCTACGGTCACGCGCGACGAGTGGATCGTTACCGTCTCGGGGCTCGCCGATGGGGCATCCGCAGAGCTCACCGTGACCGCGACGCGCGCTGGTCGCGCTGATGCGCCCGCATCCGTCATCGGTGACGCACTGCCCGCCGCGCCGCTGCCGCAGCTGGGCACCATCGTGCGCACCGCCGACGGCTTCACCGTGTCGCTCGTCGAGCCTGTCGACGGCGTCGACTACGCGCTCTCCGTGACCGCGGGCAGTGTGGCCATGAGTGAGGGTGTGATCGTGGTCACCGGCCTCGAGCCGGGCCAGGAGTCGACGCTCACCGTGACCGCTTCGCTCGCCGATCACGTCGACAGCGCCGCTGCCACCTCGAGCGCGGCGCTCGTGACGGGTACTGCGCCCGAGCTCTCGCTCGGCGATCGCACGGCCGATGGCTTCTCGCTGACGATCGACAATCCGGCCGACGGCGTCGGATACCTCGTCTCGAGCACGGCGGGTGTTGTCACCCTGAGCGGCACGACAGTCGTGGTCTCGGGCCTTGCTCCGGCACAGATGGCGACCGTCACTGTGGTCGCTGTCGCTGACGGCCGCACCGACGCTCCGTCGAGCGTGGCCTCCTCCGCCCTCGGTCAGGGCACTATCGACGCCGATGGCATCGTGCCGACGCTCAACGGCTTTTCGGTCCTCATCGCCGACTTCGACGCCGAGGCGACCTACAGGCTGTCGACAACGGCCGGCTCGGCAGTGTTCGACGGGTCGATGCTCGTGGTCACCGGCCTCGAGCCCGGCCAGTCGGCGACCGTGACGATCGCCTACTCGAAGGAGGGCGAGACAGATGCGACGGTGGATATCACCGGTGCTGCGCTCGCGATCGGTACCGAGCCGACGTTCTCTGGCTCAACGAGCGTGACGGGCGGCTTTCGTTTCTCGATCACGAATTTCTCCAGCGAGATCAGCTACTCGTTTGCGGTGACGAATGCCGCGAGCGTCACGATGAGCGGGTCGACGGTGACCGTTTCCGGTCTCGCGCCCGGTGCGACGTCAGCCGTCACGGTCACCGCGAGCCGTCCGGGCTACCGCGACGCCGTTGCGGTGACCTCTGGAGTCGCGCTGCCGCCGGTTCCCGCGCCGCCAGCCCCCGCTCCGGCGCCGCCCGCGCCGCCGGCTCCCGCCCCGGCTCCGCAGGCGCCACAGCAGTCGACGCCGCAGAACCCGGGCTCAGGCTCAGTGATCATCGGAGGCCAGACGCGCGAGTCGACCGTGGAGGTCGACGGGCAGCGCTTCACGGTCGCAACCGAGGGTGCTCGACTCGTGGTTGAGCCGACGTCACCGGCACGTTCCGGAACCACCGCGAGCACGACCCCGGTCGTGGTCGTCGGCGGTGACCTGAGCATCGCGGTCGACGGCTTCATCGCCGGTGGTGAGATCGAGATTTGGGCCTTCTCGACCCCGACCTGGCTTGCGAACATGACCGCCGACGCTCGCAACGCCGCTCGAACGATGGTCACCCTGCCTCTGAGCATTCAGCCGGGGCAACACACGATCGTCGTGACTGGCACCGGGCCGCAGGGCGAGCCGATCGAGCTCTCACTCGGAATCCTCGTCATCGATCAGGTCGAGGCGCCCGCCGCAGCCGACTCGGCGGACGAGAACGAGGCGGCCGATGCGACGAGTGAGACGCGGGCCGACGGATTCACCACGGGCGGGCTGCCCGCGCTCGGCGCCGGCACCCTCGCCGTCGCCCTCGCACTCGCGATCGCCGTGCTGCTGCTGCTTGCCGTGCTGCGCCGTCGCCGCCGAGACGATGAAGAGGAGTCGGCGGTGATCTAGTCGGGCGCGCGCATCGCGGGGCTGATGGCCCTAGTGGCGATTCCCGCAGCACGGTAAACCTGGAGTCGTGACCCGCATCCTCGCGCTCGTGCGCCGCTTCCCGCTCGTCGCCGTCACCGTCGCGATCGGGCTCGTCGCGGGCGCGCTCGTCGCCGCGGGTCTCGAACCGGCCGCGCGCTGGCTCATCTCGCTCTACGCGCTCGCGATCGCCGCGGTCGAGGCCGTGCGTATGGTGCGCGGGCTGCTGTCGAAGCAGTTCGGCCTCGACATCCTCGCCGTCACGGCGATCGTCAGCACGATCCTCGTGGGCGAGTACTGGGCGAGCCTCGTGATCGTGCTCATGCTCACGGGCGGCGAGGCCCTCGAGGTCGCCGCCGCAGGCCGTGCCCAGCGCGAGCTGCGCGCGCTGCTCGACCGTGTACCCCAGCTGGCCCACCGCATCGAGGCCGACGGCGGCATCGTGGATGTCGCGGCTGACCAGGTGCGCGTGGGCGACCGGCTGCTCGTCCGCCCCGCCGAGATCGTACCCGTCGATGCCGAGCTCGCGAGCCTGCTCGGCAGCTTCGACGAGTCGTCGCTCACGGGCGAGAGCCTGCCTGTCGACAAGACCGCCGGTGACGCGGTGCTGAGCGGCTCGGTCAACGGGCCGGCGGCCGTCGAGGTCGTGGCGACGGCCGTTGCCGCCGACTCGCAGTATCAGCGCATCGTCGAGCTCGTGCGCGATGCCGCGAGCAGCAAGGCGCCGATCGTGCGTCTCGCCGACCGCTACGCGCTGCCCTTCACGGCGGTCTCGCTCGGCATCGCGGGCGTCGCGTGGGCCCTCAGCGGCGACCCCGTGCGCTTCGCCGAGGTGCTCGTCGTCGCGACGCCCTGCCCGTTGCTCATCGCGGCCCCCGTGGCGTTCATGGGCGGCATGAGCAGCGCGGCCAAGCGCGGCATCGTCATGAAAAACGCGGGCTCGCTCGAGAAGCTCGCCCGCGCGCGCACGGTCGCCTTCGACAAGACCGGCACGCTCACGAGGGGGCGCCCCGCGGTAGTGGCGGCGCACGCCGAGCCCGGGTTCGCGCACGACGAGCTCGTGCAGCTCGTCGCCTCGGCCGAGCGCTACTCGTCGCACGTGCTCGCCGAGTCGCTGCAGCGCGCCGCGGTCGAGCGCGGGCTGCCGCTGCTCGACGCGGTCGAGGCCCGCGAGGTCGCGGCGCACGGCGTCATCGCCACGATCAGCGGTCGGCAGGTCGTGGTCGGCAAGCCCGGCTTCGTGGCCGAGCACGCTCCCGATACGGCCGAGCGCCCGGGCGCGAGCGGCGAGGCGGTCGTCTACGCCGCGATCGACGGCCGGTTCGCGGGCGTCGTCGTGCTGCGGGATGCCGTGCGCGACGACGCACCGGCGACGCTCGCCGCGCTGCGGGCGCTGGGGGTCGCGCGCATCCTGATGGTCACGGGCGATATCGGGGCCACGGCGCGCCCCATCGCCGCGGGCCTCGGCATCACCGAGGTGCACGCCGAGTGCCTGCCCGACGACAAGGTGCGCATCATCCGCGAGGCGCAGCCGCGGCCCGTCGTCATGGTCGGCGACGGCGTCAACGACGCACCCGTGCTCGCGGTGAGCGACGTCGGCATCGCGATGGGAGCGAAGGGATCGACGGCGGCGAGCGAATCGGCCGACGTCGTGATCCTGCTCGACGACATCGCGCGCGTCGCGCGCGCGGTCGCGATCGGCCAGCGCACGGTGCGCATCGCCCTGCAGAGCATCTGGCTCGGCATCGCGATCTCGATCGGGCTCATGCTCGTCGCGGCCGTCGGCCTGCTGCCCGCGATCGCGGGCGCCGCACTGCAGGAGGTCGTCGACCTCGTGGCCATCCTGGGCGCGCTGCGGGCCGTGCGCGCGGGCGCGGCGCCCGTGCCGGGGCTGGATGCTCCGCTCGGGCGTGCGCACACGGCGACGGGCCCCGTGCCGCTCGCCGTGGGGATCGGCGGCACGGGGCCCGTCGAGGGTGCCGACTAGCCGTCAGCCGGTGCTGGTTGCGAGGAGACGGCTACGCCGTCACCTCGGTGCGGTCGCTCGCGGTCGCGATGCTGATCTTGCGCGGCTTGGCCTTCTCGAGCACGGGGATCATCACGCTGAGCACCCCGTTCTCGTAGTGGGCCGAGATGCCCTCGGTGTCGATGTCGCGCCCGAGGGTGAGCTGGCGCAGGAAGGTGCCGGCGGCGCGCTCACGCGCGAGCCACTGCACGCCCTCCTGCGAACGGGGGGTGCGCTCGGCGCGGAGGGTCAGCAGCTGGCCGTCGACGTCGACATCGACCGAGCCTGGGTCGACACCCGGCAGCTCGGCGGTCAGCACGTAGTGGTCGGCGTCGCGGTACAGGTCGATCGGCATCACGCGCGGGCTCTCGCGGCGATCGAGCAGGCTCGCGGCGACGCGGTCGAGCTCGCGGAACGGGTCGAGGTTCATGATCATCACGGTCTCCTTCACGTCGGCCGCCGGGTGGGCGGCTGCGGTGGTCAAGAGTTGAGTCATGGTGGCTCAACTACGACGAGATTAGCACTCGGCGTGGTCGAGTGCCAGCGGTTCGCGCAGGGCGAAAAGCCCGGTCAGCGCCGGTTCTCCGGGAGAGGCGCCGGCTCAGTACCCGGCGAAGTAGTCCGTGCGCACGCGGCGCACTCCGGCGCGGCGGAGGGCCGTGCGGGCTGCCGCGACGATCGCCGGTGCGCCGGAGACGAACCCGCGCCGGGCGGCGAGGTCGGGAACGAGCTCGCGCAGGGCATCCGGCGTCAGCTGGTCGGGGGCGAGCTCGACGAGGCGCGCTCCGGCGGCCTCGATCGCCTCGCGGTAGAGCACCTCGCCGGGGTTCGACGAGACGACGACCATGACGATGTCGCGCTGCTCGCCGCGCTCGGCGAGGCTCGCGAGCTGGCTCGCGAAGGGCGTGATGCCGATGCCGCCCGCGACCATGACGAGCGGGATGCCGGGGTCGCGGGGGAGCACGAAGTCGCCCGCGACCTGCGTCGCGCGGATGGGTGTGCCGGGCTCGAGGGTCGCGAGCGCGGCCTTGAACGAGCTGCCGCCCTCGGGCGTGCGCATGCCGATCGCGACGAGAGGCTCGGCGGCGACCGCACGCTCGGGCGCCGAGGCGATCGAGAACGTGCGGCGCGTGCCGCGGATGTCGGCGGAGTGCGGCAGGTGCAGCTCGAGGTACTGGCCCGCCTCGAAGCGCAACGGGCGGGAGGGCGCGAAGCGGTACTCGGTCGCGAGCTCCGACAGCGGTGCGCGGTCGACGAGCCGCACCGAGAAACCGCCGCGGCGCGAGACCGCGAAGGCCACGATGTTGCCAACCACGAGGGCGAGCTCGGGCGAGGTGTAGATCGGGCCGAACCCGAACGGTACCGAGAACGCCACGGCGACGACGGCGGCCGTGAGCCACTGCTGCCAGCGCCGCGGCGGCAGCGTGAGCGGCTCGCTGAGCATGAATCCCGCCAGGAAGACGACGGGGAACAGTTGCAGCACGGTCGTCACGGCGCCCAGCGGGGCCGTGCCCGTCGCGACGAGGCGGATGCCGATGAGGACGATCGTGAGCCCGATGAAGATGAGCCCGACATCGAGGCGGCGGGTGCGGTCGAGCAGCAGGAGGGCGCCTACGGCGACGGCGGGCAGGAGCGCGGGCGTCGCGACCCACCAGAAGCCGACGCCCTGGCCGACGTAGTACCCGACGACGCCCGCGATGAGCACGCCCGTCGCCGCCGGGTTGAGCAGGTGCCGCCCGCGCCACACGATGAGGTACTTCGAGAGCGCCGCGAGCACCGCGGCACCCGCGGCGGCGATGAGCCCTGGCGTCGTGAGGCTCGGCTGCACGATGCACGTGACGATGAGCGCCGTGATGACGCTCGACTCGCGGTGCGGTACGACGCGGGCGAGCCGCGCGGCGATCTCGTTCGCGCCGAGCGTCGCGACCATGACGACGCCGAGGGTGCCGAGGATGGCGTAGCCGTCGGGTCCGATCACGTCGAGGAAGCCGAACAGCACCGCTTGCGCGAGCACGATCGCGAGCGTGATCGTGGCCAGGCGGTACATGCTCACCCGGCCGGTCAGGGCATCCACCCGTGCTCTCATGCGAACAGCTCCCCTCGAAACCCTGCGCTCGCCTCGAGGCGACCGTCGATACCCAGTCGAACCCACTCGAAGGCGAACCGCTCGGATAGACGCGCCGGATCGGCCAGGAACATCGCCGTCGCGAGCCCGTCGGCCACGAGCGCGCTTTCGGCCACGACCCAGGTGGCGATGACGCCGTCGGCGACCGGGCGGCCCGTGACGGCGTCGACGATGTGGTGCAGGCCCGCCCCCCAGGCGCGGCGGTTGAGCGCGGAGGCGCACAGGGCGGCGTCGTGCAGCTCGGCCACGCCGACCGCCTTCGTCGGGTCGGCCGGGTTCTCGAGCGCGATCCGGATGCTGCGCCCGCCCCGCACGCGCACGTCGCCGCTCGCATCGACGACCGTCTCGCTCACGCCGCGGGCCGCGAGAAGGTCGCCGACGAGGTCGACGAGGTAGCCCTTGCCGGCCGCGCCCACGTCGAGCACGACGGGCGCGACGGTGTCGAGCTCGAGACCCGAGGCGGTGCGGCGCAGGGCGATGGCGTCGGCCCAGCGCGGGGCGGGCAGCGGGTCGCCGCTCGGGGTCAGGCGGTACGCGGCGTCGTAGCCGAGCCGCTCGAGCGAGGCGCCGACGAGGGGGCTGAGGCGGGCATCCGTCAGCGTATGCAGCTGCTCGTAGAGCGCGAGCAGGGGCTCGGCGTCGGCGGGGAGTGGCCATGACCCCGGCTCGCGGGCGATGCGCGAGACGAGCGAGTCGTCGCGGAAGCGCGACCAGTCGCGATCGAAGCGCTCGACGCGCGCGAGCACGGCGGCCAGATCGTCGTCGGCGAGCGGAGCGCCGAGCGAGGCCACGGGCGTCTGCGCATCACCGACGCCGATGCGCCACGGGGCGCCGATCGCGTCGAAGCGCGTGGGCGCCAGCGCGGCCTCAGCTCTCGAGGGCATCCGCCTTGATGGCGTTGATGGCCTCGCGGAACCCGTTGCTGGTGAGCGATGAGCCCGCGACGACGGTGACGTCGAGCGAGTCGATGTCCTCCCCGATCACGAGCGCCCCGACACCGTCGGCGAACTGGCCCTGGTAGTTGGCCGTCGTCGGGTTGTTGGGGTTGATGGTGATCTGCACGTCGGCGACGAGGTCGTTCTCGAGCTCGACCACGACGATGATGTTCTCATTGCCGTTGGGCGACTGGTACGTGCCGTTGGCCTGGTACGTGCAGTCGCGGTGGCTCGCGTCGACGGGCACTTCGG
>ERZ1066139.149-NODE-149-length-15504-cov-6.780309_pt1 | contig 15504 bp, 18 predicted proteins | sample MGYA00382786_ERZ1066139 | MGnify/ENA primary metagenome ERZ1066139 (study PRJEB33369, sample SAMEA5778369) | biofilm metagenome | biome: Industrial cooling water; feature: Water cooling tower basin; material: Biofilm | place: United Arab Emirates | collected...
TGTCGATCTTCAGGCGGAAGCGCACCTCCTTGAGGATGGTGTTCGCCTGGTTGCGACGGGCCTCCTTGGCCTTCTGCGCCGCCTCGTACTTGAACTTGCCGTAATCCATGATCTTCACCACGGGCGGCTTCGAGTTGGGGGCGACCTCGACGAGATCGAGGTCGGCCTCCTGCGCCAGGCGCAGGGCAACCTCGATCTTGACGACTCCGACCTGCTCACCGGCGGGGCCCACAAGACGGACCTCGGGGACGCGGATACGGTCGTTCGTTCTCGGTTCGCTGATGCGATTCTCCTCTGTCGTGATCCGAGCGGATCAGTGTGATTCTTCACGGAAGAGGAGAGAGCATCCCTGGCGCACGGCCAGCACCACCCACGGACTTCGCGCGGCTTCGCAGCCGTCGAACGGGGTGATTCGACCCGGTAACCTGGTAGTCGGTCAAGCGCGGGTGGGAGGTCTCTCCACTTTCGTACCGGGGATCTGGCCCCGGAGCCCGCATAACGATAGCAGGGAATACTTTGATGAGCGAGATCATGCCTGGCACCGAGCCCTCCCGCGACATCGCGGAGGTGCCGGCCGTCGAGATCATCAACACCGTCGCCGTGCACCTGCTGAGCGCCGCCGCCGTCAAGTGCGGGCTGTCGGAGCACGGCGAGGAGGAGATCGACCTCGCCGAGGCGCGCAAGCTCATCACGGCCCTCGCGGGCCTCGTCACGGCCTCGGCGCCCGAGCTCGGCGACCACCACGCTCGCGTGCTGCGCGACGGTCTGCGCTCGGTGCAGCTCGCCTTCCGCGAGGCCTCGCCGTTCCCCGACGCGCCCGGTCAGGGCCCCGGCGAGAAGCTCACCGGCCCGGTGAACTAGGCCGGCTCGACGCTCGGGCGCGGGCCTGCGACGGGCTGCACCGAGAGCGAGTCGATGCGCTCGGCGACGGTCGCATCCTGCGCCCAGGCGGCGCTGAGCGCCGCGACGACCTCCCGCAGACGTTCCGGCGGGACGCTCGGCTCGACGCCCAGGCGCACGACGACCTCGGCGCTCTCTCCCCGGCCGAGCGGGTCGCCCGCGAGCAACGACACCGCCCAGATCTCGGGATGCTGGGCCGCGGGTCGCGCGACCGCCTCGAGCACTGCGGGGTCGTCGGCCGCGGGCACCCACGGCGCACCCTGCGCGATCGCCCAGACCGCCGGCCTCGGCAGCACGAGCAGCGTCTCGGACGATCGGGCGTCGATCACGACGCGGTCGGTGTGCTCGGAGGCGGCGGCGAGGGCGACGCGCACGGCGTCCGCGGGCACCGGCCGGGCATCCGGTCGCCAGTGACGCATCGCGTCGACCGAGGAGAAGACGGGCAGGACGGGGCGCCCGTCGGGCCCCGCGACCGTGATGATCGAGAGTTCCTGAGTCTTGTCGACGAGCTGGCCCGCCTCGGTCAGCCCGGTCTCGCCCGCCACGGCGACGAGGGGGATGAGGAAGCGGCAGTCGCGCACGACGTCGACGACATCGACGAGCGAGCACTCCCCCGCGCGCAACCGGGCGATCGCCGCGAGGTAGTCGGCCGGCGCCGAGCCGTCATCGGCGGCGTTCGGGTTCGGCTCGAAGTGCCGGCCCTCCCAGGGCTGGCCGGCCGAATCAGCGGCCCGCGACATCCAGTGCTTCGGGCAGGGTGAAGGCGCCCGCGTAGAGCGCTTTGCCCACGATCGCGCCCTCGAGACCCAGCGGGACGAGCTCGCGCAGCGCCGCGATGTCGTCGAGGCTCGAGACGCCGCCCGACGCGATGACGGGGCGGTGGGTGCGCTCCATGACCGAGCGCAGCAGCTCGAGGTTGGGGCCCTTCAGGGTGCCGTCCTTCGTCACGTCGGTGACGACGTAGCGCGCGCAGCCCGCCGCCTCGAGGCGTTCGAGCACGGCCCAGAGGTCGCCGCCCTCCTCCGTCCAGCCGCGCGCGGCGAGGGTCGTGCCGCGCACGTCGAGGCCGACCGCGATGGCCTCGCCGTACTCGGCGATGACGTGCGCCGCCCACTCGGGGTTCTCGAGCGCGGCCGTGCCGAGGTTGATGCGCTTGGCGCCCGTCGCGAGGGCCGCCTCGAGCGTGGCGTCGTCGCGGATGCCGCCCGAGAGCTCGATGTTGACGTTCTTCGGGGTCGTCTTGACGACCTTCTTGATGATGGAGCGATTGCTGCCGCGGCCGAAGGCTGCGTCGAGGTCCACGAGGTGGATCCACTCGGCGCCCTGCTCGGCCCACTCGTGCGCCGCGTCGATCGGATCGCCGTAGCTGGTCTCGGTGCCGGCCTCGCCCTGCGTCAGGCGCACGGCCTTGCCTCCGGCGACATCCACCGCCGGCAGCAGCGTGAGGGCGGGGATTGTCGAGAACTCGCTCATCGAAGGCTTTCTGATCGGGTCACGGGGCGGCAGCGCGCGCGGCGCAGCCAAACACAGAATCGTACTCCGTTCTGAGGGCACCCTTGCCCTCAGCCGGCGCTCAGAGGGTTCTGAGCCAGTTGCCGAGCAGTCGCAGCCCCGCCTGACCCGACTTCTCGGGGTGGAACTGCGTCGCCGTCAGAGGCCCGTTCTCGACCGCCGCGACGAACCGCTCGCCGTGCTCGGCCCACGTGACCATCGGGGCCGGGATGGCCGGGTGCGGGTCGAGGGTCCACTCGTGCGCGGCGTAGGAGTGCACGAAGTAGAACCGCTCGTCGTGCAGGCCCTCGAAGAGCCGCGAGCCCTCGGGGGCCTCGACGGTGTTCCAGCCCATGTGGGGCACCGTCGGTGCGCGCAGGGCGCTCACGGTGCCGGGCCACTGGCCGAGCCCCTCCGTCACGACCCCGCGCTCGTCTCCCCGCTCGAACATGACCTGCTGACCCACGCAGATGCCGAGCACGGGCCGGCCGCCCGCGAGCCGCCGATCGATGAGCTCGTCGCCGCGCACCGCGCGCAGGGCATCCATGACCGCACTGAAGGCCCCCACGCCCGGGACCAGCAGGCCGTCGGCCGCCATGACGCGCTCGCGGTCGGCCGTCAGCTCGACGCGCGCGCCCGCGGCCTCGACGGCCTTCGCCGCCGAGTGCACGTTGCCCGACCCGTAGTCGAGCACGACCACGAAGGGTGCGCTCATGCTCAGAGCGCGCCCTTGGTCGAGGGCACGCCGTGCACACGGGGGTCGAGCTGCACGGCCGTGCGGAACGCCCGCGCGAACGCCTTGAACTCGGCCTCGGCGATGTGGTGCGGGTCGCGACCGGCGAGCACGGTGAGGTGCACCGTGAGGCCCGCGTGCATCGTGATCGCCTCGAAGACGTGGCGCACCATCGAGCCGGTGAAGTGGCCGCCGATGAGGTGGTGCTCGAAGCCGGCGGGCTCGCCCGAGTGCACGAGGTAGGGCCGCCCGCTCACGTCGACGACGGCCTGGGCGAGCGCCTCGTCGAGCGGCACGAGGGCGTCGCCGAACCGCGCGATGCCGGCCTTGTCGCCGAGCGCGCGGGTGATCGCGGTGCCGAGCACGATGCCCGTGTCCTCCACCGTGTGGTGCACGTCGATGTCGGTGTCGCCGCTCGCCGAGATGTCGAGGTCGACGAGGGCGTGCTTGGCGAAAGCCGTGAGCATGTGGTCGAAGAAGGGAACGGTCGTCGAGATCGACGACCGGCCGGTGCCGTCGAGGTCGAGGCGCAGCTCGATCGACGACTCGCTGGTCTCGCGCCGGAACTCGGCAATGCGGGGGGTGCTCACCGGTTCATCCTAGCGAGCACGTCGAGGAACTCCGTGGTCTCGGCCGGGGTGCCCGCCGTCACGCGCAGGTGGTTCGGCAACCCGACGTCGCGGATGAGGATGTCGTGCGCGAGCAGGTGCTCGAACGTCGCCTGGGGGTCGGCCACGCCCCCGAAGAGCACGAAGTTGGCCCAGCTGTCGCGCGGCGCGTACCCGAGTCGGGCAAGCTCGACGAGCAGGCGGTCGCGCTGCTCGCGGATCGCACCGACCGTGCGCAGCATCGTCGGCGCGTGCTCGAGGGCCGCGACCGCGGCGGCCTGCGTGAGCCCCGAGAGGTGGTACGGCAGCCGCACGAGGCGCAGCGCGTCGATCACGGCGGGGTCGGCCGCGAGGTAGCCCAGGCGGGCGCCCGCGAAGGCGAAGGCCTTGCTCATCGTGCGCGAGACGACGAGGCGCTCACGGCCGGGCAGCAGGCTCAGCGCATCGGGCTGCCCCTCGGGCATGAACTCGGCGTAGGCCTCGTCGACCATGACGATGCCCCGGCTCGCCTCGTAGACCGCCGCGATCGTGTCGAGTCCGAGCGGCGTGCCGGTCGGATTGTTGGGGGCGCACAGGAACACGACGTCGGGGTCGACCCGCTCGACCGCCGCGACCGCCGTCTCGGGACTCAGGGTGAAACCCTCGTCTCGCTCGCCCGCGACCCACTCGGTACCCGTGCCCGCGGCGATGATCGAGTGCATCGAGTAGGTGGGCGGGAAGCCGAGCACGCGACGACCGGGGCCGCCGAAGGCCTGCAGGATGTGCTGGATGACCTCGTTCGAGCCGTTCGCCGCCCAGATCTGCTCAGCGCCCACGGTCGGGGTCGAAGCGCTGCCGCTCAGGTAGGCGGCGAGGTGCTCGCGCAGAAGGGTGAACTCGCGATCGGGGTAGCGGTTCACGGTGTGCAGCTCGTGCTCGAGCGCCGCCGCGACATGGGCGATGACCTCGGGCGGAACCGGGTGGGTGTTCTCGTTGACGTTGAGCGCGATGCGCACGGCCTTCTGCGGGGCGCCGTAGGGCGTCTGACCGCGCAGGTCGTCGCGGATCGGAAGGTCGGAGAGGCTCGTCACCCGCCCATCGTAGTCGCGGCGAGCAGGGACCTCCGGGGGCCCGCAGCGCAACGGGCGCGCGGTCGTGGTCAGTCGGTGTAGCGGCTCGGGACGACGAGGACCTGGCCGGGGATGAGCTCGGCGCTGGCCAGCTCGTTGACGGCGATCAGGTCGGCCACGACGTCGGCGGTCGATGCCTCGGGCGCGATCGCGGCGGCGACCGACCACAGCGACTCGCCCGCCTCGACCGTCACGGTCTCCACCGCCGTCGCACCGGAGGTCGCGGTGGCACCACCGCCGTTGATCGCCATCGAGACGAGCGCGATCACGAGCGGGAGCGACACGAGGAGCGCGATGACCGCACGGCCGCGGCGCGTGAGCCGCAGGCGGGTCATGACGACGGGAGCGGTGCTGACGGCGGGGCCGTAGGTGATGACGCTCATGATCGGGACCTCTCTCGCGTGCGGGCGATGCTGCTGGTGCCGGTGGCACAGGTCCCCCCGGCACCGGGGGGCTGCCGGGGGGATGCATCCGGCTCTCGGCCGGGAGAGCCGGATGCGAACCTGTGTTCCGAACATACCTTCGATCGAACATAGATACAAGCCCCCGAACCGTTTTCTCCGATTGACGCGCGACACACTCGAACAGATGTTTGAAATGCGCCCCGCGGGTGGATAGAGTTTCGAGGGTTCGGGAGTACTCCACACCGGACCACCGACATCCGTCAGGAACCGCGGATCACGAATGGAGCCCGAGATGGCCGACGAGCGCACCGAGAACACCGACAGCGCCCCCGAGGTCGCGGCGGCCACGCGTCGACGGACGACCCTGAGCGACAAGCAGCGCGAGATCCTCGGCGTCATCCAGGCCTCGGTCGCGCGCCGGGGGTACCCGCCGAGCATGCGCGAGATCGCCGAGGCCGTCGGGCTCGCCTCGCTGTCGAGCGTCTCGCACCAGCTCGGGCAGCTCGAGCTGAGCGGCTACCTGCGCCGCGACCCCAACCGTCCTCGCGCGCTCGAGGTGCTCATCGACCTCGAGCCCGACCCCTCGCACGCCGTCGATTCCGACGCGTTGCCCGGACCGTCGGTGGGCGATGCCGCGATGGTGCCGCTCGTCGGCCGCATCGCCGCCGGCATCCCGATCACCGCCGACCAGATGGTCGAGGAGGTCGTGCCGCTCCCCCGTCAGCTCGTCGGCAAGGGTGAGCTCTTCATGCTCACCGTCGTGGGCGACTCGATGATCGATGCCGCGATCTGCGACGGCGACTGGGTCGTCGTGCGCCAGCAGAACACGGCGGAGAACGGGGAGATCGTGGCGGCGATGCTCGACAACGAGGCGACCGTGAAGGTCTTCAAGCAGCGCGACGGCCACACCTGGCTGCTACCGCAGAACTCGGCCTACGAGCCGATCCTGGGCGACCACGCCACGGTGCTCGGCAAGGTCGTCGCCGTCCTGCGCTCGGTCTGACCCAGCGGCTCGTCGCCGGGAGCGTTCGAGCCGCAGCGGCGCCTTAGAGCGCTTCGGCGACCGCGTAAGGCTCGACGAGCGTCGCGACCTCGGGTGTCGCGAAGGCGTGCACACGCGTGCCCGCCTCGACGTAAGTGGTCTCGATGATGCGGCCCCGGTCGTGCAGCAGCGATACGAGGTCGCCGCGGTCGTAGGGCACGACGACGGTCAGTTCGACCTCGGGGTTGGGCAGCAGCTCGGCGATGCGCTGCTGCAACTCGTCGATGCCCTCGCCCGTCTTCGCCGAGACGAACACGGCGTCGGGGACGAGACCGCGGAGCAGCAGCCGCGCGTCGTCGTCGAGCAGGTCGCTCTTGTTGATCGCGACGAGCTCGGGCAGCTCGCGAGCCCCCACCTCGCCGATGACGTCGCGCACCGTCGCGAGCTGGGCGGCGGGGTCGGGATGCGCGCCGTCGACGACGTGCAGGATCACGTCGGACTCGGCGACCTCCTCGAGCGTCGACCGGAAGGCCTCGACGAGCTGGTGCGGAAGGTTGCGCACGAAGCCGACGGTATCGGCGATCGTGTACGGGCGGCCATCGGGGGTCGTCGACTTGCGCACGGTCGGATCGAGCGTCGCGAACAGGGCGTTCTCGACGAGCACGCCCGCGCGCGTGATGCGGTTGAGAAGGCTCGACTTGCCCGCGTTCGTGTACCCGGCGATCGCGACGCTCGGCACCGCGTAGCGGTCGCGGTTCGCGCGCTTCGCCGCGCGGGCGGGAGCGAAGCCCTTGATCTGCTTGCGCAGCTTGGCCATGCGCGTGTTGATGCGACGCCGATCGAGCTCGATCTTCGTCTCACCCGGGCCACGGCTGCCCATACCGGCGCCGCCGGCGCCGACTTGCCCACCAGCCTGGCGCGACATCGATTCGCCCCAGCCGCGCAGTCGCGGCAGCAGGTACTCGAGCTGCGCGAGCTCGACCTGCGCCTTGCCCTCGCGGCTCTTGGCGTGCTGGCTGAAGATGTCGAGGATGACCGCCGTGCGGTCGATGACCTTGACCTTGACGACGTCTTCGAGCGCACGACGCTGGCTCGGAGCGAGCTCGGTGTCGGCGATGACGGTGTCGGCGCCCAGCTCGGCGACGATGAGCGCGAGCTCCTGTGCTTTGCCCTTGCCGAGGAACGTGCTGGGGTCGGGGTGCGGACGACGCTGCAGCATGCCGTCGAGCACGGCGGCCCCCGCGGTCTCCGCGAGAGCGGCGAGCTCGCGCAGCGAGTTCTCGGCGTCATCGAGGTCGCCCTGGCTGTAGATGCCGATGAGCACGACGTTCTCGAGGCGCAGCTGCCGGTACTCGACCTCGGTGACGTCTTCCAGCTCGGTCGAGAGGCCGCGCACCCGACGGAGCGCCGCGCGATCCTCGCGATCGAACTGGTCGCCGTCGCGATCGCTCGAATAGCTCGCGTCGTCCTGCAGGGCCGCGGCCCCGTGCAAGGTCACCGAGCGCGCGCGCGACTCGGCGCTCGCCAGCACGCGCGCCACCGCATCCGCCCCCGCATCGGGGCCGGCGGCATCGCTCGGGGCGTCGATCGGGTCGAGAGCGTCATGGTCGGTCATATGCCGTTCACTGTACTCCGCCCGACTTCGGTAGATTCTGCGCATGGCAGCCGACCACTACTTCACCGCCCAGCCGAGCGGGGAGTTGGTGGCTAAGCCGATCACTGTGGCTCTCGCGGGGCGCAGCGTCGAGCTGCAGACAGCCGGAGGCGTCTTCAGCCCCGGGGGTGTCGACGTGGGAACCCAGGTGCTGCTGTCGCACGTGCCCCCGCCGCCGCCGAGCGGCGACCTGCTCGACCTGGGGTGCGGCTGGGGGCCGATCGCCCTCACGCTCGCCCTCGAGTCTCCGCACGCGACCGTGTGGGCCGTCGACGTCAACGAGCGGGCGCTCGAGCTCACGCGCCGCAACGCCGCCGCCCTCGGGCTCGAGAACGTGCGCACCGTCACCCCGGAGGCCGTGCCCGACGACGTACGGTTCATGACGATCTGGTCGAACCCGCCCATCCGGGTCGGCAAGCACGAACTGCACGGCATGCTCGATCAGTGGCTGCCGCGCCTGCGCGAGAGCGCCGACGCCTGGCTCGTCGTGGCGCGCAACCTCGGCAGCGACTCGCTGCAGCGCTGGATGGATGACCGCTTCGCGGGCGAGCTCGCCGTGTCGCGGGCCGCGACCCACAAGGGTTTCCGCGTGCTGCGCGTGCGCAACCGTTCGGGCCTCACGGGGCCCATCACGACGATCGGCCCGGCAGCCCGCTGAGACCAGCGCCCGCGCGACCGGGTGAGGTCAGACCGCGATCTCCCCGTCGAACACGAGTTCGGCCGGCCCCGAGAGCGCGACGTGCTCGCCGTCCTCTGCCGCGAACATGCGCATGCCGAGCACGCCGCCCGGCACGGTGACGCGCCACTCGTTCGGCGCCGACTCGCCCGCCCAGTACCGCACCGCGAGAGCGGCCGCGACAGCTCCGGTGCCGCACGAGAGCGTCTCGCCGCTGCCGCGCTCGTGCACGCGCATGCGGATGCGCCCGATGCCGTCGACCACGAGCGGATCGGCGGGCACGACGAACTCGACATTGGCCCCCGCCGCAGGCACGGGGTCGAGCTGCGGGGCGACGCCGAGGTCGAGGGACGCGAGCTCGTCGTCGCTCGCGAGGGCGACGACGACGTGCGGGTTGCCGACGTTGATGCCCAGGCCGGGCCGGGCGACCGGTAGCTCGCGCGCGCGCACGAGCGGCTCGCCGCCGTCGAGCCGCCAGCGGCCGAGGTCGGCGGCGAAGCCGTCGACGAGACGGTGCACATCGATGACCCCGGCGCGCGTGCCGATCGCAATCGAGGCTCCGGGCGCGAGGTCGACGAGACCCTGGTCGATGAGGTACCGCGCGAAGACCCGGATGCCGTTGCCGCACATCTCGGAGAGGCTGCCGTCGGAGTTCGTGTAGTCCATGAACCACTCGGCATCGGGGGCCTCGGCGAGCAGGGCGCGGCCCTCGGGGATGCTCGCCGAGCGCACCGCGCGGATGACACCGTCGCCGCCGACCCCGAAGCGCCGGTCGGCGAGTGCCGCGCGCTGGGCCGTGGTGAGCTCGAGCGCACCCTCGGGGTCGGAGACCAGCACGAAATCGTTGCCGGTCCCGTGGCCCTTGGTGAATCGCAGCGTCGTCACCCGCCCATGGTAGCCGCGAGGTCGTCGGCCACCCGGTGCTCCACCTGGGCCGCGAGGTCGTCGGCAGCGGCATCCACGACCTCGATGGAGGCGTCGCGCCGGAACCAGCTCACCTGCCGACGGGCGTAGCGCCGCGTGAGGGCCTGGGTCTGTGCGCTGGCCTCCGCCTCGTCGACCGCGCCGCGCAGCTGCGCGATCGCCTGGGCGTAGCCGATCGCCCGGCTCGCCGTGACGCCCCGCTCGAGGCCGAGCGGCAGCAGGCCGCGCACCTCGTCGAGCAGGCCCGCCCGCCACATGCCGCGCACGCGCTCGTCGAGTCGAGCGACGAGCGCGGCGCGATCGAGCTCGAGCGAGAACTGCCGGTACGGGCGCCAGGGGCGCTCGCGTGCGGCGAGTCCGGCGCTGAACGGCTCACCCGTCAGCTCGCCGACCTCGAGGGCCCGCACGATGCGGCGGCCGTTGTGCGGGCCGATCGCGGCGGCGGCGACGGGGTCTCGGCGCTCCAGCTCGGCGTGCAGGGCCGCGGGGCCGCGAGCCGCGAGCTCGCCCTCCCAGTGCGCGCGCCGCTCGGGGTCTGTGCCCGGGAACCGGAAGTCGGTCAGCACAGCGGCGAGGTACAGCCCCGACCCGCCGACGAGCAGGGGAACCGCTCCGCGCGCGAAGACCGCCTCGATCGCCGCGCGCGCGTCGGTCTGGTACCGCGCGACGCTCGCCTCCTCCGTCACGTCGAGCACGTCGATGAGGTGGTGCGGCACGCCGCGCCGCTCGGAGACGGGCAGCTTCGCCGTGCCGATGTCCATGCCGCGGTAGAGCTGCATCGCATCGGCGTTGATGACCTCGGCCCGCATCCCCCGGGCGTCGAGCCGCTCGGCGAGGTCGAGCGAGAGGCCGCTCTTGCCGGTGCCGGTCGCGCCGACGAGGGCGATGATCACCGGGATGCTCGGCTCACGGGAGCCGCGGCGCGCCCTCGGCACCCGCGGCGCGCAGGACCGGCAACCCGAGTGAGACCGGTCGCGGGCCCGCCGCCGCCGGAGCGGGGGCCGCGCAGCTCTCTGCCTGCGCGCGATCCCAGGCGTCACCCGCGCGCGTGCGGCGGATGCGCAGCGGCTCGTCGTGGTCGGCGATGAGGTGGAACGACGCCGCCTGCGTGATCGTGGTCGTCACGATGTCGCCGGGCCGCGGTACCTCGCTGCCCGCGGGCACGGAGAGGTGCACGAGCCGGCTGTCGGCGGCGCGCCCCGAGATGCGATCGGTCTCGGCGTTCGTGCGCTCCTGCCCCGTCGAGAGGTGCGCGTGGACCTCGCGCGCGACCTGCCGCTGGTTCTCGGTGGCGCTGATCGCGTCTTGCAGGGCAGTCAGCCGCTCGTAGCGCTCTTGCACGACCTCTTTCGGTACCTGGTCGGGCATCGTCGCCGCGGGCGTGCCCGGGCGGATGGAGTACTGGAAGGTGAAAGCGCTCGCGAACCGCGCCTGCTCGACGACCCGCAGGGTCTCGGCGAAGTCGTCGTCGGTCTCGCCGGGGAACCCGACGATGATGTCGGTCGAGATCGCGGCGTCGGGGATGCGGTCGCGCACGCGGTCGAGGATGCCGAGGAACTTCTCGCTGCGGTACGAGCGCTTCATGGCCTTGAGGATGCGGTCGGAGCCCGACTGCAGGGGCATGTGCAGCTGGGGCATGACCGCGGGCGTCTCGGCCATCGCGTCGATCACGTCGTCGGTGAAGGCCGCGGGGTGGGGGCTCGTGAACCGCAGGCGCTCGAGCCCGTCGATGCGGCCGGCGGCGCGCAGGAGCTTGCCGAACGCGAGTCGATCGCCGAACTCGACCCCGTAGGAGTTGACGTTCTGGCCGAGGAGCGTGACCTCGATCGCGCCATCGTCGACGAGTGCTTGGATCTCGGCGAGGATGTCACCCGGTCGGCGATCCTTCTCCTTGCCCCGCAGCGCGGGCACGATGCAGAAGGTGCAGGTGTTGTTGCAGCCGACCGAGATGCTCACCCAGCCACTGTGGGTCGAGTCGCGCCGCGTGGGGAGCGTCGAGGGGAACACGTCGAGCGACTCGAGGATCTCGAGCTGGGCTTCGCCGTTGTGCCGAGCGCGCTCGAGCAGCGTCGGGAGCGAGCCCATGTTGTGCGTGCCGAACACGACGTCCACGTACGGGGCGCGCTCGAGGATCGTCGTGGTGTCCTTCTGCGCCAGGCACCCGCCGACCGCGATCTGGAGGTCTCCCCCGCGTTGCCGCTTGATGCTCGCGAGGTGCCCGAGGGTGCCGTAGAGCTTGTTGTCGGCGTTCTCGCGCACTGCGCACGTGTTGATGACGACGATGTCGGCCTGGCCGCTTTCGGCCCGCGTGTAGCCCGCCGCCTCGAGAGAGCCGCTCAGCCGCTCGGAGTCGTGCACGTTCATCTGACAGCCGAAGGTGCGCACCTCGTAGGTGCGCTGCCGATCGGGGGCGGAGGGAGCGTGCGGCTCGAGGACAACGGTGCTCATGGTTATCTCAGTCTACGGCGCACGCCTCGCGCGGAGTCGGGATGGCGGGCGTGGGAAGCGGTAGCGGCGCCAACACGCTGCCGGGCACCGTTCTGCCCACCACGATGAGACTCGGTGCTAGCGGAACTCGACCCGGTGCACGGTGGCGAGCCTCGACGACCCGCTCGCGTCGCCCGCGAGCTCGTCGTCGCGGTCGTCGAGAGCACGACGAGCAGCTTCGCGCACGGCGCTGCCCGAGTGGCCCTTGCGGGCGAGGAAGTCGACGAGCCGCCGCTCAGCAGTCGAGCGGTCGAGACCGCCCAGCCGGCGCGCCCGGTCGCGCGCGAGCTCGAGCACGAGGTCGTCGCCCTCTTCGGCATCAGCGCTCTGCGCGAGCGCCTCGTCGATCGCGGAACGGTCGAGCTTGCGCCGCATGAGCTCGGAGCGCAGGGCCGAGTCGCCGAGCCTCTTGCGCGTGCGCAGGCGGTCGACGAGCTCGGCCGCGAGCGCGCGGTCGTCGATCAGACCGACCGACTCGAGGCGATCGAGCTCGGCCTCGGCGACGATCGGATCGATCTCGCGCCGGCGGAGCAGCTCGGCGACCTCGGCGCGCGACTGACCGCGGCGCGTGAGCGCATGCATCGTGACGTTCTCGGCCCGACGCGCGTCGGCTTCGTGGTTCGCGACCGACTCGGCGGCCTCGGCCGCCTCGCGCTCGGCCTGGGCCTCGCGCGCCCCGGGCAGGAAGGTCACGGGGGCGAGCGCCGCGGCCTCCGGCGCATCGACACCGGCGGAGCCCTGCCCGGGGTCGCGCGAGGAGGGCATCAGGCGCCCGCCGCCGCGCGCAGCTCGGGCTGCTCGGCGCTGGGGGCGACAGCCGCTGCGGCCGCCGGAGCAGCCGTCGTCGCTGCCTTTGCCGTGCCCTTACCGGGCGCCTTCTCGACGGGGGCCACGGGCTCGACGGCGGCGAGCTTGGCGCCGATGCCGAGCTTGGCGAGGATCTTGGTCTCGATCTCGGCCGCCATCGCCGGGTTCTCGATCAGGAAGTTGCGCGCGTTCTCTTTGCCCTGGCCGAGCTGGTCGCCCTCGTAGGTGTACCAGGCGCCCGACTTGCGCACGATCTCGTGCTCGACACCGAAGTCGATGAGGCTGCCCTCGCGCGAGATGCCGACGCCGTAGAGGATGTCGAACTCTGCCTGCTTGAACGGCGGGGCCATCTTGTTCTTGACGACCTTGACGCGCGTGCGGTTGCCGACCGCGTCGGTGCCGTCTTTCAGGGTCTCGATGCGGCGGATGTCGAGGCGCACCGAGGCGTAGAACTTCAGGGCCTTGCCGCCCGCGGTGGTCTCGGGGCTGCCGAAGAACACGCCGATCTTCTCGCGCAGCTGGTTGATGAAGATCATGGAGGTCTGCGTGCTGTTGAGACCGCCCGTGAGCTTGCGCAGCGCCTGCGACATGAGGCGCGCCTGCAGGCCGACGTGGCTGTCGCCCATCTCGCCCTCGATCTCGGCGCGCGGCACGAGGGCCGCGACCGAGTCGATGACGACGAGGTCGATCGAGCCCGAGCGCACGAGCATGTCGGCGATCTCGAGCGCCTGCTCGCCCGTGTCGGGCTGCGAGACGAGGAGCTGGTCGATGTCGACGCCGAGCTTCTGGGCGTAGTCGGGGTCGAGGGCGTGCTCGGCGTCGATGAACGCCGCGATGCCGCCGGCCCGCTGCACGTTGGCGATCGCGTGGAGCGTGAGCGTGGTCTTGCCCGAGGACTCGGGGCCGTAGATCTCGATGATGCGGCCGCGCGGGAGGCCGCCGATGCCGAGCGCGACGTCGAGCGCGATCGAGCCGGTGGGGATCACCGCCACGGGAGCGCGGTCGTCGGAGCCCAGGCGCATGACGCTGCCCTTGCCGAACTGTCGGTCGATCTGGGCGAGGGCCGTCTCGAGGGCTTTCTCGCGGTCAGCTGCAGAGGGCATTGCGGTCTCCTTCATCTCGTGCGCGGTGTGCCTGTCTTCTGTCGCTCCTCGTCCGGCCGATGGAGCAGGGCCGGACGGATCACGACAAGGCGTGACGGCTGTCGCCGACGAGACCGACGGTACGCCCCAGACCCGACATCGCCGGGTTCGACGCGCAGCACGTGCAGTGACTCGTGTTCGAGTGCCGCTGGGAGGGAGTCTATGCGAGAAGCGAACAGATGTTCGAACGAGCACCTGCGGCGTGCCGTGCCGCGGCCGTGCCGCTAGACGCGCTTGGGCTCGGGTCGGCCTGCGCCGTACCAGCGCTCGCGCGGGACATCCATCGCGGCGCACAGCGCCAGCCAGACCTCGCGGGGCGGCGCACCCGCCCCGAGCGCCTCGTCTGCCGTGCACTCACCGAGCGGCGTCAGCACGAGGTCGCGGAGCAGGCTGCGCCCGTAGGCCTCGCCGAACTCGTCGACGATCGCACGGAGGAACTCGCTGCGGGTCACCGCGTTCGCCGTCAGGAGGGAGGACGCCGAGGCGTCAGCGCATCGCCAGGTCGGCGTCGAACTGCGCGACCAGCTCGTCGGGGAGCGTGTCGGGAACCACGCTCAGGCCCTCGATGACGGCGAGGCGGTCGCCGACCTCGCGCATGATGACCGAGATCGGGGTGTCGAGGGCCTCGGCGACCGAGGCGAGGATCTCGCTCGAGGCCTCCTTCTGCCCGCGCTCGACCTCGCTCAGGTAGCCCAGGGCAACGCTCGCGCGGCTCGCCACCTGTCGCAGCGTGCGGCCCTTCTGCAGGCGCACGTCGCGGAGGACCTCACCGATTTCCTGTCGAACGAGAACCATGGGGACCTCCTTTTCACTCGCCTCGCGGCCAGATCGTGCCGGGCCGGTAAGACTACCGGAACCCGATTGCTTCACTGTAACCGTCGCCACCTGAGCGACGGTTGTCAGTCTGCTGTCTGTAACACGACCGTCACGCATGACATTCCCGAGACCGGGTCACACGGGTGCGGCGAGTCGCTCGTCAAGCAGGCCGAGGGCGGCGTGCGCGGCCTGCGCGCGGATCTCGGCGCGATCGCCCGCGAACCGGTGCTCGCGCACGATCGTGCCCGCGGCATCCGCCACCGCGACGTAGACGAGGCCGACAGGGGCGTCGCCCTGAGCGTCAGGGCCGGCGACGCCCGTCGTCGCCACGCCCAGATCGGCCGGATGCCCGCCGACCGCCGCGGCCGACCGCACGCCCTCGGCCATCGCCGCAGCGACGGCGGGGTGCACGGGCCCGTGCGCATCCAGGAGCGTCGGAGAGACGCCGAGGAGGCTCGCCTTGAGCGCCGTGTCGTAGGCGACGATGCCGCCGCGCACGACGACCGAGGCGCCGGGGATGCCGACGAGCGCCGCGACCACGGCTCCTCCGGTGAGCGACTCGGCGACCGCCATGGAGCGGCCGTCGGCCGTCAGCCGGGCGACGATCCGCTCGGCGAGCGCATCGGCCTCCGGCGCCAGCGTCACGACGCGGCGGCGCGGTTCTGGCGCCAGGCCTGCACGAGGTAGTCGATGCCCGTGACCACCGTGAGCACGAGGGCCGCCGACATGAGCACGGTGTTGACGACGTGCACCCCGTCGCCGAGCACGGCC
>ERZ1066139.152-NODE-152-length-15061-cov-6.586765_pt1 | contig 15061 bp, 9 predicted proteins | sample MGYA00382786_ERZ1066139 | MGnify/ENA primary metagenome ERZ1066139 (study PRJEB33369, sample SAMEA5778369) | biofilm metagenome | biome: Industrial cooling water; feature: Water cooling tower basin; material: Biofilm | place: United Arab Emirates | collected...
GTAGACGACCACGCGGTAGGTGGTGTCGGTAGCGAGCCCGCTCACGACCGTCGCCGTCGCGCCGGCGCCGAGCACCACGACGCCCGGGGGCGGGGTGTGCACGGGGGCGCCCTCGTCGACGCCCGTGACGGTGCAGGCCGGGGCCGAGCCCGAGCTCGCGACCCACACGTAGTACGCCTGCACCGCGCGCCCGTTGCCCGCGAAGACCCCCGACCAGTCGATGCTCACCGAGGCGTCGCCCGCGCCCGAATCGGAGGTCGAACCGAGAGCCGTGGGGGCGGCGAGCACGAGCGGAGGACCCGCGGGCGTGCCGGTCGTGGTCGCGGTGTTCCACGAGGTCAGCGGGTCGAACGAGTCGTTACGGGCACTCACCCCGATGGTGTACGCCGTGCCGTTGGCGAGCGCTCCGACGTCGACGACGGAGAGCCAGTACTCCGTGCCCACCGGGTCGTCGCCCGGCACGCTGAGAGAGCGCACGACCGGGCCCACGGTGATGCGGTAGCTGCGGATGGGCGAGGCCGCCGCGTCCTGCGCCGGCTTCGACCAGCCGATGCGCAGCCCGTGGTCGAGCGGCGTCACGCCGATGATCGCGGGCGCGGGCGGCACGAGGTCGCTCCAGACCGCGTCGGCGAGCACGGTCGGCGCCGAGGGGCCCTGGGCGTTGACGGCGACGACGCTGATGCGCACCCGGTTGTCGGGGCCGTTGGCCGAGGTCGGCACCGTGCACGGCGAGGAGGCGCACACCGTCGTGCTCGCCGAGCCGTCGCTCACGCGCGTGACGGTCGCCTCGAAGAACTCGATGGGAGCGTTGTTGGAGGCGCCTGGCGACCACGCCACGGTGAGGCTGCGGTCGCCGAACGACTGCACGCGCAGGTTCGTGACCGGGTCGGGAACATCCTGCACCGAGATGCGGATCGCGCCCCACACGAACCGCTCGGGGTCGTCGGTCGCGTCGGCGACCTGGTACTCGAGGTTGGTGTCGATCGGCTCGGCGGTCGCGGCGATGGTCACGAGCAGCGTCTGCCCGTCGGCGCTCGGCACGATGGCGACGCCCGGCGGCAACGTGCGGTCGCCGTCGAGCCCGCGCACGGCGACGACCCGCAGCGGTCGGCCCGGGAAGGGGTTCGTCGCCTCGTCGTTGTCGAGCACGCGCACCGTCGTGGTCTCCGAGCGCGGTGCGATGACGGCGTCGGGCGCGGGACGCGCGAGCGGCCTGGTCGAGGGCACGACGGTGACCTGGATGCGGCCAGCGGTGCCCTGCGCCGCGTCATCCCGAACACCGAGCGTCACGCCCGTCGTCGTGCCGCGCGGCGTGCTCTCGGGCACGCGAACGCGCAACGACTGCCCCGTGAGCTCGACCTCGAGGCCGGGAGCGGCGGCGTCGACGATCGAGAACGCGAGCTCGTCGACGTCGTCGGGATACGGGTACGCCGTGACGCGCACGAGGTCGATCGTGCGCTCCTGCCCCGGCTCGAGCTCGAGCGCCGCCCCGATGAGAACGGGGGGCTGGTTCTCGCGCGGCGTGACCTCGATCGGCAGCACGATCGTCGCGACCCTGCCCTCGGGGTCAGTCGCCGAGTCGCCGTCGGTGACCTCGAACGTGAGCGAGGCGGGGCCGAAGTACAGGTCGGCCGAGGTGAAGCGCAGGGTGTCGTCATCGACGACGAGCGGATCGCCGTTCGCCTGCGTGGCGCTCACGGTCGCCGAGTCGGTGAGCCGCACGGGCGCGCCACCGACCGCGAGCACGTAGTCGTTGATGTCGATCGTGACGGTCTCCTCGCTGATCACCTCGATGCGGGGGGCACGGCGGTCGAGCTGCGGCAGCGCGTCGTCGGTGCCGGGCACCCAGATGAACGCGGTCGAGCGCACGGTCGGGTCGGCGGGATGCACGACCTGGAAGGGGATGATCTGCCGCTGCTCGCCGACCTGCACCCGGATGCGTCGGTCGGGCTGCACGCTCGCCCCCGACTCGTAGCCGGGCACGAGCTCGAGACCGAGCTCGGCGACCTCGCCCTCGGAGAAGAACACGCGCGAGAGCACGTCGACGTCGAGCTCGTCGCGATCGAGGATGTCGGTGAGCGAGAGCACGGTGTCGCGGGCGACCGGCGCCGCGAGCGGGGCATCCGCCCGCACGGTGATCGTGATGAACGCCTGCGAGGCACCCGTGAGCGCGTTCTCGATGGAGTAGACGAGACCGTACTGGCCGGGCGTCGGCGGCGGCACGACGCGCACGTACTGGCCGTCGACGACCTCGGCCGAGACCTCGGACGCATTGGCCTCGACGCCCGTCACCGTGAGCGGCGACCCGTCGGGGTCGGTGTCGTTGTCGAGCACCGGCACCAGCACGGTGAATCCGGGGCGGATGAGCACCTGGTCGTCGTTGGCCACGGGGCTGCGGGCGCCCTCGAGTCGCGGGCTGATGCCGATGCGCACGACGCCCGATGATCGCGCACCGAGCGCGTCGACGACCGTGTAGCGGAACTCGTCGGTGCCCGCCGAGTAGCTGCCGGCCTGGTAGTCGAGGTAGTCGAGGCCGGTCTCCACGACGGCGCCCTTCTCGGGGCTCGACTCCTGCCCGATGACCTGCACCGAATCGCCGTCCGGGTCCATGCCGTCGACCGGGATGCGCACGCGCACGGTGTCTCCCGCGATCACGCGCGCGGTCACGGTGCGCGTGACGGGCGCCTGGTTGGTCGCCTCGTTGACCTCGCGCACGCTGATGCGCACGCTCGCCTGCGCGCTCTGCTGCCCGAGCGGGCCGAGCACCTCGTACACCGCCGTGAAGTCGCCCGGCTGGTCGGGAGCGAGGTACCGCAGCTGGTCGCCCGCCGCGAAGAGCAGCCCCGACTCCCCCGTGAGCCCCTGGACGAGCGTGGGCGAGAGCGTGATGGGCTCGTCGTCGGGGTGCTCGTCGTTCGCGAGCACGGGGATCGTCACGGCGTCGCCGACGCGCACGGTGATGGCGTCGTCGACCGCGACGGGCGGCTGCAGCCGCTCGGGGCGGGGGATCTCGATGACGGTGATCTCGCCCGTCGACTCGGCGAGCCCGTTGCTGATGCGGTAGGTCACCGTCTGCGGGCCCTCGAGCGGCCGGGTGAGCGTGATGCGCACGTCGCGCTGGTCGAGCACCTCGGCGCGGATGCCGCTCGCCGGCGGCACTCCCACGACGCCCGTGACGACGAGCACCCCGCCGCCGGGGTCGATGTCGACGGTGGCGACGGCGACCGTCGCGTTGCTGAGCGTGCGCACGAAGGCCGTCTTCGGCACGGTGATCGGGGCCGAGCCGGCGGCGGGCGGCGCGGCGACATCCACCCGGATGATGCCCGTTGCGGTCGTCGCGTTGTCGGTCACGACGTACTCGAGGTAGTGCGTGCGCACCTCCTCGCTGACGAAGCGGAACACGCCGCGATCGAGGCTCGGGGTGATCGTCGCCCCGCTCTTCTCGGGCACGGCGCTCAAGCGGATGGTGCCGGTGCCGCCGCGCACGTGCACGAGCGGCTCGATGCGCACCTCCTGCCCCGCGTAGGCGAGTACGACGAAGGGCTCGGCGATGATCGGCGTCTGCCCGGCCGGTCGCACCGTCACCGCGAGCTCGCCGACCCCGCTCGCCGCGCCGTCGGTGACGGTGAGCGCGACGGTGCGCAGCTCGCCGACGCCGCCCGCCTCCGCGATCGTCACGCGGCCGTCGGGGCGGAAGGTCACGACATCGGGGGGCGGGATGCTGGCGGCCTGCAGGTAGATCGGGTCGCCATCCGGGTCGACCCACTCGCCGAGCACGGCGGCCGTCGCCGTCCCGCCCGCGGCGACGGTCGTCTTGCTCGCGCGCACCTGCACGGGGGCGCCGTTCTCGCCCGCACTGCGCACCGCGACCTGCACGACGGCCGAGTCGGCGCCGCCGCGACCGTCGGTGATCGTGTACTCGAACCCGACGACGCCGCTCGCACCGGGCTCGAGTGTCAGCTGCAGCTGCTGCGCGTCACCGATGAGGTCGAGCCGCCCGACGGCGGGGTCGAGCGGCGTGAACCCGCTGATCACGAGCACGTCGCCGTTCGGGTCGGTGTCGTTGAGCAGCACGGGCAGGATGCTCGCCCGCCCGGGCCGCGCACCGAACTGGTCGTCGATCGCGATGGGGGGCTGCTGCGTGCGCTCGAGCTCGGGCGGGGTGTCGAGCTGATCGAGCTGCTCCTCGCGCTCGTCCTCCTGCTCGCGGATGAGGTCGTCCCAGTTGTCGATCAGGCGGCCGTCGTCCTGCACGGCCCACGAGGCGCCGGCGCGCCGGTCGTTGAGCAGGAGGCGGTCGTCGCGCACCGTGAAGGCGAGCTCGGCCGCCGCGGGCACGGCGGCGAGCGGCAGCTCGCGCACGGCCTCGCCGCAGCGCCGCCAGGCGATGCCGTCGGTCCACGCGGCGAAGGCGCAGTCGCCGACGACCACGGGTGGCGCCGCAGCGCCCTGGCGCCCCGTGACGAGCTCGGTGATCGCCCCGCCGTCGAGCGCGATCGACAGCAGCCCGCCGCGGTGGGCGACGAGCACCTCGGCGGCGGCGTCGCTCGCGAGGGCGAGCCGCGGCTCGCCCGCCGCCGCGATCACGCCCGAGAGGTCGATGACGCCCGACTCGGTGTGCAGCAGCCGGGTGCCCGCATCCAGCACCGCCCAGCGATCGCGAGCGACCGTGATCTGCAGCGCGGCGGTGTCGTCGACGTCGATGCTCCAGGTGCGATCGACCCGGTCGACCCGCTCGGGCACGACACGGTAGACCTCGCCGAGCCCCGGCGAGACGGCGACGATGCCGTAGCGGTCGGTCGCGGCGACCGCGCTCTCGGGGCCGAACTGGAAGGTCGCGACCGAGGAGGGGTCGAAGTCGGGGAAGAGCGATCGGGCGGTGACCCAGGTCTCGCCCGAACCGCCGCTGTGCACGACGACGTTCGACCCCGCGAGCATGAGCGCGGGCTCGTCGGGCGGTAGCGGCACCGACTCCATGACCTCCGAACGAGCGGGGTCGACGAGCTCGGCGGTCGCGTTCACGGCGTCGACGACGATGACGTCGGAGCCCCGCTGCACGGCCTCGAGCTGCGCCCCCTCGCCCGGGATGACCGAGTCGAGCACCCCGACCTGCAGGTTCGCCCGACCGACGGCCTGGCGCTCGCCGTTGACGACCCAGACGGCTCCGTCGTTGAGGTCGAGGCGCTGGGCCTCGAAGCCCGGGTGCACGACCGCGAGCGCGATGACGGTCGCCGCGACGAGCGAGCCGCTCACGGCGGTGAGGGCGGCCGAGCGGTGCTGCGCGAACCAGCGGCGGATCACGGGCTCACTCCCCCGCGACCTCGGCGCACTTCTCATCGCTCGCAGCCCCGAGCCGGCCCTCGCGCGCGACCCGCACCGTCACACACACGCGGTCGCCGGGCGTCGCGGCCACGGCGAACTCCGTCGCGCTCTGGAAGGTCTCCGCCCCTCCCGCGAGGCGCACCTGGTAAGTGTCGTCGGGCTCGATGCCCGGGTCGTTCCACGAGAACACGACGGTCGAGCCGTCGAGCACGGCCTCCACATTGCTGACGCGCGGCAGGTCGCGATCACCGCCCTGGATGGCGAGCAGGGTCGCCGTCGCGCCGAGAGCGATGACGGCGAGGGAGACGAGCACGAGGCCGCCCGCGAGCAGGCGGCTGCGCGCGGCGACCCTCCGCGTCGCGGTTCCGACCGGAGCGGGCGACGACTCGGCGACGGCCGCCTGCGCGGTCGCGATGCTCCGGCGGCGCCGACGGCCGGAGGACGAACCCGGGGCGCGGGGCGCGATCGCGCGCACGATCGTGCGGTCGCCCGGGTCGCCGATCGTCGCGAGCGCCCAGTCGTCCATCGCCACATCGGCCTGCGTCGTGACGAGACCGAGCTCGGCCTCGATGCGCTGCAGGTCGCGCACGAGCTCGAGCGCCGACTGCTGCCGCTTGGCCGGGTCGCGCGTGAGTGCGCGGCGCAGAACGGCCTCGAGCGCCGCGGGCACGTCGTCGCGGTCGATCGCCGGCACGCGGGCGCGGGCGATGCGCCCGATGAGCTCGTCGGAACTGTTCGAGCCGTCGAGCACCTCGAAGGGCGAGCGCCCCGCGAGCAGCGTGTACAGCGTCGCGGCGAGCGACCAGACCTCGCTCTGCACGGTGCCCGCCGTCTCATCGAGCAGCACCTCGGGAGCCGACCACGGGATCGACATGCCGACCGAGTCGGTCGCGCTCGCGGCGCTGAGCGACGACGCGATGCCGAAGTCGCTCAGCACGGGGTGGCCGTAGGCGGTCATGAGGATGTTCGAGGGCTTGATGTCGCGGTGCAGCACGCCGCTGCGGTGCGCCGTCTCGATCGCGCTGCCGATCTGCACGCCGATGCGCAGCACCTCGGGCACGGGGATGCGCTCGGCCCGGTACCGGGTCGCGAGCTGCGAGGAGCAGAGCTCCATGACGAGGTACGGGCGCCCGTCGGCCGAGATGCTCGCCTGGTAGACCGTGAGGATGCCCGGGTGCGACGAGAGCTGCGCCATGAGGTTCGCCTCGACCTGGAACATCTGCCGCACATGCTCGGTGACGACGTCGGAGAGCATGACCTTGACGGCCACCTGCCGCCGCGGCATGTTCTGCTCGTACAGGAAGACGTCGGCGAACCCGCCGCTGCCGAGCAGCCGCACATGGCTGAATCCGGGCAGGATGGGAGGCTCCGACGGTCGACGCCGCGTCATGGTCCCCCCTCCCGCACGATGTCTCCCCAGTGTAGGGAGTACGGGCGATCAGCGGCCGGGGGCGCGCACCACGTCGACGACGATCACGGTGATGTTGTCGCGCCCGCCCTGCGCGAGCGCGGCATCCACGAGGGCGTTCGCGGTCTCACGAGCGCTCAAGCGGGCCGCGAGGTGCAGGCGCAAGCGCTCGAGCGGTACCTCCTTCGTGAGGCCGTCGGAGCAGATGAGCAACCGCATGCCCGGTTCGAGCGGGAGCACACGCATGTCGACCTCGGGCTCGATCGAGAAGCCCACAGCGCGCGTGATGACGTTCGACTCGGGGTGGTTCTCGGCCTGCTCGGCGCTCAGCTGCCCCGCCTCGACCATCTCCTGCACGATGGAGTGGTCGGTCGTGACCTGGCTGAGCTCGTTGCCCGAGAAGCGGTACACGCGCGAGTCGCCGACGTTGAAGGTCGTGAGCTGGGGATGCCCGTCGACGAGCGACAGCGCCACCCCCGTCACGGTCGTGCCGATGCCGTGGTCGGCGTCGTCGAGCTGGTGGATGTCCCACGTCGCGAGATTGAGCGCCTCGATGATCGCTCCGGGCTCGATGAAGTCGCCGTCCACGGCGGCCTGCAGGCGGCGCACGACCGCATCGCTCGCGCGGTCGCCGTGCGAGTGGCCGCCCATGCCATCGGCGACAGCGAAGAGCGGCACGTCGGCGAGATAGCTGTCTTCGTTGCCCGCGCGGCGGTAGCCCGTGTGGGTCACGCCGTGCCACGAGAGCTCGACGACCTCGCCCCGCTCGGGCAGTGCGACGATGTGGCGCACGCTGCTGCGGCCAAGGGCGGTCACGAGGGCTCCGACGGTCGAGGGGTCTGCGGGGTGGTCGGGGCGACGAACTCGATCTCGACGCCGTCGCCCAGCTCGACGACCGCGTCGGGCAGCACGGCGCACGATTCCCCCGGCCGCAACCGGAGGTTCGCCCCCGTCGACCAGTGTACGACCACGCCGTTGGTCGACCCGAGGTCGCTCACGACGAGCGACTCGCCGAGGCGCTCGATGCGCGCGTGCCGGGCCGACACGTCGCGGCGGTCGGCCGGGATCACGACGCGGCGCGGCGCGGGATGCTCGGTCGGGCGCGGCGGGCCGGGCCGACGGCCGATGACGACGGGCACGTCGAGCGGCACGACGGTCGTCGTGCCGCGCACCCGCAGCTGCCACGCGATGACCGGTGCGGCGGTCGGCGGCTCGACGATCGGCAGGGCCTCCGTCGGCAGCGGGAGCGGGGCTCGCGCCGGAGCGGGCTCGACGAGCCGCACGATCGTGTCGTCGAGGTCGGGCTCGGCCGGTGCGGCGCCGGACCGGGCCGGCGCGCGCGGACGCAGCACCGTGTCGTCGGTGTCCTCCGGCCGATCATCCATGGCGCCCCCCGCCTCGAATCCGGTGCTCGCCCCTAATCGCCGATGTACGACATCACATGCTTGAGGCGCGTGTAGTCCTCGAAACCATAGTGCGACAGGTCTTTGCCGTAGCCCGAGTGCTTGAACCCGCCGTGCGGCATGTCCGACACGAACGGGATGTGCGTGTTGATCCAGACGCAGCCGAAGTCGAGGTCGCGCGCGAAGCGCATCGCCCGGCCATGGTCGCTCGTCCACACCGACGAGGCGAGCGCGTAGCGCACGCCGTTCGCGAGCGCGAGCGCCTCCTCCTCGGTGCGGAAGGTCTGCACCGTGAGCAGGGGCCCGAAGATCTCCTCCTGCACCGCCTCGTCGTCCTGCCGCATGCCCGTCACGATCGTCGCGGGCCAGAAGTAGCCGCGATCGCCCTGGCGGGCACCGCCCGCGACGATCTCGGCGTGCGCCGGCAGGCGGTCGACGATGCCGGCGACGCGCTCCAGCTGCGCGGCGTTGTTGAGCGCGCCGTAGAAGACGCCCTCCTCGCGCGGCCCGCCGGTCACGGCGTGCGTCGCAGCACGGGCGACGAGGGCGGCGACGACCTCGTCGTGCACCGACTCGTGCACGATGACGCGCGTGGCCGCGGTGCAGTCCTGCCCCGCATTGAAGTAGGCGGCGAGCACGAGGCCCTCGGCGACCTTCTGCGGGTCGGCGTCAGGGAACACGATCGCCGGCGCCTTGCCCCCGAGCTCGAGGTGCACGCGCTTGAGATCGCTCGCGGCCGCCTTCGCGACCTCCATGCCCGCACGCACCGAGCCCGTGATCGCGACCATCTGGGGGGTCGGATGCTGCAGCAGGGCCGCACCCGTCGTGCGGTCGCCCAGCACGACGTTGAGCACGCCCGCGGGCAGCACGCCGGCGGCGAGCTCGGCGAACCGCACGGTCGAGAGCGGAGTCGTGTCGGACGGCTTGAGCACGACCGTGTTGCCCGCCGCGATGGCCGGGGCGATCTTCCAGACCGCCATGTTGAGCGGGTAGTTCCAGGGAGTGACCTGCCCGATGACGCCGATCGGCTCGCGGCGCACGTACGACGTGTGGTCGGCGAGGTACTCGCCCGCCGAGCGGCCGTCGAGGTCGCGCGCCGCGCCGCCGAAGAACCGCAGCTGGTCGACCGACTGGTCGATCTCGTCGGCGACGAGGCTGGCGCGCGGCTTGCCGGTGTCGAGCGACTCGAGGTCGGCGAGCTCGTCGGCGTGCTCGGCCATGACGTCGGCGAGCCGGAAGAGCGCGAGCTGCCGCTCGGCGGGGGTCGTGCGGCCCCAGTGCGCGAAGGCGCCCTCCGCGGCGCGGTAGGCCGCGTCGATCTCGGCCCGGGTGCTCACGGGCGCGTGACCGTAGACCTCCTCGGTCGCAGGATCGACGAGGTCGAGGTAGGTGTCGGCGGCGCTCTCGACGGACTCGCCACCGATGACGTTGCGAAGGATGCGGGCGTTCATGGCGCCACTGTAGCGCGCGCGAGACCGGGCATCCACCCCGCCTGCGACGGATTCCGTCGCTGAGAGGTGCCTGATACTGCGGATTCACTTGTATTCCCCGCCCGTCACTGTCAGAATCAGCCCATGGCCTCCCGAAGCAAGCCGGTGCACCTCGACGACGTGTCGAAGGCCATCGTCGAGCAGCTGCAGACCGACGGCCGCCGCTCGTACGCCGAGATCGGCAAGGCCGTGGGTCTCAGCGAGGCGGCCGTGCGCCAGCGCGTGCAGAAGCTGACGGATGCCGGGGTCATGCAAGTGGTCGCCGTCACCGACCCGATGCAGCTGGGCTTCTACCGCCAGGCCATGATCGGCATCCGCGTCGTCGGCGACACGACGCACGTCGCCGACGAGCTGAGCAACATGCGCGCCGTCGACTATGTCGTGCTCACGGCCGGCAGCTTCGACATCCTCGCCGAGGTCGTCTGCGAAGACGACGACGACCTCATCGACCTGCTCAACAGTCGCATCCGTGCGATCGAGGGCGTGCAGTCGACCGAGACCTTCGTCTATCTACGACTGCAGAAGCAGTTCTACAACTGGGGAACCCGATGAGTATTTTCCGCAAGAAGACCGCGACCGCGACGATCAGCGCGCCCACGAAGCACGCCGAGCCGACGCACCACACGAGAGAGCACACGATGTCGATCGACACCTCCATCGCCCCGGCGGGCACCGCCCTCGACGCCTCGACCGAGGCCGAGCTGCAGCAGAAGGCGAAAGACCACCTCTGGATGCACTTCGCCCGTCAGTCGGGCATGGAATCCGGCGTCGGTGTGCCGATCATCGTGCGCGGCGAGGGCCACCACGTCTACGACTCGCACGGCAAGAAGTACATCGACGGCCTCTCGGGCCTCTTCGTCGTGCAGGTCGGCCACGGCCGCGAGCGTCTCGCCGAGGCCGCGCGCAAGCAGGCGGAGGAGCTCGCGTTCTTCCCGCTGTGGTCGTACGCCCACCCGACCGCCATCGAGCTCGCCGACCGCCTCGCCGACTACGCGCCGGGCGACCTCAACCGCGTCTTCTTCACCACCGGAGGCGGCGAGGCCGTCGAGTCGGCGTGGAAGCTCGCCAAGCAGTACTTCAAGCTCACCGGCAAGCCCATGAAGCACAAGGTCATCTCGCGCGCCATCGCCTACCACGGCACCCCGCAGGGCGCCCTCGCCATCACGGGCATCCCGGGCATGAAGGAGATGTTCGAGCCGCTCACCCCCGGCGGGTTCCGTGTGCCGAACACCAACTACTACCGCGCCGAGGAGATGGGCTTCCACGGCTCGCTCGAGGAGTTCGGCCAGTGGGCGGCCAACCGCATCGAGGAGGCGATCCTCTTCGAGGGCCCCGACACCGTCGCCGCGGTCTTCCTCGAGCCCGTGCAGAACTCGGGCGGCTGCTTCCCGCCGCCCCCCGGCTACTTCGCGCGCGTGCGCGAGATCTGCGACAAGTACGACGTGCTGCTCGTGAGCGACGAGGTCATCTGCGCCTACGGCCGCATCGGCGAGATGTTCGCGTGCACCGCGCTCGGCTACGTGCCCGACATCATCACCTCGGCCAAGGGCCTCACGAGCGGCTACTCGCCGCTCGGCGCGATGATCGTGAGCGACCGCCTGTATGAGCCCTTCAAGCACGGGCAGACGGCGTTCTACCACGGCTACACCTTCGCCGGGCATCCGGTGTCGGCCGCCGTCGCCCTCGAGAACCTGAACATCATGGAGGAGGAGGGCATCCTCGAGAACGTGCGCGAGAACTCGCCGAAGTTCCGCGCCGCGCTCGAGCGCCTGAAAGACCTCCCGATCGTCGGCGACGTGCGCGGCGAAGGCTACTTCTTCGGCATCGAGCTCGTGAAGAACAAGGAGACGAAGGAGACCTTCTCCGACGACGAGGCCGAGCGCCTGCTGCGCGGCTTCCTCTCCAAGGCCCTGTTCGACGCCGGGCTCTACTGCCGCGCCGACGACCGCGGCGACCCCGTCATCCAGCTCGCTCCCCCGCTCACGATAGGCCCGGCCGAGTTCGACGAGATCGAGGGGATCCTGCGCAGCGTGCTGACCGAGGCCTGGACCCGGCTCTGACCCCTGAACGGCGAACGAGCACTGTGGACGACGCCCGCGGCCTGAGCTTCTGGCACGCCACGGTCGATGACGATCTGACACCCCGCACCGCCCTCGATGGCGATGCCGACACCGACGTCGCCATCGTGGGCGGAGGGCTCACGGGCCTCTGGACGGCGCACGAGCTGCTCAAGCGCGACCCCGGTCTGCGCGTCACGGTGCTCGAGAAGCGCATCGCCGGCTTCGGCGCCTCCGGGCGCAACGGCGGCTGGTGCAGCGCCCTCTTCCCGCAGTCGACCGCCGCGCTCGAGCAGCGCCACGGTCGCGAGGCGGCGCTCGCGATGCGCCGAGCCATGGTCGCGACGGTCGACGAGGTCGGCGCCGCCGCCCGCGCGGCGGGCATCGACTGCGACTACGAGCGGGGCGGCACGATCGTCTTCGCCCGCAGCGAGACTCAGTGGCGCGCTGCCCAGCACGAGGTCGAGCAGGCGCACGGCTACGGTGTCGACGCCCTCGAGCTCTGGGGCGCCGACCAGGTGCGTGCGCGGGATGCCCGGGGGGCGGTCTACGACCCGGCCTGCGCCCGCGTGCACCCGGCCGCCCTCGTGCGCGGGCTCGCCCGCGCGGTCGAGCGGCAGGGTGCGATCATCCACGAGCAGACGACGGTCGAGAGCTGGCAGCCGAGCGCGGTGCGCACCGATCGCGGCACGGTGCGCGCGCGCCACATCATCGCCGCCCTGGAGGGCTACGGCGCCGCGGTGCCGCAGACGAAGCGGCGCATCCTGCCGCTCTACTCGCTCATGGTCGCGACCCAGCCGCTCGACGACGCGGTGTGGGATGCCATGGGCATCGCCCACGGCCAGACCTTCTCCGATGGCCGGCACCTCGTCATCTACGGCCAGCGCACCGCCGACAACCGCATCGCCTTCGGCGGGCGCGGCGCCCGGTACCACTGGGGCAGCGCCATCCGCGACGAGTACGACCGCGTCGAGCGCGTCTTCGCCCACCTCGTCGCGGCGCTGCACGAGCTCTTCCCGCAGCTGCCGCCCCTCGAGATCGAGCACGCCTGGGGCGGCCCGCTCGGCGTGCCGCGCGACTGGCATGCGAGCGTGACCTACGACCCGGCGACGGGGCTCGGCACGGCCGGCGGCTACGTCGGCGACGGGCTGTCGACCACCAACCTCGCCGGCCGCACGCTCGCCGACCTCGTCACGGGGCGCGACACCGAGCTCACCCGGCTGCCCTGGGTCGGCCACCGCTCGCCGTCATGGGAGCCCGAGCCGCTGCGCTTCATCGGCGCGAACGCGGGGCTCGTCGCGATGACGGCCGCCGACGCCGAAGAGCGCGCTACCGGCCGGGGATCGATCATCGCGCGCGCCATGAGCCCCCTCATCGGGCACTGATGGCGCGACGCTCGCTGAAGCCGCTCGCGGTGTCGCTGCTCGTGCTCGGCGCGATCGTGGCTGTCAACGTGCTCTCGGCGACGCTCGGCTCGGCGGTCTCGCAGCCCTTCATCGCGGGGTGGTACGCCGAGGCCGAGAAGCCGTGGTGGACACCGCCGAACTGGGTGTTCTCGGCCGTCTGGACGGTGCTGTACCTGAGCACCTCGGTCGCCGCCTGGCTGATCTGGCGCCAGCGCCGTCGCCGCCGGGTCGAGCGGGCGCTGACCCTCTACGTCGTGCAGCTCGTGCTCAACGCCATCTGGTCGCCGCTGTTCTTCGCGCTCTTCCCCGTCATCGGAGAGACGCCGACGTGGCTCTCGCTCACGGTGCACATGCTGCTGCTCGCCGCGATCATCGTGACGATCGTCGAGTTCTGGCCCATCCAGCGCGTCGCGGCGATCATCATGGTGCCCTACCTCGTCTGGGTGGTCTACGCGGCGACCCTCACGGTCGGCATCGCACTGCTCAACTGAGGCGGGCGTCGGGCCGGGCATCCGCGCCATCGATGCATCATGCAGTCGACGCGCAGGATGCTCGGAGGCTGTGGCTCTACTCTCGCGGGAGCGACGAGGGGAGGTGCCATGACGACGACACGGTCGTTCGACGGCTCGACCCGTCCCCGCACCTCCGCCTACCTCTCCGCGGCATCGACGGTCGCCGCCGCACCGCCGGCGGCCGCGCGCTCGCACGCCTCGCCCGAGCCGCTTGCGACGACCGCCCGCTCCGCGTCGCCGTCGGCCGTGCCGATGCCGCGCTCGAACCGGTCGGGCGTGCGATCGGCGATGGTGCTGCTCGCCCTGCTCGGCGTCGCCGCGGCCGTCGCCGCCCTCGGCTCGCTCATCTCGGCCCCCGCGATCGACGGCTGGTACGCCGAGACCCCGAAGCCCATGTGGAACCCGCCGGACGCCGTCTTCGGCCCGGTCTGGACAGTGCTCTACACGCTCATGTCGGTCGCCGCCTGGCTCGTCTGGCGCCGCCCCGACTCCGAGCTGCGCACGCGCGCGCTGCGCGTGTACGCCGTTCAGCTCGGGCTCAACGCCCTCTGGAGCCCGGCCTTCTTCGGGCTCGGCGCGGTCATCGGCGCCCCGGGCCTCTGGATAGCGCTCGGCATCATCGTCGTGCTCGACTTCGCCATCCTCGCGACGATCATCCGCTTCGGCGATGTCAGCCGGCCGGCGGCCGCCCTGCTCGTGCCCTACTGGTTCTGGGCTCTGTTCGCGACGACACTCAACGCCGCGATCGCCGTGCTCGCCCGCTGACGCACCCGCCGCCGCTACCGTGGAGTCATGACCGCATCCGAGCTCGCCGCTGCGCCCTCGGCGCCGCGGTCGCGCGCCGCGCGAGCGGGTCGCGGCGTGCTCGTGGGCCTCGCGGCGATCAGCATCGTCGCGCAATCGGCGCTCATCGCCTCGGCCGGCTGGGCCGTCGCGAACCCGCGCGCCGTCACCGATGCCGTCACGGTCTGGCAGTACGACCCGACGCCCGCGATCTCGGGATACGCGACGCGCGCCGCGATGAGCGAGCGCGGTCGGTTCCTGTTCTACGCGAGCCTGCCCGAGGTCGTGCCGGGCGACGCCTTCGACGCCGTGTGCTCGCGCGATGAACCCGACGTCGGGGTGCTCGGCTGCTACACCCTCGCCGACGGGCGCATCTACCTCTACGACATCACGAACGCCGAGCTCGACGCCTTCGAGGTCGTCGTGGCCGCGCACGAGATGCTGCACGCCGCGTGGGACCGCCTGTCGCCCGAGGAGCAGGCCGCGCTCGCCGCGCCGCTCGAAGCCGCGTTCGCCTCGGTCGGCCCCGAGAGCGAGCTCGTGACCCGCATCGCCTCGTACGAGGAGTCGGACCCGGCCTCGCGCATCCCCGAGCTCTATGCGATCGTCGGTACCGAGCTCGCCGAGATTCCGGCCGAACTGGAACAGCACTACGCGCAGTACTTCGACGACCGTTCCGT
>ERZ1066139.158-NODE-158-length-14398-cov-6.440424_pt1 | contig 14398 bp, 12 predicted proteins | sample MGYA00382786_ERZ1066139 | MGnify/ENA primary metagenome ERZ1066139 (study PRJEB33369, sample SAMEA5778369) | biofilm metagenome | biome: Industrial cooling water; feature: Water cooling tower basin; material: Biofilm | place: United Arab Emirates | collected...
GGCTCGCCCGCACTCGATCTAGATCGGCGGGCAGGCTGTTGCGTCGCAGCCGAAGGCTCTCGATCTCCTGCTTCGCGGTGTCGCGCGCCCGGCGCGTATCCGTGCGTCTCTCGAACAGCGGATCTCGACGCGTCGTGATGTCGGCTCGTTGGTCGTCGAGGCGGGCGCGTCGAAGGCCTGCTTCTTCGGCGCGCGCCAAAAAGTCGTCGCCGTCGTTGGCAGGGTCGAACCCGGCAGAATTCAGTAGTTCGTCGTAACTGAGGCGGCGCTCGGCGCGCCGAGCGTGAATTTCTTCGGCTCGGGGAATCTCGGCGTCCAGTTCCTTCAATCGGTCGCCACCAACCCCCGCCCGCTCGAGCTTGAGCCGATCACGCGTCGGAACGAGTGCTTGACGTTGTTGTGCGAGATCTGACTTTTGCGCATCGAGCGCCGCGAGTTCGGCGTCGCGCGCAACAATCTCACCGTCGAGCAGCTCGCACACGCGCTCGGTGATGTACGGTGCGACAGCGCTGCGCTGATCGATGAGCTCACTGTGGCGGGCCGCAGTATCGTCGAACCGATCTGCCGCGGTGACGAGGGGTGCGAGCACCGCGAGTTGGTCGGTCGCTTTGCGCACCGCCTCGTGTGACTTCACCAGATTCTCGAAGTGGTCGACGATCGCTTTCACTTTTGACTGGGCGTCGACGGGCTCCAGCATGTGGTCGCGGACGAAGTCGTTGAGATTGCCGACCGACTTCATCGACACGGTTTGATGGAACAGTTCCATCGCCTGCTCCGAGCGGATACCGAGCAGGCGTCGCACCCGGCGGTGGTAGTCGGGGAACGTGTTGTCGACATCGGCGCCGCGTGTGCGCAAACGTGCTCGCAACATCTTCAGCTCGAAACCGAACCCGGTGAAGTCGGGATCGATGGATAACGCTTCGGATGCTGTGACGAAGAAGCGGTCGGGTTGACCGACCCGGTCTTTCTGATGGAAGACCTGAGCGATCGACACGCTCTCGCCGTAGCCGTCGTTGGCAAAGACGCCCAGGATTACCGAGTACGACCTCTCATTGCGCAAGCCGACCGGCCGGGACGCGCCCGTGGCCTCGTTGCGTTCGTGCTTGTAGTGACCCTCGACGTAGCTGCGCAGTGTGCGCTCTTTCACGTCGGCGCCCGCAGCCTTGTTGTAGGCAATGCGATTCGCCGGCAGCAGCAGGGTGGTGATCGCGTCGACGAGCGTCGACTTTCCGCTGCCGATGTCCCCCGTAAGCAGCGATGTCTGGCCGTTGGCGTTCATCGACCATACGTGCTTGTCGAACGTGCCCCAGTTGAGCACTTCGATGCGCTGCAGCCGATAACCGGTGCGCTGGTGAGCGGCCGTCGGGGTGTCGAGGGCCGAGAACAGTGTGTCGGTCACTTCGGTGCTCGTTCGCCAGCACCCGCGTAGGTGGCGAGACGTTCGGCGAAGTTAGAGAGGGTTTGCGCATCGACGTACGCCTTCAATATGCGTCGCACCTCCCACGCGCCGGGATCGCCGCGAAGCTCGCGGAGAAATCCGAGTTCGGCAGCCTGTGCGATCGTGCGATCAGCCTGATCAGCGATCCGGGCTTCGTTGCTCGATGACTCTTGGAACACGCGCAACATGTCGACGAGTTGATCTCTCGTTAAGACGAGTTTGCCTTCTTCGCCCGACGACTCGAACTCGACCATGCGCTTCCGCAACAGCACGAGCAGCAGGCTCACGTTGTAGGTGAGGCTGCGGCGCCGCACGAGTCGCGGCAGCGGTTCTTCGCCGTCTTCAGGTTCGCGGGTGGCGAGGTACGCGTACCCCTCGGCGTCGTCGAGAACGACGTCGATCCCGAGCGTGGCGAAGTGGTCGGCAACAGCGGCGCGGTGGCGCTGTAGGGTCTGCCACGCTCCTTCGTGTGAGGGCACCTCGCGGTACACGACTTCGCGCATGAGAAGAATGATCGCCGCGGCGATCGCATGTTCGTCGGCACTTCTCACGCGCGTGTCACCTGAACCTTCCGCATCCGTACCCGTTTCGTTCCACCGAGGGCGTCAGCGACATCGATCGTGATCTCGTCGTCGCCGACGTCGATCGTGATGTCGTGTTCGTCGAGCGCGAGGTAGCCAAGAAGTTCAGCCACGCCCTCCTGCACCGGGTACAGCCCGACGATTTCATCGAGCGCGACGGTGGTGCGTGGCGGCACGACGGCGCGAACGTTCTCTGCGAGGCGCGCCGTGTCCACAAACCGCTGTGTGAACAGGTCGCCTAGCTCGGCGATGTCGATCTCGTCGGGCGAGAGCATACTGTCGACCACGATGTCGGGCTGCGGATCGTAAAGTGGGCGCTCGAACGGCAGGGTGATCGGCACCCCCGGTTCGTCGACGACCAGGCCGATGTCGCGCGGCTGCGCGTCGCGCAGGGCAAGGGCGGATGCCTCGACCGAGCGCACCAGGTCGATGACGCGGCGATTTTCGACCCACACCTGATCATCAAGAAAGCGGCGTAGTTGCTCAGAGAGCGTGCGCACCGTCTGTTGCGTGCGCTCGGCGGCATCGCTCCAGTCGTGGTGCACACGACGCAGTCGTTGATCGGCCGACAGCTGCGGCATGCGCTGCACCGTCGCCACCAAAGTGGCCAGCTCGTCCTGCCGACCCTCCGAAAGCAGAAAGTCGTAGAAGGCTTGAAAACTGCGACCCTGATCAGACGATGAGATGTCAGAGCGACCACTCACGAGCTCGCCGAGCAGGGCGCCCTTTCCGCCCTCCCATCCCGCGATCTTCTCGCGGGCCGAGCGATCGAGCGTGCGAAAGTTCTCCTCGACCTCACGAAAGTCGCTGAGCAGTTCGCGCGCCGTTGACGCGAACTGCTGGTATCGGTCGCGCACAGCTGTTTCGTCGAGCACCTCGAACCTCCCGTCACGCGCGTCAACGAGTTCGGCTTCGATGGCATCGCGGCGCCGCTCGAGTTGGGCAATACGGCTGTCGGGGTCGACATCAGTACCGTGAACGATGCTGCGCAGAAGCTCGACGACGGTCTGCAGTCGCGACTCGGTGCCGACGAAAGACCTCACTCGCAGACCTTCGACCCACGCATACGCTTTCTGAACCGCGGGCGTCACGTCGTAATGAACCTCTTCAGACCCTGCCGGGTAGAAGCGACGCAGCCAGGCTGACTCGGCTGCCGCCCAGTCTTCGAGGTAACTTGCAGGCTCGGCGGGGTAGCGGTCGGGCTCGGAACGATGAATGTTGTACAAGAAATCGTCGAGCGCCGACACGAGCTGGCCGGCGGGCGCGGCCCCTCGATTCGCTTCGATGAAGTACGTGCCAAGAAACGACAGAATGAGGGGTGCATTGCGCGCGCGCAGCAGGCGCCACGCGGTATGACGCTCCCACAGCCGATCCAGCTCGTCGAGTTCCATATGTGCTCAAGAGTAAAGGTGAGGGCAGACACCCCTCGTTCGGATTGCGCCGAAACTCCGCCGTCATCACCGAGGCATCCCGGATGCTTGCCGACGCCGAGCACACCGTCCACTTCCTCGGAGCCACCTCGGGACCATACCTGCTCCAGCCCCGGATCGCCGCCGAGCACGCGACCGCCCGACGGCCGCGGCGACCGACTTCGCCCGTATCGCCACCTTCTGTGCCCGCCTCAGCCAGGTGCCCCGTCACCCATCGTCGACCTCAACCGAGCGATCGCCGTGGCCTTTTCCGAGGGCCCGGATGCTGGCCTCGCCCTCCTCGACACCCTCACCCTCGACGCGCACCTGGGGGAGTACCACGTCCTGCACGCCACCCGCGCAGACCTGCTCCGCCGCGCAGGCCGCCCCGCGGATGCCCTGCCGCACTACCGCCGAGCCCTCGAGCTCGCCCCCTCCGGCCCCGAGCGCCGCTACCTCCAAAGCCGAATCGACGACGTGTTGGCAAGCGCCCGAGTAGATGAGGCGCGACGGTCATGATCCCGAACCCATGATCAGGGGGTTCTTGGACTCCACCTGCCTGTGATTGCCGCCATTCGAGCGCTCACTCATACGGAATAACGTGTGATGGGTAGGTGCGATGCGAACGGCTGACAGTCGATATGCTCTCACTATGTCGGCCCAGGACGAATTCTCAGCGAAGCTGTTGAACGAGGGTGTTGAAAGTCTCGCGCAGGGCAAGTTTGAGACCGCAAGAGGGACATTCCTGCGCATCCTGAGTGAGACGACAGAGCCCGAGGACCGCCTGTCTCGACTCATCGCTCTCTACAACCTGGGCGTCCTGGCGTCTCAAGTCGGTGAAGCCGAAGATGCTGAGCGTTGGTTCATTGCAGCTCTCGCAGCAGCAGGAGAAGTCGACTTCAGCCCCGTCATGGAGGCCGCCCGGTTCGCGCTGGGCCGCGCCGAGTAGGCATAGCAATGGCGGTCTACTTTCAGAGGACGCCTTTGAGAGCGTCTACTTACAGGGGTCTGCAGGTTGGAAGCCTGGTGGTGGGAGTCGCCTCAGGGCTGTTTGCCGCCGCGCTGTCAGCTAGTTGGGGCGGGCTCATTCTCGTTCCAGCGATCTGGTTCATCCTTCTTTACTCGCTTCGCGTGTGGTACGCCGAACCTGCCATTGACGAGTGGGACAAGATCCCCAGGGAGGTGCGAATAGCGATGCTCAACGCCCGTCATGCAGCCGCGCTGCAGCTTGGGGAGTATGACCGGGATAGGGACGTGCGAAAGCTCTGGCGCACAATTCTCTTCGGTCGATGAAACCCGCGGAGTGTCTTGGGCCAGCGGCATAGGCTGCGTCGCGCTGGGGCTCTTTGACGAAAGACTCAGTTTCCGACCGTCTGTAGTCGATATGCACTGTTGAACCTGCGCGGCGCGTCCACCACGGTGTATGCCGATTGCCTCCTGGGCGGGCACGGCCCGCTGCTTTCGCCCGGGCAGCCAGCCGGGTTAGAGCGAACTTTGTCTATGGCGGCGTGTCTGCGCGGCCCAGGTTCGGCTCATGTGGTAATCCGGTGGGAGTGCGCGTGTCGTAGACCACCCGAGGGAAGCGCGGCGCTGCAGGAGATGGAATGTCAAGCCCGAGCACCATCAAGTTCGCAAGTATGTGCAAGCCGCGGCCCGACGCGGCCCTGGCGGCGCCTCGGCTCTCGCCCTGCAATCGTCGACGCTCGCACGCACCAGGGGGTTGCAATCATGACTGACCCGTACGGTGAGTTCCGCGCGGCCGTGGTTGAGGATTTCACCCGCCGCCGTAGCGGGGAGAGCCTGTTCGCGAAGCACTCCGATGCGGTGGGATTACTGGAAACGCGCGCACTTGGTCATCCTGCGTTCGACGACCTCGCGATCGGCGAACGACGTGCGACAGAAATGGTCGCGGTTTTCCTCGATCTCACAAACTTCACGGGCCGGACTTTCTGGGACGACGACGATGAAGTTGTCGACCTTGCCCACGCTGTACTGTCTGGCTTTGTTGATGTCGTCACCCGTTTCGGTGGCCACCCGCTTGGGCTGCGTGGTGACGGTTTGTTCGCCGGATTCACCCCAGGGGACGCCGTCGCGACCGGTGCAATGGCACTCGGCGCGTGCGCCTTCGCTCTCGACGCCGTCCAGAAGGAGATCAATCCGTGGCTGAAGGACCAAGCGATCGCACCGATCCAGGCTCGAGCTGGCCTGGACTTCGGCCGCGTCACATTCGTCCGTAGCGGCACACCTGGGCACAGCGAAATCAACGTGCTTGGCTTTGCGGCGAACTTCGCAGCAAAGTGCGAGAAGGTCGCCAACTCTTGGGAGATCGTCGCTGGGGAGACGCTGGTCTCCCTGTTCGCCCAACAAGACGGCTTCACCCAACATAAGTACTCCCCGAAAGAGTACGACCGCGACTACGAACGCAAGTACTACCGCTTCTACGACTACCGCTGGCGCGATATCTTGCCCGTCTTGCCAACTGCCGCAGAGCAAGCCAACGGCACACCCGTCGAGTTCATCTCCATTCACTGAAAGCAGACTCATCATGACCATCGCAGCCCTCGTAGGCCACTTCGCCGCGACAAAGCCTCGGTACGTCACCGTCAACGGGCAGATCGTCTTTGACGAGATCACCGCTGGTAACACTGGTGGATACATGCACCCGATTCACGGTCCTGTCACTCCTGTCCAGAAGCACACCTTCCATGGTGGCGTCGAGGAGGCTGTCGAAGCCGCGGACCACGAGGCTTGTTGGTGGACGCAGCCCGAGCTGATCCAGCGGCACATCGACGCTATGGCGCAGGCGTTTCCCGGCTTCACTTACTTGAGCCCGGAACAAGACTCGGTGCCCACGTGGATCGGGCAAATCGACACGGGCCGCGGGAAGTTTCCCATCGGTATCGCCCTTCGCAGTGATCAGGGGCTGCCCAGGATCGTATTGCTCAGCAAGATCAAGCTGGGAGCCTCAGCGGGCCGACGGTGGGTGCGCTCGCCTCACCTTTACGACAACGGGAACTTGTGCGTGGCGGACGCCGCTGAGTGGGATTCTGAGATTCATACCGCTGCCACAGCTACGGCTTGGGCTGCCCATTGGCTCGCCGCATACACCGAGTGGCGCATAACGCGGAAGTGGCCTGTGACGGGAGTCGAAGCTGTTGCGGCGTAGGAAGTGGCGCGCCCTGGACGCGGCCCAAGTATCGAATCAATCCTCCGGCGTTGGAGCGATTGAAGCACTGGAGCAAGTAGCGAACTGGGTCCGATTCTCTGACACGAAAGCAACCGTCTTGACGGCCGGTTTCGGCGTAGTGCTAACTGCGCTCCTATCGAACTGGAAAGCGGTCACAACGGCAATCGCACTCGGAGGCGCCGGCGGATGCATCCTCCTAGCGATCGTTATCGCCTCGTTCGTGGCGGGCATCCTGACCCTCTGTTGGCTTGTCATCGCTATCGCACCGCGCTATGCCGGCTCAGATCCCAGGCTCAATCGATTCGCGTGGCCGTCGCTCGCCCGAACCACCGCGGCCGAGATTGCCCAGTACGCCGAGAAGGTTCCTGTCGAGGAGGACGCGTGGCGTCAAGCAATTCGTCTCGCCGTGATCGCTGAGCGTAAGTTTCGATTCACCGGCCTTGCGGTGTGGAGCTTCGCCACATTCGTGGTGCTTGGATTCGCCAGCGTGACAGTCGCAGTAACGCTCGGAGGCTGAATTCGCCTAGGTGCCGTCAGCCATCGCTCTCACCGCTAAACGATTCTTTTTCGGCTCAGGACTCAACGCGCCTCCTGCAATGCGTTCGCGACAGCAAATGTGGGCCCTCCTCAGTACGCTGACAACATGCCCCCCACAACGCGAGAAGCCCAGCGAGCCGAACTCCACAAGGCCATCTGGCGAGTAGCCAACGACCTCCGCGGCTCCGTCGACGGCTGGGACTTCAAGAGCTACGTGCTCGGCATGCTCTTCTACCGCTTCATCTCCGAGAACCTCACGGCCTACCTCAACCGCCAAGAGCGAGCGACCGGCAACGCGACCTTCAACTACGAGCGGCTCAGCGACGAGATCGCCGAGTACGGCCGGAAAGACACCGTCAGCGACAAGGGCCTGTTCATCCTCCCCAGCGAGCTCTTCGTCAACGTCCGAGCCAAAGCCCCGACAGACGAGAACCTCAACGAAACTCTCTCCCGCGTCTTCCAGAACATCGAAGGCTCCGCCGTCGGAACCGAGTCCGAAGACGACCTCAAGGGCCTCTTCCAAGAGCTCGACCCCAACTCGAACAAGCTCGGCAACACGGTCGCGCAGCGCAACCAGAAGCTCGTCAAGCTGCTCAACGCCATCGGCGACCTCAACCTCGGCGACTTCGAGAACCACGAGATCGACGCGTTCGGCGACGCCTACGAGTACCTCATGCAGATGTACGCGGCCGACGCCGGCAAGTCGGGCGGCGAGTACTACACGCCGCAAGAGGTCTCTGAGCTGCTTGCCCAGATCGCGAGCATCGGCAAGACCGAGTTGAAGAAGGTCTACGACCCGGCCGTGGGCTCCGGCTCGCTGCTGCTCAAGTTCCAGAAGGTGCTCGGCCCCAACAAGATCGGCGGATACTTCGGCCAAGAGATCAACCTGACCACCTACAACCTGGCGCGCATCAACATGTTCTTGCATGACGTGCCCTACGAGCAGTTCCACCTCGCACACGGCGACACGCTCACGCACCCCGAGCACTGGGACGACGAGCCGTTCGAGGCGATCGTCTCCAACCCGCCCTACTCGATCAAGTGGGAGGGCGACGCGAACCCGCTCCTCATCAACGACCCGCGCTTCGCCCCGGCCGGCGTGCTCGCCCCCAAGTCGAAGGCCGACCTCGCCTTCACGATGCACATCCTCAGCTGGCTGGCCGTCAACGGCACGGCGGCGATCGTCGAGTTCCCCGGAGTCATGTACCGCGGCGGAGCCGAGGCGAAGATCCGCAAGTACCTGGTCGACAACAACTACGTGGATGCTGTGATCCAGCTTCCGCCCGACCTCTTCTTCGGCACGACCATTGCCACGTGCATTCTCGTGCTCAAGAAGTCGAAGACCATGAACGACGTCGTCTTCATCGATGCGTCCGCCGAGTTCACGCGCGTCGGCAACAAGAACAAGCTGACGGATGCCCATCGCGAGCGCATCCTGACCACCCTCGTCGACCGCGCTCCAGTCGAGCACTTCGCGGCGCTCGTGTCGAACGCCGACATCGCCGCGCGTGACTACGTGCTCTCGGTCTCGTCGTACGTGCAGGCCGAAGACACCCGCGAGGTCGTCGACATCACCGCTCTCAACACCGAGATCGCCCGCATTGTCGCCCGCCAGGCCGAACTACGCACCGCGATCGACGAGATCGTCGCCGACCTCGAAGGCGCATCGTGAGCAACCGAAAGGGGAGCGCGAAGCCTGCAGACATCGTCCGGTCTTCGGCGGCCGAATACCTCACCTACATCTCGGCCCTTGGCGGCGAGCCACAATCGGTCGATATCCGCTACGAAGAGCAGAACATTTGGCTTACCCAGAAACTGATGGCGACGCTGTACGGCGTCGACGTGCGCACCATCAGTGAACATCTCCGCAACATCTTCGCCACGTCAGAGCTTGAGCAAGAAGCAGTAGTCCGGAAATTCCGGATAACTGCCGCCGACGGCAAGTCGTACGACACGCAGCACTATGCACTACAGGCGATCATCGCCGTGGGCTTCAAGGTCGGTGGAGAGCGGGCGGTGCAGTTTCGAAAGTGGGCAAACCAGATCGTGAAGGATTACACGATCAAGGGTTTTGCGATGGACGACGAACGCCTGAAGCAGGGCGGCACGATTCTCACCGAAGACTTTTTCGAAGAGCAGTTGCAGCGCGTTCGCGAGATACGTCTCTCTGAGCGCCGTTTCTATCAAAAGGTCACCGACATCTATTCAACGGCGATCGACTATGACGCGAGTGCCGAGGCAACCAAACGGTTCTTTGCCGCAGTGCAGAACAAGATGCACTGGGCCATTCACGGTCAAACCGCTGCAGAGGTGATTCTCACCCGTGCTGACGCTGAGCAACAGCACATGGGGCTGACGACGTGGCGGGACGCTCCCGACGGCAAGATCCACAAGTTCGATGCGGTCGTGGCGAAGAACTATCTCACCGATTCCGAGATGCAGAGCCTGAGCCGACTTGTCTCCTCGTACCTCGACTTTGCCGAACTCATGGCCCAGCGCCGCATCCCGATGACGATGAGCGATTGGGAGGAGCGACTCGACCGTTTTCTCGCCGTTGCCTCTGATCGTGAGTTGCTGAGAGACGCAGGTCGAGTTTCAGCGGAGGTTGCGCGCGCCCATGCGGAGACCGAATTTGAGAAGTACCGAGTCGTGCAAGACCAGCAATTCGTGAGCGACTTCGACAAGTTCCTTGAGTTGCCCGTCGCCCAAGATCAAGAAGACCAGCCATGAGCCGCATCGATGGACTGGTTCGCGAGCTGGCCCCGGACGGAGTGCCACATCGACCCCTTGGTGCGGTCGGCGAGTTCATTCGCGGAAACGGACTGCAGAAGTCTGACCTGACCGAGGCCGGTTTCCCGGCCATTCACTATGGGCAAGTGCACACCCACTACGGAGTGTGGACGAAGACGACCAAGTCATTCACCAAGGCGGAACAGGCTGCGAAGCTGCGTCGGGCGAAGCCGGGTGATCTGATCATCGCGACGACCAGTGAAGATGACGAAGCAGTTGGCAAGGCGACGGCGTGGCTGGGTGATGGCGAAGTGGCCGTGTCAGGTGATGCCTACATCTATCGGCATGAGCTTGATCCGCGTTTTGTTGCCTACTTCTTCAAGTCCGAGCAATTCCGGGCGCAGAAGGCTCAGTACCTCAGCGGCACCAAAGTGCGGCGCATCTCTGGGGACTCGCTGTCGAAAGTAATCATCCCGGTACCGCCTCCCGCGGTGCAGCGCGAGATCGTGCGAATCTTGGACAACTTCACGGAGCTGGAAGCGGAGCTGGAAGCGGAGCTGGAAGCGGAGCTGGAAGCGCGGCGTCACCAGTATGCCCACTACCGGCGGCAACTCCTGAGCTCAGGCGATGCACGCTCGACTCGGGCGCTTGGCGAACTCGCCAGGAATCTGGACAGCCAAAGGCGCCCGGTGACCAAAGACGTACGAGTCGCGGGCGACATCCCGTACTACGGTGCATCTGGCGTGGTAGATCACGTCAAGGACTTCATATTCGACGGGGACTACCTGTTGGTCTCAGAGGATGGCGCGAATCTTCTGGCCCGCTCTACCCCGATCGCCTTCTCAATATCAGGCAAGTCGTGGGTGAACAATCACGCTCACGTTTTGGAGTTCGAAACCTACGCCGAACGTCGATTCGTCGAAATCTACTTGAACTCCATCGATCTCGCCCCCTTCGTAACAGGGGCCGCACAGCCCAAGCTGAACAAAGCCAACCTGAATCAGATACCGATCCCAAACGTACCGCTCGATGAGAAGGCGGGAATCGTAGAGGTGCTCGACAAGTTCGACGCCCTCGTCAACGACCTCAGCATCGGCCTTCCCGCCGAGCTCGCCGCGCGCCGCAAGCAGTACGAGTACTACCGAGACAAGCTGCTGACGTTCGAGGAGGCTCCCGCGTGAGCGAAGCCCCTGCGTCGCACTTCGAGCCGATCGTCGTCAGTGCTGAGAGCACGGTCGTGGCGGAGTTCACGCCTGACCCTTCGACGGCGGAGGCGTACCAGTCTGAGGCGGCGCTCGAGCGGGAGTTCATCCGTCTGCTGCAGGGCCAGGCGTATGAGTACGTGACGATCCACTCTGAGGCTGACCTGCTCGCGAACCTGCGCACGCAGTTGCAGTTGCTCAACGGGGTGACGTTCAGCGACGCAGAGTGGCAGCGGCTGCGCGATGAGTATGTGGTGGGCGCGAACGATGGCGCGGTCGAAAAGACTGTGCGAGTGCAAGAGAACCACGTGCATGCTTTCAAGCGTGATGACGGTAGCACCAAGAACATCGCGCTGATCGACAAGTCGAGCATCCACAACAATCGCCTGCAGGTGATCAACCAGTACGAGGTTGAGCGGGGCGGTGAGGGCGGCGGTGCATATGCGAACCGTTACGACGTGACGATTCTGGTGAACGGCCTGCCGCTCGTGCACGTGGAGCTGAAGCGGCGCGGGGTCGACATTCGCGAGGCGTTCAACCAGATCGACCGGTATCAGCGCGACAGCTTCTGGGCCGGCTCGGGCCTGTTCGACTACGTGCAGCTGTTCGTGATCAGCAACGGAACGTTGACGAAGTACTACTCGAACACCACGCGGCGACAGCACATCGATGAGGTTGATGGGCGCAAGCGCGTGAAGAAGTCGAGCAACTCGTTCGAGTTCACGTCATGGTGGGCGGATGCCTCGAATACGCCCATTCGCGACCTGGTGGGGTTCACGAAGACCTTCTTCGCCAAGCACTCGCTGCTGGCGGTGCTTACCCGGTATTGCGTGCTGACGTCAGAGCGGCAGCTGCTCGTGATGCGCCCCTACCAGATCGTCGCGACCGAGCGCATTCTGCAGCGCATCGAGATCGCCACCAACTACAAGAAGCTGGGCACGACGGATGCCGGTGGCTACGTCTGGCACACCACCGGGTCGGGCAAGACGCTGACGTCGTTCAAGGCGGCGCAGCTGGCTTCTCGACTGCCGAGCGTTGACAAGGTGCTGTTCGTCGTCGACCGCAAAGACCTCGACTGGCAGACGATGACCGAGTACAACAGGTTCGAGGAGGGGTCGGCAAACGCGTCGACCTCGACCGCGGAGTTGTCGAAGAACTTGGCCGACCCCGAACGGCGGATCGTCATTACGACGATTCAGAAGCTCGCGCGGCTCGTGCAGTCCCAGAAGGGCCATTCGATCTACGAGGGCCACGTCGTGCTGATCTTCGATGAGTGCCATCGCTCGCAGTTCGGCGACATGCACAGCTCGATCACGAAGGCCTTCAAGCGCTACAACCTGTTCGGATTCACGGGCACCCCGATCTTCGCCGAGAACGCCGGCGCGGGCGGCAACCCGTCGCTGAAGACCACGGAGCAGGCCTTCGGCGAGAAGCTGCACACGTACACGATTGTCGACGCGATCACCGACAAGAATGTGCTGCCGTTCCGCATCGACTACGTCAACACCATCTCTCTGCCGGATGGTCTCACCGACAAGCAGGTCTCGGCGATCGACACCGAGAAGGCGCTGCTCGACCCGACTCGCATCGGCATGGTCGTGGAGTATGTGCTCGAGCACTTCGACCAGAAGACTCGGCGCAGCGAGCACTACGCGCTGGGGGAGAAGCGCGTGCGCGGCTTCAACTCGCTCTTCGCCACGGCCTCGATCGAGGCGGCGAAACGCTACTACTCGGCGTTCAAGACCATGCAGTCGACGATTCCGGATGCTCAGCGCCTGAAGGTCGGAATCATCTACTCGTTCGCGGCCAACGAGGCCGAGGTGGATGGCTTTCTCGACGAGGAGGGATTCGACGCCACCGGCCTCGACCTGCCCTCGCGGGAGTTTCTCGACGCGGCGATCGCCGACTACAACCAGATGTTCGGCACGCGGTGGAGCACCTCATCTGATGGCTTCGCCGGCTACTACACCGACCTCTCGAAGCGGCTCAAGGCCCAAGAGATCGACATCGTCATCGTCGTCAACATGTTCCTCACCGGGTTCGACGCCACGACGCTCAACACCCTGTGGGTCGACAAGAACCTGCGGTCTCACGGGCTCATCCAGGCCTACTCGCGCACCAACCGCATCCTGAACTCGGTGAAGACGTACGGCAACATCGTCACCTTCCGCGACCTCGAGCAGCAGACCAACGACGCGATCGCCCTGTTCGGCAACAAGAACGCGCAGGGCGTGGTGCTGCTGAAGCCGTATGGCGAGTACTACGTGGAGTATTCGGCTCGCGTGGCGGAGTTGCTCAAGGACTTCCCGCCCGGTCAGCTGATCGTGGGGGAGCAGGCGCAGAAAGACTTCGTCACCCTGCTGAGCGCGATCTTGCGACTGCGCAACATCCTGACCTCGTTCGACGACTTCGCCGGCAACGAGATGCTCACCGAGCGGCAACTGCAGGACTACAAGTCGGAGTACCTCGACATCTACGCCTCGATTCGCCGGCCCGACGACGAGAAGGAGACGATCAACGACGACATCGTCTTCGAGATCGAGCTCATCAAGCAGGTCGAGATCACCGTCGACTACATCCTGCTGCTGGTGCAGAAGTATCGCGACGAGCGCGGAGACGGCGACGACAAAGAGATCCGCGCCGAGATCACCCGCGCGATCGACGCTTCGCCGAGCCTGCGCAACAAGAAGGACCTCATCGAGGCCTTTGTCGACCGCGTCTCAGTCGCGGGCCACGTCGACGAGGAATGGTCGGCCTACGTCGCCGCCCGACGGGATGCTGAGCTCACCCAAATCATCGCCGACGAGTCTCTGCAGCCCGACGCGACCCGCGAGTTCATCGCCCGAGCCTTCCGCGATGGCGCCCTCCAGTCGACCGGAGTCGCGATCACGAAGGTGCTGCCGCCGGTCTCACGCTTCGCCGCCGACGGGGCCCACGGCGAGAAGAAGCAGCGCGTGCTCGACCGGCTCGGTGAGTTCTTCGAGCGGTACTTCGGGCTGGGTTAGGCCCAATGTCGGTACTGTCGACAATGGTGAGTAGTGAGCCTGTCTCGCAGGCGGGATTGTTGCCGGGCTTCGGCAGACAGAGAGTGAGCGAGTGATGACTGATGATGTCCGGGTTGATGCCGAGTCTCCTAACGACGGGCAGGACTTGTCGTTGACTGATGCCGAGTGGTCCGATGCCGAGTTCCAGAAGGAGTGGCAAGAACAGGCCGAGAAAATCGGCCACTTCAATTTGGCGATCTTCGGCAAGACCGGTGTTGGCAAGTCGACTTTGATCAACGCGATCTTTGGTGAAGAAGTCGCCCCAACGGG
>ERZ1066139.161-NODE-161-length-14106-cov-6.650630_pt1 | contig 14106 bp, 14 predicted proteins | sample MGYA00382786_ERZ1066139 | MGnify/ENA primary metagenome ERZ1066139 (study PRJEB33369, sample SAMEA5778369) | biofilm metagenome | biome: Industrial cooling water; feature: Water cooling tower basin; material: Biofilm | place: United Arab Emirates | collected...
TCGCCGGGTCGTGCGGGTCGAAGAGGTAGCCGAGCACGTGCACGCTGCGCCACTCGTGCCGCGTGCTGAGCTCGATGCCGCGGATCACCTGCAGGCCGCTGCCGGCGGCGGCCGTGAGCGCCTCGTCCCACCCCGCGGTCGAATCGTGATCGGTGATCGCGACGGTGTCGAGGCCCGCCTCGATCGCCGCGCGGATCAGCTGGGTCGGCGTCTCCGTGCCGTCGCTCACGCTGCTGTGCGTGTGCAGATCGATCGGGCCGCGGGTCATACCGCCATGCTACGGGCGGGTGGCTGAGCGGGCGGTCCGGCCGCGGGCGGGCATCCGGCGCCCCGGGAGCGCCTCGGAGGCGGCGGGTAGGCTCGCACCACCATGATCCGACGCTTCCTCGCCGCCGTCATCCTCGTCGGCGTCGGGTCGGCGCTGCTCGTGATCGCGTGGCCGAGCCTGTTCGGGCTCGCCGAGGCGCCCGTCGTCGCCCAGCTCGTGTCGGTGCGCGCGCTCACCGCCGCCCTCGCCGTGGGGGCCGCGTTCACGCTCGCGCTCGTGGCGATGCTGTGGGCCGCCGCTCGGCGCTTCCTCGCCGGCCTCGCTCTGCTCGCGATGCTCTTCGCCCTCGTCAATGTGGCCGTGCTGTCGACGCGCGGATTCGGCGACGAGTCGTTCCCCAGCCGCGCGCCGGCCGAGCTCTCGGTGCTCACCTGGAACACCCTCGGCGACGCCCCCGGCGTCGACCGCATCGTCGACCTCGTCATCGCCGAGCAGGCCGATATCGTCGTGCTGCCCGAGACGAGCCAGGAGACCGCCGTCGCGATCGCCGAGGCCACGCGGCTGCAGGGGCGGCCGATGTGGGTCTACTCGTTCGCCTTCGACTACGTCGCCAAGGCGCGCTCGACGAGCATCCTCGTCTCGGTCGACCTCGGCGAGTACTCGGTCGACGACGAGGTCGGCAACACCTCGGTGCTGCCGAGCATGGTGCTGCGGCCCGTCGACGGCACCGGGCCGACGATCATCGGCGTGCACCCCGTCGCACCCATCCCCGGCGAGCTCGAGAACTGGCGCACCGACCTGCGCTGGGTCGAATCGGTGTGCCGCGGAGAGCAGGTCATCCTCGCGGGCGACCTCAACGCGACCGCCGACCACTTCCGCGTCGTCGACCCCGCGGCGGGAGTCGCGGGTCTCGGCTTCGGCGACTGCCTCAACGCCGGGCTGCTGACGGGCAACGGCGCCGTCGGCACGTGGCCGACCCGCCTGCCGCCCCTGCTGGGCGCCCCCATCGACCACGTCTTCGTGACGCCCGACATCACGGTGACGGGCATGCGCGTCATCACGACGGAGGACGGCAGCGGCAGCGACCACCGGCCCGTGGTGGCGCGGCTGATCCTCGAGTAGCGGCGGGCGAGCATCCGCCCGGTGCCAGAATGGACGGCATGACCGAGGCAACGGATGCTCCGCGCGCGACCGAGAACCGCTCGACCACCCCGGCGAGCGACACCTTCCGGCAGTACATCTCGAGCGGCTGGGCCGAGCGGCCCGCCGCCGGCACCTCGGAGCGCCCCGCGGCCGCCCGCGCCGCCGAGCGCCGCGCCCGCCTGTCGGCGCTCTACCCGGGCGTGCGCCTCGTGCTGCCCGCGGGGCCGGCCAAGCAGCGCTCGAACGACACCGACCACCCGTACCGCGCGCACTCGGCCTTCGCGCACCTGACGGGCTGGGGCGCCGACACCGTGCCCGGCAGCGTGCTCGTGCTCGAGCCCGCCGGCGACGGGCACGTGGCGACGCTGTACTTCCGCGAGGGGGCCGGCCGCGACTCGGACGAGTTCTACGCCAACCCCGAGATCGGCGAGTTCTGGACGGGGCCGCGGCCCTCGCTCGCCGAAGTCGCCGTCGACCTCGGGCTCGCGACGGCGGGGCTCGCGGCGCTCGACGGCGTGCTGACCGCCGAGGCGCTCATCGTGCGCGAGGCCGACCGGGCCCTCACCGACCAGCTCGATGGAGCCCGGCTGATGGCCGGCATCGACGAGGTCGACACCGCGCGCGACGACGAGCTCGCGCGCGACCTCAGCGAGCTGCGACTCGTGAAAGACGCGTTCGAGATCGCCGAGATGCGCCGCGCCGTCGCCGCGACGCAGCAGGGCTTCGACGACGTCATCGGCGACCTGGCCGCCATCACGGCGCACCCGCGCGGCGAGCGGCTCGTCGAAGGCACCTTCAACCGGCGCGCGCGAGCCGAGGGCAACACGGTCGGCTACGACACGATCGCGGCGAGCGGCCCGCACGCGTGCATCCTGCACTGGACGCGCAACGACGGGCCCGTCGTGCCGGGCGACCTCATCCTCATCGACGCGGGCGTCGAGCTCGAGAGCTACTACACCGCCGACATCACTCGCACGCTGCCGGTGTCGGGGGTCTTCACCGACGTGCAGCGCCGGGTGTACGAGGCCGTGCGCGAGGCGGCCGACGCGGCGTTCGCGATCGTCAAGCCGGGCATCCGCTTCAGAGAGGTGCACGCGGCGGCGATGCAGGTGATCGCGGCGAAGACGGCCGAGTGGGGGCTGCTGCCGGTCAGCGCTCTCGAGAGCCTCGAGCCCGACGCGGGGTACCACCGCCGCTACATGGTGCACGGAACCTCGCACCACCTCGGCCTCGATGTGCACGACTGCGGGCAGGCGCGACGCGAGTTCTACATGGACGGCATCGTTTCGGCTGGGATGGTGTTCACGATCGAGCCGGGGCTGTACTTCCAGCCCGACGACCTCACCGTGCCCGAGGAGTACCGGGGCATCGGCGTGCGCATCGAAGACGACATCCTCGTCACGGCCGAGGGGGCCGAGAACCTGTCGGCGGGCATCCCGCGCACGGCCGACGAGGTCGAAGAATGGATGCGCGGGCGCTAGGTCGCGGAGCGTGCGGCGTGGGGCGGCTCTCGCCTCCTCCACACCGCCCTGGGGCTGCGACGCCTCCGCGTCTCGCCCTCCTCCGCCCGGTGCCCACGACCGCGGTTGCCCCTGCTCTCGGGCCGTCCCTCCTCCACACCACCCACGGCGCACGACTTCTCCCAAGATTGCGCCATCCCTCTTGTTCGAACATACGTTCGATGAAATCCTTGAGGCATGCCCCCGAACCCGCCTCTCGAGCACCTCGCCACCGTCGTGGCCGCGCTCGAGCGCGAGCCGCTCAGCCCCGCGGCGCTGCGCGATCTGGGTGATGCCGACCTCCTGGCGCTGACCGATCTCGGCGCGAGCGCCCGTCGACTGCTCGATGCCCGCACGGCGCTCATCGCGGGCGAGCTGGCCCGCCGCTCGCGCCCCGAGCTCGCGCACGAGGGCCTCGCGCAGCGGCTCGGCCATCGAACGGCCGAAGAGCTCGTGCGCGTGACCACGGGCGAATCCCGACGCGACGCGGCGACGGCGGTCAGCGCGGGGCGGCTGCTCGCAGCCGGCAGCGCGGGGCCCGGTCGTGATCCCGACCCCGCCGGCCTGCCTCCCGCGCCCGCGCACCTCGAGCCGGCCATCGCCGCGGCGCGCTCCGGCATCCTGGGCGCCGCGGCGCTCGATGCCATTCGCACAGGGCTCGGCGATGCGAGCGGCACGATCTCCTCGGCGTCCCTGCATGCCGCGTGCGAGCGGCTCGTCGAGGCTGCCGCGTCGCTCGACGTCGATCGCCTGCACCGCCTCGCCCGCAGCCTGCGGGAGGGTCTCGACAGCGAGGCGATCGTCGATCGCGAGCGCGCGCAGCGCGAGGCCCGCTCCTTCCGGCTCACGACCCTGCCCGACGGCATGGCACGCGCGACCTGGTTGCTCGACCCCGAGTCGGCCGCCCAGGTTCGCGAACTCGTCGATCGCGCGACGTCGCCGAAGCGTCGCACGGTGCAGTTCGCCGACCCCGCCGACCTCGAGAAGGCCCAGCGCATCGCCAACGACGAGCGCACTCCCGACCAGTACGCGTCGGATGCCCTGCTGCACCTCCTCCGCGCGGGCGCCGATGCCGACTCGAGCATGATGCTCGGCAGCGGGGCCCCGAGCGTGCGCGTGCTCGTCACGGCACGCGATCTGGCGCTCGGCGCGGGCTCGGGGTCGCTCGAGGCCGCCGTCGGTCGGCCCGACGGTGTCGTCGTGGCGCTCCCCACGGTGCAGCGGCTGCTGTGCGGTGGTACGCAGACGCCGATCCTCATCGCTCCGACGGGGCAGCCGCTCGACGTAGGCCGGGCGCAACGGCTCTTCACCGCCCGGCAACGGATCGCCCTGGCGGCCCGAGACGGCGGGTGTCGATGGCCGGGGTGCGAGCGCCCGCCCAGCTGGTGCGAGGCCCACCACATCGAGCACTGGCAGCGCGACGGCGGGCGCACCGACGTCGACGTCGGAATCCTGCTGTGCCGGCATCACCACCTGCTGCTGCACGATCAGGAGTGGAGCATCGTTCGCGCCGGCAACGGGTGCGACTACGAGCTCATCCCGCCCGAGAGCGTCGACCCGAGGCGACGGCCTCGCCCCATGCCCAGCCGGAGCCGGGAGTGGCGGCGCGCCCTCGCGAGCTAGCGGTCTCGCGCGGCGGAATCCGCGTCGACCCGGGAGTCGTCGGGGTGAGCGTTCTTGGGGTCAGTGTTGTTTGGCTCTGCGGTGCCGGGCTCGGTCGCGGGGCTCGACTCAGAGCCTGGCGCAGTGGCGGTCGTCGACGGCAGCGGCGGCGGCCAGGTGGAACCGCCCGCGAGGGTCTGCCGCGCCCGCGCCGTGAGGGTCGGGTCGATGATGATGCGGTACGACCCCGCGAGCACCTGATGCGTCGAGCCGAAGTCGCGACGCCGGCGCCCGATCGCGTACGACACGATGCCGAAGATCATGCCGAACCCGGCCCCGATGACCGCCGCGGCCAGGATGAACGAGAACTCCGGCGCCGGCGAGAACAGGAACAGCAGCAGCCCGAAGAACAGCCCCACCCACGATCCGCTCGCGGCTCCGGCGAGCGCCGCTCGGCCGTAGGACAACCGGCCCGTCACGCGCTCGACCGTCATCAGGTCGCTACCGATGATGGCCATGCCCTTGACCGCGAAATCGGCCTTCGCGAGCCGATCGACGACCTTCTGGGCCTCGAGGTACGAGGTGTACTCGCCCAGAACATCCCCCTGCGGCACCGTCGGCGACGCAGCGGCTCGGCGCGAGAAGAGGCTCGGATTGCTCACCCGGCCATTCTGACAGCCCGGGGATATGGTTGAGCCGTGAGCACCGCCCGAGTCTTCGTCGCACGCCTGTCGGGGTGCGCCGTCTTCGACCCCGCGGGCGACCGGGTCGGCCGGGTGCGCGACGCCCTCGTGGTGTACCGCCGCAACGACCCGCCGCGCGTCGTGGGCCTCGTCGTCGAGGTTCCCGGTCGCCGCCGGGTGTTCCTCTCGATCGGCCGCGTCACGAGCATGAGCGGCGGCCAGGTCATCACGACGGGGCTCATCAACCTGCGCCGCTTCGCCCAGCGCGGCGGCGAGGTGCGCGTGCTCGCCGAGCTCGTCGGCCGATCCGTGACCCTGCGCGACGGTGGCGGCCCCGCGACCATCGAAGACGTCGCGATCGTCGAATCCGGCCCCGGCGAGTGGGCCGTCGACCAGCTCTTCGTGCGCAAGCCCCGCGCCGTGCCGACCCCCTTCTCGAAGGGCACGACCCTCTTCGCCCGCTGGGGCGATGTCGTGGAAGACGCCGCAGCCGGCCAGCCTCAGAGCGCCGAGCAGCTCGTCGCCGCCTACAACGAGCTCCTCCCCGCCGACCTCGCCACCTCCCTGCTCGAACTGCCCGAGTCGCGCCGCATCGAGGTCGCCGAAGAGCTCTCCGACGACCGCCTCGCCGACGCGCTCGAGGAGATGCCCGAGACCGAGCAGGTGCAGATCCTCTCCCAGCTCGACGACGAGCGCGCCGCCGACGTGCTCGACCAGATGGAGCCCGACGACGCCGCAGACCTCATCGCGCAGCTGCCCGCCCTCCGCGGCGAGGCGCTGCTCGACCTCATGGAGCCGGAGGAGGCGGAGGACGTCCGCTTCCTGCTCTCCTACGACGCCGACACCGCCGGCGGCCTCATGACGACCGAGCCGATCATCGTCTCGGCCGACGCGACCGTGGCCGAGGGGCTCGCCCTCATCCGCCGCCACGAGCTCGCCCCGGCGATCGGCGCCGCCATCTGCGTGACGCTGCCCCCGTACGAGCCGCCGACCGGGCGCTTCCTGGGCATGGTGCATTTCCAGCGGATGCTCCGCTATCCGCCGCACGAACGCCTGGGCACCCTGCTCGACCACAGCGTCGAGCCCGTGAGCCCCGAGACCTCCGCCGCCGAGGTGTCGCGCCGGCTCGCGAGCTACGACCTCGTCTCGCTGCCCGTCGTCGACGAGAACCACCGGCTCGTGGGCGTCGTCACGATCGACGACGTGCTCGACTACCTGCTGCCCGACGACTGGCGCAGCGCCGACTCGGATGCGGCCCCTGTCACCCCCCGCAAGCGCGGGCTGACCCCGGCGAGGAGGTCAGGACATGGAGCGCCGTGACGACGCGCGCCGCTCCGGCGCCCGGCGCGGCCGCTCCGACATCCGCCTCGACTCGCCGAAGGGCATGCGCACCCCGCTCGTGCCGCGCTTCGGCGGCGGCAACGACCGCATGGGCCGCTTCTCCGAGGCCTTCGCGCGCGGCATGGGAACCCCGTGGTTCCTCGTCGGCATGTCGGTCTTCGTCGTCGTCTGGCTCGTCTACAACTCGGTCGCTCCCGTCGACGCGCAGTTCGACCCCCGCGCGCTCAACTTCACGCTGCTGACGCTCATCCTCTCGCTGCAGGCCTCCTACGCCGCGCCCATGATCCTGCTCGCGCAGAACCGGCAGGACGACCGCGACCGCGTGCAGATCGAGCAAGACCGCCAGCGTGCCGAGCGCAACCTCGCCGACACCGAGTACCTCGCGCGCGAGGTCGTCGCCCTGCGGCTCGCGATGAAAGACGTCGCGACGAAGGAGTTCCTGCGCGCCGAGCTGCGGGCCCTGCTCGACGAGCTCGACCGTCGCGACGACGAGAACGCCGCGCAGGCCGAAGCCGCCGCCGAGGACGACCTGGCGCGCAACGCCCGCGAGCGATGACGAGCACCACTCCCCCGTCGACCCCTGAGGGTGACGAGCAGCACCCGCTCGCGCTCGCCGTGCGGCAGGCGCTCGCGCGCGTCATCGATCCCGAGATCCGCCGGCCCATCACCGAGCTCGACATGGTGCCGCGCGTCAGCGCGCGGGGCGACCGCGTCGACATCGACCTGCGGTTGACGATCGTCGGCTGCCCCGCCGCCACCTCGATCGAGCGCGATGTGCGGGCCACAGCATCCGCGGTGCCGGGCGTCGGCGAGGTGGCGGTCGACGTCGGGGTCATGGATGCCGCGACCCGCGAGGCCCTCATCACGCGCTTGCGCGGCGACCGGCCGAGCGGTCACCCCTTCACGGCCGACTCGCTCACGCGCGTCATCGCCGTCACGAGCGGCAAGGGCGGGGTCGGCAAGTCGACGCTGACCGCGAACCTCGCCGTCGCGCTCGCGGCGCAGGGGCTGCGCGTGGGGCTCGTCGACGCCGACGTCTTCGGCTTCTCGATCCCGGGCCTGCTCGGCATCGCCGACGCGAAGCCCACCCAGGTGGGCGGGCTCATCATGCCGCCGCGCGCGCACGGTGTCGCCGTCATCTCGATCGGCATGTTCGTGGATGCCCGCACCGCGGTCTCCTGGCGCGGGCCCATGCTGCACCGCACGGTGCAGCAGTTCCTCACCGATGTGCACTTCGGCGACCTCGACGTGCTGCTGCTCGACATGCCGCCCGGCACGGGCGATGTGGCGATCTCGGCCGGGCAGCTGCTGCCCCATGCCGAGGTGCTCGTCGTGACGACGCCGCAGCGCGCCGCGGCCGACGTCGCCGAGCGCTCGGGACTCGTCGCCCGCCAGACCGGCCAGACCGTCATCGGCGTCGTCGAGAACATGGCGGGGCTCGCGCAGCCCGACGGCAGCGTGCTCGAGCTGTTCGGGTCGGGCGGCGGGGCCGAGACGGCCGCGCGCCTCGAGGTTCCGCTCTTGGCGCAGGTGCCGCTCAGCATCGCGCTGCGCGAGGGTGGCGACGCGGGCGAGCCGATCGTACTGCGACCCGGCGACGCCGCGGGTGACGCGATCACGCGGCTCGCGAGCGACCTCGCGAAGCGCGGCCGCGGGCTCGCGGGCCGGAAACTCGGGCTCAGCCCGCGCTAGCACCGAGCGGGGCGGGGCGGCGACGGGGAACACGCGATGCGTGCGGCCGGGATCTTGCCCCGACGACGACGGCCGCCGGATCCCGCGCCCACCCCTGGAGAGGCGAGCACGAGGTCCGACGGCCGTCGCGGGAGCGCGCCCGAGGGCGCCGGGCTCAGCGCTGGATCGCGGGCACGCGACGGTAGCCGTCGCGAGCAGCGGTCACGATCGTCGCGACAACAGCAGCGACGGCGAGAAGGGCGATGGTGATGAGCACGGCGGTCATGTCGGGGGTCTCCTTGGTTTCCTGAACGAGTCCATTCCACCGCGCGCCAATGTTTAGCACAATCGATACTTTCTGAACTGATACTTCAGTTGTGCTTTAGTATTGAGCGATGGACATCCGCCGCCTCCAGTTGCTGCGCGAGCTCGCCGACCGAGGCAGCATCACCGCGGTCGCCGCGGCGACGCACCGCACCGCCTCCGCCGTCTCCCAGCAGCTCAAGGTGCTCGAGTCGGAGGTCGGCGTGCCCCTCACCGAGCGCCACGGCCGAGGTCTCGTGCTCACCGGCGCGGGACTCGCGCTCGCCGACACGGCCCGGCGCATCGCCGTCGCGATCGAGTCGGCCGAAGCGCTCTGGCAGGAGTTCACGCAGAGCCCGCGGGGCTCCGTCTCGGTGAGCGCGTTCCCGACCGCGGGCCAGATGCTCCTGCCGGGGGTGCTGCGCGCCCTGCGCGACGAGCCGGGGCTCGAGATCGTGCTCACCGACCACGACCTGCCGCTGCCCGACTTCGCGCAGCTCACGGCCGACTACGACATCGTCATCGCCGACTCGCAGGGCATCCCCGCGCACTGGACCGAGAACGGCCTGCGCTGCATCCCGCTCATGACCGAGCCCTTCGATGTCGCGCTACCCGCCGGCCACCCGCTCGTCGAGAAGAGCGTCGTGCGCGGCGCCGACCTCGTCGACGAGCAGTGGATCGGTGCGCCCGTCGGCTACCCCTACGACCGCGTGCTCGAGCGGCTGGGCGCCGCGGTCGGGCGGGAGCCGCGCATCGTGCAGCGCGTCATGGACAACCTCATCGTCGAGCGGCTCGTCGCCGCGGGCATCGGCATCGCCATCCTGCCGCGCTTCACCACCCGCAGCCACGGCAACGGCATCGTCACGCGCCCCATCACGGGGCTGCCGGCCGAGCGGCAGATCTCGGCCCTCGTGCGCGCCGACCGCGCCGAGCGACCGAGCGTTCGGAGGGTCATCGAGCTGCTACAGGCCGAGGCGGCGCGCGTCGTCGAGGGCTACCGCACGGTCGGCGAGCGCTGAGCGGGCATCCCGCGACGGGGGCCTAGGTCGCCTCGGAGTCGAAGGGCGCCGGCCGGCCCTCGCGGAGCAGGCGCTGCCGCTGCGCGTAGGCCGACTCGCGCACGGGCGCCGCCGCAGCGACCCCGACCCCGGCGGCCTGACCCGGTCGCGTCGGCGGCGCGGGCTCGTCGGTCAGGGCCTCGCGGATGATGCGCCGGGGGTCGTACTGCCGCGGGTCGAGCTTCTTCCAGTCGACGTCGTCGTAGTCGGGGCCCATCTCCTCGCGCATGCGCGTCTTCGCCCCGTTGGCCATGTCGCGCAACGACCGCACGAGGCGCCCGAACTGCGCGGCGTAGCCCGGCAGGCGATCGGGGCCGATGAGGATGACCGCGATCAGCCCGATGAGCAGCAGCTTCTCGAACGTCAGACCCCAGGACACCCCTTGAGAATAGCCCGGTCGAGCAGGGTGTTCGCCCTAGGCTGGGGCCGAGAAGGAGCACCGTGGCCAGCAAAGACCTGTCGTGGAAGTACGTCGAAGACCAGACGGTCGAACCCGACGTCATCCGCGGCGCGCGCGCGCAGTCGCTCGAGCTCGGTGTCGAGGCCGTCAGCCCCGCGACGGGGGCCCAGCTCGCCGTCATCGCGGCGGCCCTCGCCGCCGAGTCGATCATCGAGATCGGCACCGGCATCGGGGTCTCGGGGCTGTGGTTGCTGCAGGGGGCTCCGGATGCCCAGCTCACCTCGATCGACGTCGAAGCCGACCACCACGAGGCCGCGCGGCGGCACTTCACCGAGGCCGGGCATCCGCCGACGAAGGTGCGGCTCATCACCGGTCGCGCGGCCGACGTGCTGCCGCGCATGAACGAACGCAGCTACGACCTCGTGCTCATCGACGGCGACGCCCACGCGCTCACCGAGAACCTCGAGCACGCCCTGCGCCTCGTGCGCGCCGGCGGAGCCGTGCTCGTGCCGCACGCGCTGTGGCGCGATACCGTGCCCGACCCGGCCAAGCGCGACGGCCTGCCCGCCGACCTGCGCGGCCTCATCGCCGAGCTGCGTGAATCGCCGGCCGTGCACGTGGCGATCTCGCCGGTCGGTGACGGGCTGCTGCAGCTCGTCACCGCGAGCTAGACCCGCGACGGGGCATCCTGCGCGCACGCGGCGCGGCGAGAATCTTGGGTCGAGCGTCAGCCCGAGACCTGGGGCGAACGCCCCGTCGAGAACCTAGGCGATCGCCGCGGCGAGCGCGTCGTGCAGCTCTTTCGCCTCGTCGTCGTTGACCGACACCACGAGGCGCCCGCCACCCTCGAGCGGAACGCGCACGATGATGAGGCGACCCTCCTTGACAGCCTCCATCGGGCCGTCGCCGGTCCTGGGCTTCATGGCTGCCATGTGGTCTCCCCTTTCGCTGAACAGTGCCTCTTATTATCCCTCACAGTCGCCCAACGGCTAAATCGAGCGGCGCCGTGCGAGGGGTGCCGCGAGCACGATTCACGCAGTGTTCACCTCGGGCGGGCGGGGCGGGCGCGCGATCACGGCGGAGTCCAGTCGTAGCCGTCGACCCACCAGCCGATGTGCACCCACGCGATCTGCCCGACGACGCCGAGCGCGAGGGCCAACACGGCGAGCAGCACGCGCAGCCCGCGCGCGACACGCGGCGACCAGCGCCCGCCGATGCGCCCCGAGCCGACGCTCGCGATGCCGAGCGCGACCGCCCCGATCACGGGCGCGAGCGGCACGAGCAGCCGGAACGTGCTCGACTGCGGGAAGAACACCGCGAGCAGGTAGAGCGCGTAGGCGATGATCCAGAACCGCAGCTCGATGGGCATGCGCCGCATCGCGGGCAGGGCGAACGCCGCCGCGCACAGGGCGAGCACGATGAGCAGGATGACCGGCCCGAGCACGGCCCCCGTCGACCACGGCGCGCCCGCGATGAGCGGTTCGGGCCACCACTGCTCGCCCGCCCACCACTGCGCCCCCTGTACCCAGGGCGTGAACGGCAGCAGCTCGACGTCGCCGATGTACGGCCGCCGCCAGGCGAGCTCGGTGTCGAGGTAGCCGCGCAACTCGCCCGTCGAGAGCGCGACGATGCCGGGCCAGGCGAGCCCCGCGAGCCCGGCGACGACGGCCGCGGCGCCCAGCCGCACCCGCTCGACGGTGTCGAACGCCACGTCGCGGCGGCGCATCCACCGCCAGCCCCAGACGAGCACGAGCAGCAGGGCGAAGGCGAGCCCGCTCGGCCGCGTGAGCGCCATGACGGTGACGACGAATGGCAGCACGACCCACTGCCGGTCGAGCACGAGGATGAGCGCGCCGAGCAGCAGGGCGAGGTGCAGCGACTCGGCGTAGCCCACCTGCAGGATCGGCGAGAGGGGCGCGACGCAGAACAGGGCCGTCGCGAGCATGGCCGTGCCGGCGCTCAGCCAGCGCCGCGCGAGCACGAAGAACAGCAGCGCGGCGGCGGCGCTCGCGAGCACCGAGATGGTGACCGCGACGGCCGCGAAGCCCTGCGCCGAGACGTCGCCCGTGAGCGCCATGCCGATGCGCACGAGCCCCGGGTACACGGGCATGAATGCCCACGCGCTCTCGCCCGCGAGCCCGTTCTCGTCGCGCGGAATCTGGTCGGGGTACCCGACCGCGGCGATGATGTAGTACCAGTGGGCGTCCCACAGCCGCGCGAAGTCGAGGTAGCCGGGGCTCGCACCCGTCCACGCGTTCTCGCCCTGCCGGGCCGCGAACGACAGCAGGATGCCCGTGGTGACGAGCCGCGATGCCCCCCAGATGCCCAGCACGCCGAGCCACCAGGGCAGGCGGCGCACGTGCTCGAGCAGCGTCGCGGGGGCGCCCGGCGCCGGAGCCGCGAGCGCGCTCACGCCCCGGTCAACCACGCCCGCAGCCCGCGCTCGCAGGCGATGATCTGCTCGACGGGCACGCGCTCGTCATCGGTGTGGGCGAGCGAGGGGTCGCCGGGGCCGTAGTTGACGGCCGGGATGCCGAGCTCGGCGAAACGGGCCACGTCGGTCCATCCGAACTTCGGAGCGGGGGTGCCGCCGACGGCCGCGACGAAGTGCTGCGCAAGCGGAGCATCCAGCCCGGGGCGCGCCCCGCCGCTCGCGTCGGTGACGGTCAGCCGCAGCTCGGGGGCGACCGCGCCGAACAGCTCGCGCAGGTGCTGCTCGGCCTCGGCGACGCTCTTGTCGGGGGCGAAGCGGTAGTTGACGGTCAGCACGGCCTCGTCGGGGATGACGTTGCCCGCGACTCCCCCGCGCACGCCGACGGCGTTGAGGCCCTCGCGGTAGGCGAGCCCGTCGACCTCGATCGTCGCGGGCTCGAACGTCGCGAGCAGCTCGAGGGCGGGGGCGAGGGCGTGGATGGCGTTGACGCCCATCCACGCGCGCGCCGAGTGGGCCCGGCGCCCCGTCGCCGCGAGCTCGACGCGCAGCGTGCCGTTGCAACCGCCCTCGATGCCGGCGTTGCTCGGCTCGCCGAGGATGGCGAAGTCGGCTGCCAGCAGCTCGGGCCGCGTGCGGGCAAGCCGCCCGAGGCCGTTGAGGCTCGCCTCGACCTCCTCGTGGTCGTACCAGACCCACGTCACGTCATAGGCGGGCGCGTCGAGCGCGACGGCGAGCGCGAGCATGACGGCGCAGCCGCCCTTCATGTCGACCGTGCCGCGGCCGTGCAGCGTGCCCGTGAACGCGTCGCGCTCCAGCCTGCTCGGCAGGTTCGCGTTGACGGGCACCGTGTCGATGTGGCCCGCGATGACGACCCGCTGAGCACGGCCGAGCGCCGTGCGGGCGACGATCGCGTCGCCGTCGCGCAGCACCTCCAGGTGCGGGGCGCGGATGCTCAGCACGTGCTCGATCGCGTCGGCGAGCATCCGCTCATCACCCGAGACGCTCGCGATGTCGACCATCGCCGCCGTCAGCGCCACGACGCCCTCGCCCACGGGGAGCTCGAGGGGCGGCTCGGCGGGCGCGGTGGTCTGCTCGGTCACGACTCCAGGGTAATGCGGCGCCGGTAGCCTGGAGTCATGTCGAGCCCCGCCCCCGCCGCCACCGATTCCGAGCGCGCCACGCGCCACGCCTGGGGCTACGGCCTCGTGACGCTGCGCATCGCCGACGGCGCCGAGCTCGACACCTGGTACCCGCACCCCGCGCTCGGCACGCTGCCGCACGGCCGCGACCCCTACATCGTGCCCGCCGAGATCGAGCACCTGCAGGGCGAGGACGCGCGCCGGGGCGTGCGGCGCGAGGCCCGCACGATCTCGATCGACCTCGATGCGCCGCCGGCCTCCACCCCCGACGCCTACCTGCGCCTGCACCTGCTGAGCCACCGGCTCGTCGCCCCCAACACGCTGAACCTCGACGGCGTCTTCGCCCACCTGCCCATCGTCATGTGGACGACCGCGGGGCCCATGCACCCCGACGACTTCGACGCCCGGCGCCCGGCGCTGCAGCAGGCGGGCATCTCGGCGCTCGGCATCGACAAGTTCCCGCGCCTGCTCGACTACGTCACGCCCCCGCGCGTGCGCATCGCCGACGCGAGCCGCGTGCGCCTCGGCGCCTACCTCTCGCCCGGCACGACCGTCATGCACGAGG
>ERZ1066139.165-NODE-165-length-13699-cov-6.627089_pt1 | contig 13699 bp, 2 predicted proteins | sample MGYA00382786_ERZ1066139 | MGnify/ENA primary metagenome ERZ1066139 (study PRJEB33369, sample SAMEA5778369) | biofilm metagenome | biome: Industrial cooling water; feature: Water cooling tower basin; material: Biofilm | place: United Arab Emirates | collected...
GGTGTAGACGGCCTCGAAGAGCGACTCGGAGCTGAGCTCGCGCACGGCGCCACCCGGGATGTCGAGCTGCTGCTCGACGCCGTCGACATCTCTCACGCACGTGAGCTCGACCTCGAACGGCCCCGCTCCCCAGGTCGCGGCGCCCGCGCCGTCGCGCACCTTCTCGACGCGCACCTCGCCGAGCGCGAACGTGTTGGTGACGACGACCTTGATCGCCGCATCGGCCACGAGTACGTCGGTCGTCGTGCCGGGCACCGGCTCGCCGCCGTCGACCGCGATGGTCGTCGACGAGGCGCCGCCCGTCGCGCTCTCGGTGATGGTGCACAGGGCGCCGGCGGCGAGGTTGTCGATCGTGATGGGGTCGTCGCCGCGCAGGAGCGTGAACGAGTCGGAGTAGACCGTGCGCTCGCCGCTGCGGTCGTCGAGCACGCAACTCACGTCGAGCTGGAAGGGAGCATCCGCCCACGCTTCGGCGCCCGCCCCGATCACCTGCTTCGACAGCTCGATCGAGCCGACGGAGTAGGCGTTCGTGATGGCGACCGAACTCGTGGTGCCGAGCACGACATCGGTCGTCGCGCCGTCGACGGAGTCGGGGTCGGAACCGTCGACGATGATCACGAGCTCGGTGCTCGCGGCATCCATCGCGTCCGTCTCGGTGACCGTGCACACGGCGCCGTTCGGCAGCCCCTCGAACGTCCAGGTGCCACCGTCGGCGAGGCTCGTGACCATCGGCGAGTCGGCGTCGTAGCCCGTGCCGAAGACGGCGTCGCCCTCGAAGAGGCAATCCACGGCGACCGGGAACGGACCGTAGGCGATGGGCGTGCCGGCCTCATCGACCGCGTCGGTCTCGACCGACTTCGAGACGGTGAGCGATGCGAGCTCGAAGGTGTTCTCCACCTCGAGAGAGGGCTGCGGCTGGTCGTCGATCGCGTCGAACTGGTTCTCGGCGACTTCGACGGTGAAGGTGCGGCCCGCGCTGACGTCCTCGGTCAGCACAGCGCCGTTCTCGTCGAGGATGCGGCTCGAGGTCGCCCCGGCCGGGTCCGTCTCGGTCAGCGTGCACTCGGCACCCGAGGGCAGCAGCGTGTAGCTGACGGTGCCTCCCGGAGTGATCGACCGCGTCGCTCCCCCGACGATGTCGACATCGATGCCGTCGCGCTCGCAGACGAGCGTCACCTCGAACGGCCCGTCACCGAATCCGGCGCCTGCACCGACCGTCGACTTGGTCACCTCGAGCTCGCCCGTGAAGTAGTAGTTCTCGAGCGTGACGCGCCCCGGCTCGGCCGCGGTGATGACGATGTCGGCGCCGTCGATGACGGTGCCCTCGTCGTCGACGATGCGGTGCGCGTCGGCGCCCGTGAACGCGAATCCGGGGTCACGCTCGAACACGCTGCAGGTGGAGCCGTCGGCGAGGTTCTCGATCGTCACCACGCCATCGGCGGGCACGATCACGTCGCCATCGAAGGAGACGACACCGTCGGCGGTCTCGCAGTACAGCGCCGCCGTGAACGAGGCGGGGGCGAACTGGTCGACGCCGCCGCCGATCACGTCTTTGCTGATCGTGAAGCTCGAGACGCCGTAGCGGTTCGTGAACTGGGTCGTGTTGCGCGTCACCGGGCTCGTGGAGTCGGCCGCCAGCGAGGCGATCGTGGCGGTCGTGCCGTCGATCGAGGTCGCCGTGCCGTTGACGGTGCGCAGCACCGAGGTCGAGTCGGCATCCTGATCGTCGGTCTCGGTGACCGAGCATGCGCCGCCGGCGGGCAATCCTGTGAGGGTGCGGGTCTCGTCGTGCCGCAGCGTGAAAGTCATCGGCGACGAAGCGAAGCCGGTGGCCAGCACGGTCTCGCCCTGGAAGGTGCACGCGACCGAGAAGGCGAAGGGATCAGCCGGGTAGACCGGGGCGCCCTCAGCATCGACCGCGGCCGTCTGCACGGTCTTGCCGACCGTGATCGAGGCGAGGTCGAACCGGTTGGTCACGGTGCGCGAGACGGTCGAGCCGCCCACGATCGTCACGTTCGTCGGGTTGGTGACCTGCGTGGCACCCGCGTTCGCGGTCTCGGTGATCGTGCACGACGAGCCCGCGGGCAGGTTGTCGATCGTGCGCGACAGCACCGTCGCCGCGCTGAAGGTCAGCAGGCCGTAGTAGACCGAGTTCGCGGGGGCACCGGCGGTGACGGGCGAGGCCGCCGCCGACGAGCGCGTGCAGCTGACGCGAACCGTGAAGACCCCGTCGCCGTACTCGGAGGCTCCCGCGCCCGTGATCGCCTTGGTGACGGTGAGCGACCCGACAGCGATGGAGTTGGTGAAGTCGACCGCGTTGGTGGGGGCGCCCAGTTCGGTGTCGGGCGCCAGCACGATGCCCGACGCCGTCGCGCCGCTCGTCGACGAACCCGCGACGCCGCCGACGGTGACGACCTTCGTGACCGTCGCGCTGCGCGTCTGGGTCTCGGTGACGGTGCAGACCGCACCGGCTGGCAGATCGGTGTAGGTGCGCGACCCGCCGTTGTTGAGGGTGAACGTCGATGGCGTCACGGTGAGCGCCACCGGCCCGGAGCCGGTGTCGTAGGTGCAGGCGATGCTGAACGAGAAGCTCGACTGCATGACGGGGTTGCCGGCCTCGTTGACCGCGCCGTTCATGTTCACGGTCTTCGTGATCGTGAGGGATGCCTCGTCGTAGGTGTTGGTGACGGTGCTCTGCTCGATCGCCGGGCGCTCGGTGAACGCGGGCACGGGATCGACGACGGTCGAGGGGCTCGACCCGAGGGCACGCGCGACGACCTGCTGACGCGAGAACGTGGTCTCGGTCGCACCCGTCGTGCCGACCTCGCTGACGTCGCACACCGCGTAGAGCGGAATGCCCAGGATGCGCGTCGCCGCGGCGTCGCCCGTGAGCGTGAACGGCGAGCGGTTCGCTCCCGCGCTGTTCAGCAGCTGGATCGGCTCGGGCGCGTGCTCTGTTCCGGCACCGTCGATGTCGACCGTGCAGGCCAGCGCGATGCGGAAGGTGCTCGGCGCGAACGACTCGGCCGCGCCGTCGACGACCTTGGCGAGGTCGACCGCACCCGTCGCGAGGGCGATGCCGACCTTGCGGGGCTCGGTGACGAAACGGTAGGGCAGGTCGTTGACGCCGTCGAACCCGCGCGCGGCTCCCGCGATCGAGTTGTAGGCGATCGAATCGCGCGCGAGGTTGGCATCGGTCTCGCGCAGCGCCGGCTCGAGTGCCGTTCGGGTGCGGTAGGCGATCGAGATCGACTCCCCCGGGGCGAGGCCGACGGGCGTGATGCCGCCGACCTCGAAGTCGACCGTGAACTTCATGGCCACGACGCTCTCGAGCAGCGCCGCCGAAGGGTCGGCGGGCATGACCTGCCAGCCGGTGGTCGCGTTCTGGCGATCGAGAAGACCGCCGGGCGCGCTGCTCGAGATGCACGGCCAGTAGGCCTCGACCATGGGGGGGCTGCTGGTGGGCGACATGCCGAGATCGCTCTGGATGTCGGCGCCGTTGCAGGCGGGCGTCGCCATGTCGAGGCGGTCGGTGTAGTACACCGTCAGTGCCTCGTCAGGCCAGCCGACCAGCCGCGGGCGTTCGAGCAGGATCGGCGTCCACCGGGAGCTGCGGGCATCGTTGATGATGACGCCGCGGTCGTTCGGTCGGGGCAGCACGTCGATCGACGAGATCTGGTTCACCCGCACGTTGCCCGCGTTGAAGAAGTACCCCACCCACTCCTCGGTTCCACCCGGTCGGGTGATCGGCACGCAGGGGTACCGGTAGTACAGCTCACCGTCGACCGCCAGGGTCGGCGTCGAGCAGTCGGCCGGGTTCGCCGGCACGGTCTTGATGACGCCGAGGTCGTCGTACGGCGCGAGCGTGTCGGGGTCGACGAGGGGCACGCCGTCGGCGTCGAGCGGGCCCGCCTCAACGCCCTTGACGCCCTTGATGATCGTCATGGGCGCGCTCGGGAGGGCCCACACGCGCGTCGTCGCGCTGCACGACTCGACGCGCAGGATCGTGGACTGCAGCACGCCGTCGGTCGCCGGGGTGCACTCGTCGAAGGGCTGGTCGGAGGTCACGGTCGCGGTGTTGAGCACGAAGTTTTCGGTCGCGCTACCGGCCTCGAAGAACTGCCGGAACTGCAGGGGCGCGCTGATCGTCATCGTCCAGTCGTGCTCGAGCACGAACGCCGGGTCGATCGTGATCGTGAGCGGCTGCCCGCTCGGCTCGGCCGTGCCGAGAGCGGCGGTGAAGCTCGGCGCCGCGACGGGCTGGTTCGCCTCGTCGAGCACCTCGATCTCGATGACCTCGTGCGGCAGGTACGACAGACCCGTCTCGGGATCGGTGCCGAGCACGAGCTGCGGGCCGAGCGGCGGGTCGTCGACCGGGATGAGGTCGACGATCTCGAGCCCCGTGAGCTGCTTGTCGAGACCGGTGCCGCGGTTGGTCACCTCGATCTCGTACGGGATGGGGGCGCCGAGCGTGAGCGGGCCGTACGGGGTCTTGACGATCTGCACCTTGGCGGGCCGGTGCTGGAACAGCAGCTGCTTCGTGTCGTCGTCGGTCGCCTGCCAGAGCGGAGCATCCACCCCGTTGTCGGCCCACGAGGTCACCGTGAGGTCGTTCGTGAAGACGCCGATGGTGGCCTCGCCCGGAGCGGGCTCGGTGTACACGTAGAGGGTCGACGGCACGGGCTCGCCCACCGGGGCCACGAGCACGTCGCGGCGAGTTGCGGTGAAGCGCAGCGTCTGCGCGGGGTTGAACGGGCGCTCCCACGTCGCGCCGTCAGCGCGCGTGTACTGCGCGCGGATGCCCCGGATGTCGGCCGTGGTCGCTCCGGGCGGCAGGGTCGGCAGCGCGAGCGAGCTCGCGAACGCCCCGGTGACCCAGCAGGCGTCGAGGGTCGCGCTGCCGCCGCACTCGACGGAGATGTCGCCCGTGACGCCGTCGACGACGTAGTCGACTCCGACGAGCACATCGAGCTTGACGCGGTTGATCGGCGTCGCCAACGAGTTCGACCCGAATGCCGTGAAGGTGTAGGCGTTCCAGAAGGTCGGGCTGATGTCTTCGAACAGCATGTCGGTCGACCGCACGGTGCCCGAGGGCTGACCCGTGAGCGTGATCGTCGCGACGCGCGAGTTGCCTTCGATCTGGGTCGCGGGCGTGCCAGGGGTCGCCGTGGTGTCGGCGACGATGCCCTTGGTGGCCGTCACGCCGTAGGTGAAGTCGACGACCGAGACCGACGCCGAGGCCTGTGCCGTGATGGTGTTGACAGTCTCGCCGTCCGGCGGGATCGTCACGCCGCCGGGGTCGACGATGCGCGCCTCGGCGGTGTTGTCGATGACGTCGCTGCTCACCGAGTCGACGATCGTGCCCGGGGCGCTGCGCAGCGTCGCCCGCAGCTGCGTGTCGAGCACGATGCGCGTCTCCGCCTGCACCGCGATGCGGCCCGTGTGCACGACCTCGATGCCGATGACGTCGACGAGCTGCGCCGTCGTGAGCGCGAGCGCCGCGGCGATCGAGTACGAGGTCGTGCCGCTCGAGGTGGTCAGCAGCACCTCGCTCGCGGTCGCGCCCGAGGGCACGGTGATCGAGACGATGTCGTACAGGTTGACGGCGTCGAAGGGGTCCGTTGCCGCCACCGGGTCGGCGACCGACAGCTCGTCGACGCGCGAGACCGACTCGTTGCTCGCGACGACGGTCATGCGGGCCCGCGGGTACAGCGCTTGCGGCGTGCCGGGGGGCGGGGTGCCCAGCGGTCCGTCGACCCACGTCTTCGAGATCTCGACCGTGATGGGGGTGTCGAGGATCAGGATGTCGTCAGCGGCCGTGCGCGACAGGAGCACCGCATCCGCGGCATCGCGCCCCTCGAAGCGCGCCGTGTTGCGCACCTGGCCGACCTGGCCCGGGATGTTGTACTCCGCCAGGCGCGTCGCACCGAGCACCGCGACCGCGGGGTCGGAGCGCCGCACGTCGCGCACCTCGAAGACCAGCCGCAGGTCGCGGCTCAGCGCCATCGAGGGGGCGACGCCCGAGCCGACGGGAGGCGCTGCCGGGTTGCTGCCGATGCGCGCGGCGCGCGTCGGGCTCTCCTCGACGATCAGGCGCACGCCGGTCGCGGCAGCCCGCTCGGTCGGGGTCAGGGTGTAGCCGGGGAAGGTGCCGTCGCACGCGCTGCCCGCGCACGGGTTGCCGCTCGCGGCCGTCCACCCGGAGCCGGGCAGGTACAGCTCGACGCCGACGACGCGGTCGTACGTCAGCAAGGGATCCATGCCCGAGGAGATCGCGGGGATGCGCACGAGGTCGAACGCGTCGAAGACGGTGCCGGCGACAGGCGTGGTCGCGGGGTCGCTCGCCGAGTCGGAGATGACGACGGAGTCGAAGGAGGCGCCGCCCGTGCCCCACGAGATCTCGGTGGTCGCCTGGTCGGCCGACCGCGCGTTGACGGCCTCGGTGCCGGTGCTCGTCACCGGCAGCCACCGCTTGCTGATGGCCGCGACGTTGCCCGTTCCGTCGCCGCCCTCGGTCGCCGTGGGCAGCAGGCGCACGGTCTCGACGGTGTCGTCGGTGGCCTCGGTCGGGTCGGCCGTCGGGTTCGAGACGCGGCTTTGCGCGGCGTTGTCGATGTCGATCGGCACCAATCGGGTCGACGAGGCGGCCTCACCCGTGCCATCGCGCAGCTGATCGCGCAGCGTCACCCGCAGGTTGGGCTGCACGCTGAACCCCGGGTTCAGCAGGGTGCCGAGCGTGTCGTAGGCGGCGTGCCGGTAGGTGAAGCGCACACCCTCGATGACCTCGCGCAGCGCGGGGTCGATGGTCGTCGAGAAGAACGAGGGGCCGGCGATGTCGGTCGCCCCCGGCAGCGGCACCCACACGGAGCCGTCGAAGTACTCGACACTCAGCAGCGTGCTGCCCGGCACCGCCGTCGCGACGATGGCGGTGAGGTCGAACCAGGTGAAGAAGTCGTCGGTCGCGGTGTCGAGCGGGTCGGTGATGACGAGAGCGGTCGACCCGACCGTCGACGCCGTCGGGTCGACCGCGGCGGTCGGCAGCGGCGTCACGCGGGCGGGCATCGAGATGAGGGTCGACGCCCCGGCGATCGAGTAGAGCTCGTCGGGCAGCGCGGTCTTGGTGATCTCGGTGTTGACGCGGGCCGTGCGACGCGTGAGGTCGTCGGTCGCGACGGCAGACGCGGTCTCGTCGGCGAGCGTCACGACGTCGACGCGCACTTCGTTGACGGTCGTGGCATCGCTCACGACCGGGTCGCTCATGGCGAGGAACGGGAGAACGGCGTACTGACCCGGTGCCATGCCCTGCGGCAGCGTGCTGAGGAACCGGACGCGGATGTCGGTCACCGCCGCCAGGTCGACGGGGGCGGGGAGCGTGTCGACCGTGGTCGTCGTGAGGGCGGCACTGAAGTCGAGGTCGCCCTCGTACCGGTAGCTCACCTCGGCGCTCGTCGCGCCGACCGGCCACTCGATGTCGGCCGTCACCCAGCTGCCGAAGCTCAGCCCCTGGTCGGCGAGCGAGGTCGTGCCGGGTGAGGGCTCGGTGAGCGTGAGCTCGCGCAGCCCGAAGTCGCCGCCGTTCGAGCCGCCGAGGGTCACGAGCACCTGCTGGCCGCCGATCACGGAGGTCGTGCCGAACTGCTTGGTCGCGAGGGGGCGGATGCTCGGCGGCCCGATCACGAGGGAATCGCTCGCCTGCACGGGCGGGGTGGTCGCAGCGGCGAGGCTGACCCACGATGACGCCGTGTTGACGACCGTCGTCGGCTCGGTCACGAGGGCTGCCGAGGCCGAGAGCGCGGCATCCACCGTGATGGCGGCCGTGGCGCCGACGGCGATGCGCCCGCCGGTCGAGCTCGTGAAGGTGAAGCGCAGGGCCTGGATGTCGGCCGGCGCGATCCCGCTCGGCAGCGCCGCCGTGGCCGATGCCGTACCGGTGGTCCACACCGCGCCGTCGTACCAGTCGACCCGGATGCGGTCGGCGCCCGACGGGAACGTGACGCCGCTCAGGCCGGTGGCCTGCAGGGTGTCGAGCACGGTCGAGGCGAGGTCGGCCGGTTCCTGGATGACGAGCGCGTCGACCGAGCCGTTGCTCGAGTTGGTCGCTCCGAGCGTCATCGCCACGGGCGTGCCCTGCACGGCGGTCGCCGACTCGGGGGTGATGCTCTTGGTGACCTGCGAGGCCAGCGTCAGGTCGACGGCGAGGCGCACCTCGGCGCTCGACTCGATCGTGCTCGGCCGCGGCGGGTCGAGCGCGAGGTCTTCGCGGTTCGAGACCGTGACGGTGGCGGTGTTGGGCAGGATGACGCCGTCGAAGTCTGCCGAGAGGTCGGCGGGCACGGTAGCGGTCGCATTGAGCTGGATGCCGGTGCCCGCCTGCAAGCCCACGAGGCCGCCGCCGAGCTCGTCGACCACGCGCACCGAGAACGCGTTGCCCGTGATGTCGACCTCGATCGGCGGGATCGACTGGGCCGTCGTCACGGTCTGCAGCTCGAGCGGCTCGGGCACGACATCGTCGAGCGTGAGGTCGAGGCAGTCGGTCTCGAGCGACGAGCAGTTGATCGTGAACTGGTAGGTCACCGTGCCGCCGGGGCTGACGGCGGCGTCGGCGGCGGCGGGGATCGCGTCTTTCTCGAACTGCACGAGCACCGGCTCGTCGGGGTCGCCCTCGGCGGCGACGGCCGGCTGGAACGCGACGAAGGGCGCGAACAGCGTGACGAGAGCGACGACCGCAACGCTCGGCATGATGCGGCGCGAGCGGCGGTGTGCGGTGATGAAGGCCATGGTGCGAGTTCCCCCCGGGTTGCCGCCCGGCCGGGATCACGGGAGTACCCCGTTCGGGTGACATGAAAAACGTTTGCTTTAGTACGAACGGGTTTCATCCTACTGGCGGAGCCCCCTCCGGTGTCGTACCCCGGCAGGGGGTCATTTGCCTCCCAGTTCGGGGGGTAGAGCCTCGGTCAGGGGAGCACGCCCACCGACGCGAGTCCCGCGCGCAGGAGCGCGCCGCGCCCGCCCTCGAGCTCGTCGGCCACGCGCTGCGAGGCGGCCTCGTCGGGGGTCATCCAGGTGAGCTCGAGGGCGTCCTGCCGCGGTTCGCACGTGCCCGTGACCGGCACGACGTACGCGAGCGCCACGGCGTGCTGGCGGTCGTCGCTGAAGCGCGTCGGGCTCGGGAAGGGGAAGTACTCGGCCACCGAGAAGGGCGTCGGCGATGCCGGCAGCTGCGGGAAGGCCATGGGCCCGAGATCTTTCTCGAGGTGCCGGAAGAGCGCCTCGCGCAGCGTCTCGCCGTGCATGACGCGCCCGCTCACGAGCGTGCGGGTGATGCTGCCCGCCGGGTTCACGCGCAGCAGCACGCCGACCTCGGTCACCGCGCCCATGCCGTCGACCCGCACGGGGATCGCCTCGACGTAGACGAGCGGCAGGCGCTGCCGGATCTGCTCGAGCTCCTCGTCGGAGAGCCAGCCCGGGTTCGGATCGGGGGTGCGCACGGTGGCCATGCTCCATTGTGTCCCGTGCGGCGGCTTCGCGGGCGCACCTGACACGATGGAGCCATGAGCGCGATGCAGCTGATCGACGAGTCCGCCATCATCTGGTCGGCACCGGCCGCCGATCGCGCCGACCGCCCGCTGCTCGTGCTGCTGCACGGCTACGGCTCGCACGAGGGCGACCTCTTCGGGCTCGCGCCGCACCTGCCGCTGCAGCCCGTCATCGCCTCCGTGCGGGCTCCCCTGCGCGCAGGCCCCGGGTACGCCTGGTACGGGCTCGAGGGGGCGACGCCCGCGAGCCGATCCGAGGGCGCCGACGCCGCGGCGCGCGGCCTGCTGCAGTGGCTCGACGGGGTGCAGGCGACCACGGTCGGGCTGCTGGGGTTCTCGCAGGGAGGGGCGATGAGCATCCAGCTTCTGCGGCACGCGCCCGAGCGCTTCGCCTTCGCCGTCTCGCTCGCGGGCTTCGTCGTGCGCGGCGAGGCCCCGGCCGACGACCGGCTCGCCGCTCTCGCGCCGCCCGTGTTCTGGGGCCGGGGCACGCACGACACCGTGATTCCCGACGCATTCGTCACCGACACCCAGAACTGGCTGCCGCGGCACACGACGCTCACCGAGCGCATCTACGAGGGCCTCGGCCACAGCGTGAGCGAGGCCGAGCTCGCCGACGTGCTCACCTTCCTGCGCGCGCAGTACTCCTGAGCGCGGGCTGTCAGCGGGCAGGGCAAGAATGGGGGGGATGACCGCGCTCGAGCCCGCCGCCGTGTTGGGCCGGTTCGCGCCCGCGACGCGCGAGTGGTTCACGGGCGCGTTCCCCGCGCCGACGGCCGCGCAGCTCGGGGCGTGGGATGCGATCTCGACCGGCCGCCACGCCCTCGTCGTCGCGCCGACCGGCTCGGGCAAGACCCTCGCGGCCTTCTTGTGGTCGATCGATCGCCTCGCGGCCGAGCCGCCGCCCGACGACCCGCGCCGTCGCACGCGCGTGCTCTACATCAGCCCCCTCAAGGCCCTCGGCGTCGACGTCGAACGCAACCTGCGCTCGCCCCTCATCGGCGTGACGCAGACCGCGCTGCGGCTGGGCGGCACCGCGCCGAGCATCACCGTCGGTGTGCGCAGCGGCGATACGCCGAGCGCCGACCGCCGGGCGCTGCAGAAGTCGCCCCCCGATATCCTCATCACGACCCCCGAGAGCCTCTACCTCATGCTGACGGCGAGCGCCCGCGAGACGCTCGACGGCGTGACGACCGTCATCATCGACGAGGTGCACGCCGTGGCCGGCACGAAGCGCGGTGCGCACCTCGCGCTCACCCTCGAGCGGTTGGATGCCCGGCTCGCGACCCCCGCTCAGCGCATCGGCCTCTCGGCCACCGTGCGCCCCCCGGAGGAGGTCGCCCGCTTCCTGGGCGGAGCCCAACCCGTGACGATCGTGCAGCCGCCGGCCGCGAAGACCTTCGACCTCAGCGTCGTCGTGCCCGTCGACGACATGACGCAGCCGCCGACGATCGGCGGCTCCGACCCGCTCGACGCCTCGGGCGCCCCGCAGACGCCGTCGATCTGGCCGCACGTCGAGGAGGACATCGTCGATCGCGTGCTGCAGCACCGCTCGACGATCGTGTTCGCGAACTCGCGGCGGCTCGCCGAGCGGCTGACCGCGCGGCTCAACGAGATCTACACCGAAAGAACCGAGACGGACGAGCTGCTCGCCCGCGCCCACCACGGCTCGGTGAGCAAAGAGCAGCGCGGCGAGATCGAGGAGGCGCTGAAGACGGGCCGCCTGCGCTGCGTCGTCGCGACGAGCAGCCTCGAGCTCGGCATCGACATGGGGGCGGTCGACCTCGTCATCCAGGTCGAAGCACCCCCGAGCGTCGCGAGCGGGCTGCAGCGCGTCGGTCGCGCGGGCCACCAGGTCGGTGAGATCAGCCGCGGCGTGCTCGTGCCCAAGCACCGGCTCGACGTGCTGCACGCGACGGTCACGAGCGAGCGCATGACCGCCGGGCTCATCGAAGAGCTGCGCGTGCTCGCGAATCCGCTCGACGTACTCGCCCAGCAGACCGTGGCGCACGTCGCCCTCGAACCGTGCGACATCGAGCTGTGGTTCGAGCAGGTGCGGCGCAGCGCCCCCTTCGCCACTCTGCCGCGAAGTGCCTTCGACGCCGTGCTCGACCTGCTGAGCGGCCGGTACCCGAGCGACCGGTTCAGCGAGCTGCGCCCGCGCATCGTCTGGGATCGCGTGGGCGGCACGCTCACGGGTCGCCCGGGCGCGCAACGGCTCGCGGTGACGAGCGGCGGCACGATTCCCGACCGCGGGCTGTTCGGGGTCTTCATCGCGGGCGAGGGCAACGGCCGCCGCGTGGGCGAGCTCGATGAGGAGATGGTCTACGAGTCACGGGTGGGCGACGTGTTCGCGCTCGGCACCACGAGCTGGCGCATCCAGGAGATCACGCACGACCAGGTGATCGTGACCCCCGCCTTCGGCCAGCCCGGCAAGGTGCCGTTCTGGAAGGGCGATGGGCTGGGGCGCCCGGCCGAGCTGGGCCGCGCGCTCGGACGCACGACGCGCGAACTCGCGGCCGCGTCGCCGGATGCCCGCCACGAGCGCCTCGCCGCCGCAGGCCTCGACGCTCGCGCCGAAGCGAACCTCGACGCGCTGCTGCGCGAGCAGGCCGAGGCGACCGGGCAGCTGCCGAGCGAGCAGACGCTCATCGTGGAGCGGTTCCGCGACGAGCTCGGCGACTGGCGCGTGGTGCTGCACTCGCCCTACGGCATGGCCGTGCACGCCCCCTGGGCTCTCGCCGTGACGGCACGCATCCGCGAGCGGCACGGCTACGACGGTGCGGCGATCGCGGCCGATGACGGCATCGTGGTGCGGCTGCCCGACACGCAGGCGCAGCCGCCGGGGGCCGAACTGTTCCTCTTCGACGCCGACGAGCTCGATGCGATCGTGACGGCCGAGGTCGGCGGCTCGGCGGTGTTCGCGGCGCGCTTCCGCGAGTGCGCCGCGCGCGCCCTGCTGTTGCCCCGTCGCGATCCCGGGCGCCGCAGCCCCCTCTGGCAGCAGCGTCAGCGAGCGAGCCAGCTGCTCGAGGTGGCCCGCGAGTTCCCCGACTTCCCCATCGTGCTCGAGACCGTGCGCGAGGTGCTGCAAGACGTCTACGACCTGCCCTCGCTCATCGAGGTGACGGGCGGCATCGCCCAGCGCAGCATCCGCATTCTCGAAGTCGAGACCCCGAGCCCCTCGCCGTTCGCGCGCAGCCTGCTGTTCGGCTACGTCGCCGCCTTCCTCTACGAGGGCGACAGCCCGCTCGCCGAGCGGCGGGCGGCCGCGCTCAGCATCGACCCGGCGCTGCTCGCCGAGCTGCTCGGCCGCGCCGAGCTGCGCGAGGTGCTCGACCCCGCCGTCATCGCGCAGCTCGAGGCCGAGCTGCAGCGCCTCGCGCCCGATCGCCGCGCGCGCGACGCGGAGGGCATCGTCGACCTGCTGCGCATCCTGGGCCCGCTGTCGATCGCGGAGATCGACGACCGCACTCTCGACGAGGTCGACGTGACCGCGGCGCTCGAGCAGCTGGCGCGCGAGAACCGGGTCTTTCGCGCGACGATCGCCGGCGAGCAGCGCTGGGCCGGCGTGGAGGATGCCGCTCGGTTGCGCGACGCCCTCGGCACGCCCATCCCGCATGGAGTACCTGCCGCCTTCCTTGAGCCCGTTCCCGACCCAATCGGCGACCTCGTCGCGCGCTTCGCCCGCACCCGCACCCCGTTCGCCGCGACCGACGTCGCGAGCCGCTACGGCCTCGGCATCGCCGTGGCGACGGATGCCCTGCGCCGGCTCGCCGCCGACCGCCGTCTCATCGAGGGCGAGTTCCGCCCGGGTGCCTCGGGCACCGAGTGGGTCGACGCCGAGGTGCTGCGTCGACTGCGCTCGCGCAGCCTCGCGGCGCTGCGGAAGGAGATCGAGCCGGTCAGCCACGGCACGCTCGGGCGGTTCCTGCCCGCGTGGCAGCACGTCGGCAGCGCGGGAGCCGGCACGGGCGCCGCGCGACCGGCGTTGCAGGGTGTCGACGGCGTGCTGCAGGCGATCGAGCAGCTGCAGGGCGCCGCGCTGCCGGCGAGCGCGTGGGAGACCCTCGTGCTGCCGAGCCGCGTGCGCGACTACTCGCCCGCCTGGCTCGACGAGCTGTGCGCGAGCGGCGAGGTCGTCTGGGCCGGCGCGGGCAGCC
>ERZ1066139.173-NODE-173-length-13244-cov-6.194329_pt1 | contig 13244 bp, 11 predicted proteins | sample MGYA00382786_ERZ1066139 | MGnify/ENA primary metagenome ERZ1066139 (study PRJEB33369, sample SAMEA5778369) | biofilm metagenome | biome: Industrial cooling water; feature: Water cooling tower basin; material: Biofilm | place: United Arab Emirates | collected...
GGGTGCGCGACGGACGGGGAGGTCGTGGTGTGCGCGGGGAGCGTGCGGTCGGCGCGGCACTCGTCGCGGGCGCGCGCCGTGGGGCCGGAGCGGCCGGGGGCGGCTCGCCGCCGAGGCCCTCGGGGCGCTTCACGGGCTCGTCGCCCCTGTCGTGCGCGCCTCGAGCGCCGCACGCACCTGCGGGATGATGCGGTAGACGTCTCCGCAGCTGAGCGTCATGACGATGTCGCCCGGTCGCGCGAGCTCGGCGATGCGGTCGGCCGCGGCCTGCCAGTCGGGCCGGTAGTCGACGAGCGCGGGGTCGGCGAACCGTTCGACGACGAGCGCGCCGGTGACCCCCGGGATCGGGTCCTCCCGCGCGCCGTAGACGTCGAGCACGACGGTGTGGTCGGCTCCGTGCTCGTAGACCTCGGCGAACTCGCCCGCCATCGCCTGGGTTCGGCTGTAGAGGTGCGGCTGGTGGATGGCGATGACGCGCCCCTCCCCCACGACCGAGCGCGCCGTCTGCAGCGCCGCGGCCACCTCGGTCGGGTGGTGGGCGTAGTCGTCGTAGAGCCGCACGCCGTCGGCGAGGCCGTGGGCCTCGAAGCGGCGCTGCGTGCCCGCGAAGCCGTCGAGCGCGCGCACCGCCTCACCCGCATCGACGCCGAGCCCCACGAGCACGGCGACGACGCCCGCGGCGTTGAGGGCGTTGTGCCGGCCCGGGATGGCGAGCTCGCCCGAGTGCTCGGCCCCGTCGACCGCGACCGTGTAGCGGATGGGCCCTGTCTCGGAGATCGCCACGATCCGCACGTCGGCGTCGGCGGCCTTGCCGAAGCTCAGCATCGGCACCGCGCTGCCGGCCGCGCGCCGGCGATCGGCGAGCCGCCGCGTGGCAGGGTCATCAGCGGAGAGCACGAGCAGCTCGCGCGCGCCCGCGGCGAAGGTGTCGAACGCCCCCTCGAGGGCGGCCTCGTCGCCGTAGTGGTCGAGGTGGTCGGTGTCGATGTTGGTGATGAGCGCGACGGCGACGTCGTAGAGCAGGAACGAGCCGTCGGACTCGTCGGCCTCGACGACGAAGAGATCCCCCGCACCCCAGGCCGCGGAGGTGCCCGCCCCCTGGATCACCGCTCCGTTGACGAAGGACGGGTCGCGCTGGAGGGATCGCAGGGCCGTGACGAGCATCCCCGTCGAGGTCGACTTGCCATGGGCGCCCGCGACGGCGACGAGGCGCTCGCCGCGCACGAGCCAGGCGAGCGCCTGCGAGCGGTGCAGCACGGGCAGCCCGCGGCGCAGGGCCTCCTGGTACTCGGGGTTGTCCTCCCACAGCGCGCCCGTGACGACGAGGGTGTCGGCCCCGCCGACGTGGGCGGCGTCGTGGCCGATGCTCACAGTGATGCCGAGGTCGCGCAGCGACTGCACGGCGGCGGAGTCGGAGCGGTCGCTCCCGGTGACCACGAATCCGTGGGCGTGGAACATGCGGGCGATGCCGCTCATGCCGCTGCCGCCGATGCCGACGAAGTGCAGCCGGCCGAGCGACTCGGGAAGGACCAGGGCGGGGTCGGGCTTGATCATCGGCACTCAGCCTAGGCGGGTCGAGGCGGCGAGCGACTCGCGCACGAGGGCGAGGAGGGCGGCGTCGCCGTCGCGGCGACCGACCGACGCGGCCGCGGCGGCCATACGGGCGATCTCGCCCCGGCGGCCGAGCAGCGGCACGAGCTCGCGGGCGACCCACTCGGGGGTGAGCTGGGCGTCGGGCACGAGCACCGCGGCCCCCGCCGCCACGAGCTCGCGGGCGTTGAGGCGCTGCTCGCCGTTGCCGGCGGCGTAGGGCACGAGCACCGACGGCAGGCCGAGGGCGGCGAGCTCGCTCACGGTGGCCGACCCGGCGCGGCACAGCACGAGATCGGCGGCCGCGAAGGCGAGGTCCATGCGGTCGCAGTAGGGCATCGTGCGGTAGCCCGCCAGGCCGGGGTCGTCTCCGCCGCGCCCCGTGCCCGTCAGGTGCAGCACCTGCCAGCCCGTGCCGAGCAGCCGGGCGGCCGACGCGGTCACGGTCTCGTTGAGCCGCTGGGCCCCCGTCGAGCCGCCCGTCACGAGCAGCACGGGCCGACCTGGGGTGAGGCCGAGATGCTCGAGGGCTCCGGCGCGCGCAGCCGCGCGGTCGAGCGTCGTGATCTCGGGGCGCAGGGGCATGCCGACGACGCGCGCGCCCCGCAAGGGCGTGCCCGCGAAGGTCGTGGCGGCACGCCCGCCGAGCCACACCGCGAGGCGGTTGGCGATGCCAGGGCGGGCGTTGGCCTCGTGGGCGACGATGGGCACGCGCTCGAGGCGCGCGGCGAGGTAGGCCGGGGCCGAGGCGTACCCGCCGAAGCCGACCACGACATCCACCCCCCGATCGCGGATGATCGCGCGCGTGCGGCGCACCGCGTCGCGGAATCGGCCCGGGAAGGCGAGCGCGGCCCGATTCGGGCGCCGCGGGAAGGGCACGCGCGGGATCGTCAGCAGCTCGTACCCGCGCTCAGGGACGAGCCGCGCTTCGAGGCCTTCCGCCGTGCCGAGCACGATGAGCGTCACCGCCGGCTCGACCGAGCGCCAGTGGTCGGCGAGGGCGAGCAAGGGGTTGACGTGGCCGGCGGTGCCCCCGCCGGCGAGCAGGGCCGTCGTCATCGGGCCCGGGGGCCGGTCGGTCGGGGCACGGGGCCCGGCGCGGTTCTCGGGAGCGGAGCACCGGCGAGCTCGCCGCGGTGCGGCAGCGGAAGATCGCGCGCGAGCGAGAGCACGACACCGATCGCGAGCAGCGAGGAGACGAGGGCGGAGCCGCCCACCGAGATGAACGGCAGCGGGAGGCCGAGAACCGGCAGCAGTCCCAGCACGACGCCGATGTTGACGAGCGCCTGGCCGACGATCCACGTCATGATCGCGCCCGTCGCTATACGGTTGAAGGGGTCATCATGGCGGCGGACCAGGCGCACGAGCGCCACCGCCAGTACCGCAAAGAGCACGAGCACGATGAGAGCGCCGATGAGCCCCAGCTCTTCGCCAATGATCGCGAAGATGAAGTCATTCTCTGCGTGCGGCAGCCACCGCCACTTGGTCGCCGAGTTGCCGAGACCCACCCCGAACACCCCGCCCGAGCCGAGCGCCCACAGCGCGTGCACCGACTGCCAGCACGTGAACTCGTAGTCTTCGGGCGAGCAGCCGTTGAGCCAGACGTCGATGCGGTTCGAGCGCGAGCTCGACGTGAGGGCGAACATCATTCCGCCAAGGGCGACGAGGGCGACCATGCCCGCGAGGTAGCGCAGCGGCGCCCCCGCGAAGAAGAGCGCGGCGAGCACGATCGCGATCATGATGGATGCCGTGCCGAGGTCTTGCCCCGCGAGCACCATGACGATCGCGAGGCCCGAGACCGGCACGGCGGGGATGACGACGCTGCGCCAGTCGGTGAAGGCGTTCGCCCGATCGGCGAGCACCGTCGCGAGCCACACGACGAGGGCGAGCTTGAGGAACTCGGATGGCTGCGCCGTGAAGCCGCCGAGCGAGATCCAGTTCTGGTTGCCGCCGTAGTCGTAGCCGAGGCCCGTGAACACGAGCAGCTGCAGGCCGAGGCCCAGCATGACCGCGTGCCGCGCCCAGCGCCGCCAGAACATCGCCGGCAGACGGGCGATCATGAGCATGAGGGGGATGCCGATGAGGGCGAACAGGCCCTGCCGCAGGAAGACCGCGAAGAAGTCGCCATCGTTGTTCTGGGCCGAGGTGACGGCCGACGACGACAGCACCATGACGAGGCCGAAGAGCACGAGGAAGACCACGGTGCCCACGACGATCATGGCGTCGGGGTGCTCGACCCCGAACAGCCGCCGCACGGCGACGACCGCGGCGGGGGGCGTGCGGGCGGGCTGCGCCGGCTCAGGCGCCGGGCGACCGCGGGGAGGTCGGACCGTCGTCATGGGCCTCCCCCTCCAGGTGCTGCCGCACGGCGGCGGCGAAGCGGTTGCCGCGGTCGGCGTAGTCGACGAACTGGTCCATGGATGCCGCCGCCGGGGCGAGGAGCACGGTGTCGCCACCCTGCACCACGTCAGCGGCCAGCCGCACCGCAGCGGGCATCACGTGCTCAGTCTCGTGCGCCTCGACCTCGAACAGCGGCAGCGCGGGCGCGTGTCGTGCGAACGCCGCGCGCACGGCATCCCGGTCGACGCCGATGATGATGGCCGCGCGCAGTCGGTCGCGATGGGTCTCGACGAGCGGTGCGAGGTCGACGCCCTTGAGCAGGCCGCCGACGATCCACACGACCGAGCGGTAGGCGCTGAGCGCCGAGGCGGCCGCGTGCGGGTTCGTCGCCTTCGAGTCGTCGACCCAGGCGATGTCGGCCGCGAGGGCGACGAGCTCGGTGCGGTGGGCGTCGACGCGGAATCGCCGCAGCGCGTCGCGCACGGCGACCGGGGCGGCGCCGACCGCGCGGGCGAGGGCCGCTGCGGCGAGCGTGTTGGCGAGGCCGTGCGGGGTCGCGAGGCCTGCCGTCATGACGTCGGAGAGCTCGGCGAGCTCGAGCGCGCTCGTGCGGCGCTCGTCGAGGAAGGCGCGGTCGACGATGAGGTCGTCGACGACGCCGACGTCGCTTGGGCCGGGCACGGTCGCGCCGAAGCCGATCGCGCGGCATCCCTCCTGCACCTCGGCCTCCTCGACCATGCGCATCGTGGCGGCGTCGGCGAGGTTGTAGACGCACGCCACGCGCGTGTGCGCGTAGACCTTCGCCTTCGCGGCGGCGTAGGCCTCGGCGCCGCCGTGCCAGTCGTAGTGGTCCTCGGCGATGTTGAGGCAGACGCTCGCGAGCGGGCGCACGGCGCCCGGGCCGTCGGCGGGCATCCAGTGCAGCTGGAAGCTCGAGAGTTCGACGACGAGCACATCGAAGCCCGCGGGGTCGCGCACGGCGTCGAGCACGGGCACGCCGATGTTGCCGCACGGCGCGACACGACGGCCGTCCTCCTGCAGCATCGTCGCGGTCAGCTGGGTCGTCGTGGTCTTGCCGTTCGTGCCCGTGATGAGCACCCATTCGGCGGGCGGCGCGACCTTGTCGCGCACGCGCCAGGCCAGTTCGATGTCGCCCCACACGGGCGTGCCGCGCTCGTGCGCCCACGCGACGTGCGGGTGATCGGGGCGGAACCCCGGCGAGACGACGACGAGCTCGGGGTCGAGCGCATCGAACGCCGCGGGCAGCTCGTCGGCCGTCGCGAGCTCGACGAGCTCGACCCCGATGACGGGCAGGATGCGCGCCCGGTCGTCATCAGCGCGGTGGGCCGCGACGACCACGCGGCAGCCCAGCTCGGCGAGCGTGTCGGCGACCGCGAAGCCCGTCACGCCGAGGCCGAGCACGAGCACGCGCAGGCCCGACCAGTCGTCGTGCCAGCTCTGCAGATCGTGAGGCCTCGCCACGGCTACTGGCTGACCCATTCGAGGTAGAACAGGCCGACGCCCACGGCCACAAAGAGGCCGCCAATGAGCCAGAACCGCACGACGACCGTGACCTCCGCCCAGCCCTTGAGCTCGAAGTGGTGGTGCAAGGGGCTCATGAGGAAGATGCGCTTGCCCTTGGTGATCTTGAAGTAGGCGCGCTGCACGATGACCGAGCCCGTCACGATGAGGAACAGGCCGCCGAGGAGCACAAGCAGCAGCTCGGTGCGCGTGAGGATCGCGAGGGCCGCGAGGGCGCCGCCGATCGCAAGCGAGCCGGTGTCGCCCATGAAGATCTGCGCGGGCGAGGTGTTCCACCACAGGAAGCCGATGAGGCTCGCCGCGATCGAGGCCGCGACGATCGCGAGGTCGAGCGAGTCGCGCACCTCGTAGCAGCGGTACACGTTGTCGGGGTCGATGAGGGGGTTGAAGCAGCTCTGGTTGAACTGCCAGAAGGCGATGAAGATGTAGGCCGCGATCGAGAGGATCGATGCGCCCGTCGCGAGGCCGTCGAGGCCGTCGGCGACGTTGACGGCGTTCGAGGTGCTGACGACGATGACGTTGACCCAGAGGGCGAACAGGATGACCGCGCCGATCGATCCCGCGACGGCGAAGTCGAGCCATTCGATGTCACGCACCGCCGAGATCGCGGTCGAGGCCGGCGTCTGGCCGTCGGAGTCGGGGAACGAGAGGGCCAGCACGGCGAAGACGGTGGCGACGATCGCCTGCCCCGCCACCTTCGCCCAGCCGCCGAGGCCGAGGCTGCGCTGCTTGCGGGTCTTCGTGAAGTCGTCGATGAAGCCGATGACCCCGAGGCCGACCATAAGGCCGAGCACGAGCAGCGCGCTCATCGTGATGGGGTCGCCCGCGACGAGGTGGCCGAAGAAGTAGCCGAGCACGGCGCCGAGGATGAAGACGATGCCGCCCATCGTCGGCGTGCCGCGCTTGGTGTGGTGCGACTGCGGACCGTCGTCGCGGATGAACTGGCCCCACTCGAGCCGGTTGAACAGCCGGATGAAGAGCGGCGTGAGGAAGAGCGTGAAGGCGAGCGAGAACGCTCCGGCTAACATGAGCGCGATCATCGGCCGCCCTCCACGAGTTGCGCGACGAGCCGGTCGAGGGGGGTGCGGGATGCCGCGCTCACCAGCACCACATCGCCCTCGTCGACCTGCGCACGCACGACATCGTATGCCTGCTCGAGGGAGTCGACCAGGATCGACTCTCCGTCCCACGAGCCCTCGAGCCCCGCCGCGTTGTGGATGTGTCGCGCGCCCTGGCCGACGACGATCAGCTGCGAGACGTCGAGCCGAACGACGATGCGGCCGAGCGCGTCGTGGTCGTCGAACCAGTCGGCCGGTGTGGAGTCGAGCTCGCCGAGCACCGCGATCGAGCGGCCGCGGCCGCGCGTGAGGTCGGCGAGCACGCGCAGCGAGGCCCGCACGTCGAGCGCGGTGGCCGCCGCGGTGTCATCGAGCAGCACGGCGCCGTTCGCGAGCGGCCGGCGGGCCGTGCGGCCGGGGATCTCGGGGAGGGCGCTCGCCGCGGCCGCAGCCTGCGCGAGCGGCTCGCCCGCGTCGACGCGCTGCAGCACGAGGGCGAGCGCCGCGTCGACCGCGGCCTGCCCTACCGCCTCGAGCGCGAGCTCGACGCGGTCATCCCCCGCGCGCAGCCACACGCGTGACCCCTCGAGGCGATGCTCGACGTCGTCGACGGCGAGAGCGGGAGCCGTCACGCGATCACCACCCGGCTTCGCGCAGAGCGGCGCGGGCCTCGTCGCGCGCCGAGTACTCGGTGCGCACGCCGCGGATGTCGCGGTAGTCCTGGTGCCCGGGCCCCGCCCAGAGGATCGAGTCGCCCTCGCGCGCGAGGTTCACCGCGACGCGGATGGCCTGCTCGGGCGGGCTGACCTCGTGGATCTCGGGCGTGTTGCGCGCGAGGGCGGCGCCCTCCAGCAGCGTGGCACGGATGGACGCCGGGTCTTCGAAACGCGGGTGGTGGTCGGTGATGACGAGCACGTCGCAGCCCTCGGCCGCGACTCGCGCCATCTCGTGCCGCTTGGTCGCGTCGCGATCGCCGTCGGCGCCGAAGACCATGATCGTGCGGCCCGTCGTGAAGCGCCGCACGGCGGCGAGCGTGTTCTCGAAGGCGTCGGCGCTGTGGCCGAAGTCGACGTAGACGCTCGGCCCGCGGTCGCCCGAGACGCGCTCGGTGCGCCCGGGCAGGTAGGCGTCGATGCCGCGTTCGCCGAGCGCCTCGGCGATGTCGTCGAGCGCGATGCCCGCCTCGACGAGCATGACGATGCCGAGCCCGGCATTGGCGGCCATGTGCCCGCCGATGAGCGGCACGCGCGTGTCGATGGCGCGGCGGTCGGGGCCCTCGAGCCGGAACCCGGTGTGCGCGGGGTGCTCTTCGGTGACCGTGACGCGCCAGTCGGCCTCGACCTCGGGTCGCGAGGTGATGGTGACGACGGGGATGCGCGCAGCATCCACGACCCGCTCGCCGTAGGCGGAGTCGAGCGAGACGACGCCGCGGCGGCCCCGGTCGGGGAAGAACAGCGGCAGCTTCGCCTGGAAGTACTCCTCCATATCGGCGTAGTCGTCGAGGTGGTCGTGCGTGAGGTTCGTGAAGCCGACGACGTCGAACAGCAGGCCGTCGACGCGGTGCCGGCTGGGCGCCTGGGCGCTCACCTCGACGGCGACGGCGTCGACCCCGGCCTCGCGCATGCGGGCGAGCAGCGCGTGCATCTCGCTCGCCTCGGGTGTCGTCAGGCGGCTGACGACGGTGAGGTCGCCGATGTGGCGCTCGGCGGTCGAGCTCAAGCCCGTCACCCGGCCGAGCTGGCGCAGGATGCCCTCGAGCAGGTAGGCCGTCGAGGTCTTGCCGTTCGTGCCCGTGACGCCGAGCATGAGCGGCGGGCGGTCGTTCGTGCGGTAGACCCAGGCCGAGATCTCGCCGAGCGCCGCGCGCGGGTCGGGCACGACGAGCACGGGGAGGCCCGATGCCGCCGCGAGGTCGAGCCCCGAGGCATCCGTCAGCACGGCGACCGCACCCGCCGCTGCGGCGTCGACCGCGAACTCGGCCCCGTGCCGGTGCGCGCCGCGCAGCCCGACGAAGAGGTCGCCAGCCCGCACGTCGGCCGTCGAGAGCGTGACGCCCGTGAGCGCGACGCCCTCGAGCGAGCCGTGGTGCTCGAGCCCGAACGACTCGACGAGGGCGTCGAGCGGGCGGGGTTCGGGATGCTCGGGTCGCAGCACGGGGGGAATGCGGGACAACGCAACCTCAGCTCTGTCGGGGCCGACCTCTCACCAGGTCAGCGGGATGCTCGGGGCCGGAGCCGTCGACGGGGGCACCCGGAAGGTCTTCAGCACCTGGGTCATGATCGACCGGAAGGTGGGCGCGGCCGCAGCCGACACCCTCATCGTATCGGGCTTGCCGTAGGTGACGACGACCACGAACTGCGGGTTATCGGCGGGCGCCGTGCCCGCGACGGTGACGATGCGCTCGCGCCCGTAGGCGCCGTTCTCGTACACCTCGGCGGTGCCGGTCTTGGCGGCGACGCGGTAGCCCGGAATCGTGAGCTGGCTCGTCAGGTAGCCTTGCGTGACGACCAGCTCCATGGTCGAAATGACGTCTCTCGCCGCCGACTCGCCGACAATGCGCTTGGGCTCGCTCGGCGGCAGGTTCGTGACGGTACCATCGGCACGCTCGCACCCCGTGACGAGCGTCAGCGGGGCGCGCACCCCCCCGTTCGCGAGGGTCTGGTACAGGCTCGCCACCTGGGCGCTCGTGGCCGACATGCCCTGGCCGAACATCTGGGTGACGGCCGTGTGGCCGTCGACGCTACTGGGGTCGGGCACCGAGCCAGGCTCCTCGCCGAGGAAACCGACGTCGGTCGGCTCGCCGAAGCCGAAGGCCTGCAAGTAGTCGTACCGCTGCTGCAGCGAGAGGCGCTCGCTCAGCACCGCGGTTCCGGTGTTTGACGAGTTCATGAGCACGCCCGCGGCCGTGTAGCGGGTGTCGCCCGTGTCGACGGCGTCGCCGATCTGGAAGCCCGCAATCGTGCTGTATCGCCGGGGCGCGATGATCTCGTCGGTCAGCGTCGCGGCGCCCGAGTCGAAGAGGGCCGCAAAGGTCGCCGACTTCATGGTCGAGCCAGGCTCGTAGGGCCACGTGAAGACGCGCGAGCCAAGGTTCTCGGGCGCGGTACCGTTGACGTTGTTGGGGTCGACCGTGGGCCAGTCGGCCGCGGCGATGAGGTAGCCGTCGGAGACGCGCACGACGACCGCGGTCGCCCACTCGGCGCCGATCTCGGTCGCCCGCTCGGCGATCGCCTGCTGGGCGAACCACTGCACGTCGGCGTCGATCGTGAGGTGCAGGGTGCCGCCGTCGACGGCATCCTGCGCCACGACGGTCGTGCCCGGCAGCTTGACGCCGTCGGCGCCGCGCTCGTAGGTCGCCTGGCCATCGGTGGCCTGCAGGCAGTCGTTGAGGCGATACTCGAGGCCCGTCTGCGGGCCGTCGGTGCCGAGGAAGCCCACGAGGTTGCCGGCGATCTGACCGTTCGGGTAGGTGCGGGCGGGGATGCGCTCCCAGTACACCCACGGGATGCCCAGCTCGCGCACCTGCTCGAAGCCCTCGGGCGTCACGCCGCGGGCGAGGTAGGCGTGGTCGTCCTGCGGGTTTTCGGCGAGCTGGGCCTGGATGTCGGTGAGCATCGCGATCGGATCGCCCTCGACGATCGCCGCGACCGAGGCCATCGCCTCGGCGACGGTCACCGTCACCCGGTCGCCCGTGTCGGGATCGGTGCGGCGGAAGTCGGCGACGAACCGCGGCGAGACCGTGATGTCGTAGCGGAAGACGGAGTCGGCGAGCACGACCCCCCGGGCGTCGACGATGTCGCCTCGGGCGCCGTAGATCGTCGTGGGGATCGATCGCCGCGCCTCCGACTCCTGGGCGAGCTGCTCGGCCCGCACGACCTGGATATCGACGAGGCGCACGACGAACGCGGAGAGCACGATCGCGAAGATGAGCATCCACGCCGCGAGCCGGCGACGGGTGCGGCGCTCGACGGTCACCATGCCCTCACCCTCCGCTCGTTCTCGATCAGCGCGTCACCGGCGAGGGCAGCGCCCCCGACGGCAGCGCCGTGCTCGAGCCCGACGGTAGTGACCCCGACGACAGCGGCGTCGGAGGCACGCCCGAAGGGACCGCCGATGCACCCCCCGCCGCCGCCGGGATCACGAGGGGCACGTCGGCCAGCAGCACGTTGCCGACGAGATCGCCCCGACCATCGAGCACCCCGGTGCCGGCCCCCGCCGGCATCGGAGAGCCCTGCACGGTGCCATCGGAGAGGAGCAGGAATGCGGGGCTCACGGTGCTCACGACCATGCCGAGCGACTCGGCGTTGGCGGCGACATTCTGAGCCGAGTCGAAGACGTTGAGCCGCTCGGTGAGCACCTGAGCGGTGCGGTCGAGCTCGATGCGCTGGGCCTCGAGAGCGGTGATGCGGTAGGCGCCCTCGGAGAGCACGATGCTCAGCAGCAGCTGGGTGAGCAGGATGGCGAAGACGCCGGCGACCGTCGCGATCGCGTACGCCGCGCGCGGGCGGGCGCGGCGTTGCGTTCGCGTGGCGACGGCCTCGAGCGGCGGGCGGCTCGGCGCGGCCCGGCGCGGCCGCGGGGCCGGGGTCAGCGGAACGGCGCTCACGCGGCGTCCTTCAACCGCTCGGCAGCGCGCAGACGCACCGGGATGGCGCGCGGGTTGCGCGCGCGCTCGGCCTCGTCGGCCTGCTCGGCGCCGCGCACGAGCAGCGAGAACTCGGGACGGTGCTCGGGCAGCTCGACCGGGAGGCCCGCAGGCGCCGTCGAGCGCGACCGGGCGGCGAGCTCGCGCTTGACGATGCGGTCTTCGAGCGACTGGTAGGCGAGCACCACGATGCGGCCCCCGACCGCGAGCGCGTCGAGCGCCGCCGGCAGCGCGGCCTCGAGGGCGGCGAGCTCGGCGTTGACCTCGATGCGCAGCGCCTGGAAGACGCGCTTCGCGGGGTGGCCCGCACGCTGAACCGCGCGCGGGGTGGCGTCGATGATGAGCTGCACGAGCTGGCTCGAGCGCTCGAGCGGCTGCTCGGCCCGCGCCCGCACGATGCTGCTCGCGTAGCGCGGCGCGAGCTTCTCCTCGCCGTAGGCGTAGAAGATGCGGCGCAGCTCGGACTCGGGGTACTCGGCGAGGATCGTGGCGGCCGTGACGCCCGTCGTGCGGTCCATGCGCATGTCGAGCGGGGCATCCTGCGCGTAGGCGAAGCCGCGCTCGGCCTCGTCGAGCTGCATCGACGAGACGCCGAGATCGAAGAGCACCGCGGTCGCGCGGTCGATGCCGAGACCGTCGAGGGCCGAGCGGATGCCGCTGTACACGGTGTGCACGAGGTGCACGCGGTCGCCGAAGCGGGCGAGGCGCGCGCCGGCCTTCGCGAGCGCGTCGGTGTCGCGGTCGAGACCGACGAGCGTGAGGCCGGCGTGTCGCTCGAGCGCGGCCTCGGCGTGACCGCCGAGCCCGAGCGTGGCGTCGACGAGCACGGCGCCCTCGACCGAGAGCGCGGGCTCGAGCAGCTCGAGGGTGCGATCGAGCATGACGGGGATGTGGCGGGGAGCGTCGGTCATCATCGTGTCCGGATCGAGCGCGGGGCCCTGATCCCCATCCGTGCGACCTGGCACCGGGGAAGGTGCGCCAGGGCGACTCACGGCTGGGAGTCGGGGTCACGCGATCAGAAGAGCCCGGGGATCACCTCCTCCTCGGTGTTGGCGAACGCGTCCTCGCGCTCGGCGTAGTAGGCGTTCCAGGCCTCGGTCGACCAGATCTCGGCGCGATCGCCGGCGCCGATGACGGTGAGCTCGCGATCGAGGCCCGCGTAGTCACGCAGCACGGTCGGGATGGTCAGGCGGTGCTGCGAGTCAGGCTCCTGCTCGCTCGCCCCCGAGAGGAAGAGCCGCTGGAACTCGCGGCCCTGCTTGCTCGTGAGCGGCGCGGTGCGCAGCTTGTCGAGCTGTTCCTGGAACATCGCCGCGCTGAAGACGTAGATGCAGTGCTCCTGGCCGCGGGTGAGCACGACTCCCCCGGCGAGCTCGCTGCGGAACTTGGCCGGAAGGATGATGCGCCCTTTGTCGTCGAGCTTGGGGGTGTGCGTGCCGAGAAGCATCGTCCTGGCCCCCCTCTCATCTCCGGCCCGAGATCAGGTGATGACCTCCACTTTACTCCACTTTCCTCCACCCAGTAAAGGAACATGGGCACATTACTCCCCATTTCCCTCCATGGCGGGCGTGGATGCCGCGGAGATCCGCCGTTCTACGGCCCCGCGCGCGGTGGAGGGTGGGTGGAGGGCCGGTGGAGGGATTCCGGGGCAGCAGCCCGCGGGCGCACGAAAAAGCGGGGCCGACCGAGTGGTCGACCCCGCGAGAAGGAGGAGGTGGAGGAGGGTGGAGGGCTACTCGCCGCGCTCGTCCTGGCGGCGCTCCCAGCGCTCCGACATCGTCGACATCCACGACGATCGGTCGGGCCGCGCGGCGCGGGACGAGGCCGAGGTGGCCGTCGAGCCCGTCTCGGCACCGCGGCCGGGAGAGATCACAAGCAGCACACCGCCGAGCATGAGGCCGAAGCCGACGACGCCAATGATCGGCTGGCGCACGATGACGCCCGCGACGAGGGCCGCGACACCGGCGACCGCGAGCAGCGCGCCGATGACGATGAGGCGGTAGTTGGGCTTGCCTCGACGGCCCGAGACCGTCGCGACGAAATCGGCGTCGTTCTGGTAGAGATTGCGC
>ERZ1066139.184-NODE-184-length-12543-cov-6.434577_pt1 | contig 12543 bp, 13 predicted proteins | sample MGYA00382786_ERZ1066139 | MGnify/ENA primary metagenome ERZ1066139 (study PRJEB33369, sample SAMEA5778369) | biofilm metagenome | biome: Industrial cooling water; feature: Water cooling tower basin; material: Biofilm | place: United Arab Emirates | collected...
AGAAGTGGAACCAGCGCTCGAGCGTCGTGCTGCTGCTGCCGCACGGCTACGAGGGCCAGGGCCCCGACCACTCGTCGGCGCGCATCGAGCGGTTCCTGCAGCTCGCGGCCGAGGACAACATGACGATCGCGCGCCCGTCGACGCCCGCTTCGTACTTCCACCTGCTGCGCCGCCAGGCCTACGCGCGCCCGCGCCGCCCGCTCATCGTCTTCACGCCGAAGGCGATGCTGCGCCTGCGCGGCGCGACGAGCGAGGTCGCCGATTTCACGAGCGGCCGCTTCGAGCCCGTCATCGACGACGCGACGATCGTGGATGCCGGCGCGGTGCGCCGGGTGCTGCTGCACGCCGGCAAGATCCACTACGACCTCAAGGCCGAGGTGGAGAAGCGCGGCATCACCGACGTCGCCCTCGTGCGGCTCGAGCAGTACCACCCGCTGCCCGAGGCCGAACTGCGGGCCGTGCTCGGCCGCTACTCGAACGCCGAGATCGCGTGGGTGCAGGACGAGCCCGAGAACCAGGGTGCGTGGCCGTTCCTCGCGCTCGAGGCGCAGAAGCGCGGCATGCCCGCGATGCGCGTCGTCTCGCGGCACGCCTCGGCATCGCCCGCGACGGGCTCGAGCAAGCGCAGCGCGCAGGAGCACGCCGACATCATGGATGCGGCGCTGAGCTAGGAGCTAGCGGGCGTCGAGCCGCTCGATCGATCCGAGGATCAGGTCGCGCAGCTCGTCGGGCGCCTTCTCCTGGCACGCCTCCTTGACCTTGGTGGTCAGGGTGATGCCCACGAGGTGCTCGGCCGAGCAGTCGTCGCAGTTCGCGAGGTGCTCGCGGATGTCGCTGCACTGCTCGGCGCTGAGCTCGTTGTGCAGGAACTCCTCGAGCTCCTCCTTGGCCTTGTCGCAGCCGCAGTCGGTCATCGCGTGCTCCCCTTCGTCGTCGTGGCCGGGGCCGCGGCGGTCATGCCGCGCTCGCGGGCGTAGTCGGCCAGCAGTTCCCGCAGCAGGCGTCGGCCGCGGTGCAGGCGGCTCATGACGGTGCCCACGGGGGTCTTCATGATGTCGGCGATCTCCTGGTAGGCGAAGCCCTCCACGTCGGCGAAGTACACCGCCAGCCGGAAGTCCTCCGGGATCGACTGCAGCGCATCCTTCACCGCGCTCGCGGGCATGCGGTCGATCGCCTCGGCCTCGGCCGAGCGCGTCGACGTCGAGGTCGCCGACTCGGCGCCGCCGAGCTGCCAGTCCTCCAGCTCGTCGATCGTGCCCTGGTAGGGATCGCGCTGCTTCTTGCGGTACACGTTGATGAACGTGTTGGTGAGGATGCGGTAAAGCCAGGCCTTGAGGTTCGTGCCCTGCTCGAACTGCGCGAAGGCCGCGAAGGCCTTCACGAACGTCTCCTGCACCAGATCGGCGGCGTCGGCCGGGTTCTTCGTCATGCGCATGGCAGCGCCGTAGAGCTGGTCCATGAACGGCAGGGCCTGCTCCTGGAACAGGCGCCGGCGCTCGGCGAGCTCGTCGGCCGCGGCCTGCGCGGCCTCGGGGGGCGTCGTATCGGTCATCAGGCGCGAGTCTAGCGAGGGCGCCTGCGACGGCTCCGACGCGGTCGGTGCGCGCCGATCGAGCAGCAGCGTCGCCATGGGCTCCCTCTCGCGTCATCCGGGCACCGGGCGGTGCCATTACCCTGATAACCGATGCAGGTCTTCACCTATTCCGGAGCGCGGTTCTCGCCGTACGGCGACGAAGAGCGCCCGGGCGCCTCCGACACCCCCGGCACCGCGGGCGACTGGCTCGCCGCCCGCGTGAGCCTGCCCGGCTCGAAGAGCCTCACCAACCGCGAGCTCGTGCTCTCGGCCCTCGCCGACGCGCCCTCGCTGCTGCGCCGACCGCTGCACTCGCGCGACTCGATGCTCATGATCGAGGCGCTGCGCTCGCTCGGGGTGCGCATCGAGGAGGTGCCCGGAGACGGGGCGTACGGGCCCGACCTGCTCATCACCCCCCCGGCCGAGCTCGCGGGCAGCACGGCGATCGACTGCGGGCTCGCGGGCACCGTCATGCGGTTCCTGCCCCCCGTGGCCGCCCTTGCGCTCGGCCCTGTCGCCTTCGATGGCGACGAGGGCGCCCGCCGGCGCCCGATGCGCACGACGATCGACTCGCTTCGAGCCCTCGGCGTCGATGTCAACGACGACGGCCGCGGCGCCCTGCCGTTCAGCCTGTGGGGCACCGGGGCGGTGCGCGGCGGCGAGATCGCGATCGACGCCTCGGCCTCGAGCCAGTTCGTCTCGGGCCTGCTGCTCGCCGCCCCGCGCTTCACCGAGGGCATCGTGCTGCGCCACACGGGCGAGCGCCTGCCCTCGATGCCGCACATCGAGATGACGATCGCCGCGCTCGCCGACCGCGGCGTCGCGGTCGAGAGCCCCGAACCGGGCGTGTGGGTCGTCGCACCCGGGCCCATCGCCGGCCGCGAGATCGCGATCGAGCCCGACCTGTCGAACGCCGCGCCTTTCCTCGTCGCCGCGATCGTCGCGGGCGGCACCGTCGCCGTCGAAGGTTGGCCGCGCTCGACCACGCAGGTCGGGGCCGATCTCGAGACGCTCCTGCCGCTGTTCGGCGCCGCGGTGCACCGCGAGGGCGAGGCGCTCGTGGTCGACGGCGGCGCGGGGCTGCTCGGCGGAGCCGTTGTTCCCGGCATCGACCTCGACCTCTCGACGGGCGGCGAGCTCGCGCCCGCGCTCGTCGCGCTCGCGGCGCTCGCGAGCGGCCCGAGCACGATCACCGGAATCGGCCACCTGCGCGGCCACGAGACCGACCGGCTCGCGGCCCTCGCCGCCGAGATCACGGGGCTCGGCGGTGCCGCGACCGAGCTCGACGAGGGCCTCGCCATCGACCCGCGCCCGCTGCACGGCGGGCCGTGGCGTGCCTACGACGACCACCGCATGGCGACCGCGGGCGCGATCGTCGGCCTCGCCGTCGACGGAGTCCGGGTCGACGACATCGGCTCGACCTCGAAGACGCTGCCCCAGTTCGTCGAACTGTGGAGCGCGATGCTCGATCAGACGCGTCCCGCGCCGGAGTCGGGCCGGCCGTGAGCTGGCTTCCTCCCGACGAGGACGACCCGTACGAGCAGTACGACGAGTCGCTCATCCGGGCCCGGCCGAACCCGAAGGCGAACCGTCCGCGCTCGAAGCAGCGCCCGGCCCACGACGACGCCGTCGTCGGACGCGTCGTGACAGTCGACCGCGGCCGCTACCAGTGCCTCGTCGACGAGGGCGGGCCGGAGGAGCGCGAGGTGATCTCGACCCGCGCGCGCGAGTTGCGGAAGACCGCGATCGTCACGGGCGACCAGGTCGACCTCGTCGGCGATGCGAGCGGGGCCGAGGGCTCGCTCGCGCGCATCGTGCGCATCCACGACCGTCGCACCCTGCTGCGCCGCAGCGCCGACGACACCGACGCGGTCGAGCGCATCATCGTCGCCAACGCCGACCAGCTGCTCATCGTCGTGGCGTCGGCGAACCCCGAGCCACGCCCGCGGCTCGTCGACCGCTACCTCGTCGCCGCCTTCGACGCCGGCATCGAGCCCCTGCTCGTCATGACGAAGACCGACCTCGCCGATCCGGCGCCGTTCCTCGCGCAGTTCCGCGGGCTCGACCTGCGCGTCGTCACGAGTCGCTCTGACGCCCCACCGGTCGACGAGCTGCGCGCCATGCTGCGCAACCGCACGACCGTCGCCGTCGGCCATTCGGGGGTCGGCAAGTCGACGCTCGTCAACGCCCTGGTTCCGGATGCCCGGCGCGCCACGGGCGTCGTGAACGCCGTCACCGGCCGCGGGCGCCACACCTCCTCCTCGACCGTCTCGCTCCGGTTGCCCGGCGGCGGGTGGATCATCGACACCCCCGGCGTGCGCTCGTTCGGCCTCGGGCACGTCGACCCCGACAACATCCTGCGCTCGTTCGGCGACCTCGCCGAGATCGGGGCGGGCTGCCCGCGCGGCTGCACCCACTTGCCCGACGCGCCCGACTGCGAGCTCGTCGAGCGCGCGGCCGCGGGCGACCTCGGCGAGTTCGGCGCCGAGCGGCTCGACTCGCTGCAGCGGCTGCTGGCGACGCTCATGACCCCGAGCGGGCGCACGGGCGCCGATACGCTGAAGCCGTGACCACGGCATCCCCCGCAGACGATCCCCGTATCCCGCTCGGCGACCTGAGCGACGACCTCGCGCTCGCCCTCGACCTTGCCGATCGCGCCGACGCGGTGTCGATCGACCGCTACCGCGCGGTCGACCTACGCGTGACGACCAAGCCCGACCGCACCCCGGTGACGGATGCGGATCAGGCCGTCGAGCGCGCCATCCGCGACCGGCTCACCGCCGAGCGCCCCGCCGACGGCATCCTCGGCGAGGAGTACGGCACGGCCGCGGGAACGGGCGCTGGTGCGCACCGGCAGTGGATCATCGACCCCATCGACGGCACGGCCAACTTCCTGCGCGGCGTGCCGATCTGGGGCACGCTCATCGCCCTCGCGATCGACGACGTCCCCGTCGTCGGGGTCGTGAGCGCTCCGGCCCTCGGGCAGCGGTGGTGGGCGGCACGCGGGCACGGTGCGCACACGGCGCAGCACGGCGGACCTGCGCGCCCGCTCGCCGTGAGCGGCGTGCGCGACCTGGCCGACGCCTCTCTGAGCTACAACAGCCTGCCGGGGTGGGACGACGCCGGTCGGCTCGAGCCGATCATCGCCCTCACCCGCTCGGTGTGGCGCGCGCGGGCGATCGGCGACATGTGGTCGTACATGCTCGTGGCCGAAGGCGCGATCGACATCGCGGGCGAGTTCGACCTGCAGCCCTATGACATGGCGGCGCTGCAGCCGATCATCGAGGAGGCGGGCGGGCGGTTCACCTCGGTCGACGGCGAGGAGGGGCCGTGGCACGGCAGCGCCCTCGCCACCAACGGCCTCCTGCACGAAGAGGTGTTGCGCCGCCTGCAGGCTGAGTAGGCTCACTCTCGAGCGCTCCTCGCAGCAACGACGGCGCCCACCCCTGCTCCACCCCTCCCGTCACCCCGAGCCGAAAAGAGCCCCCGTGAGCACCGTCACCTCCGCGCCCTGGGCGCGTGCCCTCGCCATCGTCACCCTCTCCGCCGCGGGCCTCGCGCTCAGCGGCTGCAGCCTGCTGCCCTCGTTCACGGGCGGCGGCACCGCCACCCGCGACGACAGCGGCGAGGTCGTCGAGGGCAACGACAGCACCGATGTCTTCACCCTCCAGGTGGGCGACTGCCTCAACGACGCCACGGCCGAGGAGACCGTCGAGACCATTCCGACCGTGCCGTGCGAAGAGCCCCACGACAGCGAGATCTACGCCTCGATCATCATGGAGGGCGACACCTTCCCCGGCACCGACGCCGTGATCGCCGAGGCCGACGCGGCGTGCCTCGACGCGTACGCGGGCTTCGCGGGCATCGAGTACGCCGACTCGATCTACTACTTCAGCTACTACTTCCCGACCGAGGGAAGCTGGGAGGGCGGCGACCGCGAGATCCTCTGCACGATCTACGACGAGGCCGGCCAGGTCACGGGTTCGTTGCAGAACATCGGGCGCTGAGCATCCTGATCTCCATGACGGCGCGACGACGGGCGGTGCTCGCGATCATCGCGGGCACCGCCGTCGCCGCGCTCGCCGGCTGCACGGTCTTCGGGCCGTTCACCCCCAGCGACGAGCCGGTGCGCGACGACGACGGCCGCATCATCGAGCCGAACGAGCAGACCGACCCGTTCGCGTTGCAGGTCGGCGACTGCCTCGATGATGCGACCGCGACGGGCGAGGTGCAGACCGTGCCCACCGTGCCGTGCGACGGCCCGCACGACAGCGAGATCTACTCGGCCCACCTGCTCGGTCAGTCGGCGTACCCCGGCGAGGAGACCGTGATCGGCAAGGCCGAGGTGCTGTGCCTGCCGGCCTTCGAGGAGTTCGTGGGAGAGCCCTACCTCGACTCGCGCTTCGACTTCAGCTACTACTACCCCACCGAGGAGAGCTGGGCGAGCGGCGACCGCGAAGTGCTGTGCGTGATCTACGACCCAGAGGGCCCCGTCACCGGATCGCTCGAGGGCGTCACCGACTAGCGACCCGGTCGGCGCTTCGAGCTCAGACCAGCTCGATGACGGCCTTGCCGCGCGTCTGCTGCTGCGCGAGCCGGTCGATGAGGGGGAACGCTCCGGAGAGCGGCGCGACCTCGTCGATGGCGGCGCGCAGGGTTCCGCGATCGACCATGTCGAGCAGCGTCGCGAGGTCGTCGCTGTTCTCGCGTTGCATGACCGCGGTCAGGCGGTGCTTCACCCACGGGTTGAGCAGGATCGCGCGCAGCTGCCGATCGGTGCCGCGCAGCAGCGGACCACCCGACTTGTCGGCCCCGACGATCGCGAGGGTGCCGCGCTCGGTCAGCGCGCGCCGCAGCACGTGCAGCGCTCGACCGTCCGCCGCCTCGATGATGACGTCGAACCGGCCCCAGTCGGCGGGGTCGGGCGTCGCCCGGTAGTCGATGACCCGTTCCGCGCCGAGCGAGCGCACGAACGCGGCCTTGCCGGCGCTCGCGACGCCGGTCACCCGCGCGCCGGCGGCGACGGCGAGCTGCACCATGAACGATCCGACGCCGCCGCCCGCGCCGATGACGAGCACACGCTGGCCCTCCTGCACGCGGGCGCCGTCGCGCACGGCCTGCAGGGCGGTGCTGGCCGAGACGGGAAGGGTCGCGGCATCCGCCATCGGCACCCCGTCGGGGATGCGGGCGATCTTCGCGGGCGAGGCGACGACGAGCTCGGCGAACGCGGCCCAGGCCGTGCCGGCCACGCGGTCGCCCACCGAGAACCCCGTCACCTCACTGCCGATCGCCTCGATGGCGCCCGCGAAGGCGAGGCCGATGATCGGCTGCCGCGGGCGGCGCAGCCCGAGGGCGAGCCGAACGGCGTACGGGTCGCCCGTCATGAGGTGCACGGTGCCCGAGTCGGGGCTGACGGCGTGCACGCGCACGAGCACCTCATCGGGCTTCGGCGTCGGGACGGGAACCCGGCCGAGGGCGAGCACCTCGGTGCCGCCGTAGGCGTTCTGGGTGATGGCGGTCATGGTGGCGGTGGCTGTGGTCATGCGGAGTCTCCGTTGCTAGTGGTGGTGGGGTAGCTGAACACCTCGTCGAGGCGAACCCCGAGGGCGTGGGCGATCTGGAAGGCGACCTCGAGCGACGGCGAGTACTTGCCCTGCTCGATCGCGATGATGGTCTGGCGCGTGACCCCGACCCGCTCGGCGAGCTCGGCCTGCGTCATCTCACCCGCGGCGAACCGCAGGGGGCGGATGCTGTTGGAGACGCGCGTGGGCTTCACCATGCGGGCACTCCCCCGCGGTAGAGCGCGATCTTGGTGACGGTCTCGAGCATCGCCGAGAGGAAGAAGCCGAGGTAGAGCACGTTGGCGATCCAGAACGGGTCGAGCTCGAGCATCGCGAAGATGAGCGCGGCGAGCGCGGCGGCGATGAGGAGACCGCGCGAGGTGAACTCGGCACGCGCCTTGATCTGCTTGTCGCGGATATCCATCTCGTGGCCGTCGCGCCCCGTGGTGACGGCGACGACGATCGTGACGATGATCATCACGACGATCGCGGCACCGATGCTCCACAGCATCGCGTCGATGTACGGCGTCTCCGGCATCGGGGTCGTCGCCGCGCGCGTCACGAGCACGCTGAGGTAGATCGCGAAGTGCACGATCGAGACGATCACCCCGGCCCAGGCGATCTTCTCTTCGAAGCCCATGTCGTGCTCGGCCATGGCGGCCTCCCTCCGGTCGGTGTCAAGAATCCTTGACACACCCGAAGGTAAAGCACGGCTTACATCATGTCAAGTTTTGTTTACTCGCCGTCGGCTCGACTCGGCGCCGTGGCTGCAGCACCGCGGCGGCGAGGCCCGCGAGCATGATCGCGCCGCCGATGAACTCGGTCGTGGCGGGCACCTCGCCCTGCACGAGCCATGCGGCGAGGATGCCCACGACGGGCACGAGCAGCGTGAACGGCACGACGGCGCTCGTCGGGTAGCGCGCGAGCAGCGAGTTCCAGATGCCGTAGCCGACGAGGCTCGCGAACACCGCGGTGTACACGGTGCTGAGGATCGCGACCCACGACAGGCTCGTCAGCGCCTGCCAGACCACGGGCGGCGAGTCGACGACGAGCGAGAGGGCGAGCGCCGGCAGCGGCACGACGAGCCCCGACCACACGACGAGCGAGAGGCCCGAGCTGGCCTGCGCACGCCGCGCGAGCACGTTGCCGATCGCCCAGGCGAGCGCGGCCGCGAGCGTCACGACGAGCGGCAGCCACGGTGCCGATTGAGAGTGGCCGACGACGACGAGGGCGAGACCGAGCATCCCGATCGCGATGCCGATCAGTTGGCGGCGCGTGGGCCTCTCGCGCAGCACGAGCGCGGCGACGACGATCGAGAACATCACCTGTGTCTGCAGCAACAGCGAGGCGAGGCCCGGCGGCATGCCGAGCGCGAGCCCGAGGTACAGCAGGGCGAACTGGCCGAGGCTGAGGAAGCCGCCGACGAGCAGCAGTTGCCGCCAGCCGATTCCGGGCGGCTTCAGGAAGAACACCGCCGGCACGCACACCACGAGGAAGCGCAGGGCGAGGAAGAGCAGCGGAGGAACATCCTCTTGCCCCGCATCGATGACGACGAAGTTCGCGCCCCAGATGACGACGACGAGCAGGGCGAGCAGCGAGTGCCGCAGGCTCACCGCTGGTCGACGATGTCTTTGCCGAGGGGCAGCAGCGCCACGGGCACCATCTTCAGGTTCGCCCACGCGAACGGGATTCCGATGATCGTGATCGCGAGGGCGACCGCCGAGGTCACGTGGCCGATGGCGAGCCAGATGCCCGCGAGCAGCACCCACACGATGTTGCCGATGACCGACCATGCGCCCGCGGTCGGCTTGTCGACCACGGTCTTGCCGAACGGCCAGAGCGAGTACACGCCGATGCGCCAGGCGGCGATGCCCCAGGGGATCGTGACGATGAGCACGAACATGATGAGCGCCGCGAGGGCGTAGCCGAGGAACAGCCAGAAGCCCGAGAGCACGAGCCAGATGATGTTGAGCAGGGTGCGCATGCGCTCAGTCTGGCAGGACTCGGACACCCGCAGAACCTCGCCCCGGCGAAGACGACGACATATCATGAACGCAGACCCGCGGCCCCTCTGATCGTCGGCCCGGTACCACCCCGCTCGCACCCGAGGAGGCGACCGTGACTCCCAGCCGGCATCGCCCGTCCGCGCGTCGGGGCCCCGTTCGCGCCGCCGGCATCGGCATCACCGGGATGCTCACCGCGGGTCTGCTCGTGGCGGCCGCCTCCGCGCCCGCCGCCGTCGCGCCGCTCACCCCCGACAGCGGACCCGCAGCGGGCGGCACCGCCGTGACGGTGCCGGTTCCCGGCGCCGACTCGTTCACCGCCCTGGCCACGGGCTTCTCGCACACCCTCGGCATCGACGCCGAGGGCAACCTCTGGGGCTGGGGCGAGAACCTCGACGGTCAGCTCGGCGACAACTCGCTCGCGCCGGTGCGGGAGATCCCGCACCAGAGCACGCGCGGCACGTTCTTCGTCGGGATCGCCGCCGGCACCGCGTCGTCGATCGGCCTCGCCGCCGACGGGGCTCTCTACACCTGGGGGGATGACGGCGAGGGGCAGCTCGGGCTCGGCGCCGTGACGACCGACGTACGCGCCCCGATCCGTGTTCCCGACGTGCCCGCGATGGCGGCCGTCTCCGCCGGCAACCGATTCGGCCTCGCGCTGGATCGCGACGGCGGCCTCTGGGCGTGGGGCCGCAATACGGAGGGTCAGCTCGGCCTCGGGGCAGCGGGTGCCCCGGTGGTCTCCCCGCAGCAGGTGACCGGTGCACCGGTCTTCGTCAGCATCACCGCCGGGGCCCGCCACGCCATCGCGATCGACGAGCAGGGCGACCTGTGGGCGTGGGGCGACGACAGCCACGGGCAGGTCGGGAACGGCATCGGTGCGAGCGCGGTCGTGCAACCCGAGAGGATCACGACGGGCGGCGCTTTCGTCGCCGTCGCGGCGGGCGACCGGCACTCCCTCGCCCTCGACGCCGAGGGCGGGCTCTGGGCCTGGGGCGACGACACCTACGGCCAGCTCGGTACGGCCGGCGCGGCCGGCACCGCGGTGGCGCCCGTGCGCCTCGACCTCGCGACGGCGGTCGACTCGATCACCGCCGGGGCCCTGCACTCGCTCGCCATCACGGCCGAGGGGGATGTTCTCACCTGGGGCAACGACGGCAACGCGCAGCTCGGCAACGGCGCGGAGACGGCCGATGTGACGGTTCCGACCGCGATCGCGACACCGCGCGCCCTCGTGGCGGTGCAGAGCGGGCCCGTCGCCTACGCGAGCGCCGCGCGCGATGACAACGGCGACGTCTGGACCTGGGGCAGCGATGCCTTCGCGCAGCTCGGCAACGGCGCAGCATCCACCCCCGTCGCCGCGCCAGCGCAGGTGACGGACGACAGCCAGTGGGTCGACATCGCGGCGGGAGGCCTCCACACGATCGCGCTCGACGAGGACGGCGTGCTGTGGGGCTGGGGCAACAATGCGGAGGGCTCGGCGGGAACGGGCGACGGAGCCTCGATCGTCCCGTACCCGACGCGGATCACGGTGGACGCACGGTTCACGGCCGTCGCCGCCGCCGGACGGCATTCGCTCGCCCTCGACGACACGGGCACGGTCTGGGCCTGGGGCCGCGACGACTACGGCCAGGTCGGTGACGGGGCACCCCTGACCCCCGTCACCACGCCCCGGCCGATCACGAGCGGGGTCGTGTTCTCCGCCATCAGCGCCGGAGACGCGCACTCGGCGGCCCTCGACGTCGACGGGAACATCTGGGCCTGGGGCCTCGATGGCTCGGGGCAGGTCGGCAACGGGGATGCCTCGAGCGACGCGGTGCTCGCCCCCCAGCAGATCACCTCGGGGGTGACGTTCGCGAGCATCGCGCTCGGGCGGGAGACCTCGAGTGCGCTCGATGCCGAGGGGAACATCTGGGCGTGGGGCAGGGAGACGAGCCAGCAGCTCGGCAACGGGCCCGTGCAGGCGAACGTCTCGACGCCGACGCCGGTGACCAGCGGCACACGGTTCATCGCGGTCGACATCGGCGCCAACCACGGGGTCGCCCTCGACAGCGCGGGCCGCGTGTGGACGTGGGGGACGGCGATCCTGGTCGGGAACGGCGACCTTTCGGGAGCAAGTGTCGACACGCCCACGCCGCTCGAGACGACGACAGCGTTCGCATCGATCTCCGCGCGCGAGCAGCACACGCTCGCGCTCGACGAACTGGGCCGGCTCTGGGCCTGGGGCTACAACGAATCGGCGCAGCTCGGGAACGGGGCATCCCACGTCACGGTGCGCGTGCCGACGCTCTCCGACCCCGACGGCCGGTACCGGTCGATCGATGCCGGCCCCTTCCACTCGGTCGCCATCGGACTCGATCGCGAGATGTACGCCTGGGGGTCGGGCGGTCAAAGCCAGACCGGCGTCGGCGTCCGCAACAACGAGAACCCGGTCGTCTCGCCGTACCGGCTCGGCGGAACCACCACCATGACCGCGATCCTGTTCGACGGGGTCGCCGGCACCGGTCTGGTGCGACTCAGCGAGACCCGCGCCCGTGTGGTCGCTCCGGCGGGAACGGCCGGTCCAGCGGCGGTGACCATCACGTACAGCGTCGACGGCGTCCCGCGCCCGGCCCTCGAGCTCGGGGAACGCTTCACCTACGTCGCGTCAGCTCCGCCGCCGCAGCCACCGCCGCCGCCACCACCCGGGCCGGCGCCGGAGCCCGACCCGGTGACCCGCGGCCCGTCAGACAGTCCGACCGAACAAGCCGACGACGCCGGTGCGGTGCCGATCACCGCCCCTGATGGCGACACCGACCGCCCCGGAGGTGCGGACGGCAGCACGGACTCACCCGACGACGCGCCGACGACCGACGACGACCCGACGGCGAGCGAGGGCGTCATCGACGAGGATGCCCAGCAGGGCATCCCGGAATGGCTCTGGATCGCGCTCATCGCGGCGCTCATCGCCGCGATCGTGATCGGCGGCATCGTGATGCGGCGCGGCCGCGGTTGAGCGGTTCCATCAGTGCGTGACAGCGTTCCTTCGCGGTGGAGATGGGGGGAATTGAACCCCCGTCCATCGCTGTGAGCCGGAGCCTTCTACGGGCGTAGTCTGCTGAATCGTTCTGCTCGGCTCCGACCTTTGTTGCAGACCCCTAGGTCGACGAGCCCAGCCTCAGTGAAAGTCCCGCGTGCACCTGAGACGCAGGCACGCAGCAAGTCTCCTTCATGACGCCAGCGACCGGGGCGGAGACGAACCCGGGCTGACGGACTTAACTACTCTTGCCTAGGCGGCGAGAGCGAAGTCGGTGCGCTTAGCATTGGCACCTGTTGTTTGCAGAGATCGTTTACGAGATAACCCTGCATCCTCGACCCGCTTCTCACCGTTTCGCAGGCGATGTCGAAACCGATCATCCCCTCGGTC
>ERZ1066139.190-NODE-190-length-12357-cov-8.026175_pt1 | contig 12357 bp, 11 predicted proteins | sample MGYA00382786_ERZ1066139 | MGnify/ENA primary metagenome ERZ1066139 (study PRJEB33369, sample SAMEA5778369) | biofilm metagenome | biome: Industrial cooling water; feature: Water cooling tower basin; material: Biofilm | place: United Arab Emirates | collected...
CTCCTTACGGTGCTCGCTGCATCGTTGGGGTTCAATCCCAATGGACGCGGGTACGCGACCTTCTGGGAGGATCCGTCGCTCAATCTGCAGCAGATGCTCTTGCCGTCACTGGTGCTTGGTTTCGGCATCGCCGCTCCGATTATCCGTACGACCCGCACGGCCGTTCTCGACATTGCGTCGAACGACTTTGTCCGTACCGCTCGCGCGAAAGGCATAGCTACCCGGCGTCTGCAGTTCCGACACATTCTGCGCAATGCCTTGGTGCCAATAGCCACCATGACCGGCCTGCAGTTCGGATACCTGCTGGGTGGCGCCGTGGTCGTCGAACAGATCTTTTCGCTCCCGGGCATCGGTCGCCAGGTGCTCATCGGCATTCAACAAAAGGAGTACGCGCTTGTGCAAAGCACCGTTCTCATCATTGCTCTCGCCTTCGTGATCGTGAACCTGCTGACTGATCTGGTCTATCGGATCATTGACCCTCGGGTTCGCGCCGAATGAGCGGGTCACAGCCAGCCCTCACGCGGGCTCAGCGCGGCGGCCGCGGACTCCGCAGCCTTATGTCTCGACCCGCCGGCTTCGCCGGTGTGACCATCCTGCTCGCACTAGCGGTCGTCGCCGGAATCTCGGTGTCCCAGTTGTCCGGCCTCGACCCCCTCGCGCAAGACGCGCCGTCGCGGCTGCTCCCGCCATCGACAGAGCACCTCATGGGCACGGATCAGTTCGGCCGTGACGTCTTCGCCCGGGTGTCTGCGGGCCTTGCCAACTCTGCACTGATCTCGATGTGCGCGGTCGCCTTCGCCGCAATCGTTGGCACCGTGTGTGGACTGCTCGCGGGGTATACGCGCGGATGGGTCGATCTCGTCATCGGTGGAGGAACGAACGTATTGTTCGCATTCCCGCCGTTGCTCCTCGCCCTCACCCTGGCCTCGGTTCTCGACCGCAACTGGTTCACTGTCGCGATTGCGATCGGTGTCGTCTACGTTCCCATCTTCGTTCGGGTCACGCGCGGCCCGGTGCTGTCCTTGCGCGAGGTGGAGTTCGTTCGTGCTGCGCGGAGCACGGGCATGAGCGCCAGCGGCATCATGTTCCGGCACGTGATGCCGAACATCACGTCCATCATCATCGTTCAGGTCGCTCTCTCACTCTCGTGGGCCGTGTTGACGGAAGCCTCCCTGAGCTTTCTCGGTATTGGAGCGCCTCCTCCCGCTCCCTCGCTCGGCTCGATGATCTTCGAGGCGCGCACGCTCGTCACGATCGCGCCCTGGACGCTCTTCGCGCCTGGGGCAGTGATCGTGCTGTTCGTCGTCGGTCTCAATCTGCTGGGGGACGGCCTTCGAGACACACTCGACCCCCGGATGAAAGGCCAGAGATGACGCTTCGACCGACGCCCGCGAGAGGGGCTCATACCCTCAGCACCGAGGGCACTGACGAACGCTTCGCCGCGATTGACTCCATGACCGTGGCTGCACTCGCCAGTGCCATGAACGCCGAGGATGCTGGAGTACCGGCCGCGGTCGCCACAGCTCTTCCCGCCATTGTCTCGGCCATCGATGCCGTGATCGAGCGCATGAAGCGAGGCGGGCGCCTGATTTACGTTGGGGCGGGCACTCCCGGCCGCATCGCGGTGCTCGACGCATCGGAGTGCCCGCCCACATTCGGTACCGACCCTCAGCAGGTGTTCGCCATCATTGCAGGCGGTGACGAAGCGCTCATCAATGCCAAGGAGGGCGCTGAAGATGACGCCGAGGCAGCCATTGTCGCGATTGATGGCGCATCTGTTGGCGAGAACGATGTCGTCGTCGGTATCGCGTCGAGCGGCCGCACACCCTTCGTACTCGCTGCTGTCGAAGAGTCGAGGCGACGGGGGGCGGCGACGATTGGGTTGTCGTGCAACGTGCGAACACCGCTCAGCGCCGTGAGCGAGCATCCCATTGAGGTCATTGTCGGGCCGGAGATCATTAGCGGTTCGACACGATTGAAAGCGGGCACGGCTCAGAAGCTGGTGCTCAACATGCTCTCGACCATCAGCATGGTGGCGCTCGGTCGCACGTACGGAAACCTCATGGTTGACGTGCGGGCGACGAATTCAAAGCTGCGAGATCGCGCGGTAAGGATCGTATCGACCGTGACCAAGGTCGAACCAGAACGCGCCCGAGCTGCGCTCGAGTTGGCGGGCTTCCAGGTGAAGCCGACGATCGTCTCACTGCAACTCGGCGTTTCACTCACCGAGGCGCAAGCGCACCTCGAGCGACACGGCGGACGACTCCGCGACGTACTAGGAGGGCAGGAATGAGAGTTCTCGGACTCATCTCTGGCACATCGCACGACGGCATCGACGCCGCTCTCGTCGACTTCTCGCTCTCAGGATCGACGCTTGAGGCCACCGTGGTGGTCGAGTCGTCCATCTCGTATTCGACCGACCTGCGCGAACGAATCATTGCGTCCCTTCCCCCGGGCTCGACCAGTGCGTCGGAGATCTGCCAGCTCGACATCCTCGTCGGCCGTGAATTCGCTCGTGCGGCCCAGTTGTTGCTCGGCGACGATCACGCTGTCGATTTGGTGGTCTCTCACGGTCAGACGATCTATCACTGGGTCGAGGGAGTGCACGCGCGGGGGTCGCTGCAGATCGGCCAGCCCGCCGTCATCGCCGAAACACTCGGTGCGCCGGTCATCGCCGACATTCGATCGCGGGATATCGCAGCGGGTGGTCACGGTGCTCCCCTCGTGTCAATTCTCGACGAGCTGCTCTTGCGTGATCGTCCGGGTCGCCATGGTGCCCTCAACCTGGGCGGCATCGCCAACATCACCGTCGTCAACGATGGCCAGGTCACGCGGGCTTACGACATCGGGCCGGCCAATGCGCTCATCGACGCGGCCGTGCGGGAACACGATCTGAACCCGGCGGGATACGACTCTCAGGGAGCAATCGCTCGGCGGGGCTCGGTCGTCAAACCGCTACTCGCGACCTTGCTCGACGATCCCTACTACGCATTGCCTGCGCCCAAAAGCACGGGTAAAGAGCTCTTCCACCCGCACTACGTCGCGGAGGCTCTTCAGGCGTCGGGAGTATCGCCGGCCCCCGCGGATCTCGTCGCGACCCTCACCCAACTGACGATCGAGACGGTCGTAGCCGCGGTGCGGGCGGAAGACCTCGCCAGTCTCATCGTCTCGGGCGGCGGATGCCGTAATCAGACCCTGATGGAGGGCATCGCGACAGCGCTTCCAGAGGTCTCGATTGAGACGACCGATGCGATCGGATTGCCGCCCGATGCTAAAGAGGCCGTGGCATTCGCGCTCATTGGCTGGCTCTCGTGGCACGGGCTTCCGGGCGCGGTTCCTGCCGCTACCGGGGCGCGGCGTGGCGCTATTCTCGGCTCTCTTACGCCCGGTAGTCGCGAACTCGTGCTTCCCGCGCCTCTCGAGCTCCCACCGCGGGCGATCCGCCTGACCACCGCGAGACCGGCGTGAACGGCCGACCACTGACGGGTGAGACACCAGGGAACGCTCGGACGGGAACCCCGCCCGGGGTGGTGTCTCATCGACGTCTCACAGTCGTATTTATTGGCATGGGCGGCACAGCTGCTGTGATCCCCGCACTGTTGCCCGCTCTCGCTGCTCGCTATGAGGGGGAAATCGAGGGGGTTCTCCCCGCGGTGCCCGCTCTGTTCACCGGACTCGTGATCGGTATCGTCGCCGGAGGATGGCTTGGCCGACGCGCCGACCGCGATCTTCTCGTGTCGATCGCCAGCGGCGTGCAGGCAGCCGGACTCATCATCATCGCTGCTGCGCCCGGCCCCCCGGCATTGCTTATCGGGGCTGCGATCAGTGGCGCGGGGTTCGGACTTGCAGAAGTAGTCGGTACCGCGAGCGCCCGTCGCGCTTCGGAGTCGGGATCACCGAAGCTGCTGACGCGGCTCATGGCAGGACTCGCGGCGAGCGCGATGGTCACCCCTGTCGTCGTGCTTATCGCCACTGAGTGGGGATGGCCGGGGGCCGCGGCGATTGTGGTGGCTCTCGTGCACCTCGCCTCGGTGCCGTATCGACGAGCAGCACCTGCCCGCGACAATCCCTTCGAACCGACTGTGTTGCACGACCCGCTCACGAGGGTCGCGGCCACGGTCACCGGGCGAAAGGGAGGCTTGGTACTCCTGGCCGCCGCCGTGTTTTGTTACGTCGGAGCCGAGACCATCCTCGCGGGCTGGTCGGCGGCGGCGGTCGTCGCGACGACGAGCGCTCCCGCGAGCATTGCGGCCCTCGGAACCTCGGCCTTTTGGCTCCTAATGGTCGCGGGGCGCATGCTCGGCGCGCGAATCCTGACTCGACCGGGCGCGGCATTGCCCCTTCTCGTCGTCGCCTCGGTAGTGATGTTCGGCGCTCTCCTCGTCACGACGACCGTGGACGATGAGGGCGGCATACCCGTTCTGGTGGCCGTCGCTCTTGCCGTCCTTGCTGCAGCCCCCTGTTACGGCATCCTCTTGGGCCTGGCTGTCGATCAGGTCGATGCGGAGCGGGCTGCCCCCGTCGCGTCTGTGGTCATCACCGTGGGCGCAGTCGGCGGGGCAGCGCTCCCAGCGATCGCCTCGTTCGCTGGAGTGTCGACGTCGTATGCGGTCGCCGCTGCAGCCGCGGCCGGCGTCGCGGCGTTCACCATCGTGTTTGCCGTCGGAGCAAGGCGAACTCCTAACAAGAAAGAATCGGGCCAATGAGTGACGCCGCCGACACGGCATCACCTGTCCTTGACGTGCGCGACCTGAGCGTCGCCTTCCGCAGCCGCGCTGGACTGCTCACCACGGTCGTTCACAACGTGTCGTTCACCGTTGGCGCGGGCACCACACTCGCGCTTGTCGGCGAATCGGGCTCGGGCAAATCGACCACCGCCGCCGCCTTGAACGGACTCCTTCCCAGCGCCGGTCGCATCACGGGCGGAGACATCGTTTTTGACGGGCAGTCGATGGTGGGGCTCGGTGAGCGGGAGCTGCGTCGGTTACGAGGAGCACGAATCGGCTTCGTGCCCCAGGATCCAATGTCGAACCTGAACCCGCTCATGCGCATCGGTGATCAGATCACGGAGGCCCTTTCGGCGCACGGCAGACCCGTAACGCTCGACGGGATCGACGCGGCGGTCGCGTTGCTGGAAATGGTCGGAATTCCGGATGCGCCCCGGCGTGCTCGCCAGTACCCGCACGAGTTCTCCGGCGGAATGAGACAGCGTGCCCTCATTGCTATCGGGCTCGCCTGCCGGCCCCCGTTGTTGATTGCCGATGAGCCGACCTCGGCCCTCGATGTCACGGTTCAGCGGCGCATTCTCGACCAGCTTGCCTCGTTGGCGCGCGACTTTGGTACGGCAGTCGTGCTCATCACGCACGACCTCGCTCTCGCTGCCGAGCGCGCAGATCACGTCGCCGTCATGAGTGCCGGGCGAATCGTCGAACTGGGCTCTGCGGAGCAAATCGTCGAGGCTCCCGAGCATCCCTATACGCGCGACCTGATGGCCGCTGTCCCCAGCTTCCGGTCGCGCGCGCTCGTCATCGAGCGAGAGGCGCCACCTGACGTGTCTGGCGAGCCCCTCGTGGTCGTGACGCGCCTGCGCAAAGAGTTCCCCGTGCGTAGCTCACGAGGATCAGCGGAACAATTCGTTGCCGTGGATGATGTCTCGTTCACTGTGCGCCGGGGTGAGACGGTGGCGATCGTTGGCGAATCTGGGTCGGGGAAGTCGACGACGGCGAACCTCATTCTGGGCCTCGACGACGCTACTGACGGCAACATCGAATTTGATGGGGTCGACATCGCGACCCTCCGCACTCGTGATCGGTTCGCCTGGCGTCGTCGGATTCAGCCGGTCTTCCAGAACCCCTACGCATCGCTCGATCCTCGATACACCGTCGAACGCTCGATTGGTGAGCCGCTTCGGGTTCACGGAATCGGTACGGCGCGAAGCCGGTCGCAGCGAGCTGCTGAGTTGCTCGAGCGCGTGGCGCTGCCAGCCGCGATGGGCGATCGGCTGCCCCACGAGTTGTCGGGCGGTCAACGACAACGAGTCGCCATTGCGCGAGCAATTGCCCTCTCACCTGACCTCGTGGTGCTCGACGAGGCCGTATCGGCGCTCGATGTGATCGTCCAGGCCCAAATCTTGGAACTGCTCGCCGACCTGCAGAGCGAACTTGGCCTGAGCTACCTCTTCATTAGTCACGATCTGGCGGTCGTGAAGATGATGTCGCACACCGTGCACGTCATGAAGTCGGGGTCAATCGTCGAGTCTGGTTCGCCCGCACAGCTTTTCCATGATCCCGTAGACCCGTACACCCGTGAACTTGTTGCGGCGATCCCCGGGCGGCGATCGTGAGGGTTGTGGTCGTCGACGATTCCGCGCGCGCGTCTGCCTGTGCCGCGTCGATGATCGGGCGACGGCTGCGCGACAATCCGAGAGCGGTCGTCGGAGTTGCGACTGGCTCGACCCCGGTCGGTGTCTATCGGGCGCTGGCGGCTCATCGTGCACGGGGGCTAGCAACCGAGCAGGCTCGGTTCGTCGCTCTCGATGAGTACGTGGGGCTCGATCCCGATCACCCGCAGTCGTATCGCCGATTCCTCATCGAAAACGTTGTCGAGCCTCTGGGGGCAGAGCCATCACAACTGATCGTTCCGGCAGGCTGGCGCGCCGACCCCGTAGCCGCGGCGCGAGACTTCGAAGAGAGCATCACCGAACTCGGCGGCGTTGACCTCCAGGTGTTGGGCATCGGCCGCAATGGTCACATCGGCTTCAACGAGCCAACTTCGTCACTGTCATCGCGTACTCGACTGAAGACGCTTTCGGACGTGACTCGACATGACAATGCCCGTTTCTTCGGATCTCTCGCCGACGTGCCCGTGCACTGCCTGACTCAAGGGCTCGGCACCATTCGTGACGCCCGCGAGATCGTGCTGGTCGCTCTGGGCGAGGCAAAAGCCGCGGCGATCGCGGCTGCCGTCGAGGGGCCGCTCTCAGCACTCTGCCCCGCGTCGAGCCTGCAACTCCATCCCCGCGTCACGGTCATCGTCGACGCTGCAGCCGCGTCCCAGCTCGGGCTTACCGACTACTACCGGTTCGTCGAGGCACAGGATCGCTGGGCAGAATCGATGATCGGCGCCGAGACGGCATGACGCCGTGGGTTCAGCTCTGGTTTGAGAAGGCCGCGTCGAACGAGGCGGTCGGCGGGTTCCAGAGCAGGCTGCGCACGTAGGCGAGCGCCTCGGCCGCGCCGTGCAGGCGGTCCATGCCGGCGTCCTCCCACTCGATCGAGATGGGGCCGGTGTAGCCGATCGACCGCAGCGCGCGGAACGAGTCCTCCCACGGCACGTCGCCGTGCCCGGTCGAGACGAAGTCCCACCCGCGCCGCGGGTCGCCCCACGCGAGGTGCGAGCCCATGACGCCCGCGCGGCCGTTCTGCGGCCGCAGCCGCGTGTCTTTGCAGTCGACGTGGTAGATGCGGTCGGCGAAGTCGACGATGAAGCCCACCGGGTCAATGTTCTGCCACATCATGTGGCTCGGATCCCAGTTGAAGCCGAAGGCCTCGCGGTGGTCGATGGCCTCGAGCGCGCGGCGGCTCGTCCAGTAGTCGTAGGCGATCTCGCCGGGGTGCACCTCGTGGGCGAAGCGCACGCCCTCGCTGTCGAAGACGTCGAGGATGGGGTTCCAGCGGCGGGCGAAGTCGTCGTAGCCCTCGTCGATCCTCGACGCGGGCACGGGCGGGAACATCGCGACGTACTGCCAGATGCTCGAGCCCGTGAAGCCGACGACGGTGTCGACGCCGAGGCGCCGGGCGGCGCGCGCGGCGTACTGCAGCTCGGTCGCGGCGCGCTGGCGCACGCCCTCGGCCTCGCCATCGCCCCACACCCGGCTCGAGAGGATCGCCTGGTGCCGGAAGTCGATGGGGTCGTCGCACACGGCCTGCCCCGCGAGGTGGTGCGAGATCGCGTGCACCTGCAGCCCGTGCCGGTCGAGGATCGCCCGGCGGTCGGCGAGGTACGCGTCGTCCTCCACGAGGCGCTGCACGTCGAGGTGCTCGCCCGAGGCCGCGATCTCGAGGCCGTCGTAGCCCCAGCCCGCGGCGAGCTCGGCGACCTCGTCGAGCGTCAGGTCGGCCCACTGGCCGGTGAACAGGGTGACGGGATGCGTGCTCATCGTGACTCCTCCTCTGCTGGAACCTCGACCCAGGCACCGAGCGTCGCCGATGCGAGAACGGCCTCGGTCAGCCGCGCGGCGCGCAGGCCGTCGGCGAAGACGGGCAGCCCGGCGACGGGCGCGCCCTCGGTGATCGAGCGGGCCGTGTCGGCGACGAACGCCGTGAATGCATCCTGGTATCCGAGCGGATGCCCGGCCGGCAGCGTGCTCAGCCGCGCAGCGTCGCCCTGCAGCTCGTCGGGGTTGCGCAGCTGCAGCAGGCTCTCGCGCCGCCGGCCGATCCACAGCTCCTCCGGGCGCTCCTGCTCGAAGCGCAGGCTCTCGCCCTCGCCGTGCAGCTCGAGCACGAGGCCGTTCTTGCGGCCGGGGGCCACTTGTGACACGAGCAGGCTCACGAGGGCGCCGCCCTGCAGCTCGGCGAGCATCCCGACCAGATCCTCGGTCTCGACCGCGTGGCCGCCGCGTTCGGCATGCACCGTGCGCGTGCGGGCGACGAGCCGCGTGATGCGCTCTCCCGCGATGAACTCGAGCAGGTCGCACAGGTGGCTGCCGATGTCGGCGAAGGCGCGCGAGGCGCCGCCCTGGCCGGCGTCGACGCGCCAGTTGTCGTCGTCGGCGGCGAGCAGCCAGTCTTGCAAGTAGGCGCCCTGCACCGAGAGCAGGCGGCCGGTCTCGCCGCGCGCGATGCGCTCGCGGGCCGCGCGCACCATGGGGTGGAAGCGGTAGACGAAGGGCACGGCGGCGATGAGGCCGGTGCCGGATGCCCGGCTCGCCAGCGCCGTGGCGTCGGCGGCCGTCGTCGCGAGCGGCTTCTCGCACACGACGTGCCGGCCCGCGTCGAGCGCCACGGTCGCGAGCGCGGCGTGCGTCGCGTTGGGGGTGAGCACGTGCACGAGCGTCACGGCATCGTCGGCGAGCAGCTCGTCGACGTCGGCATAGGCGCGCGCGATGCCGAGGCGCTCGGCGGCGCGGGCGGCGCTCTCCGGCGACGACGAGGCGACCCCGACGATCGGGATGCCCGCGGCGCGCAGTGCGTGCGCGTGCACCTGGCCCATAAATCCACCACCGACGAGTGCAGCGGCGACAGCAGCACTCACAGCGTCGCCCCCCACGGGTCGAAGCCCTCGGGCATCGCGGCCGCGGGGCTCGCGGTGGTCACGAGCGCGATCGGCGCGCCCGAGGCGGCCGACTCCTCGGTGCTCTGCATGATGTCGAGCACGTGCAGGGCGAGCTCGCCGCTCGCGCGCTCGGGCACGCCGGCGCGGATGGCCCGCGCGAGCTCGACGACGCCGAGGCCGCGGGTCATGCCGTGGCCCGTGGTCGCGTGCCGCTCGGGCTCGTCGTCGGGCATCATGCCCGCACGCCAGATCGTGATCTCGCCGTCGAACATGTTCGGGTCGGGCAGCACGAGCGTGCCCTCGGTGCCCGTGATCTCTACGACGCCCACGCGCGGTCGGGGCGACTCGAAGCTGAAGGTGCTCTGCGCGACGTGGCCCGCGACCGTCTCGTAGAGGGCGGCGACGTTGGTCGGCACCTCGACGGGGAAGCGCGTGCCGGCCTTGGGGCCCGAGCCGATGATGCGCTCGGTGCGCGCGCGGGTTCCGCGAGCATCCACGCGGGCGATCGGGCCCAGCAGCTGCACGAGGGTCGTCAGGTAGTACGGCCCCATGTCGAAGAGCGGCCCGCCGCCGCGCGCGTAGAGGAACTCGGGGCTCGGGTGCCAGGCCTCGGGGCCCGAGACTTGGAACATCGTGAGCGCGCTGACGGGCTCGCCGATCGCGCCCTGCTCGAGCAGGCGCCGCGCGGTCTGCACACCCGGCCCGAGCACGGTGTCGGGGGCGCACGCGACGCGCAGTCCACGCTCGGTGGCGAGGTCGAGCAGCCGCTGGCCCTCGACGCGGTCGAGGGCGAAGGGCTTCTCCGTCCAGACGTGCTTGCCCGCCTCGACGCAACTCGTCGCGACGCTCGCGTGCACGGCCGGGATGGTCAGGTTGAGCACGATGTCGATGTCGTCGCGCGCGAGCAGCTCGTCGACCGAGCCCGCGCCCGCGACGTCGTACTCGTCGGCGCGCGCACGGGCCCGGTCGAGGTCGAGGTCGGCGATCATGTGCACCGAGACGTCGGATGCCCGGCTGAGGTTGTCGAGGTACTGCGTGCTGATGACGCCGGCGCCGATGACGCCCACGCCCACGGGCCCGCTCACTGCGCCGTTCACAGCGCACCCTCCTCGGCGACGAGCGCGGCGACGAACCCGGCCGAGGCGGCGATGGCCTCGAAGCCCTCGCCCGGCACGATGTCGAACTCGACGACGGGGCGGGCGTGCGGCGCTGCGGCGAGCACGGCGGCGAGCGGAACCGAGCCGAGCCCCGCGGGCACCTGGGCGTCGACCCCGCCCGCGGGGTCGCCGTCTTTCACGTGCACGGCGACGAGCCGGTCGCCGAGCGCGGTCGCGATCGCGGCTCCGTCGACGCCCGCGACCGCCGCCCAGTAGGCGTCGAGCTCGAACACGACGCTCGGGTCGGTGAGCTCAGCGAGCAGCAGCAGGGGGGCGAGGCCGTCGATGCTGCCCCGCAGCTCGGCGTCGTGGTTGTGGTACCCCACGGCGATGCCGTGCGCGGCCGCAGCGGCCGCGGCGGCGGTGAGCTCGGCGGCGACGGCGGCGACCGACTCGCGGTCGGCGAAGCGCGCGGGGTCTTGGTAGGGCTCGATCATCGTGCGCACGCCGAGGGCGGTCGCGGCCGCGAGGGTCTCGTCGGTGCGGCTGAGGATCGACCCGTGGGCGGTCGGCGTCGTGAGCCCGTGGGCGGCGAACGCCGCGCGCGCGGCCTCGGGCAGGTCGGGCAGCCCGTACGGCTCGACGGCGGTGAAGCCGAGCCCGGCGAGCGCGGCGATCGTGCCCTCGGGGTCGGCCGCGAGCCGATCGCGCACGGTGTAGAGCTGCACAGACATGTCGGGTCGCGTCATCGGGTCCTCCGGCTCGCTCGGGCGGTCCCGCCCGGGCTTCAATCATATGATGTAAGACTCGAGAGGCCGAGGGCGTCGAGCCCGTGCGCCCGAGTAGCGTGGGCGGTGTGGACGAGTCGAGCGTACTGACCCCCGGTCTGCTCGCGCGGGTGCGCGAGCGGGCCCCGGGCTACGACGAGCGCAACGCGTTCTTCGCCGAGGATCTCGACGAGTTGCGCGCCGCGGGGTATCTGGGGGTGCGCGGCCTCGAGCGGGCATCCGCCGACCAGCGCCTGCTCGCCGCCCACGCGCCCGCCACCGCGCTGGGTCTCACGATGCACCTCGTGTGGATGGGCGTCGCGCGCGACCTGCTCGCCGCCGGCGACGCGAGCCTGCAGTGGGTGCTCGACGACGCCGAGCGCGGCGAGCTCTTCGCCTTCGCGATCAGCGAGGCCGGCAACGACCGGGTCATGAGCGACTCGCTCACGCGGGTCGACCGGGTCGACGGCGGCTGGGCCTTCACGGGCACGAAGATCTTCACGACCCTCTCGCCCGCGTGGACGCGGCTCGGCGTGCTCGGGCGGAACGACCCCGTCGATGGTTCCGCCCCGCAGATCGTGCACGGCTTCCTCACCCGCGACACCCCGGGCATCACGATCACCCCCGATTGGAACACCCTCGGCATGCGCGCGACGCAGAGCCACACGACCCGCCTCGAGGGCGCCATGGTGACCGATGAGCGCGTGGCGCGCATCCTGCCGGTCGGGCCGAGCGGCGACCCGTACACGCTCGCGATCGCCGCGAACTTCCACACCCTCATCGCGAGCGTCTACGCCGGTATCGCCGACCGCGCGCTCGAGCTCGCGGTCGAGAGCGCGCAGCGCCGCACGAGCCTCCGGGCCGGGGGAGCGCCGCTGGCGCACGACCCCGACCTGCGGTGGCGCATCGCGGATGCCGCGCTCGCGCTCGACGCGCTCGCACCTCAGCTGCAGGCGGTCGCGCGCGATCGCGATGCCGGGGTCGATCGCGGTGCGCGGTGGTTCCGCGACCTGGCGGGGCTCAAGCACCGCAGCGTCGAGACCGCGCGGCACGTCGTCGACCAATCGATGCGCATCGCGGGCGGTGGCGCGTACCGCGCCTCGGCCGAGTTGAGCCGGCTGCAGCGCGACGTGCTCGCGGGCATCTACCACCCGAGCGACACCGAGGCCGTGCACGGCACCGTCGCCGCCGACCTGCTGGGGCCGCTGCCATGAGCG
>ERZ1066139.194-NODE-194-length-12139-cov-4.897468_pt1 | contig 12139 bp, 12 predicted proteins | sample MGYA00382786_ERZ1066139 | MGnify/ENA primary metagenome ERZ1066139 (study PRJEB33369, sample SAMEA5778369) | biofilm metagenome | biome: Industrial cooling water; feature: Water cooling tower basin; material: Biofilm | place: United Arab Emirates | collected...
GGAGACGGGCACGCGCTCGCCATCGTGCGCGACCGCGAACAACCGGCGCGTCACGTAGTCGTCCGCGTCGTGGCCGGAGGGAATCTCCTGGCGTTTGCGCAACTCGCGGGTTCGCGTCGCCATGTCGTAGTCGTACGTCTCGGCGGGCGTCGTCATTGACGAGTAGGTGAAGCGGAGGTTTCCGGTGTTGAATTCATAGCCGCTGGCCATGCCGAGCGAGTAGGCTTCCTCGGCAAATGCGATTGGATGTTCCGCGCCTTCCGCGATGCGGCGAACGACGATGCGTGGCAATCCATCTTCGCGTTCGAGGCGCGCGATGTGATGTCTGGTAACGGAGACCTCGATGATGAGCCGCCCAGCACGGTGGGCGACGAGTTCCTTCCAGTTGGCCATGCGGGGATCGGCGACCGGCGCCTCGACGATGCGAAAGTCTTCCGCGCCGTCGGAATTGGTCGTGATGATAAAGCTCTCACCATGATGCTCGACGTCGTATTCGTGACCAGCGGTTCGCGGCGCGACGATGCGGGGCAACGCGTCCGGATTGTCGGCGTCGATCACGTGGAATTCGCTCGTCTGGTGGTCATGTGCATTGATCAGAACGTAGGCGCGCGACTGCGTTCGCCCGAGTGCGATAAAGAAGCTTTCGTCGGGTTCTTCATAGACGCACTGGTCGGAAGCAACGGGCGTTCCGACGATGTGCCGCCAGACGGAACGCGGGCGATGATTGGCGTCGACGCGAATGTAATAGAGCGTGCGGCTGTCGTTTCCCCAGGCGATGTCGCCGCGGGTGTCGGGGAGTTCATCGGCAAAGTTCAGGCCGGTGGCCAGATCACGAATGCGGACGGTGTAGAGTTCGGATCCTTTGTCGTCGGTAGAAAAGGCGACGAGTGCGTGGTCAGGGCTGTGGCTGGCAGCGCCTAAATCCCAATAGGTTTTGCCGGCAGCCTCAGCGTTGCCATCGAGCAGAACGGCCTCCTCGCCGCCGCCACGTGGGCGCCGGCAGAGGCGCGGATACTGGCCGCCGGCGGCGAAACTTGAAAAGTATTCCCAGGGGCCATCCGGGTTCGGAACGGTACGGTCGTCCGGCTTAAGGCGGGCCTTCATCTCTTCATAGAGCGCCTTTTGCAGGTCTTCCGTGTCGGCTAGAGCGGCGTCGGCATAGGCGTTTTCGGCCGTGAGGTAGGCGCGGATCTGCGCATCAAGCGCGCTGGGATCGCGCATGACATCTTGCCAGTTCTCGGCGCGCAGCCAATGAAAGGGGTCTTGCAGTGTCGTGCCGTGCCAGGTTGTGAGATGGTTCTTTTCGGCGGCATGCGGCGGCGGAAGAAGGGTCACGGTATCCTCGAGGATGACTGATGCGGTTGGATCGCGGTGCCTTTACAGCGGTTGGCCGCGCACAACGCAAGTGTTGCGTGTGTTCCAGGCAGGGTCAATTCAAAGGAACGGGCCGCGTCAATCGCGGATGGCGATGAAACTTTTCGTGATGCCCAATACGCGCTCCTTTTCGATGCGCGCGGGAGCAGGGAAGAGGCTGCGAAAGCGGGGCGCATCGATGAGGATCGCGTCTTCCACGAAGCGCATGGCATCATCAAGCGTTTCCGCGCGCGGATAGCTTCCGAGCGGCACTGTCCGGGTCAACCAGATTCGCCACGGCATGGGCATCCAGTGGAACAGGGGGGTCTTGAAATGGGGTTCGATGGGAAATCCGAACGCCGGTGTTTGCACATAATAGCGGGGCGCCAGCCGCGCGATCTCGGACGCCATCTGCTTCATTTCTTTCCAGCGGCCGATGTGCTCGATGACCGAATTGGAGTGCACGATGTCGAAACTGTTGTCGGCAAATTCGGGCATGGCACAGGCGTTGCCGGCAAGCGGCGTGAAGCGGGAATCGCCAGTTGGTTCGGCGCCGAGGTTGACCAGTGTGAATTTGAGATTGAAGTCCCGCCAGAGAGGTTCGACGCTCATCCAATAGTCGTGCGTGCCGCCCAGGTCGAGAATGTGGGCCGAGCCTTTTCGGGCGACGACTTTTTCTATCAACGATCGAAAGAGTTCGAAACGCTTCACACGAAATGTGCTGACCGAGGGCGCTTGGCTGTTTAGGCGCGTCATGACCATCGTCATGGGATCATCCTTCGCAACGCGTGGGTGTGGCGTGCCGCGCTTTTCAATCGCGCTTCGGGGCGGCAAGGAAGGCGGTACGCAAGGCTTGGGCCATGGGCTTATCGTTGTAGCCATCATCGAAGGGGAGGGGCCGGGCCGAGAAGCTGTAGCCGCGCGCGTCGGCGACCGCCGGATCGCGGTACCAGCTATGGCGGTCGGCGAGTTGCCAGGTGATGACGGCTTTAACCTTACGATTTTCAAGGACCGGATTGAGAAATCGGGCCGTCCAGCCGGCGACCAGCGCGTCGCGCCGGGCGATGTCGAAGGGAAGCGTGTTGTCCTCGATGTCGAACTCGGTGAGGTAAATGTCCAGCTTGCGGGCGGCGATCTCGTCCAGAAAACGCAGGAAGGCGTCGATGTCGAAGGGCAGGCCGGGGCGGATGTGCGCTTGCAGTCCGATGGCATCCAGTTTGACGCCGCGGTCCTGCAACTTGTCGATCAGCGGGAGCATGTGAGACCGCACCGCTTTGCCAAGCGCGTCGTTCTGTTCGCAGAAGGCTTCGTTCAAGACGAGTTTGGCCTTGGGGTCGACGCGGGCAACGCGCTCGAAGGCCCTCGGGATGTAGTCTTGACCCATGGCGCCGTACCATGGCCCCGTACGGTAGCCGCCCGGTTCACCGGCATCGGGCCAGAAGGGCTCGTTCACCACATCCCACGACTGCATCGCGCCCGCGTAGCGCGAACCCACGACATCGATGTGTTCGTCGAAGATGCGGGTGAGTTCGCTTGACGATTTGCCCTTGAGCCAGGCTGCCGGCCAATCGTTCCAGATCATGGCCGCGCCGCGAAAGCCGATGGCTTGCGAGCGGGCAAAGGCGAGAAGGGCGTCGGCTTCCGCGAAGTCGAAGATGTCCTCGCTCGGGCGCAGATAGTCGAATTTCAGTGCGAGGTCGGTGACCAGCAGCCGGGAATGGGCAGAATGAAGTGCCGCGTAAGCGGGGTCGTTAAGAACGTTCGAGGTTGCGGAGGCACCGAATAGGATCCCAGCCCCGGCGGCGGCTTCGCCGAGCGATTGTGTGACCGGTCGCGTGGCTGCGTGCCCGATCGCCGGCAGGGCCATGGCCAGCCCGAGGACGCTGCGGCGGGTCAATGCGTGAGGCGTCGTCATCGTGCTGTCGGACCTTCGAGAGCCAACTACGGCAGGCCGCAGGAGCCGCTGCAGCACCGGGCTCTTAGCGTCTTGCCGAGGGCGAAACCAGAAGCGCGCGGCAGCTCGGTGAATGGCCCTTAAAGTTAACGGCCCGGCATCGCGAACTCAGCCGTGCTGCGATTGCTGTTAACAGCACGAGAACGAACTCTCGTTACTTGATTACTTGGAGTATACAGTACTTCTCAAGATAAAGTCCGGGAGGTTGGGATAAATGGAAGAACAGGGTCAACCCGGTCTCGTGGAGCTCACGGCGCGCATCGTGTCGGCGTTCGTCAGCAAGAACACGCTGAGTGCCAGCGATCTGCCGCAATTGATCAGCGACACCCATGCGGCGTTGATCCGTGTCACTGGATCCGCTCCGCTGCCGGAGCGGGATGAGTTGAAACCGAAGGTGCCGGTGAAGCGCTCGGTCATGCCGGATCACATTGTCTGTCTGGAGGACGGCAAGAAGTTCAAGTCGCTGAAACGGCACTTGAGAACGCACTACAACCTGTCGCCTGAGGAGTACCGGGAGAAGTGGGGGCTGGCGCCCGACTATCCGATGGTTGCGCCGAACTATGCGCGGGCACGGTCGGACCTTGCCAAGAAGATGGGTCTGGGAACGCGCAAGGAGCGCGATTAGGTCCTCTCCGTTCCAAATCGCGGGCACGGAATATCCCGAACGATTGACCGGCCAGGGGCGTCGCATTCTGCGCGGTACAGAGCAAGTAACTGTGCATGGCGGGATAGATCGTAGGTCCAGTGGCCAGCAAGTCCGCGTCTGCGTTCGGCCCTTAAGGCGCGCCGGAGCAGGGCCTGCACGCGGTGCCGTCCCGCAGGACTGCGGTCGGCGACCTCGTGTGGCCAGAGCGGCAGCAAACGCATCAATGCGACGTCGCGAGCCGTCGCAGCCTGGATTTCGGCTGGCGGCTCTCGATCATTCGCAAAATCGTCTTTGGGATGTGGCTTGGGCGGCATGACAAGCTCTCATCGGGGGATGGGAGAAGTCTCGCACGCTGTTGACGCGCGGGGATAACCGCGGCTGACCGGAAATCTTTTCTATTTATCCCCGCCGTTCACCGCTGGCGTATCAGATGAGAAGCGTGGCGCGGCTTCAGCGGTAGTCTTGCGGCATCGGACGTCGGTGGAGCTAGGTGAACGGATGCAACAACTGCTTTTTGAGCGAGTGGTCATCGAGGCGAGTGTCGGTCAGGTGTTTGGCGTGTTGGCGGGAGAGTTTTGTCTGGTTACGCGCGGGTCCTCGCGGGTCGCGCTGGCGCGGCAGGTGGCGATGTATCTCATTCATGTTGCCTGCGGACGCAGCTTCACCGACGCCGGACGGGCTTTCGCCCGCGACCGCACGACGGTGGCACATGCCTGCGGCGTCATCGAGGATCTGCGAGATGATGCGCGGTTCGATCGTGTTCTCGAACTTCTCGAGAGCATCGTGCGGTTTCGACTGGGCGCGAAGGCAACAGCGGATGCCGGCAACGGCGAAATGCGGAGGGCCGGATGAACAAAGAGGAGAGGCGTCCGCTTCGAATGGCGAAGGCTGACGAGAACCGCCGGCCGGAACACAATCTGGATGAAAGTCCGCTGGCGTGGTTGAGGCGGCGCCGGGGCAAGGATGGCGCGGCGCTCATCAGCGAGGCTCAGTTTCTCGCTGGTGAACGGCTGCGCGCCGACTTTACGTTTGCGCAGCTTGGTCCGCGCGTGACGGCGAGTTGGGAATTCGGCGTGGGAGGCTCAGGCGGGCGCAGGACTGAGCCGGGGGCAGGTGTGGAGTTCGCAGACAGCGTGCTTGCGGCCCGGGAGCGCGTCAACCGGGCATTGTCGGCGGCCGGGCCTGAATTCTCAGGAATCCTTCTCGATGTGTGTTGCTTCCTGAAGGGATTGGAACAGCTCGAGCGCAACGCGGGGTGGCCGCAACGTTCAGGCAAGGTCGTACTGCAATTGGCTCTGTCGCGATTGGCACGGCATTACGGGATCGAGGAGGCGGGTGCGGCCGGACCTAGCCGCGCCCAACCGCGGCACTGGGGCGTGGCGGACTATCGCCCGGCAATCGATGCAGCCGGCGACGCGCTTCAGCCGGCGGCGGACTGAGCGGCGGCGTTCGTGGCCTCGGCGCGGATGCGGGCGACCATCGATGCGAGGCCGTTGGAGCGTTGCGGCGTCAAATGATCCTTTAGGCCCAAATCGGCGAAGTCTTGCAACGCGTCGTGGGCGGCGATTTCGGCTGCGGGCTTGTCCTGGTAGATTGCAAGCAGGATCGCGACGAGGCCGCGCACAATATGAGCGTCGCTGTCCCCCTCAATGTGCATGAGCGGCGAGGCGCCGCCGGTTTGGGGTGTCAGGCGCGTGACGAGCCAAACCTGACTGGCGCAGCCGCGGACCTTGTTGGCCTCCGTCTTGTCGGCAACCGGCAGTTCGGGAAGCGCACGGCCGAGTTCGATGACATAGCGGTACCGGTCCTCCCAATCGTCGATGAGAGCAAAGTTTTCCTTGAGTTCCGAAATCGTCATGGGGCGTCCTGTTGCGGCGCGCGCCGTGCACGCACGCTCAGGCAGGACTTAGTGGCAATGGGTGCACAGGGCAAGGCGCTGCCGCGATTTGCCGACGGTCCGCGTCAGCGCGCGGCGCGGGGTTCGCCGCCGCGCCAGCGGGGCTCCAAATCGCGTACGGTCAACGTTCCGCGCCGTTCGATGGCGGAGGTTTCTGCCGGGGGCGGGATTGCGGCCAAGTCCGTGCCGGCCTTGAAGACGTGGGTCATGGCGACATCATAGGCGACACCGGCGGCAAACTCAGCCTTGGTCTTGAAGATTTCCCAGGCATAGCCGGCGTTCTCGCAGCTCTTGGCGTTGCGGTCGCAAAACGTCATTGTCCAGTGGGCGGCGTCGACGGCGGTCTGCTGCAAGCGTTCCTGCTGCGCCCGGTCGGACGGCAGGAGCGCGATGACAGCGCCAACGACGATGACTGTACGCAAGATCGGCATGTCTCAATCACATCCGGTGAAACGGCGAGCGGCCTACGCCGGCCTCACCATCAACAGTAGCGCATCGCCATCAAGGAAGCGAAACCATGTGCTGGTGCAATTGAATCAAATTTTGCGGTTCGGCGAAGGGTTTTGTTGACCGGCCCATGCGGTTAAGGAGGCGTTAACGCGCGATACGGATACTCCCGCCCAGACCGCTGAAAGGGCATCACGTCATCATGTTTGCGCGCACTTCCAAACTGTCGATGGTGCTGTTTGCCGGGTTGTCGGCTGGCGTGGCGCTCAATCTGACAGTTATGCAGCCGGCGTCCCGCCGGGACAGCGTGGCGAGCGATGGCGTGTGGGGTGTCGTCAAGGAAACGGCAGCACTTGCTATTCCGGAGATCGACAATCGCGGAGGGCCACCGGCCGCGCCGGACCGGGTCAGCACGAGCGGCCCGGTGGCTGGCGGCTCGGGACTCGTCACGCCCGGGATCGTCCAGCGCGTCGTCGTTAGCCCGCCGGTTTCGGATCTGCGCGAGATGACGCGCGAGGTGCAGACGGCGCTGGCAGCAAAGGGCTACGAGACCGGTGGCACCGACGGTATCGCGGGCCCGGTGACCCAAGCCGCCATTCTGGCCTACGAGGTCGACAATGGATTGCCGCTGACGGCGGAGCCAGGGGAAGGTCTGTTGCAGTCGATCAGGGACGGAAAGCGCGGCACGGCGCTGGATAGCGCTGGTGCGGCAGGTCCAAAGGCGGTTGCCTTGATCCGATCGGTGCAGGCATCTCTGGTCAGACTGGGGTTCAAGGTCGGCCGTGCCGATGGACGCTTGGGGGAAAGTACCATCGCTGCAATCCGGGCATTCGAAAAGCAGCACGCGATGCCCGATACCGGCCGCATTTCAGGTGATCTCGTCACGCGCTTGACGCGGCTCAGCTCTCCGGCCCGCACAGCGGACAAGGGTTAGGGTCATTCGCACCGAACGCTCGCCGGAGCCCTTGAGTAGAGAGATTTTTCGCATGCGCCTTAAAGCCGGGATCTGGATCAAGGCCTACATCCGGCGCCTGGCGCGCGAAGGTGTGATGGCGGTTGTCGTGCGGCATGGCGACGACGACGCCGGCGCTGTCTTCATCCGCGTCAACAAGCTCGATGGAACATCGCTGTTATTCGGCCCAGCACCGGCCGGATTGGACGAAGCGCAATCGGACCGGCCCATGATGCCTGTGTTCGACGGCCGTGCGGTAGCCGACGACGAGGCGGAAAGCTATCTGGCCCGGCAACGCGATTTTGACTCCGATCTTTGGATCGTGGAGGTCGAGGCCCGCGATGGAAGGCACTATCTCGACGACTGGGTTATCGAAGCCGGGCCGTGAGGCGCCGCGCCTTGGGCCGATTTTAAGAGTTCGTTAGGGATTGAAGCTGAGATAATCGAACATCGATTCGATCGAAGTCGCGATCGCACCGCTATTGAGATCTCGGGAGACTCAAGATGAGCAATGTGCTCGAGTTCCGTCCCGCTTCGGCCAGTGCGCCGACGCCTTGCCGGCCTGCTCAGAATTCGGCCGAGATCGTTCTATTTCCCGGTGTAAGGTACGAACGGCTTGCGGAAGCCAACGAGCCGTCGCCGCGGCCCACCCGGGGTGGTGGCAGAACGCCACGGCGCCGGTCGAAATCAGGTTGATCGAATTCAGGTCGTTCCCCTGACCGTCTGGCAGGACGCCTGCTTCAACAGCGCTTCCGTGCGGGCGCGATAGGCATATCCGGCATCCGGTGCCCTGAGAACAGCGAGACCCCTGCGCGCCTGGACGCGCAATTGATTTTGTCGTGGCGAGCGGAGGCCTTGTGCCTCGGGCGTCAGTCCCGTGAAGCGGGTGTCGTCCGGTACGAGCAAAAGTGAGACCGGCGTGGCACGGTCCGGCCGGCCGGATGCCGTGTAGATCGCGGCGCCGTCCCGGTCATAGAGGGTCAAACTCCAGCCGGGCGAGGGGAGAGCTGCTGTCAGCTTTATCTGTCCGCTCCGCGTATCGAAAAGGCAGATCGCAATGCGCGCATCGGCCGATAAGTACGGCAGGGGCTGGGCTTCAGGCGTCACGGGAGCGAAAACTATCATCGTGTTGGGTTTCACCGCGGGAGCCAGGCGGTCCCAGGCCGAGGATTGCGCCAGAGATGGCGCTGTCAAGATGGTGACGACATGCAGGATCGAAATGGCGAACACAGCCGCGAGGACGAGCCTTAGGTCTATCCGGACGATGCGGGACAGAAAACTTTTCATCGGCAGCTCTTCACGGTGATCAATGGAACGCGAGATTCAAGATTGCTGGCGTCCTGCCCAGTGCCGGTCGCGATGCTGAAATCGATCAGCGTATAGACCACACTCAAATTGCCCGCGCCGCTGGTCGGCAGCCAGTTGCCGCCGCCGGCTGATCGTGAAAGCAGCGCAAGGAAGCGGCCATCCGGCGAAATTGCCCCAGTCTCGCTCGTATAGGCATACCTGCCTGCTGCGTTTTCGATCTGACGGCCGTCCGCATCGAACACGGCGATGCTCCACCAGGACGCCTGCGGCGGCCGAACGGCGATTTCGTAGTCGCACGAAGAATGTAGCGTGCTTCCTGCGCTGTCAGTCCGCGCAAGCCATGTTTCGCCAACCTCGCTGGGAAGCGGCAGTGCGCCCAGCCGGGCAAAGTGAGCGACCGTATATGGATCGGCATCGGTGCGGGCTGCCGCGGTCCACATCGTCCAAGGGCCGGAGTTGATCGTGGAGAGGCTGCTGCCGCGATCCATCATGTAGTAGGCGCTGATCAAGCCTCCCGTCAGAACGACAAGAATGAAAAGGGCCCAGTCAGTTAGAAGTCGCAGAAGTCCGGCGATGCGCTTCTTGATCTGATGCCGCCAGAAACTCGTGCGGCGCAGCTTGCCGAGCCATGAGCGGCCACCGGTCAGCGGCGGAAAGAAAAGGCGCTGCGGAAGTGCGCGCAGTCCGCTGCCAAGCCGGGTGACCCCCTCAGACGTTCGCATCATTGAACCGCTCCGGCGCCGCGCGGCTCGGCGCCGGCGGTGCGCCCGGCTTGGGGATTGGGAAGCGCCGCACGATCTCCCGGTTTGCCCGCCGGTACCGGCGCATCGCCGCCATTCGTCGGATCGACGGCCAAGCCGGCGGCCTTGCGAAGATCAGTTGCGACCTGGCGCAGGGCGTCGCGGGCCGCGTCCGGCAGCCGGCGCGACGCCTTCGCGGCGGCTTCGGCTTCGCCGGTCAATTGCGCGGCGAGCGCGGGGTCGGTGATGCGCAACTGGGCGATGCGTTGCTGTTCGGCAATTTGCGCAGGATGCGGTTCAAGTCCGGGAATGGTCGGTATGTTCATGTCCTTGTGAGCAACGGCCATGAAGTCGTGCCAGATCGGGGCTGCAATCTGGCCGCCGGTGTTGCCGTTGGCCATGGGACGGTTGTCGTCGTTGCCGAGCCATACGGAGGCGACGTAGCGGCCGGTGAAGCCGACGAACCAAATGTCGTTCGGGCCGGAGCTCGTGCCGGTCTTGCCGGCGGAATGCGTGAATTCAAGGCCAGCGCGCTGGGCGGTGCCGTCGGTCACGACCTTGTTCATCATCCAGTTCATGCCGGCGGCGACTTCGGGTTTCACTATCTGCGGCGGGGCGGGTTCGTCACGCTCGCGGCTGTAAATGAGATCGCCCTTCGAGGTATACATCTCGGTGATAGCGTAGGGCAGTGCGCGCTTGCCGCCATTGGCGAAGGTGGCAAGTCCGCCCGTATGTTCCAACGGTGTGATGCCGTAATCGCCGAGAGCCATGGAGCAACTTTTGCGAATCCCCTTGATGCCGAGGCGCTGAGTCATCTCGATCACATTTTCGCGGCCGACGGCAAAGGAGAGTTCGGCGGCGACGGTGTTGAGTGATTTGGCGAGCGCCAGCCACAGCGGCATGCGCGCGCCCGATCCGCCGCCGCCGCCGTAGTTGGACGGGCTCCAGCGGCCGCAGGATCGCGAGGCATCGCGGACACTCGTGGTGGGTTTGTAGCCTTTTTCGAGAGCGGCCGCGTAGACATAGACCTTAAACGAAGACCCTGGTTGGCGGCGTGCACTGGTGGCGCGATTGAATTGGCTCTCGCCGTAATCCGGCCCGCCCACCATGGCGCGGACAGCGCCGTCCGTTTCCATGGCTACGAGCGCGCCGGAATTGAGACGCAAGCCCCGGCCGCGCTGGCGGATGAATGGGATGATCGCGTCGTCCGCCGCCTTCTGCAGGGACAAATCGATGGTGGTGCGCGCGGTCAGGACGTATTGGCCTTTGCCTTCCGCGAGCTTCTGCACTTCCTCGAAGGCGTAATCGAGAAACCAGTCCGGGCTGTCGGTCGAGCGCGTGTCGACAATTTTCGCCGGATTGAGCCGGGCGTCGTGAACTTCAGCAGCAGAGTAGAACCCGGCCTCAACGAGATTCTGCAGCACCTCGTTGGTGCGGGCGCGAGCAGACGGCATGTTTATGTGTGGGGCGTATTTCGTCGGAGCCTTATAGAGGCCACCGAGAAGTGCGGCTTCTGCAAGGTTCACTTCGCGGACGGACTTGGCGAAATAGAATTGCGATGCGGCCTCGACGCCGAACGCTCCGCCACCCATGTAGGCGCGGTCGAGATAGAGCTTCAATATCTCGCGCTTTGTAAATCGGCTTTCGAGCAGGAACGATAGAAAAAGCTCCTTGATCTTGCGCTCCAGGGATCGTTCGGACGACAGGAACAAGTTTTTTGCAAGCTGCTGGGTGATCGAGGAACCGCCCTGTACCACGTCGTTTGCGCGCACGTTCTCCGCAAGCGCACGAATCGTGCCGAAAACATCGATGCCATAATGTTCGAAGAAGCGGCGATCTTCAGTGGCGAGCGTCGCCTTGATGACGCTCTCGGGGATTTCTTCAAGCGGCACGGCGTCGTTGTGCAGGATGCCGCGCTTGCCAATCTCATTGCCCTCTTTGTCGAGGAACTTGACACTGTAGCGGCCCGTCAGGAAGCCACCTTCGTCGAACTCGTTGAAGGCCGGGATGGCGAGTGCGAAGAGAACAACCAAGCCGCCGGCGCCGAGCGTCAATCCTTCCGAAGCAAGTTCGTTGAGGAGCCGTTTCCAACCGGTAAGCTGGAAACGGGCGAAGAATGTTTGGCCGGAATTCCAGGCATCGCGAATGCGCGACCACGCTTCTGAAAGCGTGGAATCGATCTTTGCATCGAGACCCAGGAGGTTCGATAGCTTGTCGCGTCCACCCTGCTTGAAAAACCAGTCGCTCAAAACTGTCCGCCTCGCTAATGACAGTCTCAGCCCAAAATCTCATCCTTGGACCTGAGGCCGCGCGGCATGCATCCCGAAGATCCACCCCACCGGAACAAACGGCTCAGGCGCCCGGCCCCGTCAGAGGGGCAGCAGGACATGGCCAAGATGGGGCGAGACCGTCGGAATCGGTTGCCGTCAGAGGAGATGAGTTTAGCATCTCCGCCCCAGTTGACGCGAGTGGGGCGTGACCGGGTCAGGAGTGTCAAGGGGAAACCCAGTTCGGCCGGTCAACCCTTTTGGGAAACCAAGGCCTTGGAGGACATGTCGCCGGCAGAGTGGGAATCGCTTTGTGACGGCTGCGGCCGGTGCTGCCTGAACAAGTTGGAGGACGAAGACACCGGCGAGATCGTGCTGACGCGGCTCGCCTGTGCGCTGCTCGATATCGGCGAATGCCGCTGTTCGGATTATCCGAATCGATTTGATAGAATGCCGGACTGCATTAATCTCACGCCCGAAAAGGTGCGATCACTGAAATGGCTGCCTGCGTCGTGCGGTTACCGGCGCGTCAAGGAGGGCAGGGGGCTTGCGTGGTGGCATCCGCTCATCTCCCG
>ERZ1066139.195-NODE-195-length-12128-cov-6.913112_pt1 | contig 12128 bp, 13 predicted proteins | sample MGYA00382786_ERZ1066139 | MGnify/ENA primary metagenome ERZ1066139 (study PRJEB33369, sample SAMEA5778369) | biofilm metagenome | biome: Industrial cooling water; feature: Water cooling tower basin; material: Biofilm | place: United Arab Emirates | collected...
ATTCCATTCAGCGGGCTCCCTCGAAAGTCGGTGTTCAACTGGCCACCGGTGCGGCAGCGATTGAAAAGACAGTGAGCGGAGTGACCAGCCTTGCTCCGGCCGAGGTGACCGTCGACGCTCTGTGTACGGTGGCCGGAGACACCGCGGGCAACCGCGTGTCGGTCGATCTGGGGAGCTTCGCCACGCTGACCGTACCCACGCAGGGTTCCGTGCGATTGGATGGAATTCCTCTGGGGGCAGAGTGTGTCTTCAGTGAGACGGGTTCCCTTGGCCAATTCGGCGAGGTGGAACGCACTCCGGGCGGGCCGCAAACGGTACCGATCAACACGGTGATCGCTCAGTCCGATCCTGTGTCGGTGGCACAGAGCATCTCGATCGACAACAGGTACGTCTCGCCGGGCGACTCGTCTGGCCCGGGCGATCCACCAGGTGGTTCGCTGAGCTCGACTGGGTTAGGCCCACTGTGGCCGGCGGGGCTTGTCGCCGCGCTGCTGCTTGCCATGGGTTTCGTGATGCAGCGCACCAGCCGCCGAAACGCTGGCGTCTAAACCCCCACGTGCTCACCACTCTGTTCTCTCCGCGCATCGAGACCGAGTAGCGCGGTCGCGCTGCGTCAACCCCCGGCCCCGCCCAGGCGAACGCGGTACGGTCGTAGCTGGAGGCGATACCGTGAGCGACCAGATCGACCCGCACGTCCGCGCCCGCGCGGTCATGGAGGGCACCGACCGTGATCTGAGCTATCCGCCGAGCCCAGAAGCCCTCGTGGTGCCCGTCTACGACAACCACACGCACCTCGAGATCGCCGATGGCGAGAACCCGATGCACTACCGCGAGCACCTCGACCGCGCTTCGGCCGTCGGAGTGCGCGGCGTCGTGCAGGTGGGCACCGACGTGCTCACGAGCCGCTGGTCGGCCGCCGTCGCGGCGCGCGAGCCTCGGGTGCTGGCCGCGGTCGCCATCCACCCCAATGAGGTTCCTGACTTAGCTGCATCAGGCGAGCTGGATGCCGCGCTCGCCGTCATCGACGAGCTCGCCGCGCAGCCGCGCGTGGTCGCCATCGGCGAGACGGGCCTCGACTACTACCGCACCGAGCCGGGTGCTGGACGCGACGCGCAGCTCGCCGCCTTCGAAGCGCACATCGCCATCGCGAAGAAGCATGGACTGGCCCTGCAGATCCACGACCGCGACGCTCATGACGACATCGTGGCGACGCTGCTGCGGGTCGGACCCCCGGAGAAGGTCGTCTTCCACTGCTTCAGCGGCGACGTCGAGCTCGCGAGCATCTGCGCCGAGCGCGGCTGGTACGCCAGCTTCGCGGGCACCGTGACGTTCAAGAACGCCCGCAACCTGCGCGACGCCCTCGACGTGCTGCCGCGCGCGCTGCTGCTCGTTGAGACCGACGCGCCCTTCCTCACGCCGCACCCGTACCGCGGGCGCCCCAACGGTCCCTACCTGCTGCCGTTCACGGTGCGGGCGATCGCCGACCACCTCGGCACCGACGCCTCGATGCTCGCCGCGCAGCTGAGCTCGAACACCGAGCTCGTCTACGGCTCGTGGGACGCGAACCCCGTTGTCGCGCCGGGCGACCCGTGGGCGCTGCAGGAGGTTCCGGGCGACCCCGACGACCTCGGCGACCTCGGCGGCGCGCTGCCCGACCACTACCCGGGCGAGCGGTGAGCGCACTGCTCGGCCCGGCCGAGGTGCGCGACCTCGCCGAGCTGCTGGGCGTGAGCCCCACCAAGAAGCTCGGCCAGAACTTCGTGCACGACGCCAACACCGTGCGGCGCATCGTCTCGACCGCGGCCCTGCAGCCGGGCGAGCCCGTGCTCGAGGTCGGCCCGGGGCTCGGGTCGCTGACGCTGGGGCTGCTCGAGGCCGGGCATCCGGTCGTCGCGATCGAGGTGGATGCCCGTCTCGCTGCCCAGCTGCCTCTCACGGTCGGCGAGCTGCAGCCGGAGGCCGCGCTCGCCGTCGTCACCGCCGACGCCCTGCGGGTCTCGGCCGTGCCCGACGCGCCCGGCGGCGCGCGCCCCACCGCGCTCGTCGCGAACCTGCCCTACAACATCTCGGTGCCCGTGCTGCTGCACTTGCTCGCGCTCGAGCCGGGTATCCGCCGCGTGCTCGTCATGGTGCAGGCCGAGGTCGGGCACCGGCTCGCGGCCGAGCCCGGGTCGAAGGTCTACGGCGGCCCCTCGATCAAGGCCGCCTGGTACGGGCGCTGGCGGGTCGAGGGGCAGGTGAGCCGGCAGGTGTTCTGGCCCGTGCCGAACGTCGACTCGGTGCTCGTGGGCATGACGCGGCACGAGGTGCCCGGCACCGAGGCCGAACGGCTGCGCATGGGCGAGCTCGTCGACGCCGCGTTCGGGCAGCGCCGCAAGATGCTGCGGCAGGCGCTCGCCGAGGTCTACGGCTCGTCGGCCGCCGCGACCGCCGCGCTCGAGGCCGCCGGGCTCGACCCGACCGCGCGGGGCGAGATGCTCGGGCTGCCCGAGTTCTTGCGGCTGGCTCGGGCGACCACGGCGTGAGCGGAGCATCCGCGCCGCCCCGCTCGCTCTCGGCGGCCGCGACGATCGTCATCATGCTCGTCGGCATCGGGGCCGGAAGCCTCGTCGGCGTGCTCGTGCCCGCCGCGGCGGGTGTGCCCGACGGGGTGCTGCTGGCCGTCATCGCCGTCGCGATCGGCATCACGCTGCTGGATGTTCCGCTCGCCTCGTTCGGGCGCGCCGTGCTCGACCGCCGCTTCCTCGCCGCCGTGCTCCTGCTCAACCTCGTCGTCTCGCCCCTGCTCGTCTACGTCATCAGCCGGGTCGTCGTGACCGACCCCGACCTGCAGGCCGGGCTGCTGCTCATGCTGCTCGCGCCAGGCGTCGGGCTCGTCGCCGCGTTCGTGCGGCGCGCGGGCGGCGCGGTCGAGTCGCTGCTGAGCGTCGCGCCCGTGCTGCTCGTGCTGCAGATCATCACGGTGCCCGGCTTCATGCTGCTGTTCACGGCGGCGGAGAACTTCCTGAGCCTCGACGGTTCGCGACTGCCGCTCGCCGTGCTCGCGGGCATCATCGCCCCGGCCGCGGTCGTCACGGCGCTGCAGCTCATCGGCGTGCGCCGGCCCCGTCTCGCCGCCGGGCTGCGCCGCGGGGCGGCGTTCACCGCCCCGGCCACCGCGCTCGCCGCGGGGCTCGTCGCGGCCGTGCTCATCCCGCGCGCGGGCGAGCGGCTCGCCCTGCTCGAGGCCGTCGCACCCCTCTTCGGGGTCTATGTCATCGTGCTCGCGCCCGTCGGCATCCTCGTCGCGACGGCCTTCGGCCTCCCGCTCTCGCAGGTGCGGTCGGTGACCTTCAGCGGCGGAGCCCGCAACGGGCTGCTCGTGCTGCCGATCGCCCTCGCCTTCCCCGAGGGCTTCGCCGTCGTCGCCCTCGTGGTCGTGCTCGGCATGGCCGTCGAGATCATCGCGCTCGGCATCTACGGCCTCGTCGTGCCGAGCGTCACCGCGCAGTCGCGCAGCGTGCTCACGCCCGAGTAGTGAGTCGATTCCTCTGCCAAATGACGGAGATCTGCACGTCTTGCACTCTCGGGTGAGCGTGCGCGGCGCTGATCTCCGTCATTTGGTTGGCGCCGGCCGGGCTCAGGCGCGCTCGAGCAGGGTGATGACCTCGAAGTGGGTCGACTGGGGGAACATGTCGAGCACGCGCGCCCGCCGCAGCCGGTAGCCGGGCATCGCCGCGAGGTCGCGCGCGAGCGACTCGGCGTTGCAGCTGCTGTAGATCAGGTGCCGCGGGCCGCGCGCCTGCAGCCAGCCGGCGAGCTCGGCCCCGAGGCCGCGCCGCGGCGGGTTGACGATGACGAGCTCCGGCACCTCGGTTGCCGCGAGGGCGAACGCGGTCGCGTCGGCGGCGATGAACCGGATGCGCTGCCGGTCGCCCGGCGACGGGTACCGCGCGTCGCGGGCCAGCTCGGCGCTCGCGACCGCGTCGGGCGAGGCCTCGACGCCGAGCACGGCTCGCGTCGCAGAACCAGCAGAGTGCAGCGCGAACCCGCCGACCCCGCAGTACAGATCCCACACCGAGGCGGGGTCGAGCTCGTCGACCCAGTCGCGAGCCTGCGCGTAGAGCGCCGCGGCGATCGCCGTGTTGGTCTGCACGAAGCTCTGCGGCCGCACCCGCAGCTCGAGGTCGTTGACCGCGAAGGGCAGCACGGCCTCGTCGGTGAGCACGTGCTCGACCTCGCCCTCGAGCACGGCCTTGTGCTCGGGGTGGATGTTCGCGGTGACGACGAGCAGCGGCGGCAGGGCATCCTGCAGCCACGGCAGCACCGCGCGGATGCCCGCCACGGCGCCCTCCGACCGCACGACGAAGCGCACCATGAGCGCGCCGCTCGGCGCCTCGGTGACGATGAGGTGCTTGAGCTCGCCGCGCCGCGCCGGAACGTCGTATGGCTCGAGCCCGGCCCGCGTGATGGCCGCGATGAGCGCGGGGAAGGCGGCGAGGATGCCCGGCGCGATGATGCCGCAGCGCCGCAGATCGACGCCCCGCCCCGCGCCGTCGAGAATGCCCAACGTGGGGGAGTCGACCGTGCCGCCGACGACCATCTTGGCCTTCGCACGGAAGCCGCTCTCGGCGCTGGCCACCGCTGCGAGCCACTGCGCATCCGCGCCGAAAGGTGCCAGCAGTCGGTGCGCGAGAGCCTCCTTCTCCGCGAGCTGCTCGGCGTAGGGGCGACCCATGAGCGTGCACGAGCGGCAGAGCCCGGCGTCGAAGTAGTCGCACTGCATGGTGGGCCCAGGCTACTGGCGCGCTCCCTTAGGGTGGAGCCATGAGCACGGGGGCGACCGATCGGGTGGTGCACGTTCGGGCGCCCGGCAAGATCAATGTCTTCATGAAGGTCGGCGCGCTGCTCGACGATGGGTACCACGACGTCGCGACCGCCTACCAGGCGATCTCGCTCTACGAAGAGGTGTACGCCCGCCCCGCCGACGACTTCTCGGTGCGGTTCTCGGGCCCCATCGACTGCAGCGGCCTCGCGACCGACGGCTCGAACCTCGCCATCAAAGCGGCCCGCCTGCTCGCGCGAGCGGCCGACTACCGCGGGGGCGTCTCGCTCGAGATCGAGAAGCACGTTCCGATCGCGGGCGGCATGGGCGGCGGCTCGGCCGACGCGGCCGCGACCCTCGTCGCGTGCGACCACCTGTGGGGCACCAACCTCGGCCGCGACGAGCTGCACGAGCTCGCCGCGCAGCTCGGCGCCGACGTGCCCTTCGCGCTCATGGGGGGCACGGCCGTCGGCACGGGCCGCGGCGACCGGCTATCGCCTGCGCTCGCGCAGGGCACCTTCCACTGGGTGCTCGCTCTCGCCGACGTCGGCCTCAGCACGCCCGAGGTGTACGCCGAGCTCGACCGGCACCGCGAGCGTCACGTGCACGACATCGCGCCGGCGCCCGAGCAGCCGACCGTCGACATCGAGGTGCTGCAGGCGCTGCGCGCGGGCGACCCGCACCGGCTCGCCGAGTACCTGCACAACGACCTGCAGGCCCCGGCGCTGCACCTCGAGCCGAGCCTCGCGGCCACGCTCGAGATGGGAGAGCTGCAGGGCGCGCTCGCGGGCCTCGTCTCGGGTTCAGGCCCGACGGTCGCGTTCCTCGCGGCCGATCAGGATGCCGCGCTCGAGCTGCAGGTCGCGCTCAGTGCGTCTCGGCTGACGGTGCTGCGGGCGACGGGTCCGGTTCACGGCGCACGGGTCGTCGCGGGCTGACGCCGATCAGGCTCAGCAGCACGATCGCAATCGCGCCCCCGACGAGGGCGATGTCGGTCACGTTGCCCACGAACAACCCGAAGTAGTCGATGAAGTCGACGATCTCGCCGCGGGCGAAACCCGGTTCGCGGAACAGCCGGTCGCCGAGATGACTGATGGCGCCGCCCAGCAGGGCGCCAGCCGCGAGGGCCCACGGCACGCTCGAGATGCGTGAGACGAAGGTCGCGATGCCGACGACCGCGATCGCGGCGACAATCGTGATCACCCAGGTGAAGTCGCCCCCGATGCCAAAGGCCGCCCCTGGGTTGTAGACGAGGCGCCACTGGATCGCCTCACCGATGACGGGCACGCCCACGCCGAGCTCGAGCGTGGACTCGGCCCAGAACTTGGTGCCCTGGTCGAACACGATGATGGCGGCGGCCCACAGCAGGGTCCACGGCAGCACCTTCCCGATGGGGCGGGTCTCGATCTCGTGGCGGTGCGCGTGCGTCTCGGGCATGCGCTCTATTCTGCCCTGTCGGGGCACCCGGCCCGCGCGCCGTAGGCTCGACGGGTGGCTCATCTCCTGGGGGCGGAGTCCCTCCGCGTCGAATACCCCACCCGCGTCGTGCTCGAGGGCGTGACGGTCGGCATCGGCGACGGCGACCGCATCGGCGTCGTGGGCCGCAACGGCGACGGCAAGTCGACCCTGCTGCGCATCCTCGCCAGCAAGCAGGAGCCCGACGGCGGTCGCGTGACGCGCCGCGGCGGAGTCACCCTCGGCATGCTCGACCAGGCCGACGAGCTCGCCACCGGGCTCACGGTGCTCGAGACCGTCGTGGGCGATCGCGACGAGCACGAGTGGGCGGGCGACCGCAATGTTCGGGATGTTCTCGCCGGCCTGATCTTCGACATACCCGGGCACACGCTGGTCGATGACCTGAGCGGAGGCCAGCGTCGCCGGGTCGCTCTCGCAGCGCTGCTCAGCCGCGAGTGGGACATCGTGGTGCTCGACGAGCCCACCAACCACCTCGATATCGGCGGCGTGCACTGGCTCGCCGGGCACCTGAAGCGGCGCTGGTCGCCCGGCGCGGGTGCGCTGCTCGTCGTGACGCACGACCGGTGGTTCCTCGACGAGGTGAGCCAAGACACGTGGGAGGTGCACGACCGCATCGTCGAGCCCTTCGAGGGCGGCTATGCGGCCTACGTGCTGCAGCGCCTTGAGCGCGACCGGCAGGCCGCGACCATGGAGGCCAAGCGCCAGAACCTCATGAAGAAAGAGCTCGCGTGGCTGCGCCGCGGGGCCCCGGCCCGCACGGCCAAGCCGAAGTTCCGCATCGACGCGGCCAACGCGCTGATCGACGACGTGCCGCCGCTGCGCAACGCGGTCGAGCTCGCGCAGATGGCGACCGCGCGGCTGGGGAAGGACGTCATCGACCTGCTCGACGTCTCGGTCTCGTACGGCGACAAGCAGATCCTGCACGACGTCGAGTGGCGCATCGCGCCCGGCGAGCGCACCGGAATCCTCGGCATCAACGGCGCCGGCAAGTCGACGCTCTTGAAGCTCATCGACGGCTCGCTCGAGCCCACGACGGGCCGCGTCAAGCGCGGCAAGACCGTCGTCGTCGCCACGCTCGACCAGCAGCTCGGCGACCTCAGCGCCGTCGCGAACGAACGGGTCAGCGCGGTCATCGCCACGAAGCGCACGAGCTACACCGCGGGCGACAAAGAGCTCACGCCGGGCCAGCTGCTCGAGCGGCTCGGCTTCACCTCGGCGCAGCTCTCGACCCCGATCAAAGACCTGAGCGGTGGCCAGAAGCGCCGCCTGCAGCTGCTGCTCATCCTGCTCGACGAGCCGAACGTGCTCATCATGGACGAGCCGACGAACGACATGGACACCGACATGCTCGCCGCGATCGAGGACCTGCTCGACTCGTGGCCCGGCACCCTCGTCGTGGTCTCGCACGACCGCTACCTGCTCGAGCGCGTCACCGACCAGCAGTATGCGGTGCTCGGCGGGCGCCTGCGCCACTTGCCCGGTGGGGTCGACGAGTACCTGCGCATCGCCGCGCACGCGGCGGCGCCGACGGGGTCGCAGGATGCGGGGCGCGCGACGGTCGCCTCCGTCACGGCCACGGCCCCCGCATCCACCGCCCCGACGGCGCCGACCCTCTCGGGGGCCGAGCGGCGCACGCTCGAGAAGGAGCTCTCGGCGCTCGAGCGTCGCATCGCGAAGGTGCAGGGGCAGGTGGATGCCCTGCACGTGCAGCTCGCCGAGCACGACGTGAGCGACTACAGCGGCATCGCCGCGCTGCACGAGCAGGTGCGCGGCTTCGAGGCCGAGCTCGAGAGCGCGGAGGAGCGCTGGCTCGAGCTGGGCGAGTTGTTGGGCTGAGTTACTTCGTTCGCCCGATGAGCAGGTCGAGCCGGTAGCCGTTGCGCTTGGTCTTCACGACCTCCACGGGGATGCGCGGCTTCGCCCCGCGCCCGTCGAGCCGCCGCACGGCCTCGTCGTAGATGCTCTCGAGCCCGCGCGGCACGGTGCCCACGACCCCGCTCACGCGGCGGCCCGAGAAGATGCGCACCTCGATGGGGGCGTCGACGCGCTCGTCGTCCATCGAGCGGGCCGGGGTCGCGGTCGTGAGCGTCTCGGGGTCCTCCGCCGCGAGGGCAGCGAGCTCGTCCTGGTGGGGGTTGCTGTTGGCCAGGCGGATGGTGATGTTCTTGGTTCTGGGCTCGAGCACGCCGACGTAGTCGTCGAACGAGCCCGAGCCGCGGTCATCCTTCGGCAGGCTCTCGTCGACGGGGCCGGACTTCTTGAACAGCGCCATGCCTCGATGCTAGCCGGGGCGGTGCCGGGCGCCGCGGCCCGTACGATGAGAGCGTGACCGAGCCCCTCGACGCCATCGCCATCGCGGCGGAGGTCTTCGCCTGGCTCACCCTGCCCGTCGGCCTCGCGCTGCTCATCGGCGGCCTCGCCCGCCGCGCGTGGTCGCGCCGGTACCGCACGGCCAAGGCCGTCATCACGACGGTGAAAGACCGCGACGCGAAGCTGCGGTGGTTCTCCGACGGCGGGGCCGTGCACGAGAGCACCTCGCCACTCACCGGCCCGATCCCGGCCGTGGGCGATGCGCGCACGGTGTGGGTGCACCCCGCGCGGCCCGAGACGCCGCGCCTCGACGACCCCGCCCACGACGGGCGGGTGCTGCTGACGCTCGGCGGAATCCTCACCGGGGTCGGCGTCGTCGCGACGCTCGTGTCGAACCTGCTGCCGTTCTTCTAACGGCTCACAGCTCGCTCGCGTCGTCGTCGAAATCGGCGCTGAGCGTGCGCAGCAGGCCCGCGAGCTTCTCCTGATCGCCGCGGCTCAGCCGCTGCAGCAGGGCCGCCTCGCTCACCATGAGCTGGTCGATCGCGCGGTCGACCCGCACGCGGCCCTCGTCGGTCATGCGCACGCGGATGCTGCGCCCATCGTTCGGGTCGGTGCGACGCTCGACGAGCCCGCGCGTCGTGAGCCGGTCGATGCGGTTGGTCATGGTGCCGCTCGACACTAACGTCTGCAGAAGCAGCGATTTCGGGCTCAACTCGTACGGTTTCCCGGCTCGCCGCAGAGCGGAGAGCACGTCGAACTCCCACGACTCGAGGTCGCTCGCCGCAAAGGCCTGCTTGCGCGCGAGGTCGAGGTGCCGCGCGAGCCGACTCACGCGCGAGAGCACCTGCAGCGGTTCGACATCGAGCTCGGGCCGCTCGCGGCGCCACGCCTCGACGATGCGGTCGACTTCGTCGCGGGCGGTCATGTGTTCATTATCCCGGGCGGGGGATGAGCATCCGTCGCCAGGCCCTCTTGGCGCGGGATGCTCTGCGCGCGCTCGGGACCACCCGCCGTGCTCTGGCAGACTGGATGCGCGCGCCCGGCGCGCGATCCGCCTTGGTGTAACGGCAGCACGACAGCCTTTGGAGCTGTTAGGTCCAGGTTCGAATCCTGGGGGCGGAGCGTCCCGCGGACGCTCCGCGCGTGGGAGTTACTCGCGTTGTCCCGAGTTCGCCGCCGACACCTCGAGAGCTCTGGCGGGCTAATGGCTCTTTAGGCCGCGGAGAAACGCTTGCGCCGACTGGCTCACGTCTGTCCGCAGTTGCTCCGTCGTCGAGTCGTCACCCGCTTGGCTGAGTTGGCGGACTACTGCGGACACGATGCCGGACGCCGGGTCTGCCAGCTTGCTCACGGCTTCGATAACCTGCTTCGTTACTGGTTCGAGGTGGAGAGGCAGCCGAACCTCCGCAACGGCGGCCGCAGCGGCGCGGGCCCCACCCGGCGCGTACATAATCACGAAAGCGAGGTCGTATGCGTCCTTATCTTCGCCGCGCGACATCATCGCCGCAGATTTCGCGGCCAGGTAGCCCCCGAGGCTGGCGAACTTCAAGCACACGGCGTCCGGCGCTTTCGGCATCTCTGCACGTATCGTGGTCGAAACTCGGAGGTCGCGTTCGATGGGTTCGTGTAACGCTGCGGCCGGCCCACGAAAATTCTGGACTCTCGCCCTTCGAGCCCCCGGGAGCGACATGAGTTGACCGGGGTGGTCGTAGACATCGCTGAGCAGATCGAGCCTTACTACAGAGTCACCGAGCACTCCGTTCCATTGCCAGCCGTGGTCGCCTGTCCTGGGATGGAATTGTGCAGCCTCGAGTGCGTGATCCAGCCACCCGAAGTCCTGATCATCGCGCTCAAAACTGAGGCCCAACTCGAAGAGTAGATCCACATCGGTCGTTCCCAAGTGCGGGTATGGCGAGTTGGGCGCCAAGAAGTCGGGGTTCAACCCACCGATGACGACGAAGTCGGACACGTGACCGCCTGCAAGCAGGGCCAACCGCACGAGCACGTCTTCGGCTCGGTCACGGGTGGCTCTACTCCTCTCGTCAGAAGCCAATCGCGACCTCCCGAAGGTGTTCAGCAGCCTCTAATGCCCGGCCGCCGGAGCGCACCAGGTCCGCATAGACCCGTACCGGAGATGCGACGGGCAGCCCATCAATGTGTCGATCGAATTCGAAGGTGAAGCGCGGTGCGCTGCGAAGATGCACACGTCCACCCTGGTCGACGACCGAGATGTCCTCGTCGCGCGTTAGCCGCTCAATTGAGCCTTCAAAGTCCTCGTCGGGAACGTAGACGATCATGTCTGGCACAGATGTTGTGAAAGGGGCAATCGCGTAGGCACCAAGCCAGCCGGAGACTGCCCACGATGTAGTTGGGAGACCTCGGGAAAGGTGGTGTTGCCAGTCGCGAGGGTCGCGCGAGAGCACGTGAAGTTCTGCACGTTCCTCGTTGTGGGTGGATCGCCGGTACCAGGCCGTCCAATCGCTCAACAGCCTCCCCCGTTGCGGGAGCTCTCGCCACGATGTTGGCCCTCTTTCTGGGCCGAACTTAGACGTGTAGCCCTCGTCATCGAGCATGAGCAGTACCTTGGCAACCGAACTTGGCGAGACCCCTGTTGCCTCAGCGATCAACGAGATGCGGTCAACACTGCTCCATGGTGTGGGGGCTGGACTCGCCGCGGATAGCTGACGACTGAGGATGTACTCGATGACGTACTGCGCGCTCCGTGACCAGTTCATTCCAGTCAGCATGCGGCGCGGGATCGGTTTCGGCTTCTGTCGGGATATGTATACGCCGCTGTTTGGGGTGATCTCTGCTTGACCAGCGGCATCCGCCCACGAGAGGCGGTGTTCAGTGAGCAACTCGATTGCACCGGGACTCATACGGCGCGCGGTGACGACCATTGTTCCGCGCTGCTCCGGATTGCGTCCCCTCTTGAGCAGCATTCTTACGTCAGCGGGGAATCCTTCACCGATCCACTCGGGATCGAGTCGGATCATCGTGCCGTTGTGGCGCAGCTCGACATGGGTGAGGCCGTCGACCGGCATCATGGCGGGCGGCACGACGTTCATGAGAACAGCGACACCGGGGTTGTTTCCAGATTTCACAGTTTTCACTGTATCAAGAAACAACTTAGTTTTCTCGAAATAACTCGCGAGAGACTGGAAGAAGAAACAACTCGGCCTCACGAGCGACGAACTCGCGTCCTACGACGCGAACCACACAAACGAATCTGCGGTCACCACATTCACCGATGACACCCAAAAAGCCATCGCACACGAGCTGGTCGAGATCGTCGACCGCGACGCCAAGACCGACTGGGCGGTGAAAGAGCAGGTGCGGGCCAAGCTGCGCGCGACGATCAAGAGCCTCCTGCGCAAGTCCAGCTACCCGCCCGACCAAGCGGAGGGCGCGACGGTGCTCGTGCTGTGGCAGGCCGAGGCACTCGCTGTCAACTAACGCGAATCAGTGCCAGTAGGGCCAGTGGTCGCAAGCAGCTGCGCCTTCATGACTCGAGTCTTGACACAATTTGGTCAAG
>ERZ1066139.196-NODE-196-length-12086-cov-6.009309_pt1 | contig 12086 bp, 9 predicted proteins | sample MGYA00382786_ERZ1066139 | MGnify/ENA primary metagenome ERZ1066139 (study PRJEB33369, sample SAMEA5778369) | biofilm metagenome | biome: Industrial cooling water; feature: Water cooling tower basin; material: Biofilm | place: United Arab Emirates | collected...
CGGCGCGTCGGTGGGCTGCTGACCGTCGTAGCGGAAGTGCTGAGTGTCGGCCCCGAAGCCAATGGGCACCGCGCGTGTCGTAATGCCGAGTGCACGAAACCGTTCGATGAGGGGTTCGTGGGCCGCGAAGAGGGCCGCCGCGCCCTGCAGGCCCCAGACCTCGACACGACGCAGGGTGCCCAAGATGAGGCGGTTGCTCGTGACCAGCTCGGCGGCTTCTGACCAGTAGTCGGCTGCCCGCACCACGTAGGGGGTGCGCCGCAGCGCCGCGATCACGCGCACGACCGCCACCGTTGTGGGCGGCGGCTCGACGATGTAGAGGTCGGCCCGCCGCGAGAACAGCAGGCGAAAGGCGAGAGGAATGTCGAAGCTCATGTAGCTGAGGTAGCCGCGCACGTACTGCTGGCGGTCACGCTTCACCCACGCGCGGCGCACATCGACGCCGACCGGGTCATCGATGACGGCGCCCTGCGGCGGGCGGGCGGTGAGCACGGTCACCTCGGCACCGCGGTCGCGGAACTCTTCAGCCCAGGTGCGCAGAATCGCGGATGCCGCAGAGACCTCGGGCCCGAAGATGCGGGTGGCGATCACCACCCTCATCGGTCGGCGGCGAGCAGTCGTTCGACGAGGGCGTGCTGCACGGCACGGTCGGGCTCGCTCGAGAGCGCCCGGGCCGACCGGTCGGCGGCCTGCTTGAAGCCGGTGACGTCGTCGGCGGTGATGTCACGCAGTGCGTCGACCAGCGCATCGGCCGTGGTGTCGGCCGTGATGATGCCCAGGCCGTACTCGCCGATGTGGGCGTCGATCTCGGGCGCGGGCGAGAACACCAGGCCGAGTCGCGCCTGCACGAAGTCGAAGAACTTGTTCGGCAGGTGGTACAGGTGGCTGAGCGTCTTGAGCGGGTAGAGGAACACGCCCAGGTCGTACTGGTTGAGCACGGTCGGCAGCGAGTCGGGCGGCACCGGGTCGTGCACTGTCACGCGCGGCGTCGAGGCGGCGCGGGTCTTGATCTGCTGCAGGTGGCCGCCCGGCACTTCGAGCAGGTACAGGTCGAGCGTGAAACGATCGCCGAGGCGCTCGACCGCCTCGATCAGCTCCATGATGTTGCGCTCGGCGTCAGCCGTGCCGCTGTGCACGAGGCGGATCGTGGTGGGGTCGACGGGCGAGGGTACGGCCGTGCGGAAGTCGGCCGCGTTGCGCACCACCTCGGTGGCGACACCGAAGCGCTCGGTGTAAAGCCCGGCCAAGCCCGCGCTCACGCTGATGACCGCGGCGGCTTTCGGCAGGTAGGCCTCGCAGAGGTGCTGCATGTACGGCCCCACGAGCACGCGCCACACGAACACCGTGGCGCGCTCTTCGGGCGCCCACTCGTGCATGTCAGCGAGCACCGGCGCCCCGCCCGCGGCGGCGAACGCCAGAGGGAAGGCGCGGGCGTCGTTGGCGACCACTAGGTCGTAGGGGCCCGACGACACGACCTCGTCGAGCACGGCCTTCTCGCCGGGGGCGGTGAGCTCGACAGACCGGTGCATGCGCAGCGCCAGCTTCAGCACGCCGAGCGGCGTCTGCGGCAGCGACGCGGCGTGCTCGGGCACCTCGATGTGGCGTTCGGCTCCCGCCGGAGCCGGCCCGTAGCCGACTGTCGTGACCTCGCCGTGCTCTCGCAAGACCTCGAGTTGGCGAAGCACTCGGGAATCGGCGTGGATCGGAGAGAACGAGACGCAGAGGATCTGGCGGGGCTTCACAGGGCGTTCATCTTCCGGGGTGTCGGTCGCGGTCGACCCTCAGACTACAGGCGCGCTTGCCGTGCCGCCCGCGATCGGACCTGGGTCGAACGGGGCACTCCGTAGACTGGCACGGTCGTTCAGCCCAGGTCAGGAGCATCGTGAAGCAGGTTCTCGCCCTTTATCGGGATGTCGTGGCGATGCTACCGCTCGGCGGCGGCCGCTTCGTGTGGACGTATTCATGGTTGTTGGCTTCGCTCGCGCTCTTCGACGCGGCAGCACTCGGCCTGCTCGCAGTTGTCATCGGGCCCGTGTCACTCGGCTCAACGGTGTCGCTGCCTTTTTTTGGCGAGCTCGACACCGTCGGCATCGTCTGGGTGATCCTCGTCATATGTCTGCTGCTCATTGCCAAGAGCGTTTTCGCGGTACTTGTCACGTGGTGGGCGACGCGACGTATTCCGAAATACGAGGTCGCTATCGGCAACAATCTGTTGCGGGCCTACCTTGCTGCCCCGTGGCGCGACCGGTTACGCAAGAACTCGGTCGACATTATGCGGTTCTCCGACAGCGGCATCGACGCGTCGATCAACTCGTTCCTCATGCCGGGTGCGACCCTGCTGAGTGAGCTCGTCACGCTGCTCGCCGTCATCATCACGCTTGCGGTGGTGCAGCCCCTGCTCGCTGTAGCCACACTCGTATACCTCCTCCTGCTCGGCGGGGTTCTGTTCTTCTGGATCGCAGGCCACGCGCGCAAGGCGGGCGAGGTCAACGTCAACTACACCGTGCGTAGCGCGCGGCTCATTCTCGAGATCATCGCGTCGATGAAAGAGGTGACCCTGCGCAACAAGGAGGCAGAGGTCGCAGACGTGGTTGCGCTAGCGCGAAGCTCCAGTGTGCAGGCGCGCGCAAACATTCAGTTCTTGGCGCAGTTGCCGAGATTCGCACTCGAAGCAGGTCTCGTAGGCGGGTTCTTGGTGATCGGCGGCTTCGGGTTTCTGCTTGGAGGTATCGAGCAAGCGATCGTCGCCATCGGGCTGTTCGCCCTCGCTGGCTTTCGTGTCGCACCGTCTGTGATTCGCTTTCAGTCGGTGCTGTCGCAGATGATCGCCGCGGCCGAGTTTCCACGCCAGGTGCTGGTCGAGATCGCCGACGTCGAGCGCGGCCGCTCTGAGTCGAGCCCTGGTTGGAAAGAGGTCGACCCGACCTGGTCGTCGATCGTCTTCGACGACGTCTCCTTCCAGTACGCGGCGGATGCTCCGCCCGCCGTGCGCAATGTCTCGCTCGAGATTCCCTTCGGCTCGACGGTGGCGTTCGTCGGCGCGTCGGGTTCTGGAAAATCGACCATGGTCGACCTACTGCTCAGCCTGCTCGACCCAACCTCGGGCCAGATTCGCGTCGGCAACGCGCCATTGCCTGACGTGCGCACGTCATGGCGCTCGCGCGTGGGCTACGTGCCTCAAGATGTCGCGCTGTTTGACGCAACGATCGCGCAGAATGTGGCACTCACCTGGGGCAACGACTTTGACCCGCAGAAGGTGCAACACGCGCTCGAGCAGGCTCAGCTGTGGACTCTTGTTTCAGCGCGCGAGGGCGGCATCAACGCGCGGGTAGGCGAACGTGGCCTCTCACTTTCGGGCGGCCAGCGGCAGCGGCTGGGCATCGCCCGGGCCTTGTATTCAGAGCCTCAGGTACTCGTCATGGATGAAGCGACCAGCGCCCTCGACACGCACACCGAGTCTCAAGTCGTGGGTGCCATCGCGTCGATCGACGCCAACACCACCAAGGTCATCGTCGCCCATCGGCTCGCGACGATCATGAAATCGGACCGGATCTTTCTCATGATCGATGGCGAAGTCGCCGGAAGCGGAACCTTCGATGAGCTCGTGGCGCAGCATCCCGACTTCGCGCGGCAGGCGCAGCTCGCCGGGCTCGCGTGACCGCGGCACGACGGGTGCCCGCTGATAGGCTCGAACGCCGAGCAGCAGGGTCTGGGCGGCCACCAGCGACCTGCCCCGAGGCCATTGCCAGTGCCCCGACGCGACGGAGACCAGCTTCATGAGTATCTTCTCGTGGGTCATGCCCGCCTACCAGCGTTCGGCCCTCGTGCTCAGCTACCAGGCCAACCGCCTGCGTCGGCGCTCTCTCGCGAAGCAGCCGATCTCGTGGGTCGTCGGGCCCGATGAGTGCGCGTCGATGGTGACGCAGCTCGCCCGGGCGATTCCCGGCTCGTACTCTGTCAATTTCACCGAGCAGACCACCTACGCCACCACGTACGACTTCAGGTTTCGCACGCGCTACGGCTCGCGCTGGCGGTGGCTCGAGCGCAAGCTTGTGGGGCCGATCGTGCTCGGCAGGCTCATGCACCAGGCTTCCGGCTTCATCTACGTCGGCTCGACGGGGTTCTTGCTCACCGACACCGACCGTCGCGAGTTCGAGTTCGCCTACCTGGCCCAGAAGGGCATTCCGATCGTCTGCTACTGGTGCGGCTCTGACATTCGGTCGATTCAGCGGATGCACGAGCTTGAGCGGCAGACCGGCATGCCCAACATCTCTACCTACATGGGCGAGCGCGGGCCGTTCTATGAGACGCAGGAATGGGATGTTGAGAAGCGCGAGACCGCCGAGGTCGCGAGCCGACACGCTTCGGCCATGTTCAGCAACACCGTCGATCACCTGAGCTATCTCACGATGGGCACCGAGCCGTTCTTGTACTTCTTGCCCGATGACCCGTTGCCGAATCCGGGCAAGTTCGACGACCTCTCGCGCATCGTCGTCGTTCACGCCACGACCGCGCCCTCGATCAAGGGCACGCCGCTCGTGCGGGCGGCCGTCGCGCAACTGCGCGAAGAGGGCTACGACTTCGAGTACGTCGAGCTCATCGGGGTGCCGAACGCCACGGTGAAGCACGAGCTCGGCCGCGCCCATATCGCCATGAACCAGTTCTACGGCTTTTCGCCGGCGGTCTTCGGGGTCGAAGCCCTCGCCGCGGGGTGCGTTGTCATGATGAGCGCCGACGAGCACGTCGAGACCGACCTGCCGGCCGGCAGCAACGAGTGCTGGGTTGTCACCAAGCACCACGAGGTGTACCGCAACCTCAAGCGCCTCCTCGATGACCCGACCCAGCTCGCGCCGATTGCTCAGCGGGGCCGCGCGTGGGCCGAGACCTACGCGAGCAGCGCGAGCGCGGGCGCGATGCTCTCGCGCACGCTCGATGCGGTGCTGGCCGGAACCTACGAGCCGCCGGCGGTGCGGTCATGAGCGGCCGCATCCTGATCGTCGGGCGCGGCACCGCCGGCATGACCCTGGCAGCAGACGTGCGCCGCCGGGGCGGCGACGTCGTCGGCTTTCTCGACGACCATGTCACGGGCGATGACGTTCTCGGCACCCTGCGCGATGTCGACGCCGTCGTCGCCGCCGAGGCCATCGACCTCGTCTACTTCGCCATTCCGACCGCCGACTCGGCGAAGGTGCGCGAGTTCATCAACTCGATCTCCTCCGACGCCGTCGATATCGCGATCGTGCCGCGCACCTACGACATCCTCTCGAAAGAGACGGTGGCGATCGACGACCTCACCGATGTCGACGTTCTCGACCTCGTCGGGCGCGAACCGGTCAAGCACAACGTGGTGGTGGCCCAGCAGTTTCTCGCCGGCAAGCGCGTGCTCGTCACCGGTGCCGCCGGCTCGATCGGCTCGCGTCTGACGCGCCACATCGTCTCAGCAGGTGCCGCCGAGGTGCTCTGCGTCGACTGGTGGGAGAACGGCATGTTCTACCTCGACCAGTCGCTCGCCGGGCGCGAGAACGTGCACCTGCGGGTCGCCGACGTCAAGAACCAAGCGAGCATGACGGCGATCGTCGGTGAGTTTCGACCCGACATCATCTTCCATGCGGCGGCGTACAAGCACGTCCCGCTCATGCAGAGCAACGCCCTCGAGGCGATCAACAACAACGTGTGGGGCAGCCTCAACATGATGCGGCTCGCCATCGACCACGGGGTGCAGAACTTCGTCTACGTCTCGACCGACAAGGCCGTGAACCCGGTCAACGTCATGGGAACCACGAAGCGCATCGGCGAGATGCTCATGGAATCTCTCGCTGCCGATGACATCGCCACCCGCTTCACCGCGGTGCGCTTCGGCAACGTGATCGAGAGCAACGGCAGTGTCATGCAGATCTTCCGTTCGCAGATCGCCCAGGGTGGTCCGCTCACCGTGACCGACCCCGAGGTCACGCGGTTCTTCATGACGATCGATGAGGCAAGCCAGCTCATCATCCAGTCAGCCGCGCTCGGCGAGAACAGCGACATCTTCGTGCTCGACATGGGCGAGCCGGTGCGCATTCTCGATCTTGCTCAGAGCCTGGTGCGCGCTGTGGATCCCCGGTTGCAGATCGAGATCATTGGCATGCGGCCGGGCGAGAAGATGTTCGAAGAGCTCAGCTACGAGCCCGATCGGGTCGAACGCACGGCGAACCAGAAGATCTTCGTGGTGCGCGGCGAGAAAGAGTTCGACCGGCCCGCCTTCGTGCGGGCGATCGACGCCCTGCTGCAGCGCACGCTCGCCTACGCGATTACCCACGACGACGCCAAAGACGAACTGCGCGCGCTGGGCTTCACGGTCTGATGGCCGAGCGGCCGGTTCTTGTCACCGGCGCGGCCGGTCGTCTCGGCCACGCCGTCGTGCGACTCGCTGACAGAGCGACCCCGGTGATCGGTCTCGCCGGGCCGAGGGCAGATGCGGCGGTGCGCTCTCTCGACGTGGCCGACGCCGAGGCCGTGATGGCGGCTGTCGGGCAGATTCGGCCGCGAGCGATCATCCACCTCGCCGCGATGGTCGGCGGCGCCTGCTCGGCTGACCCCGATCGGGCAAGCGCCGTGAACGTGCAGGGTACGGCGAACGTCGCTGCGGCGGCACGGGCGCACGGCGTGGAGCGCATGGTGTTTCTCTCGACCGCGGCGGTCTACGGCGACCAGCGGCGTCGCCCGGTGGCGGAGCACGACCCCGTGAATCCCGTGGGCTCCTACGCCACCACGAAGCTGGATGCTGAGGGCGTGCTCGCCGAGAGCGGAGTACCCGCCGACGCGCTGCGCGTCTTCAACATCTACGGCCCGGGCATGCGCGACTCGCTCGTCAACCGCCTGCTCAGCGGTGGAGTGGATGAGGTGGCACTCAACGGCCTCGACGGCTTCGTGCGCGACTACATTCACGTCGACGATGTGGCGCGAGCGGTGTTGAGGTCGGCGGGGGCGACGGAGCCCGCATTCCGGGTGCTGAACATCGGCAGCGGAATCGCCCGCAGCAACCGCGAGCTGCTCGCCACCCTGCCGGCCGATCGTCTCGCCCCGGTGAGCATCGGCCCCGAGGTCGACAGCTACAGCTGCGCCGACATCACCCGTGCGCGCCACGAGCTCGGCTGGTCAGCCGTGGAGCCTTGGCCGCCGGCAGGTTTCTCACCTGAGCAGTGATGAGTGCGTGCGATCGGTGATGTGACTCAGCCGCTGATGCGCGTGGCCAGCCCGTCATCGAGCATGTTCTCGGCAATCTCGACGACGCGTGTGCCCTCTTCGAAGGTCACGATGCCGCGGGCCTCGCCGGCCAGAACGGAGTCGCGGAACGCCTCGTGCTCGGCGAGCAGGGGTTCTTTGCGGTCGAGGGCGAAGCGCGTCATGTCGCCCTCAGAGACCCCGCGGAACTCACCCGGATCCCACGCCACCTGAATGCGACCGTTCTCGTAGTAGGTGAGATCGGCCGTGAGCGTATCGGCCACGAGCACACCGTTCTCGCCCGTGATCGTCGTGACCCGCTCTTTGAAGGGCGTGAGCCAGTTGACCACGTGCGAGGCGATGGCACCGCCCGAGAGTGTACCCACAGCGACCACCATGTCTTCGTGCGCGCGCCCGCTCTGGTGGGCCGTGCGCGCGTTCACCGACACGTACTGCTGCTGCGTGACCCACGCCGTGAGGTCGATGTCGTGCGAGGCCAGGTCTTTGATGACGCCGACATCGGCGATGCGGCCCGGGAACGGGCCCTGGCGGCGCGTGGCGATCTGATAGATCTCACCGAGCATTCCCTCGGCGATGCGCGTGCGCGCCACCTGCAGGGCGGGGTTGTAGCGCTCGATGTGGCCCACGCCGCCGACGAGGTTCTTCGCGGCGAACAGATCGCGCAGGGTGCGCGAGTCGGCCGCGGTCGAGGCGACGGGCTTCTCGATGAGCGCGTGCACCCCGGCCTCGGCGAGCCGAGAGCCGATCTCGAGGTGGAACACGGTGGGCGCCGCGACGACCGCGTAGTCGATTCCCAGGTCGAGCAGCTCGTCGAGCTCGCGCACCACCGGGCGGTCGTGCACGCGCTCGGGCATGTTGGGCGAGGGGTCATAGACGCCGACGAAGTCGACGCCCTCGAGGTGCGAGAGCACGCGCGCGTGGTTGCTGCCCATCACGCCCAGGCCGAGCAGGCCCGCCCGCAGCGTCATCAGCTGCCCGCCGCGGCGACCGCGTTGACGGCGCTGACGATGGCGTCGAGATCACGCTGCCGCAGCGAGGGGTACACCGGCAGCGACAGCACCTGGGCGGCGGCGAGCTCGGTCGTCGGCAGGTCAAGCGTCTGCTGAAACGACGGCAGCCGGTGGATCGGCGTGGGGTAATACACGCCGCTGCCGATGCCGCGCTTGGCGAGCTCGGCGGCGAAGGCATCGCGATCGTGGTCGACGACCCGCACCGTGTACTGGTGGAACACGTGCTGGGCGCCCTCGGCCACGGGGGGCACGACGACCCCGCGCAGGTTGCTCGAGAGGAAGGCGGCGTTCTGCTGGCGCTTGGTTGTCCACGCGGGCAGCTTGGTGAGCTGCACGCGGCCGATGGCGGCGTGGATATCGGTCATACGCGTGTTGAAGCCGACGACCTCGTTCTCGTAGCGGCGTTCCATGCCCTGGTTGCGCAGCACCCGGATCGCCCGCGCGATCTCGGCCGAGGGGGTCGTGACCATGCCGCCCTCACCCGAGGTCATGTTCTTGGTGGGGTAGAACGAGAACGACGCGGCGATGCCCCACGCGCCGACGGGCACGCCGTCGACCGAGGCCAAGTGCGCCTGCGCCGCGTCTTCGAACAGCATGAGACCGTGCTTCTCGGCCAGGGCAGCGATGGGCCGCAGATCGGCAGGGTGGCCGTACAGGTGCACGGGCATGATGCCCTTGGTGCGCGGCGTGATGGCGGCTTCGATCGCCGCCGGGTCGGCATTGAAGTGGTCGAGCTCGATGTCGACGAACACGGGGGTCGCCCCCGTGAGTGCCACCGAGTTGGCCGTCGCCGCGAAGCTGAACGAGGGCACGATGACCTCATCGCCGGGGCCGATGCCCGCGGCGAGAAAGGCCATGTGCAGCGCCGAGGTGCCCGAATTGAGCGCGACCGACTCGCGGCCGGCGACGTGGGCCGAGAACTCTCTCTCGAACGCGGCGACCTCGGGGCCCTGCGCGAGCATGCCCGAGCGCATGACGCGGTTCACGGCCCTTCTCTCGCGAAGACCGATCTCGGGTTTGGCGGCGGGAATCATCAGTCAACCTCAATCAGTCGGTGCTCGTCGGTCTGGCGATAGCGGTCGCCGGTGGCAGGGCAGAGGTACAGCGTGGGGTCATCCGCGTCGGCGGTCAGCGGCTGGCCGGCTTTGCCGACCCAGCCGATGCGGCGAGCGGGGCTGCCGACCACGAGGGCGAAGTCGGGCACGTCTTTCACGACCACCGAGCCCGAGCCGACGAGGGCCCAGCGGCCGATGACGATCGGGGCGACGCACGTGGCGCTCGCGCCGATCGAGGCTCCTTCGCGAATGTCGACGCCGACAGGGTGCCAGTCGTCAGCCGACTTCGGAGAGCCGTCGGCGTTGATTGCGCGCGGAAAGTGGTCGTTCGTGAGCACCACTGCGGGCCCGATGAACACGCCGTTAGCCAGCTTCGCCGGCTCGTAGACGAGCGCGTAGTTCTGCACCTTGCAGTTGTCGCCCATTTCGACACCCGTGCCGATGTAGGCACCGCGGCCGACGATGCAGTTCTTGCCGATCACGGCGTTCTCGCGCACTTGCGCGTAGTGCCAGATCTTTGACCCTGCGGCGATGGAGGCGCTCGCAGCCACATCGGCCGTCTCGTGCGCGAACTTCTCGGCAGACACAGGGCTCCTGGATGAACGGGGACGGTTGTCCTGATAGGCGGGCAGTGCGCGCGTGAGCCGGCGCCGCCCGACGGCGACGCGCCGCTAGGGTAATGATACGCGCGTCGAGGAGGGGTGAGTCGTGGGGCTTCTGCGGCGGGTGCTGGCCTTCGCCGGGCTTCCTTTTCTGTCGCTGCTGACCCCCTTCCTCTTTCTGCCGGTGCTCGCGCGCGTCGCGGGTGCCGATGCCTGGCTCGCGATCGCCGTCGGGCAGTCGATCGGCGCCTTCGCCGCGCTGGTCGTCGGCCTCGGCTACAACACGGTGGGGCCGACCGCCGTCGCGCTCGAGACGGCGCCGCAGCGGGCGGCGGTGCTCGAGCGCAGCATCCGGCCCCGCCTGGCGCTCTTCGCCCCCGCGGTCGTGGTGGCGGCGACGCTCGCCGCGGTGATCGCGCCGGAGTCGCACCGGCTCGATGCGGCGCTCATGGCGATCGCCCTCACCCTGAGCGGTCTGTCGTCGGCCTGGTACATGATCGGGCTCGGCCGCGCTGGGCTGATCGTGCTGTTCGAACTGCTGCCGCGCCTGATCGCCACCGCCGCCGCGGCCGCGGCACTGCTGCTGCTGGGGCAGGTGACGTGGTACCCCGCTTTGCTCATCGCGGCTGCCGTGCTCGGATCGGGGGCGTTTCTGTGGCGCACGGTCGGGCCCCGCACGCTGCTGGCCCCCGCCCCCGGTGCTGTGCGGCGCGAATTCGCCGCCAACCGGTCGGCGCTGGCCACCGAGATTGCCGCGGGGGCGCACAACTCGCTCGCCGTCACCTTCGTCAGCCTCGTCACGCCGACCGCCCAGGCCGCCGCCTACATCTCGGGCGACAAGCTCTACCGCATCGGCCAGTACTCGGTCTCGGCGCTCGGCAACGCCCTGCAGGGTTGGGCCGTCGAAGACGAGCGCCGCGAATTCGCGAGGCGCGCCCGCACCGCGATTCTCTGGCACCTCGTGCTCGGCCTGCTGGGGCTCGCTGCCTTCGGGGTGCTGGGGCCAGCGCTCTCAGAACTGTTCTTCGGCGCCGCCGTCGCCATCGACACGGCCACCGCCCTCGGCTTCGGGGTGGCGACCCTCGGCATTGCCTTGGGTACCGCGCTCGGTCGGGTCGTGCTCGTGGGCCTCGGCCTTCGCCGCGCCTTCATGCTGAGCGTCATCGCGGGCGCGCTGGTGGGCGTGAGCGCCATTCTGACCCTCTCGGCGCTCTACGGGGCCGCCGGCGGAGCATGGGGGCTCGCGCTGGGTGAACTGGTGTCGGTCGCCTGCCAGGCGGTGTTCGCGGCGCGCGGCATGCGGGCCCGACCCCGCCCCGAGAACGACGTCGCGTAGACTGCTGAGAACCGACGTTCGGGGGGACGCCCGTGACCACCATGACAGACCAGCCTCTGCAGACGCGCCGATCGTGGCGGCGTCTGCTCGGGATGCTCGCCACGGGCATCGTCGCGGGCTCAACCCTCGTCGCCCTCACCCCGGCACCGGCCATCGCCGACCCGTGGTCGTTCGACCCGGGCCTCATCATCAGCGACTCGCAGTTCTACGACGACGACGCGATGACCGAGGCCGAGATTCAGCGCTTTCTCGAAGACAAGATCGGCCCCTGCACGTCGAGTCGCTGCCTCGACATCTTTCGGTTCTCGATGCCGACTTACCCGGCGTTCACCTCGCAGACGACGGGCAACCTGGTCTGCCGCCAGGTCGAGGGTGGCTCGAACCTGCTGACCTCGACGGTGATCTTCCGCGTGCAGCAGGCCTGCGGCATTAGCGCCAAGGTGATTCTTGTCACGCTCGATAAAGAGCAGGGGCTCATCACCGGTGCCAACAGCCGCAACCCGACGAACTACTCGCTGAACTTCGCCATGGGCTGGAACTGCCCCGACTCGACCGGCTGCACTGACGCGTCGTCGGCCCTCGGCTACCAGATCTACCGGGGTGGGCGGCAGCTGGTGACCTACAAACTCGCCAACTTCTCGCGCCAGCCCGGCGTGCACAACATCCAGTTCGCCCCGAACCCCTCGTGCGGGTCGACGGCAGTGAATATTCGCAACTACGCCACCGCGGCGCTCTACAACTACACGCCGTACCAGCCCAGCGCGGCATCGCTCGCCGCATACCCCCGAGGCACGGGGTCGCCGTGCGACAGCTACGGCAACCGCAACTTCTACCGCTACTACTACGCGTGGTTCGGCAA
>ERZ1066139.197-NODE-197-length-12084-cov-7.046388_pt1 | contig 12084 bp, 9 predicted proteins | sample MGYA00382786_ERZ1066139 | MGnify/ENA primary metagenome ERZ1066139 (study PRJEB33369, sample SAMEA5778369) | biofilm metagenome | biome: Industrial cooling water; feature: Water cooling tower basin; material: Biofilm | place: United Arab Emirates | collected...
CGCTCGAGCTCGTGCGCGACGCGGGCTTCGAGGTCGTCAACGTCGCCGTGCAGGTGGTCGCGCAGCGGCCGCGGTTCGCCGGCCGGCGCCACGAGGTCGAGGCGCTGCTGACGCGCCTGCTCGGCGCCCCGGTCAGTGTCGCGGCGACCACGTCCGACGGCCTCGGCTTCACCGGCCGCGCCGAGGGCGTCGCCGCCATCGCAACAGCGCTGCTCCGTTCCTAGCCCGCCGGTAGGCTGTGGCGGTGACCGTGCGCCTCTTCGACAGCCTCAAGGCGGCCGTCGTCGACCTCGAACCGCGGGTCGAGGGGCAGATCGGCATGTACGTGTGCGGCCCGACCGTGCAGTCGGCCCCCCACATCGGGCACCTGCGCAGCGCCCTCGTCTACGACCTGTGGCGGCGCTGGCTGAGTGCGCGCGGCTACGCCGTGACCTTCGTGCGCAACGTCACCGATATCGACGACAAGGTGCTCGCGAACGCGAGCGAGACCGAGCCGTGGTTCGCCGTCGCGTACCGCGTCGAGCTCGAGTTCACGGCGGGGTACCGGGCCTTGGGCATCCTGCCCCCGACGTACGAGCCGCGCGCGACGGCGAGCATCCCGCAGATGCTCGCGCTGATCGAGCGCCTCGTCGCCGCTGGGCACGCCTACGCGGCCGACGACGGTTCGGGCGACGTCTACTTCGACGTGCGCAGCTGGAGCCGCTACGGCGAGCTCACGCGCCAGAGCCCCGACGACATGGAGGACGCTGGCGACGCCCCCGCGCGCGCCAAGCGCGACCCGCGCGACTTCGCCCTGTGGAAGGGCGCGAAGGCCGACGAGCCGAGTACCGCGCAATGGGAGTCGCCGTGGGGCTCGGGCCGGCCGGGCTGGCACATCGAGTGCTCGGCCATGGCCGCCCGCTACCTCGGCTCGGCCTTCGACATCCACGGCGGCGGGCTCGATCTGCGCTTCCCGCACCATGAGAACGAGCTCGCGCAGTCGGCGGCCGCGGGCGATGCGTTCGCGCGGCACTGGGTGCACAACGGGCTCGTGACCGTGGGCGGCCAGAAGATGTCGAAGTCGCTCGGCAACTCGGTCTTCGCCGCCGACCTGCTCGCGAGCCACCGCCCCGCGGTCGTGCGCTACTGGCTCGGCTCGGCCCACTACCGCTCGACCATCGACTACACGCCCGGGTCACTCGACGAGGCGCAAGCCGCGCTCGAGCGCATCGAGGGGTTCCTCGCGCGCGCGGCGCGCCGCATCGCGGGCACGCGCTTCGCCGAGCCGGATGCCGAGGCGCCCCCCTCGCTGCCCGCCGAGTTCGCCGCGGCGATGGACGATGACCTCGCCGTGCCCCAGGCGCTCGCCGTGTTGCACGACCGCGTGCGGCTCGGCAACGCCGCGCTCGACGACGACGCCGCCGCATCGGCCGCCCGTGCGCGCGCCGAGGTCGCGCTTATGGTCGGCGTGCTCGGGCTCGATTCCGCCGAGGGGGATGCCCGCGCCGACGACCCCGCGCGCCGGGCGCTCGCGACCCTCGTCGACCGCCTCATCGGCGATCGCCGCGAGGCCCGCGAGGCCCGCGACTTCGCGACCGCCGATCGCATCCGTGACGATCTCGCTGCCGCCGGCATCGTGCTCGAAGACTCACCGACCGCAACCGACTGGAGTATCGATGGCTAAGCCTGGGCGCCCTGGCGCGAGCAAGAAGAAGAAGGGCCCGACGGTCGGTTCGGGAGGCCAGGGTCGTCAGGCCCTCGAGGGCCGCGGCCCGACGCCCAAGGCGGAGGACCGTACGTGGCACCCGGCCGGCAAGCGGAAGGCCGCCAACGACCGGCTCGCCGCGGCGAAGAGCCGTGCCGGTGGCGGCAACGGGGGCGGCCAGCAGTCGAGCCGCTCGCGCGCCCCGAAGAAGAGCGCCGACGCCGAGGTCGTGAGCGGCCGCAACTCGGTGCTCGAGGCGCTGCGCGCGAAGATCCCCGCGAGCACCCTCTACATCGCCTCGCGCATCGAGATGGATGACCGGGTCAAGGAGGCGCTGTCGCTCGCGACCAAGCGCGGCGTGCCGGTGCTCGAGGTCATGCGCCCCGAGCTCGACCGCATGACGGGCGAGAACTCGGTCAATCAGGGCATCGCCATCTCGGTGCCGGCGTACGAGTACGCGCACCCGATGGATCTCGTCTCGCGAGCGATCGACCGCGGCCAGACGCCGCTGCTCGTCGCGCTCGACGGCGTGACCGACCCGCGCAACCTCGGAGCGATCATCCGGTCGACGGCCGCATTCGGCGGGCACGGTGTCATCGTGCCGCAGCGCCGGTCGGTGGGCGTGACTGCCGCCGCGTGGAAGACCTCGGCGGGGGCCGCGGCCCGCACGCCCGTGGCGATGGCCGCGAACCTGACGCAGACACTGAAGGCCATGAAGGCCGAGGGCGTGTTCGTGCTCGGCCTCGACGGCGGCGGCGACATGCAGTTGCCGAAGCTCGAGCTCGCCGACCGCCCTCTCGTGATCGTCGTCGGCAGCGAGGGCAAGGGCCTGTCGCGCCTCGTCACCGAGACGTGCGACGCGATCGTGTCGATCCCGATCTCGGCCGCGACCGAGTCGCTCAACGCGGGCATCGCGGCGAGCGTCGCCCTCTACGAGGTCGCCCGGAGGCGCGCGGCGTTGTAGCGGGTCGCGCGTCGGCTTGACAAAGTGTTCACCAGGGCTAAACATGGTGTCTCGTCAGAGTCGATCGATCAGGAGGACGCGATGAGCGCTCGCTACGTGGTTCGCACCGCCGACCAGGCCGACTACCGCGACCCGGGTGCCCTCGCTCCGGACTCCTCGGGGTTCACGCGCTGGTGCGCGGTCGGCTTCGACGACGGCGCCGCCCACACCGACTTCGGGATGTCGCGGCTCGAGCCCGGCGGCGTCGTGCCCACGCACGTGCACTCGGTCGAGGAGTCGTTCCACCTCGTCGAAGGCGAGGTGCTGCTCGTGACCCCCGAGGCCACCGTGCACCTCGTGGCGGGCGACTACGGCGTCATCCCGCTCGGCGTGCCTCACTCGTGGCACGCGGTCGGCGACGTGCCCGCTGTGTGGAGCGACATCTACTCGCCGCCGCCGCGCGCGCACCACGGCTACGACACCTTCCGGGTGCCCGACATCGCCCCCGGTACCCCCGTCGCGGTCGACCCGCGCGACCCGCGCACGCGCTCGTTCGGCGCGATCACGACCGAGCAGATGAACCCCGGCAAGCAGTCGCAAGAGCTTCTCGCGCAGTCGGCGAGCATGCGCACCGCGCTGCTCGTCTACAGCGGCATCTCGCTCAAGATGATGGTCGACAGCGACCTCGGCTCGGTGCTGCACACCATGTTCATGGTGCAGTACGAGCCCGATGGCGTCGCGGGCCCGCACGACCACCCGCTCGAAGAGGCGTACCTGATCCTCGACGGCGAGGTCGACGCGACCTTCGACGGCTACGAGGTGCGCATGAAGCCCGGCGACATCGCCTGGGCGGGCGTCGGCTGCGTGCACTCGTTCCGCGCCGTCGGCGAGCCCGTGCGGTGGCTCGAGACGCAGTCGCCCCAGATGCCCGCGCGCCACGCCTACCGTTTCGCGCGCGACTGGACCTACCTGTCGGACAAGCTCGGCTCCGAGTAGCCCGGCCGCATCGCACCAGACCGAAACGCTCAAGGAGGAGCAGTGACTCAGCGCACCATCGTCGTCGTCGGCGGAACATCCGGGATCGGCCTCGAGATCGCCAAGGAGGTCGTCGCGCGCGGTGACCGCGTGGTGCTCACCGGGCGCGACCAGGAGCGGGCCGAGGCGATCGCCGCCTCGATCGGCGAGGGGGCCACGGGCCTCGGCGTCGACATCTCCGAGCCCGAGACGATCGCCGCGAGCCTCGCGAGCATCGGCGAGGTCAACGGCCTCGTGCTCGCGGCCATCGAGCGCGACGCGAACTCGGTGCGCGAGTACGACATCACGCGGGCCCGCCGCCTCGTGACCCTCAAGCTCGTCGGCTACACCGAGACCGTGCACGCGCTGCTCGACCGCCTCGTGCCGACCGTCGACACGGGCATCGTGCTCTTCGGCGGTCGCGCGAAGGACGCGCCGTACCCCGGCTCGACCACGGTCGCGACGATCAACGGCGGCGTCGAGGGCCTGACGCACTCGATGGCGCTCGAGCTGGCCCCCATGCGCGTGAACGGCCTGCACCCTGGCATCATCGGCGACAGCCCGTTCTGGGCCGACAAGACGGCGGCGCTCGAGGGCTACCAGTCGCGCACGCCCGGCGGCAAGCTCGCGACGATGGGCGACATCGTCGGCGCCACGATGTTCCTGCTCGACAACCGCGGCGTCTCCGGCATCAGCCTCAACGTCGACCGCGGCTGGCGCCTCACGTAGCCGGAGACAGCATCCCTCGCCGGTGGGCGAGGAGAGCGAGGGATGCCGCGCTCGCGACCAGCACGGCTCCCATGACCCCGACCGCCGCGTAGCCGGCGAGCAGGAAGAGCTGCGAGCCGATCGCGGTGGCGAGCGAGCCGCCGAGGAACGTGGCCGCCATGTAGACGGTGTTCGCGCGGCCGTTCTCGCTGGGGTCGACGGAGGCGAGCGCGACGGCCTGGGTCGACACCTGCTCGCTGCTGACGCCCGCCGACACGAGGAAGAGCGCCACGAGGGTCAGGGCCAGCACCGAGGGCACGACGGCGATGAGCACGGCACCCGCGAGCGCGGCGGCGATGCAGACCGTGAGCGAGCGCCGGATGCCGTAGCGCGCGTGCAGGGGCGCTGCGGCGATCGTCGCGATGCCGCCGGTGAGCCCGGCCAGGCCCACGAGCGAGGCCTGCGTGACGGTCAGGCCGAGCTCGGTCACGGCGTAGACCGTGGTCATCGACCACAGCGAGATGAACGCCATGAAGCACAGCACGTGCACGGCCGTCATGAGGCGCAGGGTCGGCGAGCTCGCGGCGATGCGGGGGATCGAGACGAGGATGCGGCCGTAGGCCGGGGGATCGCTGGGGCTGTCGGCGGGCGACACCCGCAGGCTGAGGGGCACGAGCGCGAGCACGAAGACCGCGCACGCCACGACCGCTCCGCGCCATCCGATGACCTCGGCGACGGTGCCGAGCGCGGTGCGCACGACGAACAGGCCGACGATGAACGAGCCGAGCAGCACGGCGGCCGTGCGGGCGCGCGTCGCCGGGGGAGCGAGGCGCAGCGCCGCCGAGATCAGCAGCTGCCCGACGGTCGCGGTCGCGCCCGCGACGAAGCACAGCGCGACGAAGACGGCGTAGGCGGGGGAGGCCGCCGCTGCCGCCAGCGCGAGCGCTGTCGCGACGAGCTGGGTGGTGACCTGCGAGCGCGCGGAGAACCGGTCGCCGAGCGAGACGAGCAGCACGACGCCGAGCGCGTAGCCCGCCTGCACGGCGACGGTCGCGGCGGCCGCCGCGCCAGCGTCGACGCCGAACTCGAGCGCGACGAGGGTCTGGATGGGCTGGGGGATGTAGATGACCGCGACGCCCGTCGCGGCGATGACCGCCATAGCCGAGACGCGGCGGCCCCAGGCGGTGTGATCGGGCTGCGCCATGCGCGGCTCCTCTCGCGGATCGGTCCCGCTCGGCTCTGGATATATCCAGGTGAATGGACTTAGTATTCCATTGAGGCTGTACATCGACGTACACCCCCACTGAATTGCTCAACGAGGAGGAACTCATGACCGACGCCGCGCCCCGCGCCGGGGACTTCACCCCAGGCAGGCCGATCGTCTTCCGCAACGCCACCGTCATCACCGTCGACTCGGCGGGGGTGCTCGAGAACGCGGACGTGCTGATCATCGACGACACGATCGCCGGCGTCGGCCACCACCTCGAGGTGCCGGAGGGTGCGCTCGAGATCGACGCCAAGGGCGGCATCGTCATGCCCGGCATGATCGACACCCACCGCCACATGTGGCAGACCGCGCTGCGCGGCTACGGAGGCGACTGGGCGCTCAGCCAGTACTTCGTCTTCTACTACCTCACGTGGGGCCACGTCTTCCGCGCGGAGGACATCGCCGCGGGCAACCAGCTCAGCGCGCTCGAGTCGATCGACCAGGGCGTCACGACGACCGTCGACTGGTCGCACGCCCTGCGCACGCCCGACTACGCCGACGCCGCCGTGGAGGCGCTGAAGAGCATTCCGGGCCGGTTCGTGCTCGCGTACGGCAACTACCTCGGGGCCCCGTGGGAGTGGATGAACGAGCCCGGCTTCCAGAACTGGGTGAAGAACTTCACGGCCGACGACATGATGGGTCTGCAGGTGGCCTTCGACGTCAACTCGGGCCCCGACTTCCACGAGAAGGGGGCCTTCCAGGCCGCGCGCGACCTCGGCCTGCGCGTCACGACCCACGCGGGCGTCTGGGGCGTCAACGGCGACCCGAACATCGAGTACATGTACGAGAACGGCTTCATGGACGACACCGTGACGTACGTGCACGCGAGCTCGCTCGGCCCCGACAGCTACCACAAGATCGCGGCGACGGGCGGCACCATCTCGATCGCCACCGAGAGCGAGCAGAGCGCCGGCCAGGGGTACCCCTCGGCGTGGGTCGCCAAGAAGTACGGCATCACGGCCTCGCTGTCGATGGACACGAGCGTGTGGTGGAGCGCCGACTTCTTCTCGGCGATGCGCTCGACGCTCAGCTCGTTCCGCTCGCGCGACCACCTCGAGGCGCACGCGCTCGGCGAGACGGTCAACGTCAACCGCATGAAGGCGGAGGACGCCGTGTGGCAGGCCACCATGGGCGGCGCGCACACCCTCGGCATGGCCGACAAGCTCGGCTCGATCACGGTGGGCAAGAAGGCCGACATCGTGCTGCTCAAGAACGACGAGTCGCCGGCTATGACGCCCATCCTCAACCCCTACGCGCACGTCGTGTACCAGGCCGGCACGGCCGACGTGCACACGGTCGTCGTGAACGGGAAGGTCGTCAAGTACGACGGCGAGCGCATCGGTCTGCCGCTCAAGCCGGTCGCCGACCGCGTCGCGGCCTCGGTCGAGCACGTGCGCGGCGAGCTGGGCGAGGACGCCTGGGCCGAGTGGATGAACCCGGCGCTGCCGGAGGACGAGCCCATCGCCAACCCGTACATGTACCTCTCCGAGGACGACGGGCACAAGCACTAGGCAGCTCTGCACCGCTGACGGCGGGCGGCCCCTCGGGGTCGCCCGCCGTTTCGCGTGCGCGGGATCAGGCCGGCCGACCGCGCACACGAGAGCGGCCGGTGCGCGGAGCGCACCGGCCGCCATCCCGCCCCCCGATCAGGGCGGAGCCGCGTCAGGCTCGTCGGAACTTCGACCAGGCGTCGAACCCGACCGCGACGAGGATGATCACGCCGAGCGCGATGCCCTGGAACAGCGGGTCGATGCGCAGCAGCGTGAAGCCGTTGTAGAGCATGGCGATGAAGAGGATGCCGAGCACGGTGCGCCAGATGGCGCCCGAGCCGCCGAGGATCGACGTGCCGCCGACGACGATGCCCGCGAGCACGGTGAAGGTCAGCGTCGTCGCGATCGCGTCGTTCTCGGGCGCCGAGGGGGTGCGCGCGAGGTCGATGACCCCCGCGAGGCCCGCCGCCGTGCCCGCGAGCGCGAAGGTCGCGATACGCACCAGGTTGACGCGGATGCCCGCGAGCCGCGCCGCCTCGGCGTTGCCGCCCGCCGCGTAGACGTAGCGCCCGAAGGTCGTGCGCCAGAGCACGATGCCGAGCACGACGATGACGACGAACGCGATCCAGGTCGGCAGCGAGATGCCGAGCGGCTTCGTGAGTGCGAGCCAGCGGAACTCGGGCACGTCGACGCGGATCTGGCCGATGCCCTCCTTGCCGAACTGCGAGACGAGCTTCGTCGCGCCCAGGATGATGAAGCTCATCGCGAGCGTCGCGATCAGCGGGTTGATCTTCAGGTAGGTGCTGATGACCCCGTTGAGGATGCCGACGATGAGCCCGGCGAGGATTCCCGCGATGATGCCGAGCGCCGCCCCCGTCTCGCCGCCCACGCGCACGATGATCGTGCCGCAGATGACCGCGGTGAACATGTAGGTGGCGCCGATCGACAGGTCGATGCCGCCCGCGATGAGCACGAGCGTCGCGGCGGCCGCGACGATGAGGATTCCCGACTGGCGGTCGAGCACGTTGCCGATGTTCTGCGCCGAGAGGAACGCCGGGCTGCCGATCGACAGCGCGATGAACACGGCGAGGAAGGGCACGACGATCGCGACCGACCGCCACGGGATGCGCTGCAGGTACGCCCGCGTCGTTGCGACCCCCGAGGGGGCGGTCGGGGCGGGGGCGAGCTGGGTGTCGTTGCTCATGAGGTCACTGGCTCTCGTTCGTGATCGGATCCGCGAAGGCCGCGGTGATGATGTTCTCCTCGGTCATGGCCTCGCCCGAGAATTCGCCGACGATGACGCCGCCGCGCACAACGAGCACGCGGTGCGCGAGACCGAGCACCTCTTCGACGTCGGAGGAAATGACGAGCACGCCGATGCCCTGCGCGGCCTGCTCGACGATCAGGTCGTAGATGGCGCGCCGGCTGCCGACGTCGACGCCGCGGGTGGGCTCGTCCGCGATGAGCAGCTTGCGGGTGCGCTGCAGCGCCCGCCCGAACAGCACCTTCTGCTGGTTGCCACCGGAGAGGGCGGAGACGTTGCGGCGGTCGTCGCCGGCGACCGTGACGCGATCGAGCATGGTGCGGGATGCCCGGCGCTCGACCGCCGCCGATACCCAGCCGCCCGGCGCGACCTGGCCCATGTTCGACAGCGTGACGTTGTCGCGGATGGGGCGGCCGAGCACGAGCCCCTGCTCCTTGCGCGACTCGGGGATGAGGAAGATGCCGCGCTTGAGCGAGCCCGCGATCGAGTTGGGGGTCGCCGCGCCGTCGACCGAGACGGTGCCGCCGTTGCGCGGCGCGGCACCGAAGACCGCGTGCGCGATCTCGCTGCGGCCCGCGCCGACGAGCCCGGCGAGGCCGACGATCTCGCCTGCGCGCACGTCGAACGACACCCCGTACACGCCGGGAGCGACGAGGTCGCGCACCGAGAGCACGACCTCGCCCTGCGACACGACCGCGGGCTTGTCGGGGAAGACCGAGCCGAGCGTGCGGCCGAGCATCCCCTCGATGAGGCTCGCCTCGGTCTCCTCCGCGGCCGGGGCCGTGCGGATGAGGCGGCCGTCGCGCAGGATCGTGACGGTGTCGGCGAGCTCGAGCACCTCGGAGAGGAAGTGCGAGATGAGCAGCACCGTGTGGCCCGAGGCGGCGAGCTGGCGTACGACGCCGTGCAGCAGCTCGGTGTCGTGGGCCGAGAGCGCCGCCGTCGGCTCGTCCATGATGATGAGGGATGCGCCGCGCGCGAGGGCGCGCAGGATCTCGACCTTCTGCTGGTCGGCCGTGCGCATGCCGCCGACGAGGGCGTCGGGGTTGAGGTCGAAGCCCGTGCGCTGCGCGACCGCGAGGTACTCCTTGCGCAGCTTCCGACGGCTGATCCAGCCGAGGGTGCGGGGCTCACGGCCGAGGAAGACGTTCTCGGCGACCGTGAGCTCGGGCACGAGCGCGAGCTCTTGCGCGATCGTCGCGATGCCGCGGTCGAGGGCCTCGCGGGGCGAGCCGAAGCTCGCCTCGTGACCGTCGACGAGCAGCTGGCCCTCGTCGGCCGTGTACAGGCCCGAGATGATCTTGCTGAGGGTCGACTTGCCGGCCCCGTTCTCGCCGACGAGCGCGTGCACCGACCCGGGCTCGAGGCGCAGGTCGATGCCGCTGAGCACGGCGAGGCCGCCGAATGACTTGCCGACACCCCGCAGCTCCACGAGGAGCTGCGGGGTGTCGGCGGTTGCCGAGTGAGGCATTCGGGTTATCCGGCCCACTCGCCGGTGAACTCGGACGCGTTCTCCTGCGTGATCACGCCGCCGCCGGGGAGGTCGGCGAAGGGGTCGACGTCGCCGCGGTTGACGCCGTTGCGCAGCGCGTCGACCATGGCCTCCATGCCGAGGCGGCCCTCGGTCGCCGGCACCTGGAGCACGTTGGCGTACACGACGCCCTCCGACACCCGCTGCTGCGACCACACCGAGCCGCCGTAGCCGACCATGAGGTAGTCGGCGAGCGAGCCGCCGGCCGACTCGATGGCCTGCACGGCGCCCTGGAGGCCCTGGTCGGAAGTCGCGATGAGGTCGACGTTCGGGTTGGCCGTGAGGATGTCGCTCACCGCGGTCTGCGCGGCGGCCGGGTTGTAGAAGGTCTCGCCCTCGGCGACGATCGTGACCGGGGTGCCGGCGATGACCGCGTTGAAAGCGTCGTAGAGCGCGATGCCGATGGCCGAGGCCTTGACGTCGTGCAGGAAGGCGACGTTGCAGGGGTCGAGGTCCTGGCTCGCGCACGCGTCGACGACCTGCTCGCCGAGCTTGGTGCCGAGGTCGCTCGGCACGAAGACGACGTTCGCGGCGAGCCCCTCGATCTGCGAGGCGCCGGTCGTGAAGTCGTCACCGAGGATCTGGTCGATGTTGACGACCGTGATGCCGGCGTCGATCGCCTGCTGCACGACGTCGACGAGCGCGGGACCGAAGACGGGCTGCGTGATCATGCCGTCGTACTGACCCGAGGCGATGACGTCCTGGATGAGCGTGACCTGCAGGTTGGGGTCGAGGTTGCCGTCGAAGACGGTGATCTCGATGTTGTTCTCGGCGGCGACGCGCTCGACCTCGGCGAGCATCGGCTCGTCGTAGGTGTTGGCGACGGCGAACGAGATGAACGCGACCTGCAGCGTCTCCTCCCCGCCGGCGGCGGGCTCATCGGCGGCGGGTGCGGAGCAGGCGGCGAGAGCCAGGGCCGTGGCGGCGGCTGCGGCAGTGATGGCGGCGGAGCGGCGGAACCGCACCGGACGTGAGTGCCTCATGGTGATTTCTCCTTTGAAATCGCTCTGGGACCAGAGATCAACGCTGATCCTCTACGGTGCCATTTAGCGTCACTATACACATCTGTGCACTCTGGGTGAAGAACTAGTTTTCACGTTCAGCCTGACCGATCCGTTAGGCCGGGAACCTCGCGAATAGGCCAGTCCTTCGGTGCCGACGACAGCGAACACTGCCGCTCCTCTGTTAATCTGTGCTACACATTGAAGGCATTGCTCGCACGGCCGAGCGCGCGCGACGTCGACTGGAGGACTCAATGAAGAGCACAGGCACCACGGGCACGAACGGCGTCGATTGGGAGGCGCGCGTCGACTTCGATCGCCTGCGCGACGAGCGGCTCGCAAAGCTCAAGGCGCAGCTCGACCGCTCTGACGTCGGCGCGCTGCTGGCGTTCGACTTCTCAAACATCCGGTACATGACGGCGACCCACATCGGCACGTGGGCGATGGACAAGCTCATCCGCTTCAGCCTCCTGACGCGCAACACCGACCCCATCTCGTGGGATTTCGGCTCGGCCGCGAAGCACCACAAGCTCTACAACCCGTGGCTCGACGTCACGACCTCCGAGATGGACGCCGACCCGCACTCGCCGCACGAGGGCGCCAAGCGACCCCGCCTCGAGAGCGGCGCGCGCGCCGGCATCTCCACCCTGCGCGGCGCCTTCCCGCCCGACGCGGGCATCGCCGAAGAGGTCGCGCGCAAGATCAAGCGCGAGCTCGAGAAGTTCGGGGTCGCCGACCAGCCGCTCGGTGTCGACGTGATTGAGCTGCCCATCCTGTTCGCGCTGCAGCAGCAGGGCATCCAGGTTGTCGACGGCCAGCAGATCTTCCTCGAAGCCCGCCGCATCAAGACCCACGACGAGATTCGGCTGCTGACGCAGGCGGCGTCGATGGTGGATGCGGCCTACGAGAACCTGTACGAATTCTTGCGGCCCGGCGTCCGCGAGAACGAGGCCGTGGGCCTCGTGGCCAAGACCCTGTACGACCTCGGCTCCGAGTACGTCGAGGGCGTCAACGCCATCTCGGGCGAGCGCTGCTCGCCCCACCCGCACGTGTTCAGCGACCGCTTGATCCGCCCGGGCGACCCCGCCTTCTTCGACATTCTGCACAGCTACAACGGCTACCGCACGTGCTACTACCGCACCTTCGCGGTCGGCTCGGCGAGCCAGGCGCAGAAGGATGCCT
>ERZ1066139.205-NODE-205-length-11537-cov-6.182982_pt1 | contig 11537 bp, 6 predicted proteins | sample MGYA00382786_ERZ1066139 | MGnify/ENA primary metagenome ERZ1066139 (study PRJEB33369, sample SAMEA5778369) | biofilm metagenome | biome: Industrial cooling water; feature: Water cooling tower basin; material: Biofilm | place: United Arab Emirates | collected...
CCGCCGGCGTGTTCTTCCCCGCGTTCGGGATCATGCTCTCCCCGGAGATCGCCGCGATCAGCATGTCCGGCTCGAGCGTGATCGTCGCCGTGAACGCCCTGTTGCTGAAGCGACTCCGGCTGCCGGCCCAGGAAACCCCCGCGGCGGCGAGCAGTCCCGAGCAGGTGCCCGTCCCCAGCGGTGTCCGGTAGAGCCCCTCATCAGCTACACGCAAAGAAAGCGATGAACTCAATGAGCACACGTTCAACACGGACGGGCACCGATCCGGTTCTCGACCCGGCGCAGCTGGAGCGGATCAACGCCTGGTGGCGGGCGGCGAACTATCTCTCGGTCGGGCAGATCTACCTGCTGGACAACCCGCTGCTGCGGGAGCCGCTGCTGCCGGAGCACATCAAGCCCCGGCTGCTCGGGCACTGGGGAACCACGCCGGGGCTGAACTTCATCTACGCCCACCTGAACCGGGCCATCATGCAGCGCGATCTGAACACGATCTACGTCATGGGTCCGGGCCACGGCGGGCCGGGGCCCGTCGCCGCGTCGTGGCTGGAGGGCAGCTACACCGAAACGTACCCGAACATCGCCCAGGATGCCGTGGGCATGCGGCGGCTGTTCCGGCAGTTCTCCTTCCCCGGCGGTATCCCCAGCCATGTCGCGCCGGAGACGCCCGGCTCCATCCACGAAGGCGGCGAGCTCGGATACGCGCTGTCGCACGCCTACGGGGCGGCGTTCGACAACCCCGACCTGATCGTGGCGGCGGTGGTCGGCGACGGGGAGGCGGAGACCGGGCCGCTGGCGGCGAGCTGGCAGTCCAACAAGTTCGTCGACCCCGCCCGGGACGGGACGGTGCTGCCCATCCTGCACCTGAACGGCTACAAGATCGCCAACCCCACCGTGCTGGCGAGGATCAGCCCCGAAGAGCTGGACCACCTGCTGCGCGGCTACGGGCACACCCCGCACTACGTCGAAGGCGACGACCCCACGCAGATGCACCAGGACTTCGCCCGCACCCTGGACGCCTGCTTGGACGAGATCCGCGCGATCAAGGACCGCGCACGGGACGGGGACACTCGCCGTCCGATGTGGCCGATGATCGTGCTGCGCTCTCCGAAAGGGTGGACCGGGCCGAAGGAGGTCGACGGCAAGAAGGTCGAGGGCAGCTGGCGCTCTCACCAGGTCCCGTTCACTCAGGCGCGAGAGAACCCCGAACATCGGGCGATCCTAGAAGCGTGGATGCGCAGCTACCGGCCCGAGGAGCTCTTCGACGAAGCCGGAGCACCGATCGAGGCGATCGCGACCCTGCATCCCGACGGCGACCGCCGGATGAGCGCCAACCCGCACAGCAACGGCGGCGGGCTGCTGCGCGACCTGCGGATGCCCGACTTCCGCGACCACGCCCTGCTGGTGCCCACCCCTGGGACGGTCACCGGCGAGTCCACCCGAGTGCTCGGTGGGCTGCTGCGCGACGTGATGCTCGCCAACACGGACAACTTCCGGGTCTTCGCACCCGACGAGAACAACTCGAACCGGCTCGACGCCGTGCTCGAGGCCACCGACCGGGCCTGGAACGCCGCCACCGTCGCCGACGACGACCACCTCGCCGTCGAGGGCCGGGTGATGGAGATCCTCTCCGAACACACCCTGCAGGGCTGGCTGGAGGGCTACCTCCTCACGGGCCGGCACGGATTCTTCTCCTGCTACGAGGGCTTCATCCACATCGTGGACTCGATGTTCAACCAGCACGCCAAATGGCTGACCACCACGAACGACATCCCGTGGCGGCGCCCGGTCGCGTCCCTGAACTATCTCCTCACCTCCCACGTGTGGCGCCAGGACAACAACGGCTTCTCCCACCAGGACCCCGGCTTCATCGACCACGTCGTCAACAAGAAGCCGGACGTGATCCGGGTGTACCTGCCGCCGGACGCGAACACGCTCCTGTCGGTCGCCGACCACTGCCTGCGCAGCCGCCAGTACGTCAACGTCGTCGTCGCCGGCAAGCAGCCCCAGCTGCAGTTCCTGACCATGGAGCAGGCGATCGAGCACTGCACCAAGGGCATCGGAATCTGGGACTGGGCCAGTAGCGACGACGGACAGGAACCTGACGTCGTCATGGCCTGCGCCGGCGACGTGCCGACCATGGAGACCCTCGCCGCCGTAATGATCCTGAAATACCACTTCCCCGACCTGCGCATCCGGGTCGTCAACGTCGTCGACCTCATGCGGTTGAAAGACCAGCGGGCGCACCCGCATGGCCTGTCCGACGAGGACTTCGACGCCCTGTTCACCACGCACGCGCCCGTCGTGTTCGCCTACCACGGCTACCCGACTCTCATTCACCGGCTGACCTACCGGCGGGCGAATCACGCGAACATGCACATCCACGGCTACCAGGAGGAGGGGACGACCACGACCCCGTTCGACATGTGCGTGCTCAACGAACTCGACCGCTACCACCTGGCCATCGACGTCATCGACCGGGTGCCGCGGCTGCGCGACGTGTCCGCACACGTCCGCGATGAGCTGCGCAACGCCCTTATCCGTCACAGCACCTACATTCGCGAGCACGGCGAGGACCTTTCCGAGATCCGCGACTGGACATGGTCAGCGGAGACGGTCCCTTCGGTCCGCCTCGACGAATCGCCATGAAGAGGCCGCCGTCACCTCCCCCTCACGCTCATCAGTTCGAGTCGGCCTACGAGGCGGTGTTGTTCGACATGGATGGTGTGGTCACCGACACCGCCACCATCCATGCCGCCGCCTGGCAGCGACTCTTCGACGAGGTCCTCCAGGACCCCCGCGCCCACGGCGCGGACCTGCGGCCGTTCGATCCTGTGGAGGACTATCGCCTGTACGTCGATGGCCGAAGCCGCGAGGATGGGGTCGCGGCCTTCCTGGCCGCCCGTGGAATCGAGCTCGAGCCCCGACGGCTCGGCGACTCAGAGTGGTCGATCGCGGGGCTCGCCGAACGCAAGAACGACCTGTTTCTGGCCGAACTCGGTACACGAGGTCTGCGGAGCTACCCAGGCACGACGGACCTGCTGGGCCGGCTTCGCGCCGGCGGCATTCCGGTCGGCCTGGTCACCGCGAGTCGCAACGCCCACCGGATGCTGGCTGAGGCGGGCTTGGCTGGCATGTTCGACGTGGTCGTGGACGGGGAGATCGCTGCGGAGCAGCATCTGCCGGGCAAACCTGACCCGGCGATGTTCCTCGAGGCCGCCCGTCGCCTGGGAGTCCAGCCGCAGAGCACCGCGGTTGTCGAGGACGCGATCTCCGGGGTTCAGGCCGCTCATGAGGGCGGATTCGGACTGGTTGTCGGGATCGCGCGTGAAGGACGTCGGGATGCCCTCGAAGCCAACGGGGCTGACGTCGTCCTGAACGATGTCAGTGAGCTGGACCTCGGTGCCAACATCACCGACCCGTGGACCCTCACGTACTCCGGATTCGACCCCGCCCATGAAGGGCATCGGGAGGTGCTGGCAGCACTGGGGAACGGATACCTGGTCACTCGCGGCTCCCGGCCGGAGCACCGCGACGACGGGACGCACTACCCGGGGACATACCTCGCAGGTGTGTACAACCGCCTCACCAGCCGCATCCACGGTCGGAGCATGGAGGAGGAACATCTCGTCAACACGCCGAACTGGCTTCCTCTCGACATCCGAGTCGCCGCCGGACCATGGTGGTCCAGCGGTCGAGTCGCTATGCGCGACGAGCGACGGGATGTGAGCCTGCGCGAGGGGATCTCCACCCGGCACGTAACCCTCCTCGGCGCCGACGGAGCTGAGCTGAGCGTCGTGCAACGATCCTTCGCTTCCATGGACGACCCGCATCTGGCCGTGCAGGAGACCACCCTCACTGCCTCCGGTTGGAGTGGGACGGTCACGCTCCGCGCTGGCCTCGATGCAGGTGTGGGCAACAGGAACGTCGCCGAGTATGTCGGATCGGACACCACCCACCTCGGCCCCCCGACGTTCAGCCAGGATGGGGACGTCCTTCTCTGCGAGGTGCGAACCAGGAACAGCGAGATCGACATCGCCTCGGCCATCCACCTTCGACTCGAGGGAGCTGACGGAGTGTGGCCCGACGCGCGCACACGGCCGGGACGCCGCTACACCAGAGACGTCGAGCTGGCGCTCATTGACGGGCAACCCGCTACCCTCACCAAGACGGCCGCGATCTTCACCTCGCGCGACCCCGCGATCGCGTCGCCGGCGATCGCCGCACTCGATCGACTTGAGGAGCATGGCCGGGACACCCGCGGCCTGGAGGACCGCCACCGGGCCGCCTGGGAGCGACTCTGGCAGCGCTTTCCCCTGACCGTCGACGCCGACCCGCGCAGCCAACTCGTTCTCAACCTTCACATCTTCCACCTCATGCAGACGCTCTCCCCCCACACTGCAGCGTTGGATGCTGGCGTGCCTGCACGGGGCCTGCACGGCGAGGGTTACCGCGGGCACGTCTTCTGGGACGAGCTCTTCGTCCTTCCCGTACTCGGCCTTCGGCTGCCGCTAGTCGCCCGCGCGATGCTGCAATACCGATGGCACCGGCTGGGGGCCGCCCGCTCCGCGGCACGTGAGAACGACATGCCCGGAGCGCTCTTTCCCTGGCAGAGCGGCAGCGACGGACGCGAGGAGACACCAGATCACCTCTACAACCCCCACTCCCAACGGTGGATGCCCGACCACTCGCACCTGCAGCGCCACGTCGGTTTGGCAGTCGCATACAACGCCTGGCAGCACTATCAGGTCACCGGCGACCTCGAGTGGCTTGCCGGGCAGGGTGCCGATCTCATCATCGAAGTCGCCCGGTATTTCGCCGCCTGCGCCGTTCACGACCCCCATACCGACCGCTTCCATATCGCCGGCGTGATGGGCCCGGACGAGTACCACGACGGATACGGCCACGGCGTCCGCGACAACACCTACACGAACGTGATGGTCGCATGGGTGTGCGCCCGCGCCGTCGACGCCCTCCAGGAGTTGGCCGGCCACCCCCGCGACGATGTCGTGGTGCGACTCCGGATCGGAGAGGCAGAGATCGCACGCTGGGAGCACGTCAGCCAGCGGCTCGCGATCGCCGTTCACGCCGACGGAATACTCAGCCAGTTCGACGGGTACGAGGATCTCATCGAGCTCGACTGGACCGCCTACCGGGATCGGTATAAGAACATCGGCCGGCTCGACCTCATCCTCGAATCCGAGGACGACAGCACCAATCGGTACAAGCTGGCCAAACAGCCCGACGTCATCATGCTCGTCTATCTGCTTGGCCAGGATGGGCTCCTGCAGCAGCTGGCTGGGCTCGGCTACCCCTTCTCGCAGGACGACCTCGTCCGTACGGTGACCTACTACCTCGAGCGCACCTCCAACGGGTCCACCCTCAGCCGAGTCGTTAGCGCCTCCGTCCTCGCCGGCCTCGACGAATCCCGATCGTGGTCCCTGTTCCGCGAGGCGCTCATCGCCGACCTGGATGACACCCAGGGGGGAACGACCCGCGAAGGCATCCACCTCGGCGCAATGGCCGGCACCATCGACCTCGTCGCGCGATCGTTCGTCGGGCTGAGCTGCGAACCGACCCGGGTCAGCTTCGCTCCACGACTGCCGCCGCGACTTCCGAGCATCCGTCTCCAGTTCGCTTACCGGGGGCACCTGATCGACCTTGAACTCGACCACCACACCCTGCGACTGCAGCTGCTGCCCAGCCCAGCACCGCCGATCCGTCTCCGAGTCGCCATCGAGGAGGTCTCGCTCGCGGGCGGCGAGTCACACACGTTCGCCCTGGCTCACGAGTTCCAACCGCAAGAACCCCCCCGATAAATAACACACCGAGAGAAGGGCACGCTCATGAGCAAGATCAAGGTCGGCGTCAATGGGTACGGAGTGATCGGCAAGCGCGTCGCGGACGCCGTCGTGCTGCAGCCCGACATGGAGTTGGTCGGCATTGCCGACATCGCCACCGACTGGCGCATCAAATCCGTGCGGGGTCGAATTCCCCTCTTCGCCGCCACCGACCAAGCGCTCACCGCGATGGCGGCGGAAGGATTGAGCGCAGCGGGTGGCCTCGAGGACCTGCTGGCGGCATCCGACATCATCATCGACACCACCCCCAAGCACGTCGCCGCGGGCAATCTGCAACGCTACCGCGCGGCCGGGGTGAAGGCAGTCTTCCAGGGTGGCGAATCCCACGAGGTGACCGGACACTCCTTCGTCGCTCAAGCCAACTATCACAGCGCTCTGGGCCGCGACACCACCCGCGTCGTGTCCTGCAACACCACGAGCATCGTTCGTGTACTCGGCGCTCTCGACACCGCCGGGCTACTTCTCCGGGCCCGCGGGGTGCTCATCCGACGCGCCACCGATCCGTGGGAATCCCATCTCGGCGGCATCATGAACACGATGGTCCCCGAGCCGACCATCCCCTCCCATCAAGGCCCCGACGCGCAAACAGTGCTGCCCGGTCTCGACCTGGTGACAATCGCCGCCAAGGGTGCCCACACCCAGACGCACAACCACTACTGGACGATCCAATTGACCCGGCACGCGACGCGGGAGGAAGTGCTTACCGCTCTGCGCGCCGCCCCCCGAATCGCGTTCATACGGATGTCCGACGGTCTGATCGCCCTCAACTCCACGATCGAACTGATGCGCGACCTCGGCCGCCCCCGAGGCGATATGTGGGAGGTGGCGGTGTGGGAGGACCTCGTCACCGTTCAGGGCGACGAGCTCTTTCTGACCTATCAGGTCTACAACGAAGCCATCGTCGTGCCCGAAACCATCGACGCGATCCGGGCACTGACCCGGACCGCCCCCGACGCCGCCGCCTCGATGCACATTACCGACGCCACTCTCGGGATGCTCCAGGACTTCCTGCCACCCACCGTGCCGAACAGCTGAACGCGAGCAACACCGCGCGAAGGAGAAAACGATAGCTATGGTGTCAATGTCAGGGCGCTCGGCGGGACTTCTGCTGTGGTCGAACTCGCGATGACCACTCATCGCAACCGGTATCGACGCATCGGCGCCATCCTCGAGCGTCACGGGCTCGGTCTGGCCACGGGAGCCCTTGGGCTGAACGGGTGGATCCCCTTCAACAAGGGTATCCTCGGGCATCCGAGCCGGGAGGCGCCCTACACGAGCCCGGACCATGTCAGGCTGGCGCTGGAGGAACTCGGTCCCACCTTCATCAAGCTCGGCCAGCTGCTGTCCACCCGGACCGACCTGCTTTCCCCTGACTATCTCGCTGAGCTCGCCAAGCTGCAGGACGACGCGCCTCCTGAGGACTGGGAACCGATCAGGGCCGTGATCCGAGAGGAGCTCGGCGCCGAACCCGAACAGGTATTCGCGCGGTTCGACAGACAGCCGCTCGCTGCGGCGTCGATCGGTCAGGCCTATGCGGCGACTCTTCAGGACGGCACGCAAGTCGTCGTGAAGGTCCGTCGGCCAGGTGTGGTCGCCCAGGTCGCCGAAGACCTGGAGATCCTGCAGAACCTCGCCGAGCGTGCGGACAAGCGATGGGAGGCTGCGCGTCATTACAACCTGATCGGAATTGTCGAGGATTTCTCCCGAACGCTACGCGCGGAGCTCGACTACCTCCAGGAGGGGCGAAGTGCGGAACGATTCGCCACCGATTTTTCCGACTCGCCCGATGTCGCCATCCCGCGGGTGTTCTGGGAGACGACCACCTCACGAGTGTTGACCCTGGAGCGGATGCAGGGGATCGGCATCGATGACATCTCCGCCCTCGACGCCGCTCGCATCGACCGGCACCAACTAGCCCAGCGGGGCGCGAACCTCATCCTCACCATGATCTTCGAGAACCGCTTCTTTCACGCCGACCCCCACCCCGGCAACATGTTCGTTCAGGCCAACGGCTCGATCGCCTTGATCGATTTCGGAATGGTCGGGGAGCTTGACGAGGACGTGGCGGACGAACTCTCCGACGTGCTGCTGGCCATTGCCGAGGGAGACGACGACGCGCTCACCACGGCGCTCGTGAAACTGTCGATCACGAAGGACAGCTTCGACCGAACCGAGCTCCGCCGCTCCCTCGCCACCTTCCTCTCGAATTACCGCGGCCGCCCACTATCCGAGATCAACGTCACCCACCTTCTCGGACAGTTGCTCGCCCTTCTGCGCCAGCATCATCTCCAGCTCCCGCATGAGACGGCGCTGCTGTTCAAGGTGCTCATGATGGCGGAGGGCTTGGCGGCACGACTCGACCCGCCGTTCGAGATGCTGCAGGCGCTCACCCCCTTCTCGGAGCGGCTTGTGCAGAGACGGCTCTCGCTTCCTGCCCTTGCGAAGCGCTGGGCGCGGGCATCTGCGAATACACGAGACTTCCTCCTCGAGTTGCCCGGGGCGCTCCGCCGAGCGGGCCAGATCCTGGAGACCAGCGGCTTGGAGGTGCACCTGCGCGCCAGCGAACTGGAACCGCTCGTCGGCCGCGCCGAGCGCATCGGCAATCGCCTCATCGCCGGGATGATCGCCGCCGCGCTGATCAACGGCATCGGCGAGCTCGTCAGCGGCAACGCCCGGTGGCGACCGCGGGAAGGCGCCATGATCCGCGCTGGCGCCACCATGATCAGCGCCCTGGGCGGCTACCTCCTGTGGACTACGCGGCGGCGATGACGTTGCGCTCGGAGAAGGCACATCAATGAGCAGGACCCACGTCGGTGACACAGGCAGGGGCGAGAGCCTGCCCGTCGGCTCTCGCGGTCGTGAAAGCCGTGTCGGCGGATTGTGAATATCCCCCGACAAGGAGCTGAGGGCGATCCCACTGCCGTGACGCGTAAGCCGAGTCCTCGGCGAATGCTGTGGATGACACTCGCCTGGGGCTCGTGCTTTGTGGCGATCAGCATCGGGCTGCAGGACGCCCCCCTGCTCTGGCTGGCAGCGCTGCGCGCTCTCATCGCGGGCATCGCACTGCTGCTCGTGACCGGCATGCGTCGCACCCCCCTGCCGCGCGACCGACGCACGTGGGTGCTGATCGTGCTCCCTGCCGGGCTCGGTACCGGGGCCTGGTTGTCGTTGAGCTCCGCTGTCGCAGTCACCATCGGCACCTTGATCTCGAGGGTCGTCCGGGCTGATCCGTTCGTCGTGGCGGCCGCGCAGCTCCTGATCGGGGGGTCCGTCCTTGCCATCGCGGCAGTCGTCATCGAAGGTCCGCCGACGATCAATTGGAACGTGCGCTTCGTTCTCACCCTTCTCTTCCTATCGCTGGTCGGGACCGCAGCGACCACGGTCGCATGGTTCACCGAAGCCCGACGCGCTCGGTTGGACATCCTTACGACGTGGACGCTCCTCGTGCCGATCTTCGGCATAGCGCTATCGCTCATGGTCCTCGGCGAGCGCCAGAGTCTATGGGGCTGGGTAGGGACTGCTGTCGTGGTGGTGTCGATGCTTCTCCTGGTAGTCCCACACCGTCGATCGCGCAGCAGCCATACCGACCAGGCGCCGCGCCCGTGAGGGGCGCGATGGTCGAACCCTCTCGATAGCGACCCGCGCCTGACTGCCCCGCTGATCGCCGTGGTCGACACCCACCTCCGGTCAACGAGGAAACGCCGGGGCTGCTGAAGCAACATTCGGCGCCAGCGAGGACCGTTGGGTCGACTGAACGTGTCCTGGTCAGCCACGCATGGTCCGCTTCGCCTCGTCGGCGCCCGCTTTCGTGAGCGACGCCCGACTCTTGAGGTTTCAGCACCGCTCAGAAGCCTCTCCGAGTGACCACGTGTCAGCGGTGCGGCCGGCTGATGGGCCTCGCGCCGCTAGGCTCGCTCCCGTGGCGAGGATCACCGGGCTGAGCGTCGCGGACGTGCGCGGTCGGCGCGATCGCGGCGAAGTCAACACTCTGCCGAACGACACCGGCCGCTCGCTCTGGCGCATCCTGCAGGCGAACCTCTTCACGCTCTTCAACGCGATCGTCGGCGGCAGCTTCCTCGTGCTGCTCGCCCTCGGCTACTGGCAGGATGCCCTCTTCGGCTTCTTCGTCATCGCCAACGTGGCCATCGGGGTCGCGCAGGAGTTCCGGGCCAAGGTGACCCTGAGCCGGCTGGCGGTGCTCAACGCTCCGCGAGCGCGCGTCCTGCGCCGAGCATCCCCCGACGGTGACGGCGAGGTCGAGGAGGTCGCCATCGCCGACGTCGTGCTCGACGACGTGCTCGTGCTCGCCGCCGGAGACCAGGTCGTCGCCGATGCCGTCGTGCTCGAGGCGTCGGGGCTCGACATCGACGAGTCGCTCCTGACCGGCGAGGCCGATGCGGTGCCGTCGCCCGCGGGCCGCGAGCTGCTGTCGGGGTCGACGGTCGTAGGCGGCAGCGGGCTCGCGCGGGTGATCCGCGTCGGCGCCGACTCGTACGCGAGCCGCATCACGGCCGAGGCGAAGCAGTTCTCGCTCGTCGGCAGCGAGTTGCGAGACTCGATCGCGCGCATCATCCGCTGGATCAGCATCGGCCTGCTGCCGGTCGGCGCGCTCGTCGTCAACGGGCAGATGCAGGCGGTCGGCGGGTGGGAGGTCGCCCTCGAGAGCGGCGCGTGGCGCGAGGCCGTCGTCGCCGCGACCGCGAGCATCATCGCGATGGTGCCGCAGGGGCTCGTCTTCATGACCTCGGTCGCGCTCGCCGTCGGCGCCGTCAAGCTCTCGCGCCGCGAGGTGCTCGTACAGGAGCTCGCCGCCGTCGAGGGCCTCGCCCGCGTCGACATGCTCTGCCTCGACAAGACGGGCACGCTCACCGAGGGCGGGCTCGTTCTCGACGCGGTCGTGCCGGTGGCCGACACTGCGGGGTGGGATGCTGCGCTCGCCGTCTTCGCGGACGATCGCGACGCGAATGCCACGGCCCGCGCCCTCGGCGAGCGCTTCGGCTCGGGGGCGGGCTCGGCGGCCGCTGCCGCGGGCGCTCCGGCCGTCGTCGCGCGGGTTCCCTTCTCGTCCCAGCGCAAGTGGAGCGCCCTGCAGCTCGGCACCGCGCGCGCCCCCGAGAGCTGGCTGCTCGGCGCCCCCGACATCGTGCTCGCCGAGCCGGCCGCCGGCGTCGACCACGCGGCGACGCTCGCGCGGTGCCGCGAGCTCGCCGCGAGTGGCCTGCGCACGCTCGTGCTCGCCGCTCACGACGGCGGCCGGTGACGGGGCCGACGAGCACGGGGTGATCTCGCCGCGCGAGGCCGCCCTCCCCGCCGGGCTCGAGCCGGTGGCGGTCGTCACGTTCCGCGAGCGGGTGCGCCCGGATGCGCACGAGACGCTGGGGTACTTCCGCGAGCAGGGGGTGAGCATCCGCATCATCTCGGGCGACGACCCGAGAACCGTCGCCGCCGTCGCGCGGGAGGCGGGCGTCGACCACGTCGGCGACGGCTTCGACGCGCGGCAGCTGCCCGAGGGCGTCGCCGAGCTCGACGCCGTCATGGCGCGCGAGCAGGTGTTCGGGCGCGTCAGCCCCGAGCAGAAGAAGGCGCTGGTGAAGTCGCTGCAGCGGCTCGGCTACACCGTCGCGATGACGGGCGACGGCGTCAACGACGCGCTCGCGCTCAAGCACGCCGACATGGGCA
>ERZ1066139.209-NODE-209-length-11384-cov-6.349016_pt1 | contig 11384 bp, 8 predicted proteins | sample MGYA00382786_ERZ1066139 | MGnify/ENA primary metagenome ERZ1066139 (study PRJEB33369, sample SAMEA5778369) | biofilm metagenome | biome: Industrial cooling water; feature: Water cooling tower basin; material: Biofilm | place: United Arab Emirates | collected...
GGTGCGGCCCGCGCGATGCAGATACGTGTCGTGGTCATCCGGAACCGTGTGGTTGATGACGTGCGTCACGTCGTTGACGTCGATGCCGCGCGCCGCGACGTCGGTCGCGATCAGGATGTCTTTCTTGCCGGCCTTGAAGGCGGCCATGGCGCGCTCGCGCTGCTCCTGGTTCAGGTCGCCGTGCACGGCCGCGGCGTTGTAGCCGCGGTCGTTGAGCTCTTCGACGAGCTTCGCGGCGGCGCGCTTCGTGCGCGTGAAGATGACGGTCTTGCCGCGGCCCTCGGCCTGCAGGATGCGCCCCACGACCTCGTCCTTGTCGAGGGCGTGCGCGCGGTAGACGACGTGCTTGATGTTCGCCTGCGTGAGCCCCTCGTCGGGGTCGGTCGCGCGGATGTGGATGGGCTTCGACATGAAGCGCCGCGCGAGCGCGACGATCGGGCCGGGCATGGTCGCCGAGAACAGCATCGTGTGGCGCGTCGGCTTGGTCTGCGCGAAGAGCTTCTCGATATCGCTCAGGAAGCCGAGGTCGAGCATCTTGTCGGCCTCGTCGAGGACCATCACCTCGACGTTGGCGAGCGAGAGCAGGCGCTGGCTCGCGAGGTCGAGCAGGCGGCCGGGGGTGCCGATGACGATCTGCGCACCCGCCTTGAGCTGCTCGATCTGGCCCTCGTAGGCCTTGCCGCCGTAGATGGAGACGATCTTGACGTCGCGGTTGATCGCGGCCGTCTCGAGGTCTTCCGTCACCTGCACGCACAGCTCGCGCGTGGGCACGACGACGAGCGCCTTCACGCCCGGCTCGGGGTGCAGGCCGAGGCGCTGGATGAGCGGCAGGCCGAAGCCGAAGGTCTTGCCGGTGCCGGTCTTGGCCTGGCCGATGATGTCTTGACCGCTGAGGGCCAGGGGGATGGTCTGCTCCTGGATCGGGAAGGGCTCGATGATGCCCTTCGCCGCGAGAGCCTCGACCATGTCGGGCTCGATGCCCAAGTCAGTGAAAGTCACGGTGGTGTGTCGCCTGTCGTTATATAGAAGAGAAGGCCAGTTTAGCCGCCGGGCGCCGCTCGCCGGGGCCATCGCCTAGGCTGAGCCCGTGGCTTCGTGGTTCAGACGGCAGCGCCCTCGCGTCGAGGCGCCGACCCTGACCCCGCGCGACACCGCCGCCGCGGCCCTGCGCGTCGACCTGGGCGAGCTCGCCCCGAGCCCCGATGTGTTCCTCGGGCACTGCGCCGCGCTGCACCTCGTCTTCATCGAGCAGCTCACGACCGCCATGTCGAACGCCCCTCGCGTGGCCGATAAAGATGCCCTCGCGCGCGTCTCGGCCGTCGCCCTCGACCGCTACCGGGGCCTGGTCGTCGAGCTCGAGCGCCACCAGCTCGACAAGACCGACGTCATGCAGCCGCACCTCGAGGGCGTCGAGGAGTTCGAGCGCCGCACGCAGGGCGGCGAGTGGTACGAGCAGGTCGCGAGCGCGCACGTCACGATCGGCTTCCTCACCGACTTCTGGGTGCGTCTCGCCGCGGGCCTTCCGGGCGAGCTGCGCGGGCGCGTCGTCGCGGCGCTCTCGGCCGGCGACCTCGAGGGCCCCGTGCACCGCATCATCGAGCGCGCGATCGCCGCGAACCCCGCGCTCTCGTCGCGCCTGGCCCTGTGGTGCCGGCGCCTCGTGGGCGACACGATGCTGCAGGCCCGCTCGGCGCTCGTGCTGCACGACGACCGCTCGAAAGACGAGGCGCAGATCGAGCCCGTCTTCACCGAGCTCATCGCGGAGCACACCCGCCGCATGGACCGCCTCGGGCTCACGGCGTAGGCGCATCCGTGTCGACGACGCAGCCCGCCGGTGCCTTCCGCACCCTTCCCCGCACCCCTCTGGGCTGGTGGGGCTTCGGGATGCTCGGCGCTGGCGCGGCCCTGCAACTCGTGCAGAGCGGCCTCGTGTGGGCGAGCGGCGCGTGGGGGCTCGAGGAGGCCGTGCGGGTTCCCGTGTTCGTGTTCGTCGTCGTCATGAGCGCGGGCGTCATCGTGTCGGCGCTCGCCGTCGTGCTGCGCCGGGACCACTCGATCATGATGATCGCGCTCGCGGCCGTGACGCTCATCAGCCTCGGCGGCGTGGCCGTGCGGGCGCTCGCGGGCTAGCGCGCAGCATCCCGAACCGGGGCTCAGGCCTTGACGGCCGCGCTCGGCTTCATGAGGCGTTCGAGCAGCTCGGCGTCGGCCTGCTCGCGGCGCTTCGGCAGCACCAGGGCGATCGCGAGGGCGACGAGCGGCCCGCCGACGAGCGCGATGACCCAGATCCAGCCGCCGTCGAAGGGCAGGCCGATCCAGACGCAGATGGCCCAGATCGCCGCGGTCGCGGCAGCGCCGACGAGCGGCACGAGCAGCAGTCCGTGCGTCTGACGACCGGGCGCGAGGTAGCGCACGCCGAGCGAGAGCGCGGCGCCGATGACCGTGACGAAGAGCAGTTCCATGCCTGCGAGCGTACCCGCTGCGCGGAGGGGTGCTGCTAGCCGACGAAGCCGACGCGACGCGCCGAGTCGCTGCCGATCTCGACGTAGCCGATCGCGGCGGTCGGCACGAGGTACTGCTTGCCCTTGCTGTCGGTCAGGCTGACGACGGGGGCGCCCTTCTCCATGGCGGCCGTGATGGCGGCCGTGATGTCGGCGGCCGACTCCGAGGTCTCGAAGGCGAGCTCGCGGGGGCTGTTGAGAATACCGATGCGAATGTCCACGATCGTCAGCGTACCCGGCGGCTCCCGGGGCTTCCGCCGTGTTCACTGAGGGCGCACCGGGCGGTGTTCCCGCCCTGCCGCGCTGTCGGCGCGCGCCGGTAGCGTGGGCGCGTGACCACCTTCGACGCCGCGCCGCCCCGGGTCGCGGCCTCGGCCGTGGTGCTCGACGAGGGCCAGCGCCAGGTGCTGGATGCTCGGCGCACGCCCGGCGCGATCGTGCTCGGCGCGCCGGGGTCGGGCAAGACCACGGCGGTGGTCGAGCTCGTGGCGGCCGCCGTGCTCGACGACGGCCTCGACCCCGCGAGCGTGCTCGTGCTCACGCCCTCGCGTCGCACGGCGACGGTGCTGCGCGACCGGCTGGCGCTGCGGCTCGCCGCTCCCGCTGAGGTTTCGCCTGACGATTCGCACGATGCGATCGCGCGTCGTGCGCCCGGCGCGTTGCCCGGCCCGCTCGCGCGGTCGCTCGCGGCGTACGCCTTCTCGGTCGTCACGGCCTCGCACCGCCTCGGCGGGCTCGCCGAACCGCGGCTGCTGAGCGGCGCCGACCACGACGCCGACCTGGCCGAGCTGCTCGACCGCTCCGAGCTCGAGGCCATCCTCGGCGCCGACGCCGCGCCGGGCCCCGCGTGGCCCGAGCACCTCGGGCCCGAGGTGCGGCGGCTGCCGGCCTTCCGCACCGAGCTGCGCGACGCGATCGCGCGCCTGAGCGAGCACGGCTGGAGCACCGATCGCCTGCGGGCCGCGGCGCGCGAGCGGGCCCTGCCCGCGTGGGCCGCGATCGCCGACTTCGTCGACGAGTACCGGCGCATCCTGGGGGCCTCGCGGCCCGGGCAGCTCGACCCGGCCGAGCTCGTGCGCGCGGCCGTGGGGCTCGTGCGCGACCCCGTCGACGGCATGCCGCCCCCGCCCCGCCTCGTCGTGCTCGACGACGCCCACGATGCGACGCCGAGCGGCTTCGACCTGCTCGCGGCGCTCGCGGAGCGCGGGGCCACCGTCGTCGCGCTCGGCGACCCCGACCTCGCGGCCAACACCTTCCGCGGCGCCGAGCCCGAGGCGCTCGCGCACCTGCCGGCCGCGCTCGGCTGGCGCGAGTCGCGCGCCATCGTGCTGCCGCTCGTGCACCGGCACGGTGCGGCGCTGCGCGGGCTCGCCGCCGACGTGACGCAGCGCATCGGCGCGGCCGCCGCGGGCACGCAGCGCAAAGCCGTCGCGGTCGAGCTGCGGGCCGAGGCGCAGGGCGAGGCGTCGGGAGCACCGTCGGGCGAGGCGGTCGCCGACCCGAGGGCGATCCCTGCCGACTGGGGCGGCCCCCTCATCGCGCTCGAGGCGACCACCCCCACGCGCGAGCGCGCGCTCGTCGCCGACCTGCTGCGCGAGCGGCACCTTCTCGATGGCGTGCCCTACGGCCGCATGGCCGTGATCGTGCGCAGCGGCACGATGGTGCCGGGCATCGTGCGGGCGCTCGGCCAGGCCGAGGTGCCGGTGCAGTCGACGGCGGCGGGCAGGCCCTTGCGCGAGCATCCGGCGGCCCGCGCCCTCATCCGCCACGTCGATGTCGGGGTCGGGCGCGCCCCGCTCGACGCCGCGGCCGCGACCGAGCTGCTGCTCGGCCCGCTCGGTGGCCTCGACCGCGTGGGGCTGCGGCGGTTGCGACGGGCGCTGCGCGCCGAAGAGCTTGCGGGCGAGGGCGACCGCACGGCCGACGACCTGCTGGTGGAATCCCTCACCGCGCCCGACCGCCTCGCCACGATCGACCATCGCATCGCCCGCCGCGCGGCACGGCTCGCGCGCACCCTCGCGTCGATCGGCGAGCGGCACGCGGCCGGAGCCACGGTCGACGAGCTGCTCTGGCTCGCGTGGAGCGAGTCGCACGTCGCCGAGACCTGGCAGCGCGAGGCGAGCGGGTTCGGGGTCGCGGCGGCCGAGGCCAACCGCGCGCTCGACGCCGTCGTCGCCCTGTTCACGGCCGCGGCGACGATCGTCGACACGGTGCCCGACGCCACGGTCGAGTCGTTCCTCGCGCGCGTGCTCGACAGCGACGTCGGCGACGACCTGCTCGCGCCGCTGCGCGGCGACGCCGCCGTGCTCGTCGCGACGCCCTCGGCCGTGACAGGGCTCGAGGCCGACGTCGTCGTCATCGCAGGCCTCACCGAGGGCGTGTGGCCGAACACACGCGTGCGCGGCACGCTGCTCGGTGCCCCGCTCATCAGCCGGATCGCGCGCGGGCTGCCCGTCGACGACCTCGACGAGCGCCGCCTCGTGCTCGACGACGAGCTGCGCATGTTCGCCCTCGCCGCGACGCGCGCCCGGCGACAGCTCGTCGTGACGGCGACGGCGGGTGATGACGAGCAGCCGAGCGCCCTCTTCGCCCTCGTGCGCGAGCACGCCCGCCGCGAGCGGGCGGCGACGCTCGGCATCGACACCACGACCGCGACGGCCCCGGAGGCCGTGGCCGCTCTCGATGCCGCGATCGCCGCATCCGGGGCCCGGCCGGTGCGCGCCCGCTCGTTGCGCCGCCTCGTGGGCAGGCTGCGCCGTGAGCTCGCCGACGACGCGCGGGTCGCCCGCGACGGCGATCGCACGGAGGCGGCGCTCGCGCTCGCCCGGCTCGCCGCCGAGCGCGTACCGGGGGCGAACCCGTCGTCGTGGTGGGGTCTTCTGCCGCCGAGCACCGACACCGAGCTGTTCGCCGAGGCGGAGACCGTGCGTCTCTCGCCCTCGAAGCTTGAGGCGATCGAGAAGTCGCCCCTCGACTGGTTCCTCGATCGCATCGCCCCGAGCGAGACGAGCCCCACGATGGGCATCGGCACGATCGTGCACTGGGCGATGGAGACCGCGACCGAGCCCGAGGTCGACGCCATCTGGACGAAGATCGAGAGCCGCTGGAACGAGCTCGTCTTCGAGTCGCCCTGGCTCGCCGAGCAGCAGCGGCGTCTCGCGCGCCGTTTCGCGGTGGGGGTTGCGGCCTATCTGCGCGACGCCGAGGCCGAGTCGCGCGGGCTTATCGCCGCCGAGCAGCCGTTCGAGGTGATCGTCGATCGCGCTCGGGTGAGCGGCGTCGTCGACCGGCTGGAGGTCGACGCCGAGGGCGGGGTGCGCATCATCGACCTCAAGACGGGCAAACCCTCGAAGAGCGCGGCGCAGATCGAGACCGATGCGCAGCTCGCGGCCTACCAGCTGGCCTATGCCGACGGCGCGTTCGACGACGTTCTCGACGCGGTGCTCGACGGGCTCCCGCATCACGCCGACGGTGCGCGGCTGCTCTACGTGCGCACCGATTCGACGACGACCGACTACCGCGAGGCCGTGCAGCGGGCGCTCGATGCCGAGCAGCTCGAAGGATTTCGAGAGCGGTTGCGTCAGGCCGTCGGGGCCGTCGCCGTCGCTCAGCTGACGGGCGTGCGCACGATCGACCGGTTCGACTTCGAGCTCGGAGCGCACCGCATCCAGCGTGTGGGGCCGGTGACGGGCGATGAGTGAGACGAGCATGCCGCTCCGCAGCTACAGCGCGGTCGAGATCGCCGCGGCGCTCGGGCAGCACGCCCCGACCGACGAGCAGCGCGCGATCATCGAGGCGCCCCTCGGGCCGGCGCTCGTGGTCGCCGGAGCCGGCTCGGGAAAGACCGAGACCATGGCGGCGCGCGTGCTGTGGCTCGTCGCCAACGGGCACGTGGCGCCCGAGGCGGTGCTGGGCCTGACGTTCACGCGCAAGGCGGCGGGCGAGCTCGCCGCGCGCATCCGGCAGCGGCTCGTCCAGCTGGGGGGCTCGGGTCTGCTGGGGTCGTCGACCGTCGTCGACGCCTTCACGCAACCGACGGTCGCCACGTACAACTCGTTCGCCTCGAGCCTCTACCGCGACCACGCCGTGCTCATCGGCCGCGACCCCGATGGCGTGGTGCTGCGCGAGGCCAGCGCCTGGCAGCTCGCCCGCGAGCTCGTCACCTCGTCGCGCGACGACCGCCTCGCCGAGCACGACCTGAGCGTCGACGCGATCACGCGGTCGGCGCTCGACCTCGCCCACGCCGTCGCCGAGCACGATGCCGACATCGCCGACGTGCGCCGTGTCATCACCGAGTTCCTCCAGGTCGCCGACCTGCCGCTCGGCGACCGTTACCCGCGCCTCGACAAGTTCGCGCCGCTCCTCAAGCTCGGTGCCACCCTGCCGATCGTCGACCTCGTCGAGAAGCTGCAGCAGGTCAAGCGCCGCGATGGCTACGTCGAGTTCGCCGACCAGGTGAGCCTCGCCCTCTCGATCGTGCGGCGGCACGCGGGCGTCGTCGAGCAGCTGCGTGAGCGCTACCGCGTCGTGCTGCTCGACGAGTACCAAGACACCAACGTCGCGCAGACCTGGCTGCTCGCCGAGCTCTTCGGCGGCACCCCCGTCATGGCTGTCGGCGACCCGCACCAGTCGATCTACGGCTGGCGCGGCGCGAGCGCCTCGAACCTCGACGACGTCGCCGTGCGCTTCACGAGCACGCGGGGTGAGCCGGTCGGCCGCTATTCGCTCAGCACCTCCTGGCGCAACGGCACGGCGATCCTGCAGGCTGCGAACGCGATGGTCGAACCCCTGAACGCGCGCGGGGGAGTCGCCGTCGAGACGCTGAAACCCTCGCCCGTCGCGAGCGCGTACCCCCTCGATGTCGCGATCGAGGAGACCCTGCACGAGGAGGCGCGCGTCGTCGCCGCGTGGTTCGCCGCGCGGCTCGCCGAGCCGCCGCCCGGCAGCGCCCCCGACGCGGTCGATGCCGAGGGGCGGCCGTTGCGGGCGAGCGCGGCGCTGCTCATGCGCAACCGCACGACCCAGCCCGTCTTCCTCGCCGCACTCCGCGAGGCGAAGGTGCCCGTGCACGTCCTCGGCATCGGCGGCCTGCTCGAGCAGCCCGAGATCGCCGACCTCGTGAGCGCTCTCGCGGTCATCGATGATCCGGCCGCGGGCACCGAGCTCGTGCGGCTGCTCGCCGGTCCGCGCTGGCGCATCGGGGTCGCTGACCTGCACGCCCTCAGCCGCATCGCTTCCTGGTTGCGCGACCGCGACCTGGCGCAACGCGCCTTCAGCGACGAGGTGAAGGCTCGGCTGCGCGCATCCGTCGCTCGCACCGACGGGGTCTCGCTCGTCGACGCGCTCGACTTCGTGGCCACCGCATCCGACGGCCACTCGCAACTGGCGGCGCTGAGCCCGGCCGGCCTGGAACGGCTGCGGGATGCTGGACGCCTGTTCGCAACCCTGCGCACCCGCACGGCCCTCGATCTGCCCGACCTCGTGCTGACGGTCGAGCACGAGCTGATGCTCGACATCGAGGTGGCGGCTAACCCGTCGCGCGCGATGGGCGAGGCGCCGCGCGAGGCCTTCTTCGAGGCGCTCGACGGCTACCTCGCGCTCGCCGACACTGCGACGCTCAGCGGGTTCCTGGGGTGGCTGCGCGAGGCCGAGTGGCGGGAGAACCTCTCCCCCCGGTCGGAGGACCCCGAGCCCGGAACCGTGCAGGTGCTCACCATCCACGGGTCGAAGGGGCTGGAGTGGGATCACGTCGTCGTGCCGCGCCTCGTCGCGGACGAGCTGCCGAGCAAGCCCCGTGACGGCACGACCGGCTGGCTCAAGCTCGGCGTGCTGCCCTACGAGCTGCGGGGCGACGCCGCCGACCTGCCCGCCTTCGCGTGGCGGGGGGCGGAGAGCCGCAAGGAGCTGTTGCAGCGGCGCGATGCCTTCAGCGCCGAGGTGGCAGCGCACCTCGAGCGGGAGGAGCGCCGGCTCGCCTATGTCGCGATCACGCGCGCGCGGCACCGGCTGCTGCTGACCGGCTCGTTCTGGGCGGGGCAGACGAAGCCGCGGGGGCCGAGCGCCTTCCTGCTGCCGCTCGAGGCGCGCGGGCTGATCGGCGAGCTGCCGACCGGGCCCGCCTCCGCAGAGAACCCGATCGTCGACGAGGAGGGCGCAGAGCCCTGGTGGCCGCTCGACCCCTTCGGCGCGCGCCGCGATCGCGTGGTCGCGGCGGCTGAGCGCGTGCGCGCCGCCGATGCGGCGGTACGTGGGGACGACCGGCGCGGCTGGCAGCGTGAGATCGACCTGCTGCTCGCCGAGCGCGCCGAGCGCCTCGCCTCGAGCGGGCGCGTCGCGGTGCCGCTGCGCGTGCCCGCCTCCTCGTTCAAAGACTTCATCACGGCCCCGGCCGAGGTCGCCGAGCGCTTGCGGCGCCCGATGCCGCAGCGGCCGTACCGCGCGACCCGGCTCGGAACGGTCTTCCACCGCTGGGTCGAGCAGCGGTACGGCGTGGGCGCGATGCCCGATGCCGTCGACGGCCTCGATGCCGAGTTCGACGTCGCAGTGGGCGGGCTCGCGGGCGCCGCATCCGGTGCCGTCGCCGGGGCGGGCAGTGCCGAGGGCATCGATCCGGATGCTCTGCTCGCGCTGCAGGCCACCTTCGAACGCTCGGCATGGGCCACGCGCACCCCGATCGATGTCGAGCGAGAGCTGCACCTGCCCTTCGAGGGGCGCATCCTGATCTGCAAGATTGACGCCGTGTACTCGACCGACCCCGAGTTCGACCCCGTGCGCGACGGGTCGGGCGGCCCGGGCGCGGCGCGTCGCCCGCGCAGCGTCGAGATCGTCGACTGGAAGACCGGCAAGGCGCCGCGCGACGACGCCGACCGCGCGGCGAAAGAGCTGCAGCTCGCGCTCTACCGGCTCGCCTACGCGCGCTGGGCGGGGCTGCCCCTCGAGGCGGTCACGGCCACCTTCTACTTCGTCGTGGACGACGCCGAACTGCGGCCCGAGTCGTTGCCCGACGAGGCAGAGCTGCGCGCGCTCTGGAACGCGGCCCTCGGCCGCTAGGCGGTCGGGGCGGGGGTCGCGAAGCGCGTGCGGTAGGCCTGCACGGCGCTGCGCATCCCGATGCCGCAGACGCCGACAAGCTTATCGCCCCGGTAGTACTCGACCACACACTCGTCGTCGACCCGCCCCGCGACGAGCTCGCTGCGGTCGGCGAGGTACGTCATGCCGAAGGCGAGCAGGTGCGCGTCGTACTGATCGCTCCAGAACGAGGGCAGCGGGGCGAAGCCCGCGGCCGCGAGGGGCTCGCAGTCGTCGCCCGCCAGCTGCGCGGCGATGAGCTGGCCGGCCCGCTTGCCGGTCTCGGTCGGCAGGTTCCAGTGCTCGACCCGGCGCGGCACGTCGTCGAACAGCGGGTTCGCGTAGCGGGCGACGTCGCCGACCGCGAAGATCTCGGGGTGCACCGCGCCATCAACGCCGACCGCGCGCAACCCGCCGTCGACGAGCACGCCGTTCGACACCTCGAGCCCCGAGCCCTCGAGCCACTCGGTGTTGGGGTCGCTGCCGACCGCGACGATGAGCACGTCGCACTCGAGCATGACGCCGCTCGTGAGGATGACGCGCTCGACCCCGGGGTCGCCGACGAGCCCGAAGAGCGACTCGCCCGTGAAGAACCGCACGCCGTGCTCTTCGTGCCTCCGGCGCATCTCGGCGCCGAGCAGCGGGCCGAGCGCGCGCTCGAGCGGCACGCGGCTCTGCGTCACGATCGACACGGTCGCACCGTTCTTGGCCGCCGTCGCCGCGATCTCGCAGCCGACGAACCCCGAGCCGAGAATGACGACGTTCGCACCCGGCCGCAGCACGTCGCGCAGCGCGACGGCGTCGTCGAGCGTGCGCAGCACATGGATGCCGCCGAGACCGTGGTCATCGATCGGCAGCGCGCGGGGCCGCAGGCCGGTCGCGATCACGAGCGCGCTGTACGGATGCTCCGCCCCGGCATCGTCGACGACCACGCGCCGCGCGGCATCGAGCGACACCGCCGCGCGCCCGAGCACCCACGAGACGCCCTCCTCGAGCGCCGAGCGGATGGGGAACGCGACCTCCGCGTGCCCGTGCCCCTCGGTCTGCAGCAGCTCTTTCGAGAGGGGCGGGCGGTTGTACGGCGCGTGCGCCTCGGCGCCGAGGAACTCGATGGGCCCCGCATAGCCGGCGCGCCGCGCGCCCTCGGCGGTGCGGAGGCCGGCCATGGAGGCTCCGACGATCAGGAGCGGAGCATCCATCGGATCAGGCCCGGGTGATGAGAATGGCCTGCATGGGGCAGACGTCGGCCGCGGCCTCGAGGTCGGCGAGCATCTCGTCGGGGGCTTCGGCCACGTACTCGAGCTTGTCGTCGGCGTTCAGCTGGAAGACCTCGGGGGCCTCGAACACGCACTGGCCGTAGTGCTGGCACTTGTCCATGTCGACGTCGATGCGAATCATGCGATGGTCCTTACTTCTCGAGACGGGAGGGGTACAGATCGTTGGAGGGGGTGCGGATGCCGCGGAACTCCCAGTCGCCGCCGAGCGCGGTCGAGACGACCTCTTCGCTCGAGGTCGGCTGCGCGCCCACGTCGGTGCGGATCGGCTCGGGCCCCTCGACGATGTGGTTCGTCAGGCGGCCGAGGCCATCGACCTCGACCTCGACGACATCGCCCGGCTGCACGGGCCGCGAGTTCGCGGGGGTTCCCGAGTAGATCATGTCGCCCGGCACGAGGGTGATCGTGCGGGCGAGGTCGGCCACCAGGTAGTGCATGTCCCACTCCATGGTGTCGGTCGAGTCCTCCTGCACGACGGCGCCGTTCACGAGGGTGCGGATCGTCTTGCCCCGGAAGTCCCAATCGGTGACCAGGCCGGGCC
>ERZ1066139.221-NODE-221-length-10845-cov-7.501668_pt1 | contig 10845 bp, 10 predicted proteins | sample MGYA00382786_ERZ1066139 | MGnify/ENA primary metagenome ERZ1066139 (study PRJEB33369, sample SAMEA5778369) | biofilm metagenome | biome: Industrial cooling water; feature: Water cooling tower basin; material: Biofilm | place: United Arab Emirates | collected...
GCGGTCCGGGTGCTCCTCGGCCCGGCGGGACAGGATCTCGGCGAGCACCCACCTGGTGGGGTCCTCGCGGGTGTACCAGTCGCTCCACTCGCCCATCGTGTCGTAGTCCCCCTTGGTTCCTCTCGTGACCAGCAGGACGTCCCGGCTCAGGCGGGGACGAACTTCGGCAGCGTGATCTCGTCGGTGACGTCGTGGAAGACGACCCGCACCCGCATGCCGATCGACACGTCCTCGGGGTCGATCGACGGGTAGTCGGGCGCCTCGTCCTTCACGATGTTGGACATCATCCGCACACCCTCGTCGAGGTCGACGAGGGCGACGGTGTGCGGCGGGTCCCCCTTGTAGGCCTTGCTCGGCCCGATGTGGTGGACCGAGTACGTGTAGATCGTCCCGGTGCCGGCGGCCTCGATCCACGTGACCGGCTCGAGCGTGCCGGGCGCGTAGGCGCGCGGGTACCAGAACGGCGTGCCGTCGGGGCCCGCCGGCAGCAGCAGCTTGTGCTCGCGCGTGCCCGCCCAGAAGGGCTCGCCCTCGGGGCGCAGGTCCGGAAGCGGCTTGGTGTAGGCGGGCCTGGTGGTCTGCTCGCTCATTCCGCGGTTCCTTTTCCTCTAGGCCGCCGAGGGCGGCTCGCTCGACAGGACCAGGGCGCTCGTGGCGGCCAGGATCCCACCCGAGCCGTTGGTGATGGCAAGCTTGGCGCCAGGGACCTGGTGGTTGCCCCCGCCGCGATCCGAGTCGTCCGCCTCCCCGCGCAGCTGAAGCGCCGCCTCCACGATGTGGTGCATGGCCCCCAGGTGGGCCTGGCGCAGCAGGCCGCCGTGCGTGTTCATGGGGAGCTTGCCGCCCAGCTTGGCGTTGCCGGCCAGCACCCAGTCGCCGGCCTCGCCCGGGCCGCAGATCCCGAAGCCCTCGAGGGCGATCAGCGGCGTGAAGCTGAAGGAGTCGTAGATCTCGGCGACGTCGAGGTCGGCCGGGGTGATCCCGGCGACCTCCATCGCCCGCCGGCCGGCGCGCCCGAGGCCCTGGCGGACCGAGTCCACCGACTCGGCCTCGGAGATGTACTGGTGCGAGTAGCCCTCGCCGATCCCGGTGATGTAGACCGGCTTCGGGCGCATCGACTTGGCCCGGTCGGCGGTGGTGACGAGGAAGGCGGCCGCCCCGTCGGATACCAGCGAGCAGTCCATCGCGTGGAACGGGGTCGCGATCCAGCGGTCGGCGAGGACGTCCTCGACGCTCACCACGTCGCGCAGCATCGCGTTCCACTTCAGCGCCGCGTGCTCGGACTGGGTGGCCACGACCGCGGCGAGCGCCTCCTGGGGCACGTCGTGCTCGTGCATGTAGCGCTGGGCCAGGAGCCCGTACCCGCCGATCGTGGTGAGCCCGTAGGGCGCCTCGAAGGCACCGTGGCTCATCTCGCGCGCCATCGCGATCATGCCGGAGGAGCTGATGCCCGAGCGGGTGTTGTCGCCGCGCACGCACAGCACCACCTCGGCCAGGCCCGCGTCGATGGCCATCGCCGCCTGCACCGCCATCAGCGGCGCCGTCGCCCCGCCGACCGCCACCGAGGCGAAGTACCCCGGCTCCATCCCGAGGTAGTCGGCCAGGGTGGTGGAGTGCATCAGCGTCGACTCGACGAACGAGAACGCGGTGATCAGGCCGTCGACCTCGTCCAGCGTGACCCCGGCGTCGTCGAGCGTGATCTTGGTGGCCTCGGCCAGGAGCTGGAACGAGCCCCGACCCTCGAGCTTGCCCTGCTCGGTCTCCCCCACCCCGGCGATCACGATGCCCTTTCCGAGCATGCGCCGCGCCTCGCGGACGTTGGGCGTGGCCTCGCGCATCCATCCTCCTCCTGGTCGGCGAAATGGGCCAATCGGGGCCGTCGGCGGCCGACGGCCGCGTGGGCGACCAGAGGCGACGCAGGGCCGAGGCCGGGCCGGGTGGCCCGCACGGGCCGCAACGCTACCAGCGCGCCGATCCGGGCGTCAAGGTCGCCTACGGGCATGCTTTGGCCTGCAAAATGCGCTCTTTTAGGGCCCCGCTCACCCCCCGGCGCGAGGTGGGTCGCCGCGCCCGCGGCCGTTGCTAGCATCCGGCCGTCCGCGACGTGACGGCAAGGAGAGCGCGCGCTGTCTGGCTCCGATCCCCACTACAACCCCAGCACCGACGTCTACCGCCAGATCTACCGGGGGCACGACAACGCCTCGGCGGTGACCAACGCGGAGGGCATCACGGTCTACTTCGACCCGGTCACGCACGAGGTGCTGGGCTTCGCGATCGAGAACTTCACGGCCTACTACCAGGCCCACGCCACCCCCGAGGGCGACTTCGAGGTCAGCCTGCCCAAGCGCGTGCCGGCGAACCTCGAGGAGGAGATGGACTTCGACGCCGAGGCGATCCGCTCCGGCGTTCGCATCGCCGAGTTCTACTAGCGCGCCGCGCTGGAGGCGCGGTCGCCGACGATGATCGCGTCGGGGCCCTTGCCCTGGGGAACCATCGGGAAGACCTTCGCCATCGGGTTGACGTGCACGTCGACGAGCGCCGGCCCGTCGCCGGCAAGGGCCTCGCGCAGGGCGTCCTCGAGCTCGGCCGGCTCGCGCACCGTGATCCCGGGGATGCCGTAGGCCTCGGCCAGGCGGGCGAAGCTCGGCTGGAAGGGCTCGAAGCTGGTCCCGGCGTAGCGCCCCTGCCAGAAGAGCTCCTGCCACTGGCGCACCATGCCCAGGTAGCCGTTGTTGAGGATCACCACCTTCACCGGCAGGCCGTACATCTGCACGGTGGACAGCTCCTGCAGGGTCATCTCGAAGGAGCCGTCGCCGGCGATGTCGATCACGAGCTCGTCCGGGAGGGCCACCTGGGCCCCGATCGCGGCGGGCAGGCCGAAGCCCATCGTCCCGAGGCCGCCCGAGGTGAGCCAGCGCCGGGGACGGTCGAAGAGGTAGTGCTGGGCGGCCCACATCTGATGCTGGCCGACGTCGGTGCAGATGATCGCCTGGCCGCGGGTGATGCGGTAGAGCGCCTGGACCACCTGCTGGGGCTGGATCGTGCCGGCGTCCTCGTCGACCTGGTAGGGGTGCTGGCGCTTCCAGGCGGCGATCTGCTCGACCCAGGCGGCGCGCCGGCCGGGATCGTGGCCCTCGCCCTCGGGCAGGGCCGCGTAGGCGTCGGCGAGCGCGGCCAGCGCCGGGGCGGCCTCGCCGGCGATGCCGATGTGGGCGGCCCGGTTCTTCGAGATCTCGGCCGGGTCGACGTCGATGTGGATGATCTTGGCCTTCGGCGCCCACTCGTTCATCACCGTGGAGAGCACGCGCTCGTCGAAGCGCACCCCCACCGCCAGAACCGCGTCCGAGGCCTGAAAGGCGTAGGTCGCGGCGGCGATGCCGTGCATGCCCGGCATCCCGATGAAGAGCGGGTGCGTGCCCGGAAAGCCCCCCAGCCCCATCAGCGTGGTCGTGACCGGGATGCCGGTGAGCTCGGAGAGCCGGGTGAGCTCGGCCGCGGCCTCGCCGGTGATGATCCCGCCGCCGGCGTAGATCACCGGCCGCTCGGCGCCGGCCAGCGCCCGGGCGGCGGCGGCCAGCTGGCGCGGGTGGCCGGCGCCCGTGGGCGGGCGGTAGCCGGGCATCGGCGGCGGGCCGTCGGAGGCGTAGTCCTCGACCTCCTTGGCCCACTGGTCGACGCAGACGTCGACGAGCACCGGCCCGGGGCGGCCGGACCGGGCCACGTGGATCGCCTCGGTCAGGGCCTGGGGGAGGTCGGCCGCCTCCTTGATCAGGTAGGAGTGCTTCACGATCGGCAGGGTGATGCCGACGATGTCGGCCTCCTGGAAGGCGTCGGTGCCCACGCGGCTCGCCCCCACCTGGCCGGTGATGGCAAGGAGCGGCACCGAGTCCATGTAGGCGTCGGCGATCGGGGTGACGAGGTTGGTCGCGCCCGGACCCGAGGTGGCGGTGCAGACCCCCACCCGCCCGGTGGCCTTGGCGTAGCCTTCGGCCATGTGGCCCGCGCCCTGCTCGTGGCGCACGAGATAGGTGCGGATGTCGGGGTCGTCGTGGAGGGCGTCGAACAGCGGGATCACCGGGCCGCCGGGCAGCCCGAAGATCGCGTTCACGCCCGCCCGCTTGAGGCAGGCCAGGGTGGCGTCAACCGCGCGCATGTGGCCTCCTCCCGCCCGTAGGCTCACCGACATCTCCGCCGCACGAGTGTACTTGAACCCGTCCGCCGGGTAGGTCGCCACCAAGGAGGTACGACCGATGAGCTCCACCCCCCCGCAGCCCCCCGCAGAGGGTGGCCCGGGCCGGCCCTCGTTCGCCGAGGAGAACGCGATGCGCGTCGCCTCGGAGTCGCTGACCCACTACGACGAGGCGGCCGACACCTACCACTGCTCCTACGGCCCGCCGGTGCCGGCCGTGACCGTGCACGACCCCGAGCGGGAGCTGCTCGTGCGCGTCGACCCGCGCAGCCGCCAGGTGGTGGGCTTCTCGATCCCGGACTTCCGCGCCTGGCACGCCCGCCACGCCGAGGCCGACGGGGCCTTCGAGGTCGACCTGCCGCCGGTGTGGCCGCTGGGCGGCGAGGACGCCGGGGAGCAGGAGCCCTCCTAGCGCGCCGGTCGTCGGGCGGGGGTGGTTCGGTACACTCGCCGGACCCCTACGGACAGCCGTCGCAAGGAGCGGGAATGGCGGTCGAGAGCCAGCGCGTCGAGGATTACCGCCTCGCAAAGGAGCCCTACTACCTCCCCCTTCACAACGAGGTGGAGCTCTTCGAGGCGGCCTACCGCGCGCGGCTGCCGGTGATGCTGAAGGGCCCCACGGGGTGCGGCAAGACGCGCTTCGTGGAGCACATGAGCTGGCGCCTGCAGCGGACGCTGGTCACGGTCGCCTGCCACGAGGACCTGACCGCCTCGGACCTCGTGGGCAAGTACACCCTGCGCGGCGACGAGACCGTCTGGCAGGACGGGCCGCTCACGACCGCGGTCAAGGCGGGCGGGATCGCCTACCTGGACGAGATCGTCGAGGCGCGCAAGGACACCACCGTCGTCATCCACCCGCTGACCGACGACCGGCGCATCCTCCCCCTGGAGAAGAAGGGCGAGCTGGTCGAGGCGCCCGACGACTTCCTGTTGGTCATCAGCTACAACCCCGGCTACCAGTCGGTGCTGAAGGACCTCAAGCACTCGACCAAGCAGCGCTTCGTCGCGATCGAGTTCGACTACCCGCCGCCCGACCTGGAGGAGGAGATCCTCAAGTCGGAGTCGGGGGTCGACGACGACACCGCCGGCAAGCTCGTCAAGATCGCCGAGAAGGTGCGCAACCTGCGCACCCACGGCCTGGAGGAGGGCGTCTCGACGCGCCTGCTCGTCTACGCGGGCCAGCTCATCCAGGGCGGGGTCGAGCCGATCGCGGCCTGCGAGTCGACGATCTGCAAGCCGATCACCGACGACCTGGAGATGCAGCGCTCGATCGTCGAGATCATCGCGACCCAGTTCTAGCGGCCGGGAGGCGGTCGCCATGACCTTCGGCCCGGCCGTCGGCAACGTGGGCATGTACGTGGCCCGCGAGATGCTGGTCTCGGTCCCGGAGGGCCAGCGCCAGGCCTACCTGCGCATGGTCGAGGAGATCTCCGACCTCAAGTACCAGCTCGGGGTCGAGGTCGCGCGCCAGCTGCCGCGCCTGCTGGCCGAGCACGACCCCGGGCGGGTCGAGCGCTACCTGCACCAGGTGCGCGCGGTGGCGGCGGCGGGGTGGAAGAGCGGGGTCGAGGTGGCCAAGCAGCTGCCGGACCTCTACGACGCCCCCGACGAGACCCTCGCCGAGGCGTACGTCGCGATCATCACCGAGGCCACCGACAGCCCCCCCGAGGACACCGAGACCGCCCAGCTCGCCGGTGAGCTCGACGCGCTGGAGCGCGAGCTGCGCGAGATGGAGCCCAAGGTCAAGCGGGCCCAGGAGCTGCGCACCCAGCTGGCCGCGCGCGACCGCCGCGACGAGAAGCGGCGCAAGCACGCGGTCGAGCTGGCGGCCGCGCTCCCCCCGATCCTGGCGCGCCTGCGCCCGCGCTACCGCCCGCCCTACCTGGTCCAGGTGCGCCTGGTGGCCGCCGCCGACCCCGAGGCCTCACTGGAGGCGGCCGACACCCTCCTCGACCTCCTGAACGGCGAGCGGGTGACCCCCGAGGGCGCGGCGGAGTGGGTCGACCGCGGCCTCGAGGTGCTGGCGCGCAACAAGGAGGTGGGGCGCGGCTACTTCCGCCTCGGCTCCAAGTACTCGCTCCAGGTGCTGGAGGAGCTGAAGGAGGGCCTCGCGCTGAAGGCCGTCGCCCGGGTGCTGAAGCTCTACGCCACCGCGCTCTCGGGCCACGAGGTCGCCATCCGCGGCACCAACGAGGCCGCCGACGCCGACGCCTACGGCGCCGACCACATCGTGCTGCCGCCGGAGATGCGGTTCTTCGAGGACGACGCGGGCAACTTCACCGCCTACAAGGTGGCCGCCGCCCACGGCGCCGGGCGGATCGAGTTCGGCACCTACGCCTTCTCGCTCGGGGACATCCCCGAGACCGTCGCCCGCCTGGAGCGCCGCTACCCCGGAGGGGCGGCGTGAGCACCCTGCGATCCACCGAGACCGACCTCGCGCGCTTCTACGCGCTCTTCCCCCAGCCGGCGCTCGCCCGCGACCTCTTCAACATCCTGGAGGGGCACCGCATCGACAGCGCCATCCGGCGCGCCTACCCCGGCATCCGCCGCGACATGGAGATGATCCAGGCCGCCAGCGCCGACCGCCGGCCCGAGCTCGTCACGCTCTCGGACCCCCAGGCGGTGGTCGAGGCGCTCCTGCAGCGCGCGCTCGGGCTGGAGCCCGCGCTCGACGAGCTGGCGCCCGCCACCCAGCAGGTGATCGCGCGCGCGGTGGCGCTGCTGCCCCGCCTCGAGGACCCCGCCGCGCGCGTGGGCGACGCGGCCGCCCTCACCGAGGAGATCTACCGCCTGATCGACGAGGGCCTGGCCGACCCCGGGCGCAACCTGCGCCCCGAGGCCCCCGAGGCGGCCCCGCCGCCCCAGGGCCAGGGCCCCGACGAGCCCCAGGGCGAGGAGTCGCCGTCCGCGGGCGGCGGCGCCGACGACTACGAGGCCCTGGAGCTGCCCCCGTTCATGACCCCAGTGCTGGAGCAGCTCGTGCGCCAGCCCACCGACGCGCCCGCCCAGCGCCCGGTCGAGCAGCCCGAGGGCGCAAGAGACGGGCAGGACACGGAGCAGCCGGGCGAGGGCGCCGACCAGGAGCCCCAGAAGGCGATGAGCACCACCGAGGTGCAGGCCGGGCAGGGCTCACCCGACGAGACCGCCCAGCGGGCGGACTCGGCCCAGGAGGAGGCGCCACCCCGGGGGGCGGCCGACGGGCGCTCCGACGACGCCGAAGGCGGGGGATCCGACTCGCCCACCCAGGCCGGCCTCGCCGACGTGCCCCACGCAGAGCCCGAGCAGGCCGAGGAGGACCTGGGCGAGCAGGTCTTCCAGTACGACGAGTGGGACCACAAGATCGAGGACTACCGCCCGGCCTGGTGCACGCTCACCGAGCACCGCCAGACGCGCACCCAGGAGGGTTTCGTCGCGGCGACCTTCCACGAGTTCGGCGGGATCGTCACCCAGATCCGGCGCAACTTCCAGCTCATGCGCCCCGAGCGCATGCGCAAGATGCGCTACCAGACCGACGGCGACGACCTCGACGTCGACGGGCTCGTGGAGTACGTGGTCGACCGCCGCGCGCGCGTCGCGCCGGCCGGCCGCGTCTACGTCAAGCGCGACAAGAAGGACCGCGATGTCACGACCGCGTTCCTCGTGGACATGTCGAGCTCGACCGACCGCAAGATCGACGGCCGCAAGCGCATCATCGACATCGAGAAGGAAGCGCTCCTTCTGATGTGCGAGGCGCTCGAGGCCATTCGCGACGAGTACGCGATCTACGGCTTCTCCGGCTCCGGCCGTGAGGACTGTCAGTTCTACGTGGTCAAGGAGCTCGGCGAGCGCTACGACGACCGCGTCAAGGGCCGCATCGGCGGCATCTACGCCCGCCAGAAGACCCGGATGGGCCCGGCGCTCCGCCACGCCACCCGGCGCCTCGCCGCCGCCGACTCGCAGGTCAAGCTCATGATCCTGCTCACCGACGGCAAGCCCTACGACTCCGACACCTACCAGGACAACACCTACGCGCAGGAGGACACCAAGATGGCCCTGCGCGAGGCCCGCCGCGAGAAGATCCACCTCTTCTGCGTGACCGTCGACCGCGAGGCCGCCGACTACCTCCCCCACATGTACTCGGACGCGAACTTCGTGATCATCGACGACGTCCGCACCCTCCCCCAGAAGCTCCCCCAGCTCTACCGCCGCCTGACCACCTGACCGGGGGGATCCCACTCGCGCCCACCGGGGGAAGCGGCTCGCGCTCCGGCCCGCCGGCGCGAGCCTCCTGCCACGGTCTTCGGCTCGCGCACCGGGGGATCCGACTCGCGCACCGGGGGATCCGACTCGCGCACCGGGGGATCCGACTCGCGCGGTTCTCCACAGGGAGCGGCGCCCGCGAGCCAGCTGCCGGGGTAACCGACTCGCGCCCCCCGGGGGAGCCCCCTCGCGACCCGGGGGATCCGACTCGCGCCGACCCGGGGGATCCGACTCGCGCCGACCCGGGGGATCCGACTCGCGCCCGGGCCCACGTTTTCCCTGCTCAAGAGCGGGTTCTCGCGCCGGTATAGGTTTTAGGGATAGTAGGAAGTAGATGGGTTTCAGCGCGGCCGGCCGCGGCCGCATGCGCGGCCCGGCCGCGCATGACGCCAGCGCGCGAGTCCATTACCCCGGTTGCCTCATCGCACCCCCTTCGCGTCGTCGGCACCAGGCGTCAGACTCTCCGCCAGTGCCCACGCCCGGCCGAACAGCCCGCCGCTCCCCCGGCGGCGAGCCCACCCCTCTCCCCCGGCCCGGGGCGGCGCGGCCGGCGCCGGAGCGGCCCGCCGACGACGCCACCGCGCGCGGAGCCGAAGCCCAGCTTGCCCTGTGCGCGCCGGATCACCTGCGGCGGCTGGAGCAGCCCCTCAAGTACGGCTTCGCCGACCGCTCCAGCGCGCGCAAGGGCCTGGAGGTCGCCGCGGGCGTCGCGATCGCCGACCGCCTGGGCTCGATCCGCCAGACCGCCGGCCCCCCGATCGGCCGCCACGGCTACATGGCGATCGTCTGGCTGGGCTCGCGCTGGCTGCAGCTGGAGCAGCCGGCGGCCCAGGCGATCCCGTTCACGCAGTACCGGCTGCTGCACGACTTCGGCTGGGAGGAGTCCGGCAAGAACGCGCGCCAGGCGCTCAAGCGCACGCTGCTGAACCTCCAGGAGGCCCGCTGGGAGGGCGAGGTGAACGACTCGCTCACCGGCAAGAAGACCCACGAGGACCACTTCGGGATCATCGACCGGGTGCTGTGGCCGGTGGTGCAGGAGGGCCGGGTCGAGCGGCTGGGCTACATCTTCCTCGGCAGCTGGTTCGTGGAGCAGCTCCGTCACGAGGCCGGCGTCTACATCGACTGGGATGTGCTGCGCGACCTGCCCCCCATCGCGCGCAAGCTGTACGGCCTGCTGGAGAACGACCGATTCGAGCCGGCCGACGACGGCGAGGAGTGGCAGGCGTACTGGCTGGGGCCGCCGTTCTTCGCGAGCGTGGGCTCGACGTGCGCGCGCGAGCGGGACAACGTGGCCGCGGTGGCGCGCGCGTGCGAGGCGATCGTGAGCCACCCCGGAACCGAATACCGGTTCGCCCGCGAGCGCGTGGCCGTCGACGGCGCCTGGACGCAGCAGCTCGTGGTGTGGAGGCGGGCGGGCAGCGCCGGCCGGCGCAGCCCGAGGCTGGTGGCCCGCACCGGCGGGGCATAGCCGGCTCCGTGTGGGTCACACCTCGTTGACTGGCGCGCCGATGCACACATGCATGCATGCACACACGCAAGGGTGCACGGCTGCGCGCACACTTGCGTCAACGAGCACATGCGTGCAAGCATGCATGTGTGCCTGCACGCATCATCACCGTCGCAGGCGCCAAGGGTGGGGTGGGAAAGACGACGCTGGCCTACGAGTTGGCGGCAGCCCTCGATGCGGTCCTGGTCGACCTCGACTGGGACGCCGGGGGCGCCACGCGCATGTGGGGCCACGCCCCCGAGCGCTATGTCCGCGCCCCCCTGCTGGACGCCCTCGAGCGGGGGCCGGCCGGCGCCCCGCCCCGCCCGCGCTCGCGCGCGCACCAGCCGCGGCTGGTACCGGCGCACCCGGACCTGTCGGCCAGCCGCATCGACCCCGAGCTCGTGGCCGAGTGCCTGGCGGCGTGGGCGGGCGCCTGGGAGACGGGCTACGTGGTCGTGGACACCCACCCGGGCGCGAACGCCCTCACCGACGGCGCGATCCAGGTGGCGGACCTGCTCGTGATCCCGGTGGTGCTCGGGGCGCGCGAGATGGAGGCGCTGGCGGCGAGCGTCGCCGACTTCGCCGACTACCGGTTGCTGCTGGTGCCCACGACGGTGCCGCCGGTGCCGCCACGGCGCTTCGTCGAGCGGCTGGAGGCCCTCGCGGGCAGCGAGGTGGCCGTCGCCCCGCCGGTGTCGGAGCATCGGTGGATCAGGCGACGGCTGCGGCGGGCTGCGCTGGTGCTGCAGCCCAATCCGGGCGTCAGGGTCAAGGCCGCCGCGGCGGAGTTCCGCACCGTGGCGCGGGCGGTGGAGGAGAGCTGTGGCTGAGACGACGAGCGGCATCGAGATGATGCGACAGCGGATGGAGCGGGCGAGCCGCCGGCCCCCCGCGCCGCGGCGCCCGCGCGGGGCCACGGCGCGGGAGG
>ERZ1066139.222-NODE-222-length-10841-cov-6.484795_pt1 | contig 10841 bp, 9 predicted proteins | sample MGYA00382786_ERZ1066139 | MGnify/ENA primary metagenome ERZ1066139 (study PRJEB33369, sample SAMEA5778369) | biofilm metagenome | biome: Industrial cooling water; feature: Water cooling tower basin; material: Biofilm | place: United Arab Emirates | collected...
GCCGCCGCCGCACGCCGAGCTGCCGCCCCCGGCGGGCCGCGCCGCACCGCCCGCGCGCCGGCGCCGGCCGCGCACGCTGACCCCGGCACTGCTGCTCGTTCCGACCGGCATCGTGCTGCTCGCGATCATCGGCTGGCCGCTGCTGCAGCTCGTCATCATCTCGTTCCAGGAGTTCGGCCGGGCCCAGATCTTCGGCGCTCCCGCCCCCTGGGTCGGCCTCGACAACTACATCGCGGTGCTGAGCGACCCGGTCTTCTGGAACGTGCTCGGGCGCAGCATCCTGTTCGCCGCCGCCAACGTCGCCCTCACCATGGTGCTCGGCACCCTCGTGGCGCTGCTCATGACGCGCCTCACGCGCTTCTTCCGACTGCTCGTCTCGGTCGGCCTGCTGCTCGCCTGGGCCATGCCCGCGCTCACGGCCGTCGTCGTGTGGGGCTGGATGTTCGACACCCAGTACGGCGTCATCAACTACGTGCTCAGTCAGCTGCCAGGCGTCGATCTCATCGGGCACTCGTGGCTCATCGAGCCGCTGAGCTTCTTCGCGGTCGCGACCATCATCATCACGTGGCAGAGCGTGCCCTTCGTGGCCTTCACGGTCTACGCGGGCCTCACGCAGGTGCCCGACGAGGTGCTCGAGGCCGCGCAGCTCGACGGGGCCGGTTCTGTCGCGCGGTTCCGCCTCATCGTCTTCCCGTACCTCAAGTCGATCTTCCTCGTCGTGACGATCCTGCAGGTGATCTGGGACCTGCGGGTGTTCACCCAGATCTACGCCCTGCAGGGCATCGGCGGCATCCGCGAGCAGACGAGCACGATCGGGGTCTACATCTTCCAGACCTCGCTCGGCACGGGCGACTTCGGGGCGGGCGGCGCGATCGCGGTCATCCTCGTCATCATCATGATGGCGATCTCGATCTACTACGTGAAGAAGTCGATCCAGGAGGAGACGCTGTGAGCCCGGCCCTCGTCAAGCGGCAGGCGACGCAGGTCGCGCTCAGCGCGATCGCGGTGGTCGTCTTCCTCGTGAGCGTGTTCCCGGTCTACTGGATGCTCAACACGAGCCTGCTGCCCAACAACCTCATCCGCGGCCCGGTGCCGCACTTCTGGCCCGACGAGTTCACGCTGCGCAACTACGAGCTCGTGCTGAGCGGCGAGGGCCGCGCGCCCTTCCTGCCCGCGCTCGGCAACTCGCTCATGGTCACGCTGCTGACCGTCATGGTCGCGCTGCTCTTCGCGTTCCTCGCGGCGCTCGCCGTGACGCGGTTCCGGTTCCGCGGCCGCAAGGCGTTCATCCTGACGATCCTCGTCATCCAGATGATCCCCGGCGAGGCGATGATCGTCTCGACCTTCCGGGTGCTCGACGGCTGGCAGCTGCTCAACACGATCGTCGGCCTCACGCTCGTCTACGTCGCGACGGTGCTGCCGTTCACCATCTGGACGCTGCGCGGCTTCGTCAACGGTGTGCCGATCGAGCTGGAGGAGGCGGCCATGATCGACGGCTGCACGCGCACGCAGGCCTTCTGGCGCGTGACCTTCCCCCTGCTCGCGCCGGGCCTCGTCGCGACGGGCGTCTTCGCCTTCATCCAGGCGTGGAACGAGTTCCTGCTCGCCCTCGTCGTCATGAGCCGGCCCGAGATGATGACGCTGCCGGTGTGGCTGCGCACCTTCCAGCAGGCGACGCAGACGACGAACTGGGCGGCGATCATGGCGGGCTCGACCCTCATGGCCATCCCCGTCATCATCTTCTTCCTCGTCGTGCAGGGGCGCATGACGAGCGGGCTCGTCGCCGGGGCGGTGAAGGGATGAGCGCCGTGCTCGGCACCCTCATGCCCGGCTTCGCGGGGCACACGCTTCCCGCCTGGCTCGCCGACCGCCTGCGCGCGGGGCTCGGGGGAGTCTGCCTCTTCGGCGGCAACATCCGCTCGCGCGCGCAGCTCGTCGACCTCGTCGCCGAGATCCGCGCGGCCAACCCGCTCGCCGTCGTCGCGATCGACGAGGAGGGCGGCGACGTCACGCGTCTGTTCTACGACGTCGGCTCGCCCTACCCGGGCAATGCCGTGCTCGGCCGCCTCGACGACCTCGCGCTCACCGAGCACGTCGGTCGCACGGTCGGCTGGCAGCTGCGGCTCGCGGGCATCGACCTCGACCTCGCGCCCGACGCCGACGTCAACTCGAACCCGCTGAACCCCGTCATCGGCACGCGCTCGTTCGGGGCCGACCCGCACCTCGTCGCCCGGCACACGGCGGCCTGGGTGCAGGGTCTGCAGTCGACGGGCGTCGCGGCGAGCGTCAAGCACTTCCCCGGCCACGGCGACACCGAGCTCGACTCGCACCTCGCGATGCCGGTCGTGCGCGGCGACCTCGACGCGCTGCGAGGGCGCGAGCTCGTGCCCTTCGTCGCCGCGGTGGCGGCGGGGGCGCGCACGATCATGACCTCGCACATCCTGCTGCCCGACGTCGACGACAGCGGGCCCGCGACCTTCTCGTCGCGCATCCTGCAGTCGCTGCTGCGCGACGAGCTCGGTTTCGACGGTGTCATCGTCTCGGATGCCCTCGACATGGCCGGCGCGAGCGGCGAGCTCGGCATCCCGGCTGCGGCCGTCCGCGCGCTCGCCGCGGGCTGCGACCTGCTCTGCATCGGCACCGACAACTCGGATGCGCAGCTCGACGACATCGTCGACGCGGTCGAGCGGGCGATCGCCGACGGCGAGCTGCCCGCCGAGCGTGTCGCGGATGCCGCGGCGCGCGTCGCCGCTCTCGCGGCCGAGTCGGCTCGGGCCGCGGCAGCCGCGCCCGTGCCCGCCGGGGTCACGGCGAGCGACGACCCGCCCGTCGACGTCGCGGTGCTGCGCGAGGCCATCGAGGCCCGGCCCGGGGTGGTCGTGCACGAGCGCCGCCAGCTCATCGCCCTGCGCAACGCCGCCAACATCGCCGTGGGTGTCGCGCCCTGGGGCCCGGCCGCCGCCGGGGCCGAGGTCGTCGAGCTCGGCGAGGGCGAGCCCCTCGTGCTCGCACCGGGCGTGCAGCCCGTGCTCGTGGGGCTCGGCGTGCACCGGTACGCGTGGCTGCGCGCGCTCATCGCGCAGACGCGCGCCGGGCATCCCGACACGATCGTCGTCGATATGGGCTGGCCCGATGACGCGCGAGAGCACGCCGACGTCGTCACCTGGGGCGCCTCGCGCGCCATGGGCGCCGCGCTGCTCGACTGGCTCGAGCGGAGCTCCTCGTGAGCGCGCTGCGGCTCGGCGTCGACATCGGCGGCACGAAGGTGCACGCCGTCGCGCTCGACGACACGGGCGCGGTCGTCGCCGAGACCCGCCTGCCCACGGGCTTCGGTGCCGAGGCGGTCGTCGCGAGCGCCCACGCCGCCGTCGTACAGCTCACCGAGCGGCTCGGCGTCGATTCGCGCGACCTCGACTCGATCGGCGTCGGAGTGCCCGGCCGCGTCGACCCCGAGACAGGTCATGTCGCGCACGCCGTCAACCTCGGCCTCGAGTCGCTCGACCTCGGCATCCTGCTCGGCGCGCGCCTCGGCCGCGCGGTCGTCGTCGAGAACGACGTCAACGCCGCGGCGCTCGGCGCCTTCCACTTGCTCGGCGACCCGCGACGGCGCTCGATGGCCTACCTCAACCTCGGCACCGGGCTGGCGGCGGGCCTCGTGCTCGACGGCCGGGTGTGGCGCGGCGCGCGCGGCGTCGCGGGCGAAATCGGGCACATCTCCGTCGACCCGCAGGGCGAGCTGTGCCGCTGCGGGCAGCGCGGCTGCCTCGAGACGCTCGCCTCGGGCTCGGCGCTCGCGCGGCTGTGGCCGCAGGGCGCGGGTGCCCCGGCATCGGCGCTGTTCGCCGCGGCCGAGGGCGGAGACGCGGACGCGGCGGCGGTGGCCGCCCGGCTCGTCGGCAACGTGGCGGCGGCGGTGCGCATCCTGGTGCTCACGGTCGACGTCGACGCGGTCGTCATCGGGGGAGGCCTGAGCTCCCTCGGTGATCGGCTGCTCGGGCAGGTGCGCGCGCGGCTCGACGCCGACGCGCGCACCTCGCCCTTCCTCGCCTCGCTCGCGCTCGCCGAGCGCGTGCTGCTCGTGCCGGCCGGCAGCCCCGTCGGCGCGGTGGGGGCCGCGCTCGTCGGGCGTCCGGCCGCAGCGGCGGTCGGCGCATGACCGAGGTCGTCATCGTGCCGAGCCCCGCCGCGGGCGGCGCGCTCGTCGCCGACGCGATCGTCGCCCTCGTGCGGCGTCGGGCGGATGCCGTGCTCGGGCTCGCCACCGGATCCAGCCCCCTGCCCGTGTACGAGGCCCTTCGCCCGCACGCGGCCCTGCTGCGCGAGGTGCGGGGGTTCGCGCTCGACGAGTACGTGGGGCTGTCGGCCGGGCATCCCGAGTCGTACCGCGCCGTCATCGAGCGCGAAGTCGTCGTGCCGCTCGGTCTCGACCCCGGGCGCGTGCGCGTGCCCGGCGACGATCTCGCCGAGGGCGATGGGCGCGAGGCCTCGCTCGCCGGAGCGGGTGACCGCTACGAGGCCGCGATCGCGGCGGCGGGCGGCATCGACCTGCAGCTGCTCGGCATCGGGGCCACCGGGCACATCGGCTTCAACGAGCCCGGCTCGTCGTTCGCCTCGCGCACGCGCGTCAAGACCCTCACCGAGCAGACCCGCCGCGACAACGCGCGCTTCTTCGCCGCACCCGACGAGGTGCCGCTGCACTGCATCACGCAGGGCCTCGGCACGATCCTCGCCGCCCGGCACCTCGTGCTGCTCGCGTTCGGGGCGGCGAAGGCCGCGGCGCTCGCGGCCGCGGTCGAGGGGCCCGTCACCTCGTCGCTGCCCGGCTCGGCCATCCAGCTGCACGGGCGCGTCACGGTCGTCGTCGACGAGGCGGCGGCCTCGGCGCTGCGCTTCGCCGACTACTACCGGCACGCCTGGGTGCACAAGCCCGCCTGGCAGGGCCTGTAGTCGAGCGGCGCTACGCGGGAGGCTCGGCGTGCAGCTCGGTGTCGGCCGCGGTCACACGCCAGCCGAGGAAGCGCACGCGCAGGCCCGACCGCGTGGGGGCGCACAGCATGGGCCCGATGAGCGCCGACTCGTGCGGGAACCGCGCGACGCGCACGAGCCGCCACTCGGGGTCGGCCGACGAGCGCGCCCTGATGACGACGGCGTCGGCGATGCGGGATGCCCGCACGGTCACCGCCGTGCCCACCCAGTCGTCGACGCGCCCCGTCGACCAGTCGCTCGCGCCGACGGTCACGACCGCGCCGAGCTGCTGGTGCCCGTCGCTGTGCTCGACCCCGGCCTTGATCCAGTGCTCGTCGTCGACGATCACGGCGAGCCCGGCCTGGTCGAACTCGCCCGTGAAGCCCGCGAGTTCGAAGGTGACCTCGACGGCCGTGCCGGGCAGCCACGGCGCGAGCAGGGCGTGACCGTTCTCGTGACGGAACCCGTAGGCGGTGTCGCGCCACCAGTCGCTGCCCTCGGCGGCCTCGACGACGAGCGCGCCGGCCGCATCGAGTTCGCTGGAGAGCGGCTCGCGGGTCCAGGTTCCGTGCGCGAACGGCGCGGTGCCGCCGTCGGTCTCGACGGTGCTCATGCGACTGCTCCGATCTCCGCTCCTGCGGCCCAGACCCGCTCGACCCGCCAGCCGGCATCGAGAACCACGAGGTCGGCGGCATAGCCCGCGGCCAGCGATCCCCATTCCTGGTCGCGGCCCAGCACGCACGCAGGAGTGCGGGTGAGCGCCTCCACCGCCGCGCTTTCATGCACGCCCGCGACCGTGACCGCAAGCCGCAGCGCGGCATCCTGCGTCAGCGTCGAGCCCGCGATCGTCGAGGTGCCCGCGAGGTGGGCGATGCCGCCCCGCACGTCGACGTTGAGCGACCCGAGCCGGTAGTGCCCGTCGGCGCCACCGGCCGCCGCCATCGCGTCGGTCACGAGCGCGACGCGGTGCGGAGCGGCGCGGAAGACCATCTGCACGACCGAGGGGTGCACGTGCACGCCGTCGGCGACGAGCTCGAGCGACACGCGGTCGTCGTCGAACGCCGCCGCGATCGGCCCGGGGTCGCGGTGGTGGATGCCCGGCATCGCGTTGAACACGTGCGTGACGAGCGTCGCCCCCGCGTCGAAGGCCGCCCGTGCGACGTGCTCGTCGGCCTCGGTGTGGCCGATCGCCACGACGAGCCCCGCGTCGACGAACTGCCGCACGGCGTCGAGGGCTCCCGGCAGCTCGGGCGCGATCGTCACCTGCCGGATGGTTCCGCGCCCGGCGTCGATGAGGCCCTGGATCGTCTGCGGGTCGGGCTCGCGCAAGAACTCGGGCGCGTGCGCGCCGCGGCGGCCGATCGCGAGGAAGGGGCCCTCGAGGTGCGAGCCGACGATCGTCGGGTCGGCCTCGGCCAGGGACGCGACGAGCGCGAGCGACTCGCGCACGTCGACGAGCGGGTTGGCGACGAGCGAGATGACCGAGCGGGTGGTGCCGTGCGCGCGGTGCACCGCGAGCGCCGTGGCGATCTCCTCCGCACCGTTGTCGAACGCGGCGCCCCCGCCGCCGTGGCCGTGCAGGTCGATGAAGCCGGGTGTCACGGTGCGCCCGCCGAGGTCGATCGTGGTCGCGGCGGGAGGCGGAGCATCCACGCCGGAGAGGCCCGTGGCCGCGATGCGGTCGCCGTCGATCAGCACCCAGCCGTCGCGCCGGCCGTCGGCGTCGAGCAGGCTCGCGTTCGTCAGCAGCGTCGGCACGGCAGCCCCCTAGGTGAAGATGATGGTGCGCTGGCCGTCGAGCAGCACGCGGTCCTCCGCGAACCAGCGCACGGCCTGGCTGAGCGTGCGGCTCTCGATGTCGCGGCCGATCACGACGAGCTCGTCGGCCGAGCGCGAGTGGTCGACGCGCGTGACGTTCTGCTCGATGATCGGGCCCTCGTCGAGGTCGCTCGTCACGAAGTGCGCCGTCGCCCCGATGAGCTTCACGCCGCGGGCGTGCGCGCGGGCGTAGGGGTTCGCGCCCTTGAACCCGGGCAGGAACGAGTGATGGATGTTGATGGCGCGGCCCGCGAGCGCCGCGCACAGCTCGGGGGAGAAGATCTGCATGTACCGCGCGAGCACGACGAGCTCGATATCGTGCTGCTCGACGGCCTCGAGGATGCGCGCCTCCATGGCCGCCTTCTCGTCGGCCGTCGTGACCGGACGCGACTCGAAGGGCACGTCGTAGAACGCGGCGAGCTCGGCGAGGTCGGGGTGGTTGCCGAGCACGAGGGGGATCTCGATGGGCAGGTGCCCGCTGCGCTGGCGGAAGAGCAGGTCGTTGAGGCAGTGCGCGGCCTTCGACACGAGCACGAGCGTGCGCAGCGGCCGCCCGACCGCGTCGATGCGGCACTCCATGCCGTAGCGGTCGATGACGGGCTGCAGCGCCGCGAGCAGCGCATCGTGGTCGGCGGCCGTCTCGGTCTGCAGCCGCAGGAAGAAGCGACCCGAGCCGAGGCTCGAGAACTGCTGCAGCTCGGTGATGTTGCCCTCGGCCTCGACGATCGCACCCGTGACGGCGTGCACGATGCCGGGGCGGTCGTCGCAGACGAGCGTCACGATCCAGTGGTGGGGGGTCTCGCTCACGTGTCCAGCCTATTCGCCGGGGCGCTGCGCCCCCGCGCGGCTACGCTGAGCGCGTGCGCCTGCCCTGGTCATCGCTGCTGCTGCTCTCGGCGGGCATCTTCGTGGCGGTCACGAGCGAGTTCCTGCCCATCGGGCTGCTGCCGCAGCTGCGCGACGAGCTCGGCATCACCGAGGCGCAGGTCGGCCTGCTCATCACGGTCTTCGCGGGCACCGTCGTCGTCGCGACCGCGCCGCTGACCCACGTGACGCGCACGGTGCCGCGCAAGCGCCTGCTCGTGGCGCTGCTGGCGGTCTTCGCGGTCGCGAACCTCATCGCCGCCCTCGCGCCGGGCTACGCCGTGCTCGTCGTCGCGCGCATCATCGGCGGCGCCGCGCACGGGGTGTTCTGGGCGGTCGTGTCGCCCTACGCCGCCCGCCTCGTCACGCCCGACCGCCTCGCCCGGGCGGTCGCCATCGCGACCTCGGGGGCGACGGGGGCGACCGTGGCGGGCGTACCCCTCGGCACGCTGCTCGGCGCGGCCGTCGGCTGGCGGGCCTCGTTCGCCGTCATCGCGGGCCTCGTGGTCGTGATCGCGGCGCTCATCATCGCGGTCCTCCCGCCGGTCGAGCACCGTGCGGGGGATGCGGCCGCCGCCGCCCTGCCGATGCCCCGCCGCGACGCGACCATCGTGCCGGTCGTCGTGCTGTGCGCAACGGTCGTGCTCGTCACCCTCGGGCACGCGACCTTCTATACGTACATCGCGGCGTGGGTCATCGAGGTCGCGGGGTTCGAGGCGGGCGCCGTCGCGGGCATCCTGCTGCTGTTCGGGGCGGCGGGCGCGCTCGGTGTCGTCATGGCGGGCGTGCTCGGCGACCGCTTCCCGCGCGCGCTGCTGCCCGTGCTGCTCGTCGGCGTCGCGCTCTCGGTCGCGGCGCTCGCCGCGCAGCCGGCCGCGGTCGTCGTGCTGCTCGTGCTGTGGAGCACGTTCCTCGGCGGGGTGCCGGTCATCTTTCAGGCTCGCCTGCTGCAGACGGCATCCCCTGCCCTGCGCGACATCGCCGCGGCCTGGCTGACGGTCGCCTTCAACATCGGCATCGGCGGGGGCGCGCTGCTCGGCGGCATCGTGATCGGCGCCTGGTCGCTCGCGGCCCTGCCGCTCGTCACGGTCGCGTGCCTGCTCGCGGCTCTCGTGCTCGTCGCCGTCGTCGCTCTGCTCGCCAAGCGGGCCGAGGCTCAGATCTCGACGGAGTCCGCCGCCTCCTGAGCCTCGCGCTCGGCCTCCTCGTCGCTCGGCCACACGTACTCGTCGATGACGACGACGAGCGCGACGATGCCGTTGACGATCCAGGTGAGGGCGAGCGGCGTCATGCCGGGCACGAGCGGCGCGAGCGCCCACAGCGCCGTGAGGGCCGCCATGCCGAGCAGGTGCGAGCGCAGCCACGGCCGCCCGATCGAGCGCTTGAACAGCAGGTTGCCGAGCAGGTACAGCGCCGCGGCCGCGACGACGATCGCGTTCGTCGCCGCGTCGAGCGGGTCGTCGGGATGCGCGAGCACGAGGTCGTCGCCCACCGCGAGCAGCACGACCCCGCCCACGAGCACCATGTGCAGGTAGGTGTAGGTGAGCCGCGCGATGCGGCCGGTCTGCTCGGAGGCACTGATGAAGCGGTTGCCGTGTTCGGCCCCGTGGCTGAAGTAGAGCAGCCAGAACAGGATCGTTCCGACGAAGGCGGCGAGCAGGGCGAGCACGGTCGAGGTCGTGATCTCCGACCGGCTGAACAGGGTGCCCGTGACGATGATCGACTCGCCGAGGGCGAGGATCATGAACAGCCCCGCGCGCTCGGACATGTGCCCGCCCGCCACCTGCCAGCTCTCGATCGGCGAGGCCTTGATGCCCGGCACCCAGTACCGCACGGCGGGCGCCGAGAGCTCGATCGCGAGCGCGACCGACCACAGCACGAGCTGCAGGTCGCCGCCGATGAGCGCACCGCCGATCCAGAAGGGTGCCGAGTAGACGAACCAGATCGTGATGCGCGTGAGGTTGAGCGCCGCTTCCTGCTCGCCGATGAGCCGGTAGCTGACCACGACGAAGACAGTGCGGCCCACCTGCATGACGAGGTAGGCGAGGGCGAACTGCAGGCCGCGGTCGTCGAAGGCGTAGGGGATGGCGGTGCTCAGCACGAGGCCGGCGAGCATCAGGGCGATGAGCATCCACCGCACCGGCCCCTTCTCGGGGTTCATCCAGTTCGTGACCCACGTCGTGTAGATCCACACCCACCACACGGCCACGAGCATGACGAGCGTCTCGAGGGCGCCGCGGAAGGTCACGTGCTCGATGAGGTGGTGCGAGAGCTGCGTGACGGCGAACACGAACACGAGGTCGAAGAACAGCTCGATGAAGGCGACGCGGTCGGCGCCGGGTTCCCGACTGCGGAACAGTCGTACGACGGGCAGGTAGCGGGTCGCGGGCACTCCTGGTGGCTGGCGGTAGCGCTAGCGTAGATGTGGATGCTCCGCTCGGGCATCCCCGGAGGAGTCGGCCCGTTACGCCGACCGCGAAAGCGTTCTGCCACCCATGTCTTCTGCTGACCGCCCGTTCCCCTGGGTCGGGCTCATCACCCTGGCCGCCGCGATCTTCGTGCTCGTCACGAGCGAGTTCTTGCCGACGGGCCTGCTGCCCGCGATGGCGAGCGACCTCGCCGTCACCGAGTCGCAGGTCGGCCTGCTCATCACGATCTTCGCGGGAACGGTCGTGCTCACGGCGGCGCCGCTCGCGGCGCTCACCCGGCAGTATTCGCGCAAGAGCCTGCTGCTCGTCGTGCTCGCCGTCTTCGCCCTCGCCAACGTGCTCGCGGCGATCGCGCCGAGCTACGAGATGCTCGTGGGCGCGCGCGTGCTCGGCGGGCTCGCGCACGGCCTGTTCTGGGCCATCGCGGGCGCCTACGCCGGGCACCTCGTGCCGCGGCACCAGCTCGCGCGTGCCGTCGCCGTCACGAGTGCGGGCGGCACGACGGCCTTCGTGCTCGGCGTGCCGCTCGGCACCGCCCTCGGCCTCGCGCTCGGGTGGCGGGCCGCGTTCGGGGTGATCGCGGCCATCGTCGTCGTGCTCGTCGTGCTCGTCATCCGATTCCTGCCCGCGGTCGACCACCGCGTCTCGCTCGCGACGGGCGAGATCAGGGTGCCCGTGCGGCGCGACCCCACGATGCCCTCGGTGCTCTTCGTGTGCCTGCTCGTCGTCATCATCGTGACGGGCCACAACGTCTTCTACACGTAC
>ERZ1066139.224-NODE-224-length-10657-cov-7.393699_pt1 | contig 10657 bp, 11 predicted proteins | sample MGYA00382786_ERZ1066139 | MGnify/ENA primary metagenome ERZ1066139 (study PRJEB33369, sample SAMEA5778369) | biofilm metagenome | biome: Industrial cooling water; feature: Water cooling tower basin; material: Biofilm | place: United Arab Emirates | collected...
CTCAGAACCGTAATTCCGTGGGTTTTGAGAGGCTAGAGCGGACTTTTAATCCGCGGGTCGTCGGTTCGAGCCCGACGGGGCCTACTCGTCCGCGCATGAGCGCGATGCGCTCACGGGGTTCGAGCCCCACGGGGCCTACTCCTGCTCGGCTGGGCGCGAGAGCACACTGTGCTCTCGAAGGTCAGTCGGCCCCCGAACCCGCTCGTCCGGGCGCGAGAGCCCACTGGGCTCTCGCGGGGGCCTACTCTCGCTCGATCTAGTTGTTGAAGCCGTCGCGCGGGCCGGGGGTGTCGTCGGTCACCTTGAACGTTCCCACGGTCGTCACCCCGTCGGCCTCGTAGACGTCGATGTTGTACACGGCGTTCGGGTCGGGGTTCGAGCGGCTGGAGTTGCGGGCGAGATCGAGCTCGCTGACGCGCACGTAGCCCGTCTTGCCGCCCTCGGCGCGCGTGACGATGAGGTCGGGAACCCGGTCGTTGATCGGGCTGCCGTAGGTCTCGCCGTTCTCGTTGACGGGGAACTCGACGGGTTCGCCCACGATGGCGGTCGACGGCGCCACCGACTGGGTGAAGAGGTCGCCCATCGCCGGCGCGGCGGCGAACCCGCCCGCGACGACGACGACTCCGCCCACGATCATCGCGATCATCTTCGGTGCAATGGCCATGCTCGACTCCCCCGTCGACAGGCGTGCGTGGCGCACGCGGGGCGAATCCCCAAGCCCCTCACTCATCAAAGCAGGAGAACCGCGCACCGCCTATAGCGATCGACACCCCCCGTTCGCGGGCGTATTCGCTGCGGCGAACAGGGCGACCGGATGCCCGGCTCACGCCGGGCGGCAGATGCCCCAGCTGCCCGACCACGAGGCGCCAGGCTCGATCCAGCGCAGGCCGAGCCCCGAGTTGAGCGCATCGGCCGGCGCCGTCATGGGCTCGACCGCGATCGCCGTGACGGGCCCGTCAGCCGTCGGGAAGCTGCGGGTGATGAACAGCTGCAGCCACTCCCAGTCGCCGTTCTGCCACACCTCGGTCTCGGTGCCGTCGGCGGCCGAGAGCACGGTGCGCACGATGCCGTCGTCGTCGGGCTGCACGCGGAAGGCGTCGTCGAGCGCGAGCTCTCCGACGATGCGGCCCGCAGTGAGGTCCCAGGCCCCCACCGCCGGCTCGAATCCGACGGGGTTGAGGCGGTCGTCGACCATGACGTGCTCAACCGTGCGCGCCGTGATCGTGAGCTCGTCGACGGGGTGGGTCCCGACCCGGATGAAGGGGTGCGTGCCGACGGCGTAGGGGGCCGGGCGGTCGCCGAGGTTGGTGACCGCGTGGGTCACGGTGATGCCGTTGCCCGTGAGCCGGTACTCGACCGTCGTCCAGAGGTGGAAGGGGTAGCCGTGCTGCGGCACGACGGCCGCGCCGAGGGTGACGGCATCGTCGGTCTTCTCGACGAGCTGATAGGGGGTGTTGCGCAGGAGGCCGTGGATCGCGTTGGTGCGATCGACCTCGGTGAGGTCGATCTGCAGCGCGGCCCCCTCGTGCACCCAGCGCCCGTCGCGCACGCGGTTCGGCCAGGGCACGAGCACGATGCCGCAGCCGAACGGCGGCGAGACGTGCTCGTCGAAGCCCTGCACGAGGTCGTGCCCGTCGACCGTGAGCAGCCGCAGCGCCGCGGCCACCGAGGTGACGACGGCCTCGACCGGGCCGTGGGCCCCGTCGTGGTGCAGGGTGTACTGCTCACCGGTGGGGGGTGCCGCGCGATGTGTCGTGCTCATGCCGTCACTGTACGCGCGAGACCGCCACGGTGGTGACAGTGAGACCGGCCGCTCGCAGAGGCGCGAGCACGGCATCCGTCGCCGCATCGTCGGTGATGAGCTCGTCGAGCTCGTCGAGCGTGGCGACGCGACCGAGGTGCACCTGGCCGACCTTGCTCGAGTCGGCGGCGAGCACGCGGCGGGCGGCGCTCGCGACCATGCGGCGCTTGACCTCGGCCTCGGGCAGATTCACGTTCGTGACGCCGGCCACGGCCTCGATGCCCGTCGCGCCGAGGATGGCGAGGTCGACGCGCACGTCGTCGAGCAGCGTCGTGGCGAGCGGGTTGACGAGCGAGTGCTGCAGCGACCGCACGGTGCCGCCCGTCACGACGACCGTGAAGCGCGGGATGGCCGGCTCGAGGGCGAGCGCGATCGCGAGCCCGTTCGTCACGATGACGACCTCGTCGAGGTCGGGGCGGTCGACGAGGGCCTGGGCGACGGCGAGCGTCGTCGAGCCGACATCGAGCAGGATGCTCTCGCCCGAGCGCACGCGCGCCGCGGTCTCGGCGGCGATGGCGCGCTTGGCCCGCGTGAGCCGTGTGCGCGACTGCTCGAGGCTCGACTCGCGCTCGGCGACGAGGCCGCGCGGCATCGCGCCGCCGTGCACGCGGGTGACGCGGCCCTCGGCCTCGAGCGCGGCGAGGTCGGTGCGCACGGTCACCTCGCTCACCCCGAGCTCGCGGGCGAGGTCGGCGACCCGCGCGAAGCCCCGGCGGGCGACGGAGGCCGCCATGCGGTCGCGGCGCAGGGGTGCGGCGTCCATCGCGGGCCCCTTTCGAGATCTGTCGATATCGAAAGCGTACTGCTTGCGGTTCCGCAAGCATCCGGCCGTAGCATCGGGGGGTGACGATCCGCTTCCACTCCACGACGCTCGCCGACGGCCGCGAGCTCATCTACGTCGACGACGCCGACACCACGCTCGGGCCCGAGCGCTCGATCGACCGCCGGGTACTCGACCCGCGGCCCGAGACGGCGAGCATGCGGCAGGACGTGCTGACGGGCGAATGGGTGTCGATCGCGAGCAACCGGCAGAACCGCGTGTTCATGCCCCCGCCGGATCAGGACCCGCTCGCTCCGGCGAGCGCGGCGAACCCCAGCGAGATCCCCAGCAACTACGACGTCGCCGTCTTCGAGAACCGTTCGCCGAGCTTCGGCCCGGCGCTGACCCACGAGAACGCGCCGACCGGACTCGACGACCTCGCCGAGATCGGCATCGGCCGTCTGCGCACGAGCGTCGGGCGCTGCGAGGTCGTGTGCTTCTCGCCCGACCACGAGGGCTCGTTCGGCTCGCAGACCGTGAGCCGCGCGCGCACCGTCATCGAGGCGTGGGCCCACCGCACGGCGGCGCTCAGCGCGCTGCCGGGCATCCAGCAGGTGTTCCCCTTCGAGAACCGCGGCGCCGAGATCGGGGTGACGCTGCCGCACCCGCACGGGCAGATCTACGCCTACCCCTTCGTGACCCCGCGCACGCGCACGCTACTGCGATCGATCGACGCCGTCGGCCCCGACCTCTTCGCGCGCGTGCTCGAGAGCGAGAAGGCGAGCGACCGTGTCGTGCTGCGCGGCGAGCACTTCACGGCCTTCGTGCCGTTCGCCGCGCGCTGGCCCATCGAGGTGCACATGCTGCCGCACCGGCACGTGCCCGACTTCGCCGCGCTCACCGAGGCGGAGAAGGACGAGCTCGCACCGTTCTACCGCCGCCTGCTGCGCGGCATCGACGCGCTGTACCCGACGCCGACCCCGTACATCGCCGCGTGGCACCAGGCGCCCGTGCACGTCGGGCGCGAGACCGTGCGCCTCATGCTGCAGGTGACGAGCCCGCGGCGAGGCGCTGACAGACTGAAGTACCTGGCCGGCTCGGAAGCCGCGATGGGCGCCTTCATCGGCGACGTCGCGCCCGAGGCGCAGGCCGCATTCATCCGCGAGGGAATCGAGAAGGCCGGCAATGACTGACATCCGAGACGACGCACGCGAGGGCTTCGAGGCCGTCTTCGGCACCGCGCCCGACGGTCTCTGGTCGGCCCCCGGCCGCGTCAACCTCATCGGCGAGCACACCGACTACAACGAGGGCTTCGTGCTGCCGTTCGCGATCGACCGCCGCACGGTCGTCGCACTCGGCGTGCGCGACGACCGCCGCGTCCGCGTCGCGAGCACCTTCGCCGACGAGCTCGCCGAGATCGACCTCGACGCTCTCTCGCCCGACGCGCTCGGGGGCTGGTCGGCCTACCCGCTCGGCGTGGCCTGGGCGTTCAGCGAGTTCGGCGCCGACCTCGGCGCCGTCCCCGGCGTCGACCTGTTCATCGACTCCGACGTGCCCGTCGGCGCGGGTCTCTCGAGCTCGGCGGCCATCGAGAGTGCCGTCGCGCTCGCGCTCAACGACGTGTGGCGACTGGGCCTCGACCGCCGCACGCTCGCCCGCGTCGGCCAGCGCGCCGAGAACGTCGCCGTCGGCGCGCCCACGGGCATCATGGACCAGTCGGCGTCGCTGCTCGGGGCGCTCGACCACGCCGTCTTCCTCGACTGCCGCTCGCTCGAGAGCGAGCTCGTGCCGCTGGGGCTCGCCGAGGCGGGCCTCGCCATCCTCGTCATCGACACCGGGGTCAAGCACAGTCACGCGACGGGCGGGTACGGCGAGCGCCGGGCCGCGTGCGAGCGCGGGGCCGCGGCGATGGGCGCATCCTCGCTGCGCGATCTGACGGTCGACGACCTGCCGCGCGCGCAGCAGCTGCTCGACGACGTCACGTTCCGGCGCATCCGCCACGTCATCACCGAGAACCAGCGCGTGCTCGACACCGTCGCGACGCTGCGGGCCGAGGGCGCCGTCGCGATCGGCGAGCTGCTGGATGCCTCGCACCGCAGCATGCGCGACGACTTCGAGATCTCGGTGCCCGAGCTCGACCTCGCGGTCGAGACCGCGGTCGGCGCGGGCGCGATCGGCGCGCGCATGACGGGCGGCGGATTCGGCGGAGCCGCGATCGCGCTCGTGCGGGTCGGCGACCTGTCGCGCGTGCAGGTCGCCGTCGACAACGCCTTCGGCGAGCACGCCTTCGGCCAGCCCGACACCTTCGTCGTCACGGCATCCGACGGGGCCACCCGCAACTAGAGCGCGTCGCTGATCTCGACGGCGAGCTCGGCGGGGTTGCGACCGGATGTGGCATGAGTGGCGGTGACCGCGCCGATTGCGGTCATTGCGGCGCAAGGGCGCCTGAGGGAAGACCCAGTAGTGAGTTCGATGTCCCGATGCGGCACGTGGATCCTGCCCGAGGGCGCTCTTTAAGTGCGCTTTCGTTCGAGTTCGATTTGCCACTCTCTGTCGACCTGGTAGAACTCTTGCGGGTAGCAGAGCTGATGGACTCCGGATTGCACCGCAGAATCCGTGATCGAGTACTCGATGATTTCCAGGTCAACCCTTACTCCCACAAGGGCATGTCCTGACCGTTCCATGCATTCCTCGTAATTCGTGAATGCTGCGCGATACTCGTCTCGCGTCACACCGTCGACGAGCAGCCGAAGTTGAGCTTCAGATGGGTCGGGCGGATCGGCGAAGAAGTCAACAGGATTTCTGCTTCCGTCCTTCGCAGCCGCGATCTCTTCCACGTCATTGGCAGTTGCCGCCACCGACAGCATTACTCCGGAAGCGACAAGACCCGCGGTGGCGGCAGCGCCGACCCAGAGCGAAACTCTGCGCCTGGGGCTCTTGTTCGTTCTCACGTGTCCTCCTAAGTGAGGAAGTAAAAAACGCCGTCAAGCGAATGGAGGGCTCCGGTGGTTCCCGACTGATTCTTCTTCGCAAAAGTCAATCCGAATACGGAGGATGTCCACAACAACGGGCCGCCAGGATACGGGCGATACCGGTTCTGCACGGAGACGGTGGAGTAGAGGCCGCAATTCCCATTCTTTTGCGTGTACGCGTAGTCGGGAGTAGACAGGCCTGTAATGTTTCCGCTGCCCGCCCCATATGCAGCGCAACCGGTATTTTGGTAGCCATTGGCATGAGCCGCAGGAGCGACGACTAAGGTCGAGCACAGCGCCAGTGAAGTGGCAAGCGCAATAACCCCTGACCGCCTGTTCATGGTGTGCTCCTCCCTCCGTCGCGCGACCTCTTTCGTGTTTCGATGCTCAACATAGAAGCGCGTTCCCAATAAATCAAGAGAATCTCGTGAATCAAGGAGTCCCACAGGCTGGGTCGGGTGGGTCAAGCGTCGACGATGTCGCGCTTGTCCACTCTTGGTAGCTCGAGAACCCGCCGCCGTCGCGCACCGCAGCACGCGCGACGACTTCGAGATCTCGGTGCCCGACTTCGACCTCGCGGTCGAGACCGCCCTCGGTGCCGGCGCGTTCGGCGCCCGCAACTAGACGGCGGGGCCAATCTCGACTGCCCGCACATCGAGCCGGTCGATGCCGGCGAAGTCGGAAGGGTTCGCTGTGTACAGCGGCAGGTCGTGCGCGATCGCCGTCGCGGCGATGAGCGCATCGTAGGCGCGGGCGGCCGGCTTTCGGCCAGATGCCCGGAGCCCGGCCGCGACCGCGCCGAACGCACGCGCCGAGGCCGCATCGAAGGGAACGACCTCGAAGTCGCTCTCCGCCTGCTGGAGGTGGGCCTGCCGCGCCGCACGCTCGCTGTCGCTCGTGGCGACCAGGGGGCCGACAGAGAGCTCGGCGAGCGTGATGGCGCTCACGACGCTGTCGTCGGGCAACTGCGCCGGGTCACCCACGCGGCCGAGCAGGATGACTGTTGACGTGTCGAGCAGGCCGCGCTGTGCGGTCACAGTGACGGGTCCAGAACGGTGTCGATGTCACGCTTCAGCGCGGCGGGGTCGACGGAAGGCAGCAGCCGGCGACGGGCGACCAACTCGGACGCAGGCGCGCTCCGACGACGCAGAGGCGCGAGCTCCGCCACGGGAGCACCGTCTCGCGTCACGACGAACGATTCGCCGCGCACGACGCGATCGAGCACTTCACTGCCGTTGTTGCGCAGATCGCGCACCGTCACCGAACTCACGCCCGAATTGTATCACCGGTGATACACCTCGCACCGGAGGTCTCCCTACCGCTCACGCGCGTCGGTCAGCGCGCGATCGCGAGCGTCGCGGCCGTGCTCTCGAGCAGCTCGGCGGCGAGCGCCGGGTCGTCGGAGACGTGGCGGCCGTAGCTCGGCACCATCGCGAGCAGCCCGGGCTTCCAGGCCTCGAGCTTCTCGGGGAAGCACCGCTCGATGAGGTCGATCATGATCGAGGGCGCGGTCGAGGCGCCGGGCGAGGCGCCCAGCAGGCCCGCGATCGAGCCGTCGGCGGAGGCGACGACCTCGGTGCCGAACTGCAGCACGCCGCCCTTCTCGGGGTCGCGCTTGATGACCTGCACGCGCTGGCCGGCGACCATCTTGTACCAGTCGTCGCCGTTGGCGTTCGGGTAGAACTCGCGCAGTGAGGCCAGGCGGTCGGCGCGGCTCGCGGTGAGCTCGCCCACCAGGTACTTCACGAGGTCGAAGTTCTTGAGGCCCACCTGCAGCATCGGCACGAGGTTGTGCCAGCGGATCGAGCCGAACAGGTCGAACCACGACCCGGTCTTCAAGAACTTGGGCGTGAAGCCCGCGTAGGGGCCGAACAGCAGGCTCGGCCGCCCGTCGACGACGCGGGTGTCGAGGTGCGGCACCGACATGGGCGGGGCGCCGACCGAGGCCTTGCCGTAGACCTTGGCGTGGTGCTTCGCGACGACGGCGGGGTTGTCGGTGCGCAGCCACTGGCCGCTCACGGGGAAGCCGCCGAAGCCGCGGATCTCTTTGATGCCGCTCTTCTGCAGCAGCGGCAGCGCGTGGCCGCCGGCGCCGACGAAGACGAACCGCGCGGTGACCTCGACGGGCGTCGTGCCGACCTCCTGCCGCATGCGCAGCTTCCACAGGCCGTCTTTCGTGCGCCGGATGCCCGTCACGCTGTGCTCGACGTGCAGGGTCGCCCCGCTCGCCACGAGGCCGTTCATGAGCAGCTTCGTGAGCGCCCCGAAGTCGACGTCGGTGCCCGCGGCCATGCGCGTCGCGGCGATCGGCTGCGCCTTGGCCCGGCCGGGGATCGTGAGGGGGGCCCACCGTCGGATCACGGCGGCGTCGTCGCTGAACTCCATGCCGGCGAACAGCGGATGGTCTTTGAGCGCCTCGTAGCGCTTGCGCAGGTACTCGACGTTGCTCTCGCCCCAGACGAGGCTCATGTGCGGCGTCGCGGTGAGGAACGCGCTCGGCTCGGGCAGCAGGCCCTTGCCGACGAGGTACGACCAGAACTGGCGCGAGACCTGGAACTGCTCGTTGACCTTCACGGCGTTCGTGATCTCGATCGAGCCGTCGGGCCGCTCGGGCGTGTAGTTGAGCTCGCACAGCGCGGCGTGGCCCGTACCGGCGTTGTTCCAGGGGTTCGAGCTCTCGAGAGCGACATCGCTCAGGCGCTCGTAGATGCGGATGTCCCACTCGGGCTCGAGCTGGCGCAGCATCGTGCCGAGGGTCGCGCTCATGATGCCGCCGCCGATGAGGACGACGTCGATGGGTTCAGTCACCGTGCCAGTTTAGTCTGGCTCAACAGGGCTTCGACCCGGCCCGACTAGGCTGGCCCGGTGATTCTGCCCCTTCTTGCGATCGGAGCAATCGGGGGCCTGTTCTCCGGTCTCTTCGGGGTGGGCGGCGGATTCATCATGGTGCCGCTGCTCATGGCGTGGCTGCGCTTCGACCAGCGCCGGGCATCCGCCACCTCGCTGCTCGCGATCATCCCGCCCGCCGCACTGAGCGCCTCGCTCTACGGCGCGCGCGGGCAGATCGACCTGCTCGCCGCCGCCATCATCGCGATCGGCGCGATCGCGGGCACACCCCTCGGCGCCCTGCTGCTGCGGCGCATCTCGCTCGTCTGGCTCAAATGGCTGTTCATCGCGGGGCTGCTCGCCACGGCGCTGCGGCTCGTCATCGTCGTGCCCGAGCGCGGCGGAGCGCTCGACTACGGGGTCGTGACCGTGCTCGGCCTCGTCGTGCTCGGCGTGCTCATGGGCGTGCTCGCGGGGCTGCTCGGCGTCGGCGGCGGCATCGTCGCCGTGCCCGTGCTCATCGCGGTCTTCGGGGTGGGCGACCTGCTGGCCAAGGGCACCTCGCTGCTCGCGATGATCCCGGGGGCCGTCGCGGGCACGCTGACGAACCTGCGCGGCGGGCTCGTGCGCTGGCAGGAGGCCCTCACGATGGGCGGGGCCGCGGCGGCGATGTCGCTCGTGGGCGTGTGGCTCGCCTTCCTCATCCCCCCGCAGGTCTCGGGCTGGCTCTTCGCCGCGCTGCTGCTCGGCGTCATCGTGCAGATGGCCCTACGGCCCGTGCGGCCGCGCGACTGAGCCGGACAAGCCCCGCGCAGACAGAACGGGCCGATTCGGGATGCCTCGTTACAGTGTGTACCGAGTCGTCCGCCGAGAAGATGGGTCACCGTGGCTGAATCCTCGCCCCTGCGCCGCTCGAGCGGCACGAGCACGATCGATCGAGTGACTCTTGTGCTGGAGGAGCTGTCGAAGCATCCCGCCGGCACCGGGCCGCGCGAGATCGCCCGCGCGACCGGGGTCGACCGCAGCGCGGCGAGCCGCGTACTGGCCGTCTTGCGCGACACGGGATTCGCGTCGCAGGAGACCGAGTTCGGCCCGTACGTTCCCGGGGTCCGGCTGAAGGCACTCGCAATGCGCCTGAGAGCACACGACGAAACCGAGTCGGTCGCCCGCCCGATCGTCCAGCGACTCCGTGACGACGTCGATGAGACTGCCTCGTTCATCACATCCCGCATCGGAGATGAGCAGCACCTGATCGTCGCGGAGAGTTCCCGCCGAATCCGGTTCTCTGTGGTCGAGGGCACATCGGCCACGGAGGATCTTCGCGGTGCCGGAGAGCTGCGAGGTGACCACGTGAGCGTCATCGACGACCTCGACTCGGTTCGATTGATTGCTCCGATCGGCGTGGGACACCCCGAGCTCTCCGACCTCCTCATGGTCGTCATCCCCCGCGCCCGCGCAACAGAGCAGTCGGTCCGTGACGTGTCGCACGCGATTCATGCCGCCGCGAGGGAGTTGCGCGGCCTCCTGCCGTGAGCGCTGCCCGCTACAGTCCCAGCTCGACGAGCGCCTCGTCCATGAGCCGCGTCATGAGCGCGTAACCCTCGTCGTTGGGGTGCAGTCCGTCGGCCGCCATCTCGCCGGGCCGGCCCGCGATCCAGTCGGAGGCGCCCGCGATGTGGTCGGCGCCGATGCGCTCCGCCTCGCGCTCGACCCATCCGGCGATGATGCCGAGCGACTCGGGCTGCTCGGCCGTGTACCAGAACGGCTCGACGACGATGATGCGGGCATCCGGCAGCCCCTCGCGCAGCCGGCGCAGGTCGATCGCGATCTGCGCCTCGATCTCGTCGGCCGCGCGCGCGTACGAGAAGTTGTCGTTGAGGCCCATCGTCACGAAGACGATGTCGGGCTGCACGGCGATGATCTGGTCGGGCAGGTCGCCCTCGCCGTAGGTGCCGCGGTTGTTGACGAAGCCGAGGCCGTTGACGCTCGGGTTGACCTCGCGCCAGCCGCGGCTCTCGGCGATCTGCGTCGACCAGCGCAGGCTCGGGTCGCTCGCGCCCGTGCCGAGCGTGTACGAGTCGCCGTAGAAGGCCACGAGCGGCCCGTCGCCCTCCGGCACGCCGGGGCCGGCGCTGGGCGCGGCGAGCGGCGAGCATCCGGTGAGCGTTGCGAGGGCGGCGAGCAGCGCGGCGGCGACGAGGGTGCGACGGGCGATCATGCGGACTATTCGACGCGGGCGGCCTGGGGGTTCGCCGGGATGCCCGACGCGGGCCGCGATGCCCGCCCGGTCAGACGTGC
>ERZ1066139.225-NODE-225-length-10585-cov-5.857360_pt1 | contig 10585 bp, 12 predicted proteins | sample MGYA00382786_ERZ1066139 | MGnify/ENA primary metagenome ERZ1066139 (study PRJEB33369, sample SAMEA5778369) | biofilm metagenome | biome: Industrial cooling water; feature: Water cooling tower basin; material: Biofilm | place: United Arab Emirates | collected...
GAACTATGCCTTTGCTGTCGAGATAGCGAATGAGCCAGACCACAGCGTTGAGTGGATTGCCCATGACGTCTCGCGAATGACCTTCAACGCGCGGGCTCGCTTCCGCAGTGTGTCCGTCAGTGGTTGATCGATCGAGCGACAGACCAACGGTGAGCTCTCCGAGGTCCGAGAGACTTGGTATCTCATCGCCGATCACTGCTCCTGCGGCAGATGAACCATCTGCTGTGTTCTCGCCCCAGGTGAAGTGGTAGTCGCGCCACACCGAATCTACAATTTCCAGCGCGCAATGAGCTGCGGCAATCCGATTCGAGACGAAGTGCACTTGCTGATCACTCGACAGTGGTCTCAGACTCGACCAGCGAATGCTCTCGCCCATCGTGATACACACTTCTGGTTCGATACGCGGGTGCATGAGTCGCCGCGCCACCTTCGAGTCGGCGGCGATCCATTCGCTGTAGATCCGGGCTGCGTTCGGCTGCGCAATGTTCATCTGGCGACGCATTGCCTCCGAGGTGTACCCGAGCTTCCACCCCACAGCGTGCAGTCCAGCGTGAATGCGAATGTCGTGAAGCGCACTCGCCGCATCCATAGCGGCGGCGCCTGACTCCAACTCTGGAAACGTGCCTGTTCGAAGAAGGTCTCCCTGCTGATGGGCTTGGTCGATCGCTTCGGCAATGCGTTCAGGATTCACGTCTCACTACTCCTTGCAGTCGAGAGCGAGGTTCACACCCCTGGGCAGAGCAGTGTGAACCTCGCTCGGTCGATTTAGCGCCCTGCGTAGGCGGCGCTGACGACTGCCTCGACGTTCGCTCCAGAAATGAGCGGGTTGACGTCGAGCGATGCGTCGACCGTGTCAGACGAACTGAGAATCTCGACAACCGTCTGCCACGACGACAGGCGCAACTCCCCGGGCCGTTGTCCGTCAGGAGGGGTGATCAGGTTCATCGCCTCGACGAACAAGGCCTCGGCAGCCGCCTCGTTCTCGCACGCAGCCTCGAGGGTAGAGCACACGATGCCGAAAGCCTCGTCGGGGTTCTCGATCGAGAAGTACTGCCCCTCGACCCAGCCGGTAGCAAGCGCGATCGCCTTCGCCAGGCCTTCCTCTGTATTGAGAACTTCCTCCGTCGTCACCATGCACGCACCAGGAACGTTCGAGTACTTCGCGGGGGTGATGTCGACCCACTCGATACCTTCGGCGGCAAGGCCTGCGATGTCAGGGAAGCTGGAGCTGTAGGCCTGAATGGTGTCGTCTTGAAGCGCGACGAGTGACTGCGGGCCGGCAGGGCCGACGGGAACGAGCGTGATGTTCTCATTCTCGACGAGTCCAGCTTCAACGAGTGCGGCGCTCACCAGTTGGCTCTCTCCGCCGCCGGGCTCGGTGTAGCCGAGCGCGAGCCCTTCCAGCCCCGCCATGTCCGTGACACCAGTGTCAGCTCGGGCAACGATTCTGTAGACGTTGTTGACCTGGTTGCAGAAGAGAACGCGAACGTCGTCCCTCTTGTCGAACGACACCACTGCATCGGCGGCGCCCATCAAGGCAAACTCAACGTTGCCAGCGACAATCTGCTGTGACAGGTAGCCCGAGCCATCTGCCACCGAGTAGGTCACGTCGATCCCGGCGTCTGCAAAGAAGCCTTCCTCTTGCGCAACGATGAGGGGAGTGAAGGCCAGGCCGGCAGGAATCGGCAGCAGTACCTCGGCGGATGCCAGAGCCTCTCCGTTGCCGTTTCCGTCGCCTGGTTCGGGCTCGCTACTAGCGCACGAAGCGAGAAGAGTGACGGCCGCCATGGCCGCAGCTGCGGATACCAATCTCTTGTTGATTCTCACTGTTTCCTCCATTGGATGTGATTATCGGAATTGTGACTCTGTGGTGCATTCAAAAGGTCAATCTCTGACCCACGTAATGAGTTTCTTTTCTGCCAACTCGATGAGGCCGTACAGCACGAGGCCGATAATCGCCAACGTGATAACGACGGCGAAGCCCATAGCAACTTCGAGCTGGAAGTTCAGTTCCTTGATCAGCACGCCGAGACCCTCAGATGCGCCGACGAACTCAGCGACAATGGCGCCGAGCAGTGCGAGGGTGAGGGCCGTCTTGACCCCGGCAAAGGCGATCGCAGCGGCGCTCGGCAGCGTGAGACGGAAGAAGGCTTGCGTCTTCGTCGCACCTAGTGAACGGAAGAGCGTCTTGGCGTTCTCGTCTACTCCTGCGATGCCAGCAACAGTGTTGATGACGACCGGGAAGAAGCAGATCACCGCTGCCATCACGACCTTCGACTCCATTCCGAAGCCGAACCAGGTGAGAAAAACAGGCGCGAGTGCCACACGCGGAGTGTTCTGAAATGCCACGATAAACGGGTACAGCGCTACCCGGAATGTCTTGAACGTGCCGGTCAACGCGCCAATGACAAGACCGGCTCCGGCTCCGAAAGCGAACCCGAGAAGAGTCTCCTGCAGAGTGATCCAGGTGGCTTCCCAGAAGTATCCCTTGGTGATCAAGTCGCCAAGGGCAGCGAACACATCGAGTGGCGAAGGGAATGTGATCGGGTTGAGTACGCCCATCACACTGAGTGTCTGCAAGGCAAGGACGAAGAAGAGCAGTACCAGCAGTGGAAGCGCTATGCGAACTGACGTCCGTTCCAGCATTCCCGTTCGCTTCTGCTGATCGTCGTGGGCAATGGTGATTTGCTCTGTCGACGGCGCCGTCATGTTGCTCGTCATTTCGCCTCTCCCGTCATACCGATGGCGAGCGCATCTCGCACTTCATTGCTGAGCTCTTGGAATCGCTTTCCGCTCACCATGTCGCTGGACCTGGGGCGTTCGAGGTCGATCGTGATGTCGCCAACGACGCGGCCCGGGTTCACCCCCAGCGCGATCACCCGGTCAGACATGAGCACGGCTTCGGAGATGCTGTGCGTCACCAGGATCGTCGTCTTGCCGATCGTGTCTGCCATGTGAGCGACCTCAATGTTCAAGTGCTCGCGCTTGAACTCATCGAGCGCCGAGAACGGCTCGTCCATGAGCATCACCCCTGGGTCGAGGGCCAGCGCTCGCGCGAGCGCGACGCGCTGCTGCATCCCTCCCGAGAGCTCCCAGGGGCGCATTGACGCTGCGTGCGAGAGACCGACTAGCTCGAGCAACTGGTCCACCCGTGCACCGACATGGGGGCCGGAGTCGCGCGCGATGCGGAATGGAAGCGCAACGTTCTCCTTGACATCGAGCCACGGCATCAAGACAGATTGCTGAAGCATGAAGCCGATGTCTCGTCGGCCCTCCTTCGGCTTCTCGCCACCCACTGAGACCATGCCGGTCTCGAACGGAATCAGGCCCGCAATGATCTTGAGCAACGTGGACTTGCCACACCCAGAGGGCCCGACGAGTGCGACGAACTCCCCGGCGCGAATGTCGAGATTCACGTCGACGAGCGCCGGCAGCGCACCGGTGGCGGTCTGGTATGTCTTGCCGACGGACACGAGCGAGATGGCCTCGCCCTTCGTCGTCGTTACTCCAGGTGCAATCGTCACAGCGTCTCCTCTGGGCTTCTTTGTCCAGACTCTTCGGTGCATAGGCACCTGGGCTGGGTTGAGTGTATGGACTTGCGGACTCTCTAGCTAGTACTGGGTCTCATTGGGTAAGACTTGAGACTTCAACGATCACGGCCTTGGGCTCTGTGAAGAAGTCGCGGCTGTATACACCGCCTTCGCGTCCGACACCTGAGTCACCGAAGCCACCAAAGGGCGCTCGAAGGTCTCGGATGAAGAAGCAGTTGACCCAGACAGTTCCCGCTTCGAGCCGCGCTGCAACTCGGTGTGCTCGGCTGAGGTTCTCGGTGAACACCATCGCATTGAGGCCGTACGGAGAGTCGTTCGCCAAGTCGACCGCCTCCGGTTCCGTGTCGAACGGACGGACGACGACGACGGGGCCGAAGATCTCTTCGCAGTAGTGAGGCGAGTCCAGCCCGACTCCGGTGATGATTGTCGGCTTCACCACGAGGCCGCCGTCTGTCACCCCACCGGTCACCACAGTCCCGCCGTGAGCCTCGACCGTGTCCAGGTATGACGTCACCTTCTCGAAGTGCTCTCGAGATGCCAGGCAGCTGAATTCGGTCTCATGCAGTTCAGGGTCACCGATCTTGAGGCCCTCAGCGGCTGCAGCGAAGCGACTCAGGAACTCGTCATACACCGATCGATGCACGAAGAGTCTCGAGCCAGCGAGGCACACTTGGCCGGCGTTTCTGAAAATCGCCTGCACGGCCCACTGCACGGCGTTATCGAGGTCTGCGTCGCCAAACACGATGTTGGCGCCCTTGCCTCCGAGCTCAAGGCTCACCGGCGTCAAGTTCATGGCAGCGGCACGTGAGATGGCTCGGCCCGTACCCGACTCACCCGTGAACGTGATGCGGTCAACACGAGGGTCTTCGGTGAGAAACTGCCCCACCGAGTCAGGGCCGAACCCGTGCACCACGTTGAGAACGCCGGGAGGTAGGCCCGCTTCAATCGCCAACCGCGCCAGCATGGTCGCAGACGCTGGAGTGTCTTCGGCGGGTTTCAAGACGACAGTGTTGCCCCACGCCAGAGCAGGGGCGACCTTCCAGGTCTCGAGCATGAGGGGAAAGTTCCAGGGCGCAATCGCCACGACGACCCCGGCAGCCTCGTATCGCGTGTAGGCGTGATGGCCTGAGTCCATCGGATACGCATCTGCTTGAGACAGGCGAGCCTGGTCGGCAAAGAACCGGATATTCAGAATGCTGCGGTCGACATCGTCGAGCGCCTGGCTCACGGGTTTGCCCATGTCTCGGCAATCGGCGAGCGCAAGCGCCTCACGGTCGCGCGCCATCAGGTCGGCGAGACGGTGCAAGATCTCACCTCGCTTGATGAAGCCCATACGTGGCCAAGGCCCCTCGTCGAATGCCAGCCGCGCAGCCGCGACAGCGGCATCCGCTTCGGCCTTGCCCCCCAGCGCGATCTGGGCCCACACCTCTTCAGTCCAGGGGTTGACGTCGTCGAACAACTCGCCCGATACAGATTGCTGCTCGACGCCGTTGATCACATGCCCGAAGGTCTCTCGAACCATCACTTGCCTCGCTTCTCTTCGATCGTCACGTTGCCCGCCGCGAAGTGTGTCGGGGGCACTTCAGAGATGACCACTCGGATGCTCTCGAGTGGCGCATCGATTGCGGTATGCGCCGCGTCGGTCAACGCTTCGATGAGCGCCCTAATCTGGCTCTGGTTCCGGCCAGAAACCATCGTCACGGTGATGATCGGCACTACTCCTCCTTGGCCATGTGAATCGAGCCGAGCGTGCTGAAGTGAAACGAGACTGACTGGCCTCTGGTCAAGGCAACCGCGTCAGTCATGGCACCCGCCAAGACCCAGTCGCCGGCGGCAAGCGCGAGCCCACGTTGCCCGAGCAGATTTGCTGCCGCGGCAACCGCCTCGAGCGGATGCCCGAGCACGGCAGTCGCTGTTGCCGAATCGACGACGATTCCGTCGACCTCAACCAAGACGGCCTCGAGCTCGAGGTCAACCGCACCTATCGGCTTCATGATCGGCCCCAAGATGAATCCTGCGCTGGAGGCGTTGTCGGCAATGACGTCTGGCAAGGTGAAGGCGAAGCTGTGATACCGGCTGTCGATGACGTCGACGCCGGCCACGACGGCATCGATGGCGGCGGCGGCGTCTTCTTTCGTAACACCGGGCCCTGTCAGCGCGACACCAAGACGAAAGAACAGTTCGGGCTCCACTCTGGGGTGAATGTGCCGGTCTGTATGAATCGGCTGGTTGAGGGGCAGTTGCATCGCATCCGTCACCCACGCCACGACCGGCTCGTCGACGTTCATCGTCTTCTGCTTCGCGCGACTGGTGAGGCCCATCTTCACACCGACGACTCGTTCACCCCGCGACTCTCGGTGTCGTCGACTCGCGTCTTGAATGCCGTAGGCGTCAGCAACGGTGAGGCCCGGCCACTCATGTGCGCTCAGTGGACCGCGTGCTTGCCGAGCGGACTCGCACCTCAAGAGTTCGAGTGCGAGAGCTTCGGTCAATTCGGGGTTGTCAACCACTGGTCGTCACCCCCGCCCACTCCGCGGCAAGTTCGATCGCGATCTCGATGATCATGTCTTCTTGTCCCCCCACGTAGCGTCGCTCGCCCACCCGACGGAGAATCTCGTGAGCAGGCACTCCATAGCGTTCGGCAGCAGCTTCTGCGTGAAGAAGGAAGCTTGAGTACACCCCGGCGTAGCCCTGCATGATGGACGCGCGATCCATGCGGGGAATTCGGGTCATGTACGGTACGACAACGTCTTCGGCGGCCTCGAGGATGGCGTCGAGCTCGATCCCCGTGGTCACGCCAACTCGCTCGAACGCGGCTACCAAGATCTCCGTGGGCGAGTTCCCTGCTCCTGCTCCGAGAGCGCCGAGCGAACCATCGATCTGCCGAGCACCTGCACGCTGCGCGAGTATCGAGTTCGCGACGCCGAACGAGAGGTTCTGGTGGCCGTGGTAGCCCACCTGTGCATCGTCACCCAGTTCGTCTACCAACGCAGCAACCCGTATCGAAGCGTCGTCGAGAATCAAGGCGCCAGCGGAGTCAACAACGTAGATGCACTGGCAACCAGCATCCGCCATGATTCGTGCCTGCTGCGCCAGCTCTGACGGGGTCAGCATGTGGGCCAGCATGAGGAAACCGACGGTCTCAAAACCCAGCTCGCGTGCCGCGCCGAAGTGCTGACGAGAGGTGTCTGCCTCGCTGCAGTGTGTCGCGATGCGCGCGATGGAAGCGCCAGCCGCGCGGGCGGCCTTGAGGTCGTGAATGGTTCCGAGCCCAGGCAGCATCAGTACAGCGATTCGCGCCCGCTCTGCTTCCTCTACCGCGGCCGCAATGAGCTCAAGCTCGGGCACGAGTGAGAATCCGTAGTTGAACGACGAGCCTCCGAGGCCGTCACCGTGCGTGACCTCGATGACTTGCACGCCGGCCTGGTCGAGGGCATGCACCGTGGAGCGAACTTGCTCTTCGGTGAAGCGGTGACTCATCGAGTGCGAGCCATCGCGCAGGGTCGTGTCGGTAATGCGAACATCGGTGTTCATGCTTGCGCTCCAGCGGTTTCGAGACGGTGCGCCGCGACCAGGTCGCCGACGCGTGCGGACGCGGCCGTGATGATGTCGAGATTGCCGGCGTAGTCGGGCAGGTAGTCGCCTCGGCCGCGCACCTCGCAGAAGATGGCGACGCGTGAGTAGCCATTCCAGTTCGCGCGGGCAGAGTCAAACTGCGGGTCAGACTTCAGTCGATACCCCGGCACATACTGCTGCACGGCCGCGACCATGGCGTGAATCGACTCGGTGACGCGATCTTGCAGCGCGCCCGCCTCTGCTGCTTCGTCTGGGATGGCACAGAACACGGTGTTGCGCATGATCATGGGCGGCTCAACAGGATTGAGGATGATGATCGACTTTCCGATGTCCGCACCGCCAACCACCGACAGTGCCTTGGAGGTCGACTCGGTGAACTCATCGAGATTGGCTCGAGTGCCCGGGCCAGCCGACTTCGACGAGATCGACGCGACGATCTCGGCGTAGGGAACGGGGACCACGCTGCTGACGGCCTTGACCATGGGAGTGGTTGCTTGGCCGCCACAAGTGATCATGTTGATGTTCGGAGCGTCGAGGTTGAACTCAAGGTTCACCGGCGGACACACGTATGGGCCAATAGCCGCAGGCGTCAAGTCGATCGCGGTGATTCCGGCCTCGCGGTATCGGGGAGCGTTCGCCGCGTGAGCTTTGGCACTCGTGGCTTCAAAGACGATGTCGGGCAGGACGCTCTGGCTCAGCATCCAGTCGACGCCGCCATCGCTCGCCTCGATTCCCAAGCGGCGCGCACGAGCCAGGCCGTCAGATGCCGGGTCCACCCCGATCATCTGCGTCAATTCGAGATGCTCTGCATGACGCATGATCTTGAACATGAGGTCGGTGCCGATATTGCCTGGCCCAACGATTGCGGCTGTCAGTCTTCTCGCCACGAGTGCTCCTTCTTGGTGAACCATTACGCGAATTGGGCGGTGAGAGATCCCAGCCCGGCGAAAGTACACGTGACGGTGTCTCCGCTCTCGACCGGTACCGATTGAGTGATGGACCCGGGAAGCACCACAGCGCCCTCCCGCAGCTCGACGCCGTGCTCGCCGAGTGTGTTGGCAAGCCAGACCAAGGCGTTGAGGGGTGAACCAAGCACCGCACCGCCGGCGCCCGTGCCCACGACGTGGCCGTTCTTGCGCAGAACACAACCCATGCCGCGCAGGTCGAGCTCGTGCAGCTTGCGCACACTCGAGCCGAGAACGAGGCCGCCGCTCGAAGCGTTGTCGGCCACCGTGTCGAAGTAGCCGATCTTCCAGTCGGCGATGCGCGAGTCGATGATCTCGAGTGAAGGGAGGACGACATCGACAGCTCTGACGACGTCAGCAACAGTCAGACCAGGACCTCGCAGGGCACGGCCGAGCACGAACGCGATCTCGGGTTCGACACGCGGTTGAAGAAACTGTTCCGTCGGAATCTCTCGGCTCTCGAGATAGAACATGTCGTCCATGAGCACGCCGTAGTCGGGAGTGCTCACCCCGATTTGACGTTGCATCGCGTGACTCGTGAGCCCGACCTTGTGCCCTCGAATGGCGGCGCCTGCGGCAACGCGTCGCTCAGTCTGCACCGACTGGATGGCGTACGCGTCGTCGAGGGTCATGTGAGGGTGCCGGCTTACGAGTGGCTCGATCGGACGCCGCGTGCGGTACGCCTCAAGCAAGAGCTCGGCTTCAGCGATTCGCTCTTCTTCTCGCATCATTGGGACCTTTTCATTCGTCGCACCGCTCGAACGGGAACTCGACTTCGCGCTGGTACGCGAACCTCGCCCAGGTGGGCAGGAACAGCACACACCGTCGAGGTTCGGGAGGCAAATTGCCAGTCTCACCTCATGAGACTCGCTGCCCTGAAATGAGAATTCGTGCCCATGCCTGAGCACATCGCAAGCGTCTCTTCGCGGTGTCGTTGGCCAGCAATCCGGGTTTCAGGCGGCTACTCGCTCGCCGGGCGGGCATCGACCCCGGCGACATCGGCGTGCTGACGGCGACGAATCGGGATGCTGATGCCATGTGCAAGGCGCTGCGCGCGTTAATCGAGTTGGTGGTCACAATGTGGGTACGGGAAACTACCCGAGCGTTCGCATCACGGCGTCGGCAGTATCCCGCCGTTCAAAGGGCCCGGGCATTCGAAAGACGCGGCCACCCCAAGAGGTGCGAGCCTCCTGGAAGCCCGGCGCGCCAGCAACACCAAGGAGCGCCTCGACCGGCTGCCGAAAGACGCAGATCACGAGCGGAACTGAGTGAGCGGCCAGTGCGGCCTCGAGCACGGTGCGGCCATGGTCAATTTCAGCTGCACTGACGTCTGCTTCACCAATGCTGGGCCTTTTCACGATGTCGGTAAAGCCAACTCCTCTGGCGAGTGCGGCCTCCTCGAAGTAGCCCCCACTTGGCTCGCCGATCAGGCCGCAACGCACTAGCCTCATGAGCTGTCCGCGGCCACTTCGCCCCTGGTAGTAATGACAAACGTGCACACTCGGCGGCGCAGGATTCAAGCCGACGATCATGGCAGTCGGGTTCTCTGGCCAGATATCCGCGAGGGTGAGCACCGGTTCGCCCAACCAATTCTCTCGGCTTTGAAAGCCGATCAAACCATCGGAATCAGTCACTTGCTCAAGTCCGTGATCGTGGCTTCCGCATCCTTGACGAGCAAATACATCGCACGCTTGCTGGCAGGCGGCATGAGTGTGAAGCCGAACTTCTCGTAGAAGCGTTCTGCGTTGCTGTCCAGAGCGTCGACCAGGAAGGCCCTTGCTCCGAGGATGCGCGAAGCTTCAACCCCCTTGAGCAAAGCGTTTTGGAGAAGTGAAGCCCCAAGGCCTCTTCCCTTGAAAGCCTGATCGACCGCGAGGCGGCCCAACAAGATCACAGGAACCGGGTCGGGCATGTTCCTCGTCACCTTGCTGGGAGCATCCTCTTGACGTAGAGAGCTGGCCGACAGGCAGTAGTAGCCGGCGATCCGCTCAGTCTCACTCTCGATGGAAACGAATGTTCGCGAGGCCCCCGTGGCCTGATTCTTGATTGCCCGCACAGAGAGCCAGTTGTTGAGGCTCTGTTCACCGCAGTCGAACTGTGAGACGTCGTCGGACGCGGCGAGCGGCCTTGGGCTACGAAAGCTCAATCCTCGAACACCGAAGGCCGCTTGAGAAGGTCAGCCAATCCACTGACCGGCTTGGCGGGCCGGTCGAGGATATCATTGAAGGCGTCCCAAGACTTCTTCGACATGTGTAGGTCGCGTTCGACGCGAATGACCTGCTCGGCTTCTTTCACCAGAAGCGGTACCGAAAAGTCAGTAACAGACCGCCCTGAAATTGCCGCAGCCTGCTCAATATCGGTCTTCTGCTCGCGAGTGAGACGCAGTTCGATACGGTCAGATTTGGTGACAGCCATGACCCCACTGTACGGCAATTACCCGTACACGATCTAGTGTGCCCACATCACGGCCTCACCATCATCGACGACGGCCAG
>ERZ1066139.226-NODE-226-length-10575-cov-7.509791_pt1 | contig 10575 bp, 10 predicted proteins | sample MGYA00382786_ERZ1066139 | MGnify/ENA primary metagenome ERZ1066139 (study PRJEB33369, sample SAMEA5778369) | biofilm metagenome | biome: Industrial cooling water; feature: Water cooling tower basin; material: Biofilm | place: United Arab Emirates | collected...
TCGCGACCGCGTCTTGACCGATCATCGCGTCGATGACGAAGAGCACCTCGTCGGGGTCGACGGCCTTCCGGATGTCGGCGGCCTGCTTCATGAGCTCGGCATCGACGCCGAGGCGCCCGGCCGTGTCGACGATCACGACGTCGTGCAGCGCCGTCTTCGCGTGCTTCAGGGCGTCGGTCGCCACCGTCACGGGGTTGCCGACGCCGTTGCCGGGCTCGGGCGCGAAGACCGCGACCCCGGCCTGCTCGGCGACGACCTGGAGCTGCTGCACGGCGTTGGGGCGCTGCAGGTCGGCGGCGACGAGCAGCGGCGTGTGCCCGTCGGCCTTGAGCCACTTCGCGAGCTTGCCCGCGAGGGTCGTCTTACCCGCACCCTGCAGGCCCGCGAGCATGATGACGGTCGGCGGGTTCTTCGCGAACTCGAGGCGGCGCTGCTGACCGCCGAGGATCGTGATGAGCTCGTCATTGACGATCTGCACGACCTGCTGAGCCGGGTTGAGCGCCTTGTTGACCTCGTCGCCGAGCGCGCGCTCGCGCACCGCGGCCGTGAAGTCTTTGACGACAGGCAGGGCGACATCGGCATCGAGCAGCGCGCGGCGGATCTCGCGCACGGTACCGTCGACGTCGGCCGGGCTCAGCTTGCCCTTCGTGCGCAGGGCGGTGAAGGTCGCAGTGAGCCGGTCGGAGAGGGTGCCGAAGGTCGCCATAGTGGCCCCATTCTAGGCGGCGGGCTCTGGTTGACTGGGCCCAGCCCGCTTCGAGGAGGAACCATGCGCGTCACGATCTTCGGTCACGAACCCCACGTGGATGCCACGGCGTGGGTCGCCCCGAACGCCACGCTCATCGGCCAGGTGCGCATCCACCCCCGCGCCTCGGTGTTCTACAGCAGCGTTCTGCGCGCCGACCGCGACCTCATCGAGCTCGGCGAGGGATCGAACCTGCAGGACAACGTGACCGTGCACGGCGACCCCGGCCGGCCGACGATCGTCGGGCGCGGCGTGAGCGTCGGCCACAACGCGATGCTGCACGGCTGCACGGTCGAGGACGACTGCCTCATCGGCATGAGCGCGACCGTGCTCAACGGCGCCGTCATCGGGCGCGAGTCGCTCGTCGCGGCCGGGGCCGTCGTGCTCGAGGGCACGATCGTGCCGCCCCGGTCGCTCGTGGCCGGCGTGCCCGCGAAGGTGCGGCGCGAGCTCACCGAGACGGAAGTGGCGGGCATCCGGCGCAACGCCGAGACCTACCTCATGCTCTCGGCAGAGCACGCCGCGCTGGACTAGACCCCTGCGGCTCCAGATCTGGGGCAAAAGGGCGCCTCGGCCGAACCTGATGCGCCGTTTTGGCCCAGATCTGGCGAAAGCGCGGCGGTCAGGGCACCAGGCTCGCAGCGAAGACGTGCGGCGTGAAGCCTGTCAGGTCGCCGATGCCCTCGCCCTGACCGATGAGCTTGATCGGGATGCCCGTCTGCTGCTGCACGCGCAGCACGAAGCCGCCCTTCGCCGAGCCGTCGAGCTTCGTGACGACGAGCCCGGTCACCCCCGCGCTCTCGATGAAGGCCTCGGCCTGCGCGAGGCCGTTCTGGCCCGTCGTGCCGTCGAGCACGAGCAGCACCTCGGCGATGGGCGCGAGCTTCTCGATGACCCGCGTGACCTTGCCCAGCTCATCCATCAGGCCGGCCTTCGTCTGCAGGCGGCCGGCGGTGTCGATGATGGCGATCTCGACGCCGTTGTCGATCGCGAACTGCACCGTCTGATAGGCGACGCTCGCGGGATCCTGCCCCGGGTGCTGGGGCCGCACGACCTGGGCCCCCGCGCGCTCGGCCCACGTCGCGAGCTGGTCGACGGCCGCAGCGCGGAACGTGTCGGCCGCGCCGACGACGACCGAGCGCCCGTACCCGGTCAGGAACTTCGCGAACTTGCCGATCGTCGTGGTCTTGCCGACGCCGTTGACGCCGACGACGAGCACGACCGCGGGGCGGTTGCTGAGCGTGAGGGTCGGGTCGTGCGCGGCGAGGCGCTCCTCGAGGGCCTCGCGCAGCATGCGCTTGAGGTCGCGCGGGTCGGTCGTCTTGTACTTCGCGACCTTGGCCCGCAGTTCGTCGAGCAGCGCCTCCGTGATGTCGGGGCCGAAGTCGGCGCCGAGCAGCGCGGTCTCGAGGTCGTCCCACGTGTCGTCGTCGATCGTCGGGCTCGTGAAGAGGCCCTTCAGCGCGCCGCCAAGACTCCAGCCCTCAGCCATGCCTCCAGCCTACCGGCGCCGCTCCCGCGTCCCTTCGTCGCAGATCTGGGGCAAAAGGGCGCATCGGCCGCAGGGCCGACCCACTTTGAGGAGAATCTCGGTCGAACGCGCCGCCGCGCGCGAACAGGGTGGTCAGGGCATCGCGAGGGGGCGGATGCCCAACCGGAGTCTCGCCGGAGCCACCCACCCGCGATCCCGAAGTCGACGCGCGAGCGACCCCAGCACTCGTCGCGGTTCGCCGTAGAGGTCGGCACGGGTGCAGCGGACCGCGCTCCAGCCGACGTCGGCGAATGCGTCGAAACGGCGCAGGTCGTTCGCGAAGACGCGGTCATCGGTCCGGTGCCGATCGCCCTCGTACTCGACGAGGACTCGGAAGGCTGACCAGGCGAGGTCGGGATGCAGGGGCCCGATCGGTGTCTCGACCTCAGGGGCGATCTCCGGCTCGGGGAACCCGGCACGCCGGAGCAGGAGCCGCAGGTGCGACTCGGGCCTCGAGCGCACCCCCGCTCGCGAGAGCTGAGCTGCCCGACGGAGGGCCGACGCACCCGCACGGCGCGCGCTGCGGGCGAGAATCCGGTCGATGCCGTCGAAAGTGCTCCGTTCGTCTGCCCAGCGCGCAGCGTCGATGATCGCCACCAGGTCCGACAGCTCCAGATCGGTCGCCGCCGTCAGCAGAGTCGCTCCGACGGTGCCGACGCGCAATGGGACGGTCTCGCCGGTCGAGAGCGGCACGAGCATCTGCTCGGAGGCCGGCGCTTGGAGGTCTCGCTGATGCCCGACCACGCCCTCTCCACGCGGCGCATTCCGGCCGCGATCGACCGTCACGTGCAGCGGGGCGGTGCGGCACCAGGCCGGCAGCGGCAATCCGCGGAGTGCGGCGGCGGTCGTGTTCGAGAACCACGCCGACTCGGGCATGACCTGCGCGTAGGCCCACGAACGGTCCGCGATCGTGGCGAGCGGAGCCGCGAAGGTGACGACGCCGTGGAACGGGTGCCCGACATCCGCTCGGCGGAGTCGATCGGGCGGCACCCCGAGTCGCAGGGCTTCAGCGGTGGAGAGGGACTCGCCGCGCACAGCGGTCGGCATCGATGCGGGTGGTCTGGTCACACCCGTACGTTCCCCGGCCGCGCGAGCGCGAAGGGTCAGCGGGCGATTCCCGTCAGATTCTTCTCAAAGCGGGGCGACCGTGAGGGAGAAGCGCCCTTTTGGCCCAGATCTGGACCAGGTGGGGCTACTCGTCGCGCATCTTCTCGTAGATCTTCTGGCAGTCGGGGCAGATGGGGAACTTCTCGGGGTCGCGCCCCGGCGTCCACTTCTTGCCGCACAGCGCGCGCACGGGCTTGCCGGTGAGCGCCGACTCGATGATCTTGTTCTTCGGCACGTAGTGCGAGAAGCGCTCGTGGTCGCCGTCTTCCAGCTGCTCCTCGTTTAGCAGCTTCTCGAGCTCGCGGTCGAGTACGTCGATGCCCCCGCCGCCCTGCCCCGCGTCGCCCGGTTCGTCCAGTGTCGCCATGCCGCCAGTCTACGACGCGGCCGGATGCCCGGCACGGGCACCGTCGCGCCCGAGCCCCCGCGGCGCGACTAGGTGCGCAGCACGAGATCGAGCAGCTCGGGCGCCCGGCGCCGGAACGCCCGGCCGCCGATGACGATGCCGAGCAGGAGCATCCCGAGCCCCGTCGCCGCCCCGGCCACGCCGGCGACGGCGAACCACGCGGGCTGGGCGAAGCCTCCGATCGCGACCACGAGCGCGGGGGCCATGAAGAGGATGGTCGCGAGGAGCGCGATGGCCTGCGCCCACCCGGCGCGCACGCCGAGCATGGGCGGCTGGTCGAAGGGCCCGGCCCCTGGGCGTGCCGCGGGGTAGGCGCCGATCGCCGAGGCGACGCTCGAGACGCCGAGCCCCGTGAGCAGCAGGCCGATGCTGACGCCGACGAGGGCCGGCAGCACGCCCTCGACTCCCGACCAGAGCGCGAAGAGCGGGGCGAGCGCGAGCACCAGGGGCACGCCGAGCAGCAGCGGCGGCACGCACCGGCCCCAGCGATCGGCGGCGCCCGGCACAGGCGCGGCGACGTGCAGCCACAGGGCCGTGTGGTCGTACGCCGCATCGTTGTGCACGAACCACCCGAGGAAGAGCGCGAGCACGGGCAGGGGCACGAGCCAGAGCGGCGGGAGGGGGGCTCCGGCGGCGCCGAAGGCGAGCATCATGAGCGCGGGCACGACGGGCAGCGCCAGCACGACGACGCGGTAGCGGGCATCGCGCCACCAGTACAGCAGGCTGCGCGCGGCGATGACGCCCGCGGGGGTCGCCGGCACGAGGTCGAACCAGCCGAGCCCGTGCGCGGGCGCGCTCGAGCGCGTGCGCTGCGGGGCCTCGACGAGCCGCGCGACGAGCCAGCCCCAGCCGACGACGAGCACCCCGACCATGACCGCACCCCCGAGCAGACGCACGAGCAGCAGGGCCGGTTCGCCCTCCGGGGCGGCCCAGACGAGGCCGACCGGGGTCGCGGCGAGCGTCGCGGCGATGGCCTGGAGGGTGTCGTCCTCGGCGCCCGACTGCACGACGATCACGGTCGTCGCGGCGACCGCGAGGGCGAGCACGATGACCGCCCGCGCAACCCCCGTCACCAGCCGACGGGCCGCAGGCGATGCCGCCAGCTGCGCCCCGATCGCGACGAGGTGCTGCGAGACGAGGATGACCGCCGCGGCTCCCAGCACGCCCGCGACGATCGCGGCCGGCGCCGTCGGGGTGCCCGCCCACGCGAGCTCGAGACCGATGCCGAGCACCGCGGCGAGCAGGCCCGGCAGGCCGACGGCGCCCGCCGCACCGAGCCCCCGCGCGAGAGTGCGGGGCGGGATGGGGAACGAGGCGAAGCGGCGCGGCTCGAGCGCAGAGCCGAGACCCGCGCTGAGCGGTGCGACCGCGAGGGCGATCGCGAGAGCGGAGGCGACGATGACGAGACCGGCGCGGTGGCCGGCGAGGCGCACATCGACCTCGAGGGCGAGCAGGATGATCGCCGCCCCGACGGCCAGGCCGAGCACGACGACGGCGAGGGTGCGGGCGAGCGTCGCACCGGGTCGGAAGGCCGAACCGAGCAGCGCGAGCTTCAGTCGGAGAACGTCGTCAACCACTCGAGACCCTCCACCGCGACGCGACCGCCCGCGAGCTCGACGAAGCGATCTTCGAGACTCGACCCAGCCCGCACCTCGTCGAGCGTGCCAGCGGCGAGGACCCTGCCCGCGACGATGACGGCGACGCTGTCGCAGACCCGCTCGACGAGATCCATGTTGTGGCTCGAGAGCACGACCGTGCCTCCCGCGGCGGCGAAGCGCGTGAGCAGGTCGACCGCCTGCGCCGTCGACACCGGATCGACCGACTCGAAGGGCTCGTCGAGCACGAGCACCGAGGGCGAGTGGATGAGGGCCGCCGCGAGCGAGATCTTCTTGACCATGCCGACCGAGTAGTCGCGCACGGGTCGATCGAGCGAGCCGTCGAGCCCGAGGGCGACGGCGAGGTCGTCGATGCGCGAGCGCGCGGCCGAGCGGTCGAGACCGTGCAGCACGGCCGCGTAGTAGAGCATCTGGGCCCCGGTGAGCCGGTCGAACAGCCGCATGCGGTCGGGCAGCACGCCGAGCTTGCGCTTGGCCGTGGTCGGTTCGCGCCACACGTCGGTGCCACCGACCACGACCTGACCGGCATCGGGGCGCAGCAGGCCCGTGATTATCGAGAGGGTGGTCGTCTTGCCGGCCCCGTTGGGCCCGACGAAACCGAAGATCGAGCCGCGACGCACCGTGAAGCTCGCGTCGTCGACGGCCACGGTGCCACCGAACGACTTGCGCAGCCCGCGCACCTCGAGCACCACGGGAGCCGGAGCCGGTCGCGCGCTCGCTCCCGCCCGCGCCGTGGTCGAGCGCGACGACGCTCTCGGCGTCTTCGCGAGAGGCTTGCCTGCCCGGCTCGCGGCCGTCGACCGGGCGGGCTTCCCCGAGCGCTGGGGCGATGCTGGCGAGGATTCCACGACACCCACGCTACCAATCGCGGGCCCGTCGCCCCGGGGCCTTGACAGGCGGCCCGAGGGTCACAGTTGGGAAACAAAGAGTGAACAGTACGTGACGGCAGGGCATCCGCCCCGGTAAACTCGGGGCGCACAACGGTGTGTCTCCCCATTCTTCCGATCGACACATCAGGAGCCATCACATGACCACTCAGGTCGTCATCCTCGCCGCGGGCATGGGCAGCCGCCTCGGCCGCGAGCTGCCGAAGCCGCTGACCGAGCTCAGCGACGGTCGCACCATCATGCGCCAGCAGCACGACAACATCGCCGCCGCGTTCGGCACCGACGTCACCATCACGACCGTCGTGGGCTACAAGCTCGAGCACATCATCGACGCCTTCCCCGAGGTCGAGTACGTCTACAACGAGCAGTACGACCAGACCAACACCTCGAAGAGCCTGCTGCGCGCCCTCAAGGCGACGGGCAAGCACGGCGTGCTGTGGATGAACGGCGACGTCGTCTTCGACCCGCAGGTGCTCGTGCGCGTCGCGGGCCTCGTGCACGCCGACCGCTCGTTCGTGAGCGTCAACACCTCGACCGTCAGCGACGAAGAGGTCAAGTACACGGTCGACGCCGAGGGCTTCATCCAGAAGCTGTCGAAGACCGTCGTGGGCGGCCTCGGTGAGGCCGTGGGCATCAACTACATTTCGAGCGCCGACAAGGCCGTGCTCATGCGCCACCTCACGCGCTGCGCCGACCAGGACTACTTCGAGCGCGGCATCGAGCTCGCGATCGAGCACGACGGCATCACGGTCGAGCCCGTCGACATCAGCGACCTCTACGCCGTCGAGATCGACTTCGCCGAAGACCTCGAGCGCGCCAACCTGCACGTCTAGCGTTCTCGGAGCTCCGGGCATCCGTGCTCGGAGGCCCGATTCGCGGGCGAAGCGACACGCGTGCCGCTAGCGTTGTCGTTCGTGACCACCGCCCCGCCGCCGCGCCCCGCGCGCAGCCCCGCGCAGGTCTACCGGCAATCGCTGTGGCTGCTCACGAGCCGCGACCTCAAGGTGCGGTACGCGACGTCGTTCCTCGGCTACGTGTGGTCGGTGCTCGATCCGCTCGTGATGGCGGTCATCTACTGGTTCGTCTTCACGCAGATCGTCGACCGCACGATCGGCGAAGACCCGTACATCGTCTTCCTGCTGGCCGGGCTGCTGCCCTGGATGTGGTTCAACGGTGCCGTCGGCGACGCGACCCGCGCGTTCATCAAGGACGCCAAGCTCGTGCGCTCGACGCGCATCCCCCGCACCGTGTGGGTCACCCGCATCGCGCTCTCGAAGGGCATCGAGTTCGTCGCGGCGCTGCCCGTCATCGTCATCTTCGCCGTCATCTTCGGCGCCGCCCCGACGTGGGGAATGCTGTGGCTGCCGGTCGCGATCGCGCTGCAGGCCGTGCTCACGGTCGGGCTCGGGCTCATCATCGCGCCGCTCGTGGTGTTCTTCCGCGACCTCGAGCGCGCGGTCAAGCTCATCCTTCGCTTCCTGTTCTACGCCTCGCCCATCATCTACGGCCTCTCCGACCTGCCCGGTGGCCTCGACGTGTGGGCGTCGTTCAACCCGCTCGCGGGCATCATCTCGCTGTACCGCGCGAGCTTCTTCCCCGACCAGCTGGATGCCCGGGCCGTGCTCATCGCGACCGTCATGAGCCTCGTCATCCTCGCGGTCGGCGTACTCGTCTTCCGGCGCATGGAGCGCGCCGTGCTGAAGGAGGTCTGATGGAGGCCGAGACGGTCATCCGCGTATCGGGCGGCGGCATCCGGTTCCGCCGCAACCGGCGGGGCCGCCGATCGTTCAAAGACCTCTTCGCGGGCTCGAAGCGCCGCTCGCGACCCGACGAGTTCTGGGCCCTGCGCGGCGTCGACGTCGCGGTGCGCGCGGGTGAGGCGATCGGCGTCGTCGGGCGCAACGGCCAGGGCAAGTCGACGCTGCTCAAGCTCGTCGCCGGGGTCATGCTTCCCGACGAGGGGACGGTCGAGGTGCACGGCGGGGTCGCGCCGCTCATCGAGATCACGGGCGGCTTCGTCGACGACCTCACGGTGCGCGAGAACCTCTACCTGACCGCGGGGCTGCACGGCATGACGAAGGCCGAGATCGACGCACGCTACGACGAGATCATCGACTTCGCCGAACTGCGCGACTTCGTCGGCACCCCCTACAAGCACCTCTCGAGCGGCATGAAGGTGCGGCTCGCGTTCTCGGTGATCTCGCGACTCGAAGAGCCCATCCTGCTCGTCGACGAGGTGCTCGCGGTCGGCGACAAGGCCTTCCGCGACAAGTGCTACGCCCGCATCGACGAGCTGCTCGCGGGCGGTCGCACGCTCTTCTTCGTCTCGCACAACGAGCGCGACCTCAAGCGGTTCTGCACGCGCGGCCTCTACCTCGATAAGGGCGCGCTCGTCCTCGACGCCCCCATCGGCGAGGTGCTCGACGCCTACAACCGCGACTACGGCAGCGGCTCGGTCTGACGACCCGGCGCCTGCCCAGCGGCCCCTCATAGACTGAGCGTGCGACGTCAGGAGGCTGCGGTGACCCTCACCCCGAACGACCCGAGCGGCACCGGAGAGCCGGGGGCCGCGGTCGACCGCGGGCCGCTGCGGGGCATCCCGATCGACGACGAGGCCCTCGCCCCGACGACGCCCGCCGCGGCGGCGCCCGACGTCGACCCGCTCATCGTGCGCGGGCTTCGCGCCGCGATGTCGGCGCAGCGGCCGGCGGTGCTGCTGCACATCCGCTCGATCCGGCGCCAGTACCCGGCGGCGACGCCCGAGCAGGTCATCATGATCCTCGAGCGGCGGTTCCTCAACAGCGTCACGCTCACGGGCGCGGGCAGCGGCGCCGCGGCGCTCATCCCCGGCGTGGGCACGGCCCTCGGGCTGACCGTGATCGGCGTCGAGACGGTCGCGTTCTTCGAGATGACCGCGCTCTTCGCCCAGTCGGTGGCCGAGATCCACGGCATCGTCGTCGACGACGAGGAGCGCGCACACAACCTCGTCATGGCCCTCATGCTCGGAGGCCCGGGCAAAGACCTCGTGCAGCAGTTCGTCGGGCAGGCGACCGGTGCCGGCCCCGACCGCACGCAGTACTGGGGCGAGTCGATCACGGCGGGCATGCCCAAGGCGCTCGTCGGCATGCTCAACAAGCGGCTGCGCGACGAGCTCGTCAAGAACATGGCGGTCAAGCAGGGCGGCAGCATGGCCGGGCGGCTCGTGCCCTTCGGCATCGGCGCGATCATCGGCGGCGCCGGCAACCGGCTCATCGGCGGCAAGGTCGTGCGCACCGCCCAGCAGGCCTTCGGCCCCGCCCCCGCGCGCTGGCCCGCCGAGCTCGACGTCGTCAATCCCCCGAAGGAGCCTCGTCCTCGTCGTCGTCCTCGTCGAAAGGGCTCGACTCCGACGTGATCGGGTCGAGGGCGTGCACCGCGGCGACGCGGTCCCACTCCGCGTAGAGGGCGTCGACAGCCGCGTGGAAGCGTGCCGTCGCGGCCCCCGGCGTCGTATCGCCGAAGTAGCGCTGCACCCAGTGGGTGAGCTTCTCGTGCGCCTCGGTGCTCGTGAGCACGCGGTCGACGAGCGGCACGATGCTCGCCGCGTCATCCGCGTGCAGCCACTCGCAATCGCTCAAGTAGCCCGACTCGTCGATCTCGGCCTCGGGCGACTCCGGCCGGGCGATGATGATCGACTTGCCGGTCGCGAGCCGGTCGTAGACCATCGCCGAGATGTCGGTGATCGCCACGTCGGCGGCGGCGAGCTGCCACCCGAGCGCGGCCCCCGTGTCGTGCACGTGCTGCGCTGACGGGTCGGCGGCGTTGGCACGCTCCAGAGCCGCGATGATGCGCCGGGTGGCGGCACCGTACGCGCGGCTCACGACCCCGCTGCGCGGGTGCGGGCGGTAGACCACGCGGTGGCGGCCGGTCGCGAGCAGGGCATCCACGAGGGCCTCGCCGTGGCTCGCGATCGAGCCGTACGCCGCCGCCGGCCGGTCGCCCTCCCAGGTCGGGGCGTAGAGCACGACGGTGCGGTCGTCGGCCGGATAGGGCGTCTCGCCCGCGAAGTGGTCGGCCTGCGGGCGCCCGATCTCGAGCACCTTCTTCTCGAGGTCGTAGTCCCACAGCTTGCGGGCAAGGCGGTCTTTCGCGGCCTGGCCGGCGACGAAGGCGTAGTCGTAGGCCTTGTACTGGTTCGTCGTCATGTACATCTTGTCGGACTCGCCGTGGTTGATGAACACGTGCCACATGCGGCCGTAGCGGAACATCTGGAAGTTCTTGGTGTTCTGGTTGACGTAGAACAC
>ERZ1066139.228-NODE-228-length-10554-cov-6.676731_pt1 | contig 10554 bp, 7 predicted proteins | sample MGYA00382786_ERZ1066139 | MGnify/ENA primary metagenome ERZ1066139 (study PRJEB33369, sample SAMEA5778369) | biofilm metagenome | biome: Industrial cooling water; feature: Water cooling tower basin; material: Biofilm | place: United Arab Emirates | collected...
CGTGCAGGTGCGCGCTCACGCCGACCCGGTGCCCGCCGTCGCACGGGTGGCTGGGGGCGAGCTCGTCGTCGAGGTGAGCGAGCCGCTGCTGGGTGTCGCACCCGGGCAGACCGCGGTCGTCTACGTCGGCACGCGCGTGCTCGGCCAGTGCACGATCGACCGCACGGTCAGCGCTGTGCCGGTCGAGTCCGCCGCTCTCTAGACTGGCGCCGTGACCGCCGAGCTGCTGCGCCTGCGCGACGAAGCGCCGGGCGAGCGGCCGGGTGTGAATCCGGGCGAGTTCTGGCCGCGCCTCACCGCCGCGACGGCGCACCTCGACCCGCCGCTCGGGGTCATCGATCGCGGGGCCCTCGCCTACAACGCCGCCGATCTCGTGCGTCGTGCCGGGGGAGTGCCCATCAGGGTGGCGAGCAAGTCGATCCGCGTGCGCGGCGTGCTCGAGGCCGTGCTCGCGCGCCCCGGCTTCGCGGGAGTGCTCGCCTACACGCTGCCCGAGGCGCTGTGGCTCGCGAGCCCGCGCACCCGCGACAGCGTCGCTGGCGCGGCGACCGGTGCAGCGGGCGGTAGCGACATCGACGACGTGGTCGTGGGCTACCCCTCGACCGATCGCGCGGCCCTCGCGCGGCTCGCCGCCGACGAGCAGCTGGCCGCGCGCGTGACGCTCATGATCGACGACGTCGCCCACCTCGATCTGATCGACGCGGTCGTCGCGCCGAACGCGAGGCCGAGCATCCGCATCGCCCTCGAACTCGATGCGAGCTGGCGTGGTCCGCTCGGCCACCTCGGGGTGCGCCGCAGCCCGCTGCACGAGCCCGCGCAGCTCGCGGCTCTCGCCCGCACGGTCGTCGAACGCCCCGGGTTCACGCTCGTCGGCGTCATGGCCTACGAGGCGCAGATCGCGGGTCTCGGCGACGCGCCGCCGGGGCGTCCGGTGCGGGGCGCGCTCGTGCGCGGCATCCAGCGTCGGTCGCGGGTCGAGCTCGCCGACCGCCGTGGCCGCGCCGTGGCCGCCGTGCGTTCGATCGCCGAGGCCGCCGGCACCCCGCTGCAGTTCGTCAACGGCGGCGGCACCGGGTCTCTCGAGTCGACCGCCGCCGACCCCAGCGTCACCGAGCTCGCCGCCGGCAGCGGACTCATGGGTCCGCACCTCTTCGACACCTACCGCGGCTTCACGCCCGCCCCCGCCGCCGCGTTCGCCCTGCCCGTCGTGCGGCGCCCGAGCGACGACATCGCCACCCTCCTGGGCGGCGGCTGGATCGCGAGCGGCCCCGCGGGCGCCGACCGCCTGCCGCAGGTGGTCTGGCCCGAGGGCCTCCGGATGCTCGGCACCGAGGGCGCCGGCGAGGTGCAGACTCCTCTGCGCGGGCCGGCCGCCCGCACGCTGAGCGTCGGTGACCGGGTCTGGCTGCGCCACACGAAAGCCGGAGAGCTCGCCGAGCACCTCGATGCCTACGCCGTGGTCGACGGCGACCGGGTGACGGGCGAGCTGCCGACCTATCGCGGCGAGGGGAAGGTGTTTCTGTGACGCAGACCGTGGCGACGACCGCCGCGACTCGGCCGTGGCGCAACTGGGCCCGCACCGAGCGGGTCACGCCCGTGCGCGTCGAGCGGCCCGCGAGCGGCGACGAGGTTGTCGACGCGATCGCGCGCGCCCGCGTCGACGGCCTGCCCGTCAAGGCGATCGGATCAGGCCACTCGTTCACGGGCATCGCCGTCGCGCCGGGCGTGCAGCTCGATCTCACTGATCTGGCCGGCATCACCGCGATCGACGAGAGCGCCGGCCTCGTGACTCTCGCGGCCGGCACGAAGCTCCGCGACGCCTCGGCCCTCCTGCACGCGCACGGCCTCGCCTTCGAGAACCTCGGCGACATCGACGTGCAGTCGATCTCGGGCGCGGTCAGCACGGGCACCCACGGCACGGGCCGCGCCTTCGGCGGCCTGGCCACCCAACTTCGGAGGGTGACCCTCGCGACCGCCGACGGCCGACTGCTGCCGGTCAGCGACACCGAGAACGCCGAGCTCTGGCCCGCCGCGCGCCTCGGGCTCGGCGCCCTCGGGGTGCTCGTCGACCTCACGGTGCAGACCGTGCCGGCCTTCGTGCTCGCGGCGGACGAGCATCCGGAGCCCCTCGATGCCGTGCTCGACGACTGGCCGAACCGCTCGGCGCAGGCCGACCACGTCGAGTTCTACTGGTTTCCGCACACGCGCCTCGCGCTCACGCGCAGCAACACGCGACTGCCGGCCGACGCCCCGCGCACGCCCGTCGGGCCCGTCAAGCGCTGGGTCGACGACGAGTTGCTCGGCAACGGCCTCTACGAGGTGCTGTGCCGCATCGGCTCGATCGCACCGGGCACCGTGCCGGCGTTCAACCGGCTCGCGAGCGGGGTGGCCTTCACCCGCCAGGCCGCCGACTACTCGCACCGCGTGTTCGCGAGCGAGCGCCGCGTGCGGTTCCGCGAGATGGAGTACTCGGTGCCGCTCGAGGCCGTCGCGCCCGTCATGCGCGAGCTCGACCGCGTCATCGAGGCGAACGGCTGGCGCATCTCCTTCCCCATCGAGGTGCGCGCGACGGCCGCCGACGACGTGTGGCTCTCGACCGCGCACGGCCGAGCCAGCAGTTACATCGCCGTGCATCGCTACCACCGCGAGGATGCTCACGACTACTTCGCCGCCGCCGAAGCGATCCTGCGCGCTCACGACGGGCGGCCGCACTGGGGCAAGCTGCACACGCGCAGCGCCGCCGACCTGCGGCCGGCGTACCCGCGCTTCGACGACTTCCTCGCCGTGCGCGACCGGCTCGACCCCGACCGGGTCTTCACCAACGACTACCTCGACCGCGTCCTGGGCGCCTGACAGGGGCCGCTCCTAGACTGGGCGCGTGGCCGACCTTCCCGACACCGCCGACATCACTGAGCGCGACGTCGAGGCCCTGAGCCGCGACGAGGCCCGCACCGAGGTCGAGGCGCTCACGAGCCGCATCCTCGAGCTGCGCGACGCCTACTACGCGCGCGACGCGCTGCTGGAGGACGACGCGACCTACGACGCCATGGTGCGGCGGCTCGAGCTCATCGAGCACCTCTTCCCCGAGCTGCAGAGCCAGGACTCCCCGACGCAGACCGTCGGCGGCACCGCCGTCACCACGCTGTTCGCCCCCGTCGAGCACGCCGAGCGCATGCTGAGCCTCGACAACGTGTTCAGCGCCGACGAGTTCACCGAGTGGGCCGCCAAGGTCGAGCGCGACGCCGGGCGCCCCATTCGCTGGCTCTGCGAGCTCAAGATCGACGGGCTCGCCCTCAACCTGCGCTACGAGCGCGGGGTGCTCGTGACCGCGGCGACGCGCGGCGACGGACGCGTGGGCGAGGACGTCACGGTGAACGTGGCTGCCGTGGCGGGCATCCCGACCCGCCTCGCGGGCGACCCCGCCGAGCTGCCCGACCTCGTCGAGGTGCGGGGCGAGGTCTTCATTCCGAAAGCGGCGTTCGACGAGCTCAACGCCCTGCAGCGCGCGGCGGGCGAGCGCGAGTTCGCCAACCCGCGCAACGCCGCGAGCGGCAGCCTGCGTCAGAAGGCCGAGGGCAAGACCGCCGATCAGCTCGCGCGCATGCGCGATCGCCTCAGTCGGCTCCGGATGCTCGTGCACGGCATCGGCGCCTGGCCCGACCCGCCCGTCACCGCGCAGAGCGAGGTCTACGGGCTGCTCGAGCGCTGGGGCCTGCCGATCAGCCCGCACTTCCGCGTGCACGGCACCGCCGCCGCGGCGGCCGAGTTCATCGCCTTCCACGGCGAGCACCGGCACGCCGTCGAGCACGAGATCGATGGCGTCGTCGTCAAGGTTGACGAGCTGGCGCTGCACGACGAGCTCGGGGCCACGAGCCGTGCTCCGCGCTGGGCGATCGCCTACAAGTACCCGCCCGAGCAGGTCACCACCACGCTGCTCGACATCATCGTGAGCGTCGGCCGCACGGGTCGCGCGACGCCCTACGCCGTCATGGAGAAGGTGCGTGTCGCCGGCAGCGAGGTGCGCCAGGCGACCCTGCACAACCAAGACGTCGTCAAGGCCAAGGGCGTGCTCATCGGCGACACGGTCGTGCTGCGCAAGGCCGGCGACGTCATTCCCGAGGTTCTCGGGCCGGTCGTCGAGCGGCGCGACGGCACCGAGCGCGAGTTCGTCATGCCGACCGACTGCCCCGAGTGCGGCACCCCGCTCGCGCCGGCGAAAGAGGGCGACATCGACCTGCGCTGCCCCAACGCGCGCAGCTGCCCCGCCCAGGTGCGCGGGCGCGTCGAGCACATCGGCAGTCGCGGCGCGCTCGATATCGAGGGCCTCGGCGAGATCAGCGCCGCGGCGCTCACGCAGCCCGAGGTTCCGGATGCTCCGCCCCTCGTCACCGAGGCGGGTCTCTTCGAGCTCACCGTCGAGCAGCTGCTCCCCATCGAGGTGATCGTGCGCGACGCCGAGACCGGGCTGCCGAAGCTCGACGACGACGGCGAGGCGAAGCGCCGGTCGCCCTTCCGGCGTATCGAGCGGCAGTACCCGGCTGAGGCCGAGGGCCTCGAGCCCGCCGAGATCCGTGCGCGGGGCATCCGTCGTCAGCCCGTCGAGGTGCCGAGTGCGCTCGCCCTGCAGCTGCTCGACGAGCTCGAGAAGGCGAAGGTCAAGCCGCTGTGGCGCCTGCTCGTCTCGCTCAACATCCGGCACGTCGGGCCCGTCGCGGCCCGCGCGCTCGCCGAGTGGTTCGGCTCGCTCGACGCCATCCGGGCCGCGAGCCTCGACGAGCTCGCCGCGGTCGACGGTGTCGGCGCGATCATCGCCGAGGCCGTGCGCGACTGGTTCGCGATCGACTGGCACGTCGAGATCGTCGACCGCTGGGCCGCCGCCGGAGTGCAGTTCGCGACCCCGGATCACCCCGGGCCGGGCGCGGCCGCTGCGGCCGGAGGAGTGCTCGCCGGGCCCACGGTCGTCGCGACCGGATCGCTCGAGGGCTTCACGCGCGAGGGCGCCCAGGAGGCGATCATCGCGGCCGGCGGGAAGGCCGCCAGCAGCGTGAGCAAGAAGACCGATTTCGTGGCTGCGGGCCCCGGTGCGGGCTCGAAGCTCGCCAAAGCCGAAGAGCTCGGGCTGCGCATCATCGATGCGGCGCAGTTCGCCATTCTCGTGCGTGAGGGGCCCGATGCATTGCCCCCGATCGACGCTGACGCCCCCTGACGCGCGTGCCACGCATTGTGACACCGGTGTAACGGCTGGATGTCAGTTGGGAAGAATGTTCGGTACACCCCCCCAAAAGGGGACATTTTTCGCTTAGCATAAGAAAACGCTGGTGGGACCGTCTCGGGGGATGCCCGGAACACCAGTACCTAAGGGGAATCCGGCAGTGCTGTTCGACGCGACAGCGGTATTGATCGCCTCGCTCACCGTAGCCACGGTGGCGGGGCCGCCCGTCGCGCTCGAGAACATTCCGGCGACCCCGATCTCGATCATCACGACCCCCGCGGAGACGCGGGACATCGACCTGCCCACCAGCATCCAGCAGGGCGCCGCTCCTGCTCCCGCCACCCCCCTGTCGGCGGCGAGCATCGCGACTCTCACCGGCGCACCCCTGCTGCACGCTCTCACCGCGATGCCCCCGCTCGCGGTGGCCGAATTCGTGGAGTCGAACCCCCGACGCCTCCACGAACTGCTGGCGGCTCCCCCCGGCGCCCCGCAGGTGAGCGGCTGGTGGGCAGGTCTTGATGTGACGGCGCGGCGCTCGATCGTGAGCACGGCGCCCGAGCTCGTCGGCAACCTCGACGGCATCCCCGTCGCGGTGCGCAACGAGGCGAATCGCGACGTGCTGCGCTCGACCATCCGCGAGCTCGAGCTCGAGGGGTCGCGCGAGGGCCGCGCGCTCGCGACGCAGAACCTGCAGCGCCTGCAGATGCTCTACGCGATCGCCGACGCGCTCGGCCCGGCGACGGCCAACCCGCCGCGTTCGCTGCTGCAGCTCGACACGCACGATGCGGGCAAGGTCGCGATCGTGCTCGGCGACCTCGACACGGCCGACTACGTCAGCTACCTCCTGCCGGGCATGTTCATCACGGTCGGCGGCAATGTCGTCGAGTGGACCGACACGGCGGCGCGCCTCTACGACGAGCAGGTCTCATGGCTCTCGCTGCTCGCCGAGGCGGGGGCGAGCGATGAGGTCGAGACCGTCGCGACCGTCGCGTGGATCGGCTACCAGACCCCCCACCTGCTCAACGTCGGCAGTCTCGACCTCGCCTACGAGGGGCGGGATGCCATCGCGAGCGCGATCGACGGCCTGCAGACCACGCGCGGCACGGATCAGCCCCACATCTCACTGCTCGCGCACTCCTACGGCTCGACCGCCGCGATGCTCGCCCTCTCGGAGAGCACGACCGTCGACGCGCTCGCGATGATCGGTTCTCCCGGTGCTCCGGCGACGAGCGTCGACGAGCTCAACGTGCGCGGTGACGTCTTCGTCGGCGAGGCGGCGTGGGATCCGATTCCGAACAGCTCGTTCTTCGGCTCCGACCCCGGGGCGGCCGAGTTCGGGGCTCGCATGATGAGCGTCGCCGGAACGGTCGACGTCATCACGAACCGCGTGCTCGCGGGCTCGACCGGCCACAACGAGTACTGGAGCCCGGGCACCGAGTCGATGCGCAACCTCGCGCTCATCGGCATCGACAAGGGCGAGCTCGTCACCGATGGCTCGCAGCGCGACGCGGGTCGCACCCTCGCGCTGCTGCTCTGAGGAGATTCGTGCGCGGCAGATTCGTGCGCGGCGGTGTCGTGCTCGGCAGGTTCGTGCGCAGTAGATTCGCGCCTGGCCGCTTCGTGCGCAGTAGATTCGCGCCTGGCCGCTTCGTGCGCAGCAGATTCGTGCCCGGCCGCTTCGAGCCCGCCGACTACCCTGGGCGCATGCACTCGCGCAGGCACTCGCGCACGTACCGCCGCGTCACCCTCGCGGTCGCGGCCGCCGTCGCCGTCGGCGGGCTCGCGGGATGCGCGGTGCAGGACCCGACGCCCGTCACCGACCTCGAGGCGCGCGACCGCTTCATGACGGTGCTCGACGAGGCGCAAGACCTCGTCGGCGGCGACTGGGATGTGCGCGACGATCCGACCCCGCGCGAGTGCGTCATCCCGCTCTGGATCCCGGGCGAGCGCTACCCGGCCCTGCGCGTGGGTGATGCGCCGGCATCCGTCTCCGCGGCCGCCGAGCGCATCGAGCAGGCGTGGAACGACGCCGGGATGCGCGTGACCCGCACCGACATCGGCGACGTCATCGAGGTCAAGGGCGAGAGTGCGGAGGGCGAGCTCGTCGTGCTGCGGGTGAGCGCGAGTGCGAGCACCCTGCTCGGCGAGAGCGAGTGCCGCCCGCTCTAGACTGGTCGCATCCCCGGTTCTGTCGCCCGAGGAGCACTATGTCTGAGCGGCCCGATGTGTGGGCGGCCCGATGTCTGAGAGGCACCATGTCTGAGATCACGCCCGAGCGCGTCGCGCATCTGGCTTCGCTCGCGCGCATCGCGCTCACCGACGCCGAGATCGAGCAGCTCACGGGCGAGCTCGGCACGATCATCGACTCGGTGGCGAAGGTGCAAGAGGTCGCGACGCCCGACGTGCCTGCGACGAGCCACCCGATCCCGCTCACGGGCGGGCTGCGTGCCGACGAGCCGGGGGTCACCCTCACGACCGAGGAGGCGCTCGCCGGGGCGCCCGACCACGATGGCAGCCGCTTCCGCGTCACCGCGATCCTGGGGGAGGAGCAGTGAGCGCCGCCGCCGGATCCTCCATCGACCTCACGCGCACCTCTGCCGCCGATCTCGCCGCGCACCTCGCCGCGGGCGAGGTCTCGAGCGTCGAGGTCACCCGGGCGCACCTCGACCGCATCGCCGCCGTCGACGGCGACGTGCACGCCTTCCTGCACATCAATGCTGCGGCGCTCGAGACGGCCGCGCAGGTCGACGCCGACCGTGCCGACGGCGCGACGCTGCCCCCGCTTGCCGGGGTGCCGATCGCCATCAAAGACGTGCTGTGCACGCTCGACATGCCGTCGACCTCGGGCTCGCGCATCCTCGAGGGCTGGGTTCCGCCCTACGACGCGACCGTCGTCGCGCGCCTGCGTGCTGCGCGCATGATCCCGCTCGGCAAGACGAACATGGACGAGTTCGCCATGGGCAGCTCGACCGAGCACTCCGCCTACGGGCCGACGAAGAATCCGTGGGATCTCACGCGCATCCCCGGCGGTTCGGGTGGCGGTTCGGCTGCCGCGGTGGCGGCGTTCGAAGCGCCGGTCGCGCTCGGCAGCGACACGGGTGGCAGCATCCGTCAGCCCGCTGCGGTCACCGGTTCGGTGGGCGTCAAGCCCACCTACGGTGGCGTGAGCCGGTATGGCGCGATCGCCCTGGCGTCGTCTCTCGACCAGGTCGGGCCGGTGTCGCGCTCGGTGCTGGATGCTGCGCTCGTGCACGACGTGATCGGCGGGCATGATCCGCGCGATGCCACGAGCATTCCCGACGCATGGCCGTCGATGGCCGCAGCTGCTCGGGCCGGCCAGACGGGTGACGCGCTCCGCGGTGTTCGGGTCGGAGTGGTGAAGCAGCTCGAGGGCGAAGGATTCCAGGCGGGCGTGAAGTCGGTCTACCACGAGACGCTCGAGCTCATGGCGGCGGCGGGTGCCGAGATCGTCGAGGTCAGTGCGCCGCACTTCGAGTACGCGGTCGCGGCCTACTACCTGATCCTCCCCGCGGAGGCCTCGAGCAACCTGGCGAAGTTCGACTCGGTGCGCTTCGGGCTGCGGTCGGAGGTGCCGGGCGGGACGGTCGAAGACGTCATGGGGGCGACGCGTGAGGCCGGGTTCGGTCCCGAGGTGAAGCGTCGCATCATCCTGGGCACCTATGCGCTGTCGGCGGGCTACTACGACGCCTACTACGGCAGTGCGCAAAAGGTGCGCACGCTCATTCAGCGCGATTTTGCGGCGTGCTTCGAGCAGGCCGACATCCTGGTGTCGCCCTCGGCGCCGACGACGGCGTTCCGGTTCGGCGAGAAGCTCGCGGATCCGTTGGCGATGTACCTCAACGACGTCACCACGATTCCGGCGAACCTGGCGGGAGTGCCCGGAATGGGTCTGCCGATGGGGCTTGCGCCAGAGGACGGGCTGCCCGTGGGGCTGCAGATCATGGCGCCGGCGCGGCAGGATGCGCGGCTCTACACCGCGGGTGCCGCGATCGAGCAGCTGCTCGAGGCGCAGTGGGGCGGGCCGCTCTGGGCTCAGGCCCCCGAGCTGCGGACCGCGTAGCTCGCCAGAGCCCGCGCCCGCGTCACCGCGCGCCCGTCTCACCCGGCGAACGGTTCACCTTGTGAGCGGTTCACCCGGCGAGCGGCTCACTCGGCGCCCGTCTCACCCCGCGCCCGCGAGGGCACGCTCGCGCTCGATGACGGCGCTCTTACTCGGGGCGGGGATCGGTCTCTGCTCGGGATCGATCGACCGGGGTGGAATCAGCACTAGGTCGCCGGCGAGCCCCGTGACCCGGGCGGGCTCCGGGCGTCGCTCGAACCGCCAGCCGTTGTTGTGCAGCAGCAGGTGATGGTGCCGGCACAGCAGCACGCCGTGGGAGAGGTCGGTCGCCCCGCCCTCTGACCAGGGGACGATGTGGTGCGCTTCCGTCCAGGAGGGTGGGCGGTCGCAGCCGGGGAACCGGCAGCCTCCGTCACGGGCGGCGAGGGCGACCCGCTGGCGTCGCGTGTAGAGGCGAGTCTCGCGGCCGAGCGCGACGACATCACCCCGCGGGTCGATGACGATGGGGACGACTCCGGCGGAGCATCCGTGCCGGTGAGCCGTCGCGATGCTCACGGGTTCGCTCTGGCCTTCGATGCGGGCGAGCCCGTGGCCGCTGCGCAGGTCGCGCTCGGCGACGATGACCTGCACGGCGGGGGAGCGCGTGCCGATGATCTCGGTCGGGGCGACCTCACCGCCGAGGCGAATGAGGTCGACGAGGGCGTCGAGGGCGAGCTGCTCGGTCGTGCGGGTGTCGCGCACGATGCGCTCTGCGCGCTCGCGCTCGCCGGGGCTGACGAATCGCGGGCCCCCGCGGCGCGGGGATGTGGCGCCGTCGACGGCGTCGCGAACGAGGGCGGCCGACTCCGGGTCGAGCAGCCCGCTCAGACGGGTCATGCCGTCGGCCTGGCGACTGAGGTGAAGGTATCGCCGATCGCGCAGTGCTTGTTCACGCTCGGCGACCTGCTCGGGTTGCCCCTCGAGATCGAGCAGCGCGCGAGCATTGCGCGCCCGCACCGCTAGTTGCTCGAGCGTCAGCACGGCAGCTTCGACCACGAGTTGGGCGGCTGCTTTTTCGAGGTGCTGCGGGGTGACGTGCTGGTCGGGCTGGCCGAGAGCCCGCGCGATGGTGTCGCCCGCTTCTACGCTGAGTCGAGCGTCGCCAATGGCCGAGGCGATCGGCTCGAGCCAGGGCGACGAGGTACCGGCTGCTGCTGTCGGGCCGTCGTCGCCCGCGCGATCGACGTTCGCAGAGGCGCTGCCGGGGTCGTTGCCAGGGTCG
>ERZ1066139.232-NODE-232-length-10197-cov-7.270459_pt1 | contig 10197 bp, 9 predicted proteins | sample MGYA00382786_ERZ1066139 | MGnify/ENA primary metagenome ERZ1066139 (study PRJEB33369, sample SAMEA5778369) | biofilm metagenome | biome: Industrial cooling water; feature: Water cooling tower basin; material: Biofilm | place: United Arab Emirates | collected...
GGGATGAGGTTGGCGTGGTGCTCGAGCTCGGTCGTGAGGATCTCGTCACCGGGCGCGAGGGCGTAGGTCGGGAAGTCGGCACCGGCGCCCCGGCGGGTGCTCGCGATGCCGATCGCGGTGGCGACGAGGTTGATGCCCTCGGTGGCGTTGCCCGTGAAGACGATCTCGTTCTCGTCGACGGCGAGGAACGCGGCGATCGTGCGGCGGGCATCCTCGTACAGCTCGGTCGCCTCGGCCGCGAGCGTGTGGGCGCCGCGGTGCACGGCCGCGTTCTCGTGCTCGTAGAAGGTGCGCTCGGCGTCGAGCACCCGCCGCGGCTTCTGGGCTGTCGCCGCCGAGTCGAGGTAGACGAGCGGATGCCCGTTGACCTCGCGGTCGAGAATCGGAAACTGCGCGCGAATGGCCGCGATCTCGGCATCGGTCAAGGGCGCGGCGGTCACCCCTCCAGGGTAGTCGCGGGCACGGGATGCTCCCCCCGTGTTCGCCCGCGGCGCAGACCCGCCCCGCACGGCGCATCCCTATAGTGAAGGCATGATCCGCCACATCGTGCTGTTCCGCCTCGCCGCCGACGACGACGCGCAGCGCCGCGACGACGCCCACGAGATCGCCGCGCGGCTGACCGCACTCGAGACGCAGATCCCGGGCATCCAGAGCATCCGCGTCGACCGCGACCTGGGGCTCGTCGCCGGGCACTGGGACGTCGCCCTCGTCTCCGAGCACGATGACAATGCCGCCCTCGAGGCCTACCAGGTGCACCCCGCGCACAAGGAGGCGGCCGCGTTCATCGCGACCGTCATCAGCGACCGCGCCGTCGTCGACTACTCGATCTGACGCCCATGCAGGCCGAGGATGAGTCGGCACCGCGGTCGCGCGTGCCCGGCTGGCTCATGCCGAAGCCCGGCGAAGAACTGAGTATCGACCGTCAGCGGCTGCGGCTCGCTGCCTACGTCTACGGCAGCAACTCGGGCGCGAGCGCAACGCCCACCGGCCGCACGTGCGGCACGAGATGCGCGACGCCGTGCCGATTCTGGTCTCGGGCATCGTGCCGGCCGCGATCCTGCTCGTCGCGAGCCTGTCGATCGTTCCCACCCAGCTGGCCCAGCTTGCCGCGGCGGTCTGGGTGGTCGGTCGCATCGCGCTGATCGGCTTTCTCGTCGAGCGGTTGAGCGGCCGCCGCGCGACCTGGCGCACGCTCTCAGGAGGGCTGCTGCTCGCGTTGGCCTGCGCGGTCGTCGTCGTGCTCAAGGTGCTGTTCGCGCACTGACGAGCCTGGTGGTGGCGCGGCGCAGCCCGGATGCGTCGCTCAGCCTTGCGCGATCGGCACCACCCGAGCGCCCGGCAGGCCGGCGAGGTACGCGCCGGTGACGAGCAGTTTCGCGCCGCGGATGCCCGCGCCGACGATGAGCGGGCCGCTCGCCGCGACCGCCTCATCGACGAGGATCGGCCACGCGGCCGGGAGGCCGAGCGGGGTGACGCCGCCGTACTCCATGCCGGTCGCCTCGATCACGAGGTCGAGGGGCGCGAAGGATGCGCGGCGCGCGTCGAGCATCCGCCGCACCGCCCCGTTCACATCGATGCGGTCGCTGCCGCGGATGAGGCAGGCCGCGAGCGTGCGCACCTCGCCGCGCTTGGCCTCGACGACGACGCAGTTCGCACCCGCGGAGGGATCGATGCGGTACGCGTCGCAGAACGCCGCGGTGTCGGCGAGCTCGGCGTCGATCGCGCCCACCAGCACGCGGTCGTCGGGGTGCGCGGCGAGGAAGTCGCGCACCGGCGCGGCGAGCAGCTCGGGGTGGGCGGAGGCGGGCGCGAGGCTGAGCGTGCCGAAGGTGGTCATGCCCCCAGTCTCGCGCCTGCTGCGCCGCAGGAGCGGCGGCGCAGCCATCGATTCAGACGCCGAGCGCGGTGAGCCCGCCGTAGACGGCGTAGGCCGGCCAGACGATCGCCTGCAGCAGACCGAGGATGACCCCCCAGAAGCTGCCGTCGCTCTGCCCGATGAAGTAGATCGCGGCGCCGATGTAGGCGAGCAGGCCGGCGAAGCCCCACGTCGCGCCCTGCTGCACTGCCTTGCCTGCCATGGGAACCTCCTGTGGTTGTCGCGCCCCAGGCTAGAGGGTCGTGGCCGCCGACGGCGAGGGGGTTAACCCCCGACGTACTGCGCCAGGTGCTCGCCGGTGAGCGTCGACCGCGCGGCGACGAGGTCGGCCGGGGTGCCCTCGAAGACGATGCGTCCGCCGTCGTGGCCGGCCCCCGGCCCGAGGTCGATGATCCAGTCGGCGTGGGCCATGACGGCCTGGTGGTGCTCGATGACGATCACCGAGGTGCCGCGGTCGACGAGCCGGTCGAGCATCGCGAGCAGCTGCTCGACGTCGGCGAGGTGCAGGCCCGTGGTCGGCTCGTCGAGCACGAGCACGCGCCCGGTGTCGGCCATCGCCATGGCGAGCTTGAGCCGCTGCCGCTCACCGCCCGACAGGGTCGAGAGCGGCTGCCCGATGGTGAGGTAGCCGAGGCCGACGTCAACGAGCCGCTCGAGGATGGCGTGCGCGGCGGGCACGCGCGCCTCCCCCGCGCCGAAGAACTGCACCGCCTCGCTCACGGGCATCGCCAGCACGTCGGTGATGCTGGCGCCGCCCAGGCGGTACTCGAGCACGGAGGCCTGGAAGCGGCGGCCGCCGCAGTCGTCGCACGGCGTGGAGACGGTGGCGAGCATCCCGAGATCGGTGTCGATGACGCCGGCGCCGTTGCACGACGGGCAGGCGCCCTCGGAGTTCGCGCTGAACAGCGCCGGCTTCACGCCGTTCGCCTTCGCGAAGGCTTTGCGAATCGGCTCGAGCATGCCGGTGTAGGTGGCGGGGTTGCTGCGGCGCGAGCCGCGGATGGCGCTCTGGTCGACCGCCACGACCCCCTCGCGCGGCGCGCCGCCATCGAGCACGACCTCGCCGTGGATGAGCGAGCTCTTGCCCGAGCCTGCGACGCCCGTGACGACGACGAGAACGCCGAGCGGCACGTCGACATCGACGCCCTGCAGATTGTTGGCGGATGCTCCCCGCACGCTGATCGCCCCCGACGGCGTGCGCACCGCGGGCTTGAGGGCCGCGCGGTCGTCGAGGTGCCGGCCGGTGAGGGTGCCGCTCGCGCGCAGGCCGGCGAGGTCTCCGGTGTAGACGATCTCGCCGCCCGCCGAGCCCGCGCCGGGGCCGAGGTCGACGACGTGGTCGGCGATCGCGATCGCCTCGGGCTTGTGCTCGACGACGAGCACGGTGTTGCCCTGGTCGCGCAGACGCAGCAGCAGCTCGTTCATGCGCTGGATGTCGTGCGGGTGCAGGCCGACGGTCGGCTCGTCGAAGACGTAGGTGATGTCGGTGAGCGACGAGCCGAGGTGCCGGATCATCTTGGTGCGCTGCGCCTCGCCGCCCGAGAGCGTGCCGGCGGGCCGGTCGAGGCTCAGGTAGCCGAGGCCGATCTCGACGAACGAGTCGAGGGTGCGGCGGAGGGTCTCGACGAGCGGGCCGACGCCGGGCGCGTCGATCGCGGCGACCCACGCGGCGAGGTCGCTGATCTGCATGGCGCAGGCCTCGGCGATGCTGACGCCGGCGATGCGCGAGCGGCGGGCCGGTTCGGCGAGCCGCGTGCCGCCGCAGTCGGGGCAGGCGGTGAACGTCACGGCACGCTCGACGAAAGCCCGGATGTGCGGCTGCATCGCCTCGACATCCTTGCTGAGCATCGATTTCTGGATGCGGGGCACGAGCCCCTCGTACGTCATGGTGAGCCCCGCGACCTTGACCTTGGTCGGCTCCTTGTAGAGGAAGTCGTGGAGCATCTCGGCGCTGAAGTCGCGCACGGGCCGGTCGGCGTCGACTATGCCCGATTCGGTGAAGATGCGCACCATCCAGCCGTCGGGCGTGTAGCCGGGCACGGTGATGGCGCCCTGGCTGAGGCTCTTGCTGCGGTCGACGAGCTGGTCGAGGTCGATGTCGCTCACGCTGCCCATGCCCTCGCACCGCGGGCACATGCCGCCGAGGTAGACCTCGTTCTCGATGATGGTGCGCTCGCCGGTGGCGCTCTCGCGCTCACCGCTGATCTTCGTCGTGGGCACGTTGAACGAGAACGCGTTGGGCGGGCCGATGTACGGGTCGCCGAGGCGGCTGAACAGCACGCGCAGCATCGCGTTGGCGTCGGTCGCGGTGCCGACGGTCGAGCGGGCGTTGGCGCCCATGCGCTCCTGGTCGACGATGATCGCCGTGGTGAGGCCCTCGAGCAGGTCGACGTCGGGGCGACCGAGGCTTGGCATGAAGTTCTGCACGAAGGCGCTGTAGGTCTCGTTGATCATGCGCTGCGACTCGGCGGCGATGGTCGCGAAGACGAGGCTCGACTTGCCCGACCCGCTGACGCCCGTGAACACGGTGAGCCGCCGCTTCGGGATGTCGACGCTGACGTCGCGCAGGTTGTTCTCGCGCGCCCCGCGCACGCGGATGGTGTCGTGTGTGTCGGCGGGGTGCGGCGTGGTCATCCGGCCATTCTGTCGGTCAGCGCGTCGATGCACGAGGGGATGCGGAGCGTGCGCCCCACCGAGACTCTCATCTCGCCGTCACCACTCGGTGAGAGTCCACACCTCGGGGCGGAGGGCGGCATCGTGCACGTCGGCGAACGCGGCAGCCGAGCTCTTCAGCTCGACCATTGCCTCGTCATCTCGACCGGCGGCGTGCAGCAGATCGGCGAGGTGCGAGTGCAGCACCGCCAGTCGATGCCGATCACCCTGCTGCTCGGCTCGACGCACCGCCTCGCGAGCGGCGTCGAGGGCACCGGCACTGTCGCCGTCGGCCTGTCGTGCCCGCGCCGCGTTGTTGAGCGTCGCGATGAGGAGGTCGTCATCGTTGAGCTCGCGGGCGAGGTCGACCGCCTGCTCCAGAATGTCGAGCGCCGTTGGGCGATCGCCCCTCCCGAGCGCCACGACGCCCCGAACATTGCGCACTTGGACGAGAGCCTCCGCCTCGCGCAGGGCGACAGCTCGCCCCTCGGCGGCCACCGCCGTCGCCTCGGCGGTCACCGCGTCGCCGAGACGGTGAAGCACCAGGGCGAGATCAGCCTCGATGCGAACCACGCGCACGAGGGCATCCTGGTCATCGGAGTCGGCGAGTAGGTCTCGCGCCGCCTCGAGGTGCGAGCGCGCGAGCACCGGCTCGCCCAGCCGATCGTGCACCCCGGCGATGGCGTGCTCGATCACGGCCAGTCGCTTCGCATCGCCGTGACTCGAGGCGGCGGCCTGCTCGTACGAGAGCAGCGCTTCGTCGTACCGTCCGAGTCGCACGAGAGCAAGGCCCGCCGCCTCGTGCAGCGCACTCGAGTGAGCGCCGAGAGCCATAGCGGCACGCAGGTGCTCGAGGCTCTCGAGGTGTGCTCCGAGCCGCGCCGACTGGTCGGCCGCCGCCGCGAACCAGCGGGCGGCAGCCGCGTCATTGCCTGCGCGCGCCCAGTGCTGGGCGATCGCTCCGGCCGACGCGCCGCGATCGTCGAAGGCCGACCGGCGCTCGAGCAGGTCCGCGGCGCGGCCGTGCAGCAGGCGCGAACGGGCGAGCGAAAGGCGGGCGAGCGCAGCCGAACGAACAAGCTCATGCGGCATGTCGTAGCCCGGGCGGTCACGTCGCTCGACGAGCAGGCCTCGCGCGACCGCGTCGTCGAGGGCATCGACCGTCTCGATCTCATCTCGGCCGGCGACGGCCCGCAACAGGTCGGGTTCGGCAACCGTGCCGATGATCGCGGCCGCGACGACGAGCTGTCGCGTGATCTCGGGAGCAGACTCGAAACGCGTGACGACGAGATCTCGCGACGCCTCTGCGTCGTCCGCGCCGATCGCCGCGAACTCGCGCACGAGAAGAGGAATTCCTCGGGTGCGCTGCAGCACCTCGTCGACAGAGTCGAGTTCGCCCCCGAGGGTCATGACCAGCTCTTGCACCGCCGGTGCATCGAGAGGGTCAAGGGAGAGAACGTGGCCGTCGCTCGCAACGATCGCTGGCAGCACCGCTGCCGCGCCGACGGGAGGCCAGGCGACGAGCGTGAGCAGGCCGCGCGGCGGTCGGCGCAGCACATAGGCGAGCAGAGCCGCGCTCGGCCGATCGAGACGGTGCGCATCGTCGATCATGAGCACCGCACGGCCCGCAGACGCGATCAGGTCGAGGGCCCCTCGCACCGCCTCGTGCAGTCGCTGCAGGTCGCCTGGTCCGTCGATGACCTCGGTCTGGCCGGCGGCTGCCCGGCCACCGAGGTCGGCGAGCAGCGCGAGTGCAGACCCGTGGTGACCGAGCTCGTCGACGAGCGCGGGTCGCAGATCGAGCATCCGGCGCACAAGATCGTGTGCCGCCGCGTACGCGAGAGATTGCTCGACCGCGTGACCGGCGACGCTGACGACAGGATGCCCCTCCGCGGCTACTCGATGCGCAGCACTCTCCATCACCGCCGTCTTTCCGATGCCCGGCTCGCCCACGAGGCCGATCACCGCGCCCCGCTCGTGCAGCTGCGCTTCGAGTTCACCGATCGCCGCGAGCTCTCGATCGCGGCCGACGAGGCGAATGGTTGCGGCAGAACCCTCCGCCCCGCGACGATCGACCAGTCGGAGCGCAGCACGCTCAGCGGCCGTCGTCTCGGCCCGGTGGGGTCGTAGACCGTCCAGGTGGTCGGCACGGATCGCCTCCGAGAGCGCCACCGTGGTGGGAAGCGGAGGGACGCCGAGTTCGACATCGAGCAGTCGGACGAGCGAGCGGTAGACCTGCAGCGCGCCAGAACGGTCACCCGCCAGCGCGAGAACTCGCATGAGGGCAGCGTGCGCGGGCTCAGAGAGGGGATCGACAGCGACACGACGCCGCGCGACCTCGAGCGCTTCGGCGAACTGCTCGCCGTCGAGGTGATGGGCGGTCAGACGCGCGAGCACGCGGGCGAGCTCACCGCGCAATCCTTCCGCGGCCGCGCGCTGCCAGTCGTCGAAAGCGACACTGTCGCGCAATGAGAAGCCCTCGAGCAGATCAGCCTCGGCGAGGGTCGCTGCGGTGACCCATGACGCGGCATCGTCGTTCTGAGCGAGCTCACGGAAGTCCGTGACGTCGCATTGCACTCGGGCGCGATCGAGTCCGATGAGGTCTCCGTCGATGGTCAGAGCCGGGCCGACGACGGCGGCGACCGAGAGCGTGCGGCGCAGCGCGGCCCGTGAGCGCGAGTGGTCGAGCTCGGGCCAGAGCAGCCCGGCAAGGGCATCCCGCCGCAACGGACGGCCGGCCACCGCCAGAACCGCCAGGAGGGCCGTCGCCTTGCGCGTGTCGAAGCGCACGGGCGCACCGTCGAGGGCAACACGGGGGGCGCCGAAGAGGCGCAGCTCGAGACTCACGATGACCTCCTGGAATCACCGTAACGCTCATCAGGTCGCCCTGACGTTCCGACCATGACGAATCGGTCGCTTCCGTAACGCTTTCCAAACGCTCGGCCGGGCACGATCGTTGCTGTACACCATCGAGGAGGGTCATGATCGAGCAGAGCGTCAGCCCGCGCCAGCGCCGGGCGGCGGAGCGCCGCGAGGCGCGTGCCGCCCGGCACCAACGCATCGAGCCCACCGCGTCGCGCACCGAGCGCATCGAGGTCGAGATCGATGAGGGCGACCCGCTGCTCGTGTACCTGCGCGCGGCACCCGGCCCGGTCGAGATCGGGGCGCTGCCCGACTACTCCCCCGCGGTCGGGCGCATGCGAGAGCAGGGTGTGCGCATCGTCGTGCCGCTCGTCACCAGCAGTGAACTGGTCGGTGTGCTCGCGCTCGGCGAGCGGCTCTCTGAACGACCGTACTCGCGCAACGACCATCGGCTGCTCGACAGCCTCGCGCGGTACGCGGCGCCCGCCCTGCGTCTCGGTCAGCTCATGCGCGCACAAGAGCAGCAGGCTCGCGAGAGAGAGCGCATCGAGCAAGAGCTGCACATCGCGCAGCTCATCCAGCAGCAGTTTCTGCCCGCCGCACTGCCCGAGCTCGGCGGGTGGCATGTCGCCGCCTTCTACCGTCCGGCGCGCACCGTCGGCGGTGACTTCTACGACCTCATCGAGCTCGCCGACGGCCGGGTCATGGTCGTGGCCGGCGACGTCACCGACAAGGGGGTGCCTGCGGCACTCGTCATGGCGAGCACGCACGCACTGCTGCGCTCGACCGCCGGGGTTGAGACCGCCCCCGGCTCGGTGCTCCGTCGGGTCAACGAGCTGCTCATTCCGCAGATTCCAGCCGGGATGTTCGTCACCTGCCTGGTGCTCGTCATTGACACCGAGACGGGTCGAACGCAGTACGCGAACGCCGGCCACAATCTGCCGTACCTGCGCCGCGACGGCGCCGTCGTGCAACTGGAGGCGCGCGGCATGCCGCTCGGCCTGCTGCCGGGCAGCACCTACGACGAGCACGAGACCGTCATCGAGCTCGGCGACCTCGTGCTGCTCTACAGCGACGGCATCACCGAGCAGCACGACACGGAGGGCGCGATGTTCGGCTTCGAGCGCACCGCGGCGCTCGTCTCCGAGGCGCGGTCGGGAGACGACCTCGTCGATCGCGCTGTCGATGCTCTCGCGCGGTTCGCTGTCGGCGTCGAGCAGGAGGACGACATCACCCTCGTGACGCTGCACCGGGGCCGGTCGCGCGGCGACGTCGTCGCATTCGAGCTTCCGAGCGAGACCGGCAACGAGCGCGAGGCGATGCAGCGCGTGCGTGAACTGCTCGACGGCGCCCTTCCGCCCGAGCTCCTGGACGCGCTCTGCACAGCAGTGAGCGAGACCGTCATGAACGCCATCGAGCACGGCAACCGGGGGGAGCCCTCGCTCGCCGTTCGTATCGTCGTGCGACGCACCGTCGAGGAGGTCTCTGTCGAAGTGGCCGACTTCGGGCGCGGACTCCAGCAGCGAACAGAGCTGCCCGATCTGGAACGCAAGCTCGCGGGGCTGCAGACGCCACGCGGCTGGGGCCTCTTCCTCATCGAGCAGCTCGTCGATCGGGTGGTTGAACGCGTCGACGGAGAGCGTCACATCGTTCGCCTCGTCATGCGCGTCGACGAGCATCCCGACATCACCCCGACCGAAAGGACGACGCCATGAGCGTGACGACCCAGGTGCTCGAGCGCGACGGCGAGCTCGTCATCGCCCTGACGGGCCGCATCGATCGCGAGGCCGCGGCTGAGCTCGACAGCGCGTACGGCGCGGTACGCACTCATGCTGCTGTCGGGCTCGACTTCACGGCCGTGGACTACATCAACTCCACGGGCATCGCCCTCATCGTCGGCGTGCTCGCCCGCGCGCGCGCTGACGGCGTGCGGCTGCGCGCGAGCGGCCTGACGCCCCATTACCGCCACATCTTCGAGATCACCCGACTGAGCGACTTCATCGAGATCGCCCCGTCTGACACGCAGCAGAGCTAGAGGGAGACGACCATGGCGATACCGGCAGCCAGCATGGAAGTGAGCGCGGTCGAGTCTGGTGCCGCGGTGATCGCGATCATCGGCGACGTCACCTCGGCCTGCGAAGAGCAGCTCATGCTCGCTCATGAATCGGCGACCGACGCCGGAGCCACACGCCTCGTGCTGGATTTCGCGCGGATGGAGTACATGAACAGCGGCGGCATCGGCATGCTCGTGACGCTGCTCGTGCGTGCCCAGCGGCGGCAGCAGGGCATCGCGGCGATCGGCCTGACCGAGCACTACCGGCAGATCTTCCAGCTCACCCGGCTCGATGAGGCCATCAGCCTCCATGACGATCTCACGAGTGCCCTGCGCGCTCTCGTGCCCTGACCGCCGTTCCCACCACCCTGACCAGGATGACCGGAGAGTTCGATGACTGAGACTGCTGCCCCCGAGCCGCGCGACGCCGACAACTGGGCCGCCAATGTCGACCGGCTACGCGTGAGCGACCGCAGCAGCAAGCACGGCTACTCGGTCGACGGCCGGCGGGTCGCAGGCCCGATGAACGGGTTCGGTCGGCTCTGGCAGCGCACCTACTCGGCCTTCGTCGGCCCCGCTGTCTCACCCGAGCAGCTCGTGGCCGACTGGCGCCTGCACTTCGGCGAGTACTGGCCTCCGATGGGACGATTCCACGGCTCGGTCTCGAGCATCCAACCCGGAGACGTGACCACGCTGACGGCGGGGGGAGTGACGACGGGCATCCTCGTCCTCTACGCGGATGCCACCTCCTTCA